>Ga0164242_10007476_pt1 | contig 11953 bp, 6 predicted proteins | sample OricomgcompostMG_FD_108783 | JGI IMG/M metagenome (GOLD analysis project Ga0164242, IMG submission 108783) | Miracle-Growth compost microbial communities from Emeryville, California, USA - Original compost - Miracle growth compost (MG) ... | reverse complement strand
TGCTGTCCACGATTACCAATTTAGGTTTCGTCACTCCCACCGCTATTCAGCGGGATGCCATTCCCGTCGTCCTGACGGGAAGCGACGTTATTGGCGTGGCGCAAACCGGAACCGGTAAAACGCTGGCTTTTGGCCTGCCCATTTTGCATCGCTTTTTGAAAAATAATGGCCGCTGCAGCGGGCGCAGTTTGATCATTCTGCCGACGCGCGAATTGGCGATTCAAGTGGAAGAAACGCTCCACAAAGTGGGCAAAACATTTGGCCTGCGCACCGCGATCCTCATCGGCGGCGCGCCCATGCGCCCACAGCAATCCAGTCTGCGCGCTAATCCCGATATTATCGTGGCAACGCCCGGACGTTTGATCGATCATTTGCAATCTCATGCGCTCGATTTGCGTACCGTTGATACGCTTGTTCTTGATGAAGCCGACCGCATGCTGGACATGGGGTTTGAGCCGCAGATCAAACAGATTCTGCGCGCCGTTCCCGTGGAACGCCAGACGCTGCTGTTCTCCGCGACGATGCCGCCGAAGATTGTGGACATCGCCAAAAAATATATGTATGAACCCAAGCGCGTGGAAGTGGCGCAGCAAGGCACCACCGCCAAGGACATCAGCCAGGAATTGTATATCGTTCCGCAGGACGAAAAGAACGAGTTGCTGGCGAATCTGCTGTATGATTATCGTGGCACGGTTTTGGTTTTTGCGCGGACGCGTTCGCGTGCGGCGCGCGTGGCGCGTTTTGTGAAAAAGGCCGATCACACCGCCGCGGAAATCCATTCTGATCGCAGTTTGCTGCAACGCCGCGCCGCGCTGGATGGATTTAAATCCGGCAAATACCGCGTTCTGGTGGCCACCGATATCGCTGCGCGCGGCATTGATGTTTCGGATATTGAACTGGTGGTCAATTACGATTTGCCGGATAACGCCGAAGATTATGTGCACCGCATCGGCCGCACCGGCCGCGCCGGCAAAAGCGGCCACGCCATTTCCTTCGCCGCGCCGGATCAGGCTTCGGATATGCGCGATATCGAACGGCTCATCCGCAGCAGCGTGACGGTTTCTGAAAAGTCAAAGCATCAATTTGATGCGGCGGCTGTTCCTTCGAAGCGCCCGTCGGGCGGCAAACGCCCAGCTCGCAAACCGACGTTTAATTCGAAGGCCCCCAAAACGCCCGCCGCAGCCGGCAGCAATTTATCCAGGCCGCGCCGCGCCACGGGAAGACGTTTCTCCAAACAAAAAAGCAGCAGCAGCCGGTAAGTTGTTGCTACAAAATAAAAGAGACCTGCGAAATTTCGCGGGTCTCTTTTGCATTAGTAAAAGTACTTTTGGTGATATAATAGCTCCATGCCTTATCCATTCGATTTAAATCCAATCCTGTTGGTTTGTATCGTCGTTTGTTCGTGGGTTTTAGGAAGTTTTACATTATCTTTGATAAGTGGTTGGTATGCACTTAGTAAGAAATATCCTCGGCAACATGTAACTAATGGCCGCTTATTTCCTTTTGCTTCTATATATTTTGGGGTAATGGGATATAGATGCGCAGTGTTCATTAGAGTAGGCGATGAAGGTTTGGATATTTCTACTTTCTTATTTTTACGCTTTTCGCATCCTCCATTATTAATTCCCTGGAGTGCATTTGATTCTTGTGAAAGAGCGCAATTTATTTTTAGCAAGATACTTCAATTGATACCGAAAGATTCAAATACACCCCTTTATATTCGTCAAAAAGAATTAGCCAATGAAATTGAAAAATACTATCGTCAGTACAATGGCAGTCAGTAAAAGTACTTTTACGTCTTCGACATCAGTAAAGCTATCTCTCCCTTAGCCCCGCTTGTCAAATCGTGAACGCGCACGATCCATTTCCCCGGCTCGTCATTCAACGCAAAAGGCAATGTCATCGTGGCCTTTCCCTGATAGGCGGTCAGATTTTGCGAGTAAACATCGCTACTATTTCCCGACGGATCGATCACGTCCACATGCAATATATGTGTTGCCGCTTTTGCATTCGTCTGCACGGAGAATTGAAGTATTGCCGGCTGGCCGGGCATTACTTGTTTTTGATTGCTTGTGATGTTCAGGCCCGTCACATGGTATGGCAGCGCGGCGAAAATCATCGTGCTGTCGTTTGCTATGATGGTCTGCACGTGATCGGTCAATCCATAGGATTTACCGCTTAATACTTCATACACGTATTGTTTGGATGGCAAAGTGATCTCCGCCATCTGCGGCTTGACGGATAAGCTCGCCGCCGTGGGATAATCGCGCAGCACAGTGTAATAATTCACCGGCCCATCCACGAAATGCGAACGTTTGACAAAAGGCAGCGGTTTGCCCTGAGCGTCGTTCACCCGAACCAATGGAATTACACCTGCCGCCGACATCCATTGAGATGTTAGCGTTTCTATTTCATTCGTGTAAACGGCATTATCTTTCACGGTGCGGGCGGCGTTGAAATTGGCATATTGCGGTAATACATCGCAAGCCAAATACCACACCTGGCCTTTGCCGGCATTGCGATGAAATACGACGGGAATACCCGATGATGTTTTCGCTTCCACCTGCGCTCCTGTTGCGGCAATGCCCGTTTCATACGTTGATACGGATATTCCATTCAATGAATTTCCTATAAGCGTAAATTGGCCGCGCGCCAATTCCGTTCCCTTTCTTTGGATTCCGAACAGTTCATCGAGACTGCCTTGATTTTGCATTTTTCCGCGTCCGTCAGCAATCCCGGTGCGCATGGCGCCGATCACGGTGCCGCCGTTTTGCACGAATTGCTTCACCGCGGCCACTTCCGCATCGCTGAGAGAGCTGGAAGCCGGTAACAGCAGCACTTTATAATTATCGGTTTTTCCTTCAGCTAACTGATCATAGGAAATCCACGCCGGATCAAATCCGATATTTTGCAGCAGCTTCATCGCGCTTTCGTTACTTTGTTGCCACAAATCGTATTCATCCAACGCATAAGCCACGCGCATCGGATTTTGGGAATACAACACGGCGACACGATCACGTTGCAGATGCGAACCGATGAGTAATCTTCCCACGCCGTCGCGGATGGGTTTGTAATAATCCACAAACGGCTGGCCGAAGGTGGAATAGCGCAAATCGGGTTTGAACAAAAGGCGCGCCGGCCAGATGCTGATTCCCGTGGCGCCGCGGAAGAACGGATCGAAGATCGAAAACTTGATTCCCGACGGCGGCTCGCCATGGCCGTTGGACCAGATCATCAAATCCACGTTGCGCCCGGCGAAATCCGCCATTTGATCCAAGCCGGAATAGACCTGGATCCCGGTCAGCGCGTGGGAAAGCCGCCAATAGTCATAGCCGAAATAGGGCGTGGGGTAGGGCGTGCCGCTGATGCTCAGCCGGAAATTCGGAACAGTTGTATCGGCCGTCTCCGCCATCTGGCCGTTGTAGTTGGCAACCGTATCATCGCCGAAGGCGCGGAAGTCGCACCAGGAACTGAAATTGGTGGAATTTTTCGCGCGGATCTCCTGCAACGTGAGCGGCATTACCTGATCCCAACCGGCGAACGATGTTCCCCATTGCCTGTTTAACTCTTCCAGGTTGTTATAGCGCTTTTGTAGCCACAAGCGGAACTGCGCGAGATAGCCGGGCGCGAACGACATTTCCACGCCGCGTTCGGCCAGATGCCCCTCATCGCCGGCGATATATTCCACCGCGTTGCGGGCTGCGTAATCTCCGGCATATTCCGCCACTGTTTTTTTCGCTCCCTCCAGCGTGTCATAAATTTCCGAGGCACGCGTGGGATGGTCGGGATCGCTGCCTTTTGCCGGGTGGTCATCACCGATGCCGGAACCTTTCATAAACAGATCCATGTTGGCCTGCCCCAGGCTGTTGAGCACGGAATCCATCATCCGCTCCTGCGGATTGACAATCGCCGCGTTTGCTCCCAGCTTGCGCAATTGTTGCGCGATCGGTTCAAAAAGATACGCGTTGAAACCGCGATTGGACACCGCCGATCCCGTCCAGGGCAAAAGATAAGGTTCAGTGTTATCATGCGCCGAAACGCGCAAGGGAAATTGCACGGGCAATTGCGATAGCGAGCTGTCCCACTCCCGATCTTTGCCCAGCGAAACGCGGATATTCATGATCCGATTGAGCAGGTGATGCCACGTTACGGTGACGTTTTGTTCTTGCGCATCGGCAGGCATGGATTGGTTGGAAACGATGCGGCCGAATCCATCCGTCAGCTTTACGTGCAAGTGAGTGCCGGCGGGCGGCTGGCCGGATAAAAGTACTTTTAGGGAGAGCGTGCCATCCGGCGTCAGGTGGTTTGCGCCTAATGTCACTTTCTCCAATTTAACCGGCACATCCATCGAAAAAGGATATGTCCCCCCGTCCATTACGCGGCCCTGCGCGTCGCGGATCCAGATATCCATGGAACCTTTCTCCAGGGGCAGCGGTGCATGAATAGAGATGTTCTGCGTTCCTTTATTCAGCGTCACATTTTGCGCGCCGCCGTTGCCCACTTGCTGCCCGTTGATGTCGCGGATGATCCACGTCACCTGGCCGGGCATGGCATCCGCCGGATTGGTTATTGTCAGTTTGGTGGATGTATCGTCTATTGCCGCATTATCCAACGCCACCGGGGATTCCTGGTGCGATGCCCACAGAACCGAGCGGATCAGCAGAGAGAACTGATATTCGTAATAGCGGGAGTTGGTCGGTAAGGGAGCAACATCTTTATTCTCCGAGTAAGCCATCGGCAGCAATCCCGCGGGGCGTTCTTTGCTGGTGGTGTCAGCGCCGGCGCGGTATTCAAAAACCGCCACGCGTCCCTTGCCCACATTCCCCACGCTTAAAACGGGTTGCCCCTGGGCGGTAATGAGCGCGTCGCCTTCGTGCTGCGCATAGGTCTCCACATCAGTCGGCGGCAAAAGGGAAAAGGGAACGCCGCGCGTGATATAATGCGGCGCGCCTTTTTCCCAGGTCGCCTGCGAAAGTACTTTTCCCCGGCCCGACACCGGCAATTCCCCGGCGTCCGCCGGTTCGATTAAAACCAGGCCGCGCCCTTCGCGCACTTTGGCGAGGATCATTTGCCGGTCCGTGTCCGGCAGATATTGCCACGCTTCTCCCGGCAACACCAGCACCTGCCAGTCGCCGGAGCGGTTCCATAAATCCTTCAGCCCGGCCAGCAGATCCGCCTGCGAAGCGGCGTGCTGGCTCAGGTAATCTCCCAATCCCCACAGCAAATAAACGGGGTAGATATAACTGGTGTCGAAATTTAAATCCATCCGCTGTGCCAATTCGATGATGTCGCGATCCAGATAATTCGCGGTGAAAAGCACCGCTTTGGTTTTGCCCTGATGATAAGGCGTGGCCCAATCAACGTGCGGCGTTTTGACATCCATCGAGGTATATTGCAAATTCAACGATTGCTTTCCTTCCGGCTTATACTGCTCTTCGAGAGGCGCCAAGGCATACGTTCCCGAAGGGTTGCCTTCCGTCTGTGGCGTCTCCATGGAAAAAATCGTTTTATCACCTTGCACGAGCGCGGCCGACAAAACATAGGTGCCATCGCCCGGCAATTTCACGGACGCATTCACCGGCATCATCTGGCCGGCTTTTAATTCCAGCTGTTGTGTTTTGATATTTTGCCATTGGGTTTCCGGCAAGCGCCGCATTTGTAAAAGTACTTTTGCGGAACCGCTGAAATTGGGGACGATCTTCGTTTGAATTTCGTCCTGCGCATAGGCGATTTCTCCCACGGCCTGATCGCTGACGCCGGACACTTTCGATAATCCGGCATAGGGTTGCAGCACAATACGCGTCTTGAAACTGCCGCCGGCGGGAACGGGCACTTCAAAAAAGCGCCATTCCAGCGTCGGCATTTCCGAATTGGGCGCCCACCAATTATAGAAAGACGCCAGGTAACGGTAATCCATCGAAAAAGCCAGCCCGGCCTGACGGGGCACATCCAGCAACGCCGTCCAACCGCGCGTCGGGCCTAACACCCAATCATCGCCTTTTGCTTTCGAGGCGGGATCCATTTGCTTCACGCCCTGTTGCGTCGGATAGAAATAATGGAGCGTCCCGGGTTTTTGCCATCCGGGAACTCCCGCGAAATTATGAAACCAGAAACTTTCCGGCAACGGCGCCAACGCTTCGGGCGCGTTCTCGATGGAGTAATCTACATCCACGTTGCTGCGATCCGCATACAGGGTGATGGTTTTGGAAAATGTCAAATACGCCAGCACGCCGCTGGAACCGCGCCGCCACAATCGCACGCTGACCTGCTTCGGGCCGCGATTCAAAATCTCGTATTGATAAGGCCCGTTTGACCAATCGCCATCGCTGACCTGCTGGCTGGCGACAAGATCTTTCAGCATGCCGCCGGCAGGATGCGCCAAGCTCCGGGCCGGCGTATAGCTGACGCCGCGGGGAGTTTGTATCGCCGAGATCACGCCGCCCAGATCGGGTTCGATGACCACGCTCATATAGCGATTGGCCAATAAGAGTTCCTTATCGGAATCGTCATCTAAATTCGTTTCCTCAATGGTCGCCGTTTCCGGTTGCGCGGGGAATTTGTATTGCGGCGCCGGCCCCGTGCCGGCCGGCGCGGGCGGCAAAGTACTTTTCACCGGCGCGGCAAAAAACTGGATATCCGTCACCGCGAAATATCCTCCCTTTTCAAAACGCACCCGCGCCCGCAACGCATCCCGATCCAATTTTTGAAACGTGAAAGTCTGGTAGTTATCTTTAATGGGCGCGTTGGACACCTGGCCGGTTTGAATGCGATCCGCCAATTGATAGCCTTGTCCCGCGTCCAGATAAAGGCTGATTTGCCCCAGAAACCAGCCGGGATTGGGGCGGTAAAGGCGCACGCTAACTTCGCTCAAATGCCGCATTCCCTGAAGATCGAAATCGACGTCCACCTGAGGACGATCATGCCAGGCTACTTTGGTTTTGGCATCATCGTCCGTGAGCGCCGACATCTTCGCATCGCTGAGCGCGTCGTTCACGTTCGGCGTGGAGGAGAACGTGTAGCTTAGGTTCTTGAGTTCCGTGGCCGGGACATTTTGCGCGGAAGCATCAAGATGGAGCAGCGGCACGAGTAAGACAAACAACGAAAATAATTGGAGGTGTTTAAGTGACATTTGTAAGGATTCCTTCATTGTTAAAAGTACTTTTAGTAATATTACGCCGGCGGCATCAAGGAGAAGCGGGATCCCACGCGCTGGCCGTGCTGTGGCTGGAGCTATAATTTTTGGCTTCCATCCAGACGGTCTGGGAATGGAGCCATTTCACGTGACCGTCTCCGAAGACAACATTGATCCCATCAAAATGCCGGCCGTTTGCGTAGTCGGATTGATAAAAGCCCGCCGCCACGCTTCCCGATTGGTCGGGCGTGATGAACAGCCCGCCGCCCGGCAGATAAAATGCTCCGCTGGGAGCTTTCGCGTAGGAAGGATCGATATAAGTCCGTCCCGAATCCATGATGACATAAAGAGTGGATGGCGAAGTGACGGCTGCCATCTTCACTGCTCCATTGTGCAAGGCATAATAGTTCGCCCCGTAAGAGCCATAATCGCCGGCGGGATAGGTGGAATTTCCATCCGGGCAATGGTAGAGCTGGGTGTTTTTGGTGTAAGAGTAGATGATGTGCTGCCATTCCCAATTGCCTGACTGGTAAGCGGGAAACGGCGGCGTTTGAGACGTTGCTTCCCGGTAGGGAGGATATGTCTCGTCGTAATCCTGCACATACATCATGATGCCCAGACCGATCTGTTTTAAATTACTCATGCAACTGGCTCGGCGCGCGTTTTCCCTGGCTCGCGCGAACACGGGAAAGAGGATTGCGGCAAGCAAAGAAATGATGGCCACAGTTACAAGTAACTCCATCAAGGTGAATCCACGTCGTTTCATATTTCTTCCTTTTAAGTGATCTTTAATTCGTCCGTCAAAAGTACTTTTACCGTTTCGTGAACGGCGCTGTGCTTTCGCGGACGGACAATTTGCCGCGGACGGTAACTGTTTGCGGCGGGCCGTCATATTTTCCCTGCAATCGGTTGAGCAACAGTTCGCCGGCTTGTTCCGCTATGCGGTCGATGGGTTGGGAGACGGATGTTAATTGCACATTAGCGCCCCATTTCGCAACCCTGGTGTCGTTGTGGCTGACCACGCTCACGTCTTCGGGGACGCGCAGCCCGCGTCTTTGCAGGGCTGCGACAAAGCCAATGCTCACATTGTCATTGACAATGCTGATAGCGGTGGGGCGGGGTTTTTGAGCCAGAAAAAATGCCGCCAGATGACCACCTGCTTCTTCGTATTTCCCCTTCCTGGGAACATCCAGCCACACGGGACGCAGCGGCACGTTGAATTCTTCCAAGGCCCGCCGTATACCGCGAATGCGCCATTGGTCCTCGGGCGGAATAACGAACCCGACTTCGCGATGCCCCAGCTCCAGCAAGTGCCGCATGGCGAGATAGCCGTCACGCTCGCGGTCGAAAATGACCTGATCGCATTTCAAATCGATGGGAACGTCATAATGAACCATCCTGCCCCCTTCCTCGCAAAAACGATTCAATTCATCGCGGGCCGCTTTATTCACCATCCATTGATTCCACACAATGGCAAGCGGGCGCAACCGGCGCAGGTTTTCGATGACAACCGCCTGCGCCGTTGACTCCGACATGATAATTTCCCCCAACACGTGGACGGAAGCGTTATATCCTTTTTCAATAAGGATACGTTGCAGGATGTGTAATTTCTGTGAACCGACATCCAGATCCAAATAGGAAGTGACCAGCGCGATCGAGTTGTCCTGATCGCCAATTGCCAGTCGCCGCGCATGTGGATTGGGACGATACCCCAGCTTAACGGCAGCGCTCCGCACGGCCTCCCGCCGCGCCGCGGTAATGTTGCCGTTGCCCGTGAACGCCGCCGAGACGGTGGAACGGGAAACGCCGATTTCCCTCGCCACATCCTCTAATGTCAATGGTTTTTTGTTGTCAATCTTCTTCGTTCGCATATTTGTGGAGCGCTCCACAAATATTATACCCCAATTATCAAAAGCTTAAACATTTATTTGAATGGAGTTTTTAGGGGAATGCAAAATGAACCAAAAGTACTTTCAAACATCTTCAAGCGTCTTGCACCGCCGCGCCGCCACAATATTCCAAACAAACGCTGCAAGACTGAAAATTATTCCGGTGGCAAAAGCGCAAACTAAAGCGCTGGGAAACCAACTTTGGGTTAATAGCAATTTTCCCGCGGAATGCGCCAATAAGCCAAATCCAAAAACCGTGATCGCCACACCGAAGACATCAAAAATCACAAAGCGCGCGAAAGAGATATTGGCAAGCCCGGCGCCCACGCCCACCCAGCGCCCCACAAGTGGCAGAAACCGTCCGAACGTCACCGCCAAAATGCCGCGCCCAGCGCTCACGCGTTCGGTTCTTTCTAACATTCCCGCAAATTTGGGAAAGCGTGTTCCCAGCCAGTTAATCAATGGACGCCCGCCCCAATAGCCGAGAAGATACAAAATAATATCGTTGGCCAAAAGCACCACAAATCCATAAACCAAAATCAGGGGAATATTGAGCCGCGCTTTTTCGGCGATCAAAAGCAGCACGATCCACGCCCACGGCACGCCGGCAGGATCAAGCAGCAAAGACGGAATCACTGCATGATAGCCATACTGATGCGTCCATCCCAGCACTTCCAGCCAGATAGGTTGGATAAAATCGCTCATGCCGCGCCGCCTTTGTTCATGGGAATAAAAGTACTTTTGTGGACGATTGGAGAAGGCTTGCGTTCAGGGCTCAGGATTATTTGTCGTCATCCTGAGTGGATGGAGCGAAGTCGAAATATCCAATGTCATTGCGAGGGAGCGCCAGCGACCGCGGCAATCTGATCGGAGTAGATTGCCACGTCGCTTCGCTCCTCGCAATGACACATCTACGTTTCTTCTCCTAATTTCAGGATAACGACGTAATAAACCCTGAACCCTGAACCTAAAACCTATCTCAACCCGTACTCCACCGATTCGCGCAACGCCAGCCAGCTGGCTTCGATGATGTTGGTGGAAACGCCAACCGTGCTCCAAGTATTTTCATCATCAGCCGCATCCAGCAAAACGCGCACTTTGGCGGCGGTGCCTTCTTTGCCGTTCACCACGCGCACCTTAAAATCGGTGAGATGGATTTTTTTCAAATCCGGATAGACGTTCCCCAACGCTTTGCGCAACGCATTGTCCAGTGCATGAACCGGGCCATCGCCTTCGGCGGCGGTGTGGAATGATTCGCCGTTGACCTGCAACTTCAGCGTCGCTTCGGTTGTCCAGAATGAATTGCCATTGCCGTCGTGACGCCATTCGTTGATGACGCGCACGTTTTGCACATCAAAAAGCGGTGCCGGTTTTTCCACGATGCGGCGGATAAGCAATTCAAAAGACGCGTCCGCGCCTTCAAATTCCCAGCCCTCGCTTTCCAGCCGCTTCACTTCTTGCAGGATTTCTTTGGCTTGCGGGCTGCCTTTTTCCAGATGGATTCCCGCCTGCGCCGCCACTTCGCGCACGTTGCTGGTGCCCGCCTGTTCGCTCACCAAAATTCGCCGCTCATTTCCCACGCTTTCCGGCGTGATGTGTTCATAGGCCTCGCCTCCGGCTTTTTGCACGGCATCGGCGTGCATGCCGCCTTTGTGCGCGAAGACCGATTTGCCCACAAACGGCTGGCGATCATCGGGCGTGAGATTGGCCACTTCGCTGACGAAATGCGACAGATGCGTCAGTTGCCGCATTTTTTCATCGGGCACGATGGGGATATTTTTCTTCAATTGCAAATTCGCCAGCACTGAAACCAGATTGCAATTGCCGTTGCGCTCGCCAAAACCGTTGATGGTTCCCTGCACCTGCGCCGTGCCGGCCGCCACCGCCGCCAAGGCATTTGCCACGCCCAATTCGCAATCGTTATGCGTGTGGATTCCCACCTTCACACCAAAAGTACTTTTAACCGCGCTCACGCCTTCGGCGATAAATTCCGGCATGCTGCCGCCGTTGGTGTCGCACAAAACCAGCACTTCCGCGCCGCCGTTCTGCGCAGCTTTCAAAGTTTGCAAAGCGTATTCACGGCTGCGCTTGAAGGCATCGAAAAAATGTTCGCAATCATAAAAAACGCGGCGCCCATGACGCACCATCAAAGCCACGCTTTCCTCGATCATTTTCAGATTTTCATCCAAGCTGACGCGCAATGCTTCGGTCACATGAAAATCCCAACTCTTCCCAACCATCGTCACCACCGGCGTTTCCGCCGCGAGGATGGTTTGGAGGTTAGGATCATCTTCCGCTTTCAACCCGGCGCGGCGCGTCATGGTGAAAGCGGCAAGCTGCGCATTTTTCCAAGTCTCTTTTTTAGCCAATCCAAAAAATTCCACATCTTTGGGATTGGATCCCGGCCAGCCGCCTTCGATGTAATGGAACCCAAAGTCATCCAGATATTTGGCCACGCGCAATTTATCCTGCACCGAAAACGAGATTCCCTCGGCCTGCGCGCCGTCGCGCAGGGTTGTGTCATATAGTTCTACTGTCATTATTTATCCTTTAATTCCCCCTTTTTAAAGGGGGATACAGGGGGATTTTGAACGTAATAAATGGGGCGAGATTTCGATAAAACCTGTTAACCCCAAAGAAAATCCCCCTAAATCCCCCTTTGAAAAGGGGGACTTTGTCATTCAAAAAAAACGCCCGCAGCAAAAGTACTTTTGCCGGCGGGCGCGGAGGTTTAATAAAGACGAATCAAAACCAACCTGCGGAAAAGCCACCCGCCGGCGAAATAATTCGTGAAATAATGTGAAAATTACGTTGCATTCGATAAGGTATTATAATCGTCAAAAGTACTTTTGACAAGTTGAATGAAGCAATCTGCAAAGTACTTTTACTATCAAAAATGAACATTATTTCTTTTTTTGCAAATTTTCGATTG
>Ga0164242_10007475_pt1 | contig 11954 bp, 7 predicted proteins | sample OricomgcompostMG_FD_108783 | JGI IMG/M metagenome (GOLD analysis project Ga0164242, IMG submission 108783) | Miracle-Growth compost microbial communities from Emeryville, California, USA - Original compost - Miracle growth compost (MG) ... | reverse complement strand
AGGAAGCGGACTCCGCGCGATGGCCACCGACGGATGGGACCGCTTCCTGGTCGAGGTCGGCACACTGGCCGTGCTGGTGATCGCAGCGCTCTTCGGCATCGTCAACGTCGTCGAGATCGCCCTCGCCGGAGCCGCCGCGGAGGCGACGTCGTCGGCAGCGGTCGTGGCGGGCCTGTGGGCAGTGCATGCGGCGGCGTTCGGCCTGAACCTGGCCGCGATCGCAATCGCGCTGCTCACCTTGTCCCGCTGCTGTGTGCGTCAGAGCCTGGTCCCCCACTGGCTCGGACCGGTGGGGATCGCCGGCGCGGCCTGCCTGTTCGCCGCTGCCGCCGGCAGCGTCGCGATCGTCGAAGGCAGCCCACTGCTCTATCTCGGTTTCGCCGGATTCCTCACCTGGGCTGTGTTCCTGCTGCTCACCGGCGTCGGACTGCTGCGGCGGCGCGGTGGGCAGCCGGCCGTCAACTCATGACGTGGGGCGCCGCGCGAACCGGTCCGGGACGGACACGTCGCCACCCAGCACGACCTCGACGTGCTCCTGACCTGCCAGGTCGAGGCCGACCCGGACGGCCTCACCCGCATCGGCGACCGTGACCTCGACGGGAACTGCGACGGGCGCAGGCTGGCCGCTCAGCGTCACCAGCGCCACCAGCACCGAGCGCTCCTCGGCGGTCGCCTGCACCTGCGGCACGACACACCACGCCCCGAACGCCCCGGCGCCCACCGACGTGCGCAACGACGCACCCGACACGCCATACAGCCCCAGCACCGCACTGGTCAGCCCCCCGGTGGTCGTGCCGGCCGCGAACGCGTCGGCCACCTGCCGCGTGCAGGGCCCGTCGCCACTCAGCGGATAGCCACCCAGTTGTATGACGTCACCGGCCGCGCCGTCGACGAGGACCACCCGCAGTTCGTGGCGCCCCCAGAGCACGCTCGCCACATCGACCCGCGCGACCCGGCCGTCACGGAGTTCGGCCTCGTAGCGAGATCCCGCCATACCCTCACCGGTGCCGAGCGGCACGATGCGGCGACGCCGGGTGCTGCTGCCGTCGGCCGCCACCACCGTGACGTGATTGCCGGTGCGCGGCAGCGGTCCGAAATCGGCAGACGTGTGGTTGCTGTAGGCGTAGCCGGCGTAACACGGGTCGTCGGCGTCCTCCGCCGGCCCGTTGTGATCGCTGCCGTGGTTGATCAGCCGGACCACACTGTCGTCGCACGTCGACTGGATCAGCCAGCCCGGGGTGCTCAGCGTTGCGGACACGTCGGCGTCGTCCTGCTGCAGCGGGAGTTCACGATCGGTCCACACCGGATCGTCCGGCTCGAGCGCCAGACCGAAGAACGCCATACTCGCCCAGTAGGGGGACGCCGGCCCGGAGTACGGCTGGGTGATCGGCAGGTAGGTGCCGTACCAGCCCAGGGACAGCAGACCGTTGCGGTCCGGTGCGCCGTGCTCGACGAAGTGCCGCAGCACGCCGGAGGCGAGGCGGCGGGTCTGGCCCGGCTGCAGCGGTGTCGCGTCGAACTGCTGCCCCAACCAGAACGGCGCGAGCACCGCGAACCGATAGGTCAACGAGCGACCGTGCAGCACCGGGGCGCCGTCCCTGCCGAACAAGAGGCTGTGCTGCCGCAGGAAGGCGCGCAGGCGCTCGCGATAGACCGGCCGACGGCCACCGTCGTCGGTCGTCATCGTGGTCCACAGCAGCGGGTAGGTGTGCAGGATGAAGGCGTTGTAGTAGTCGAACTTCCGGCCGTCACCGTCGGTGTACCAGCCGTCGCCCGCGTACCACTGCTCGATCCTGTCCAGTCCCTCTTCGACCTCGTCGACGGCGTAGGGCGCACCGACCGACGCCAGGAACTGCTCGATGATCGTGCGGAACAGGATCCAGTTGTTGTCCCAGGTGCGCTTGCCCACGACACCGCCGAGCCAGCGCACCACCTGCTCCTGCTCCCGCTGGCCCAACGATGTCCAGAGCGTATGCCGGGCCAGGTGCAGACCGAGCGCGATCGAGGCCGCCTCGACCACCTGCTGACTGCAGTCGGTCAGTTCCGGCCAGCCATGTGCACCGCGCGGATCGGTGCCTGCGACCAGGCCCCGGGCGTACCGCTCGAGGAGCGCTTCCGCCGGAGGGGCGGCCGGTGCCGCGAGCCGGCTCGCGGCCAGCAGGAACGGACGAGCGAACCCCTCGAGACCGTCGAGGGTGACGCCGGACCAACTGCTCCGGCCGGGCAGCCGGTATTGCGCCCCGTCCGCGGTCGCCCATGGAGTCAGCGCGTCCAACAGCTGGTCGGCAACCGCGAGCCAGTGCTCCCTCTTCCACCCCGTGAAGCTGGACAGTTCGCGGTCGAGCGGAGGCAGCCGGACGAACGGTGGTTGCGCCGATGGATCTGCCGAGGGGAACGCCATCAGGCGATTCTGCCCAGATCGGCGGCGCGAACCGGGAAATGCAGTGCCCGGCCCGCCGCGAGGCGTGCGACCTCATCGACCGCCGACTCCCCCATCCGCAGCACTTCGTTGCCGAGCGATCCCGCAATATGTGGTGTGAGAACGACATTCGGCAGTCGGAACAGGACGCTGTCCGCGGGCAGCGGCTCCGGTTCGGTCACGTCGAGGTATGCGTCCAGCCGCCCGGACACCACATGGGGCTCGAGTGCTCGGGTGTCGACGAGACTGCCGCGCGCGGTGTTGATCAACACGGCCCCGTCCCGCATCAACGGCAGGGTGCCCACCCCGATCAGGTGCCTCGTCGAGGCATTCTCGGGGGCGTGCAACGTGACGGCGTCACTGCGCCGGAGGAGCTCGGGCAGGTCGACCAGTTCGACGCCGAGCGTCGCGGCCTCGCCGCCGTCCAGGAACGGATCGCTGACCAGCACCGTCGCATCGATCACCCGAAGCAGCTCGATCACCCGCCGACCGATGCGGGAGGCACCCACGACACCCACCGTGATGCCGTTCGTGCCGTGCGACAGCGCGGCGATGTCGAAGCTTCTCTTCAGCCCGGTCGCGCGATAGGCGGCGATGTGGCGAGATGCTCGCTTGCACGCGAGAATGATGGTGGCGACAGTGAATTCGGCAACCGGGATCGCGTTGGCCTCCGCCGCGGAGGACACCACGACACCGGTATCCCAGACACTCGGATCCAGGAACGTCTTGACGGTGCCGGCCGAGTGCACGATGGCCGCCAGGTGGTCGAACCGGCTCACGATCGACGCATCGATGCGCGCAGTGCCCCAACCCGTGATCAGGACATCGACGTCCCGGAGCTGGGGCGCGGCGTCCTCGAAGCACTGGACGAGCAGCGGCCTGCCGGCCGGATCCCGCAGCACGGTGGCAACCTGCTCGAGGCGATGCAGCGCAGCCGCGTCGAAGGCCTCGGCGAAGGCGCCCGCTGCCATGGCGAAGCACACCACCGGCCGGCGTGGCCCCACATGGTCATCCGTGACCGGCAGCGGCCCTCCTTCGGGGCTCTCCGGCTGCATCGCACCCTCCCTCGTCCGTCCGATGTTGGTGTCAGCAAGCGATTACTGTCATCAGGACGGTACCGACACGAATCGGGAAACGTCAACCTCTCCCTCAGTCGGCGATGACAACCTGCGAGCCGCGCCGGTGCGCGGGTTGGTGCAAATACCAGCGCAAGAGCCAAATTTGCCGCAGTTGCGAAGAACTCGGACCGGCCCTGACCATCGGGCGCGCTCGCGACACGGGCCGCGGGACAGCATTGACACCAGTGGTGCCGGCCTCGTAGGCTCGAGCGCAGAAAATTAGCAATCGCTTACTGTACGCGATGCAGAGTCTCGACGAATCCCCACGTCGCCGCAACGGCGCCCGCGGGTTCATCGACGCCCTGTCAGAGACCGGCCGGCCGCCGGAGCCGCGCCGGCGGCCGGTCACCCTCGTCCACCACTCACCGACGATCAGGAGACCGTATGCCGGCAGACGTGCCCCCGGCGGCAGGCGGCCCCGCGCACCCGCGCCGGGTGCCGGGGCACAGTCTGTGGACCGCCGCGCGAAAGCTGCCGGCGAGCGAGGAACCGGTGCGCTTCGGCCCACTCGTCGGGCACCGGGATGACGTCGAGATGCAGGCGTTCCGAAGCTACGGGCTCGGGCAGTTCTTCCACTTCGGGCTCTACTCCGTGGTCGGCAACGAGTGGGACGGCGTGAGCGCACGGGACGGAGCTCCGGCGTCGGAGTGGGTCCGACAGTGGGCCGGTCCGACGAGGCCCGAAGGCTGGGAACGCACCTATGCCGGACTGCAGGAGACGTTCGACCCCTCGCAGTTCGACGCGGTGGCGCTGGCCCGGCAAGCCCGTGACATGGGGGTGCGTTATGTGATCGTCCCGACCAAGCATCACGACGGATTCTGCCTCTGGCCGAGCCGCTTCACCGGGCGCACGGTCTCCCGCACACCCGCCGGGAGGGACATCGTCGGCGAGTTCGTCGCGGCATACCAAGCCGAAGGCATCGACGTCTTCCTCTACTTCTCCGTCCTGGAATGGGACAACCCGGACTACACCGAGCAGGCACCACGCAGCACCGACGCCCGCCGCCGGCTCGACTCGTTCCTCGACTACACCCGCAACCAACTGCTGGAGCTGGCCGATCGATATCCCGGCATCAAGGGATTCTGGTTCGACGGGACCTGGGACGAGTCGTGGATCACGTCCTACGAGTTCACCTACCAGCTGGAGCGCGAGCTGCGCGCGAGGATCCCGGGCCTCATCATCGGCTCGCGTTTCCGCAACGACGAGCACGGGAGCAGGCACTTCGACAGCACCGGCCGACTGCTCGGTGACTACGAACAGGGCTGGGAACGCAAGCTTCCGGCCGACTTCGAGCTGCTGGACGGGCACGACTGGGAGTGCGTCACGTCCATCCCGCCCAACGACTGGGGTTACCTGAAGGACGTCTCCGGGCTCTACCTCAAGACCCCGGACGACCTCATCGAACTACTGATGCGTTGCCGTTCGATGAACGGCAACCTGGTGATCAACTTCGGCCCCGACGGTGGCGGTCGGATCCGCCCGGAGGAGAACGAGATCGCCCGTGCACTGGCCGCGTGGACCAGCACGAATGCCGCGGCGATCTACGACGCGCGGCACGTGGACCTGCCGAGCACCGGCATCGGGCCGTTGACTCGGTCGGGTGCGACCGTCTTCCTGACCGTCGTCAACCGCCCGGTCACCGGCATCGCCCGGCTCGCCTTCCCGCGGTCGGCGACCGAGGTCCCGGTGGCGGCGCGGATCCTCGGCACCGATCGCGACCTGCCCGTGCGGCACTGCGACATCGGCTTCGACCTGGACGACAACACCTATTACGACGTCCTGATCCCGCGCGACTTCGTGGCGGCTCACGCGTTCGTGATCGCCATGGAGCTGGGCGCGCCGGCGACTGCGGCCGCGCACCTGATGGATGCGCGGATGTGACGTCTGCCGCGAGGCCGACTGCCGCACCGCCTCGGCGCGGTGCTGGGGTCACTCGGCGTAGTAGCTGTCGGCGGTGTCCAGCGCCTGGTCGAGGATCGCCATACCCTCGCGCACCTCGTCCGCACTGATCGTGCACGGTGGCACGACGTGCGTGCGGTTGAAGTGCGTCATCGGCCACAGTCCGTGGCTCTTGCAGGCGGCCGCGAACTCGGCCATCGGCTTCGCGTCGGCACCCGAGGCGTTGTAGGGCACCAACGGCTCCCGCGTCGACCGGTTGCGCACCAGCTCGACCGCCCAGAAAACGCCGAGACCGCGGACCTCGCCGACCGACGGGTGCTTCTCCTGCAAGCGGGCCAGCTCGGGACCGATGACCTCGTCCCCGATCCGGCGGGCGTTGTCGATGATGTTCTCGTCCTTGAATATCTGGATGGACGCGACCGCGGAGGCACAGGCGAGCGGATGCCCGGAGTAGGTCAGCCCGCCCGGGTAGACCCGGTCGTCGAACGTCGCCGCGACCGCGTCGGAGAGGATGACCCCGCCCAGCGGCAGATAACCGGAGTTGACGCCCTTGGCGAAGCTGATCAGATCGGGCTGCACTCCCCAGTGCTGTATGGCGAACCACTCGCCACAGCGCCCGAATCCGGCCATCACCTCGTCGGAGATCAGCAGGATCCCGTGCTCGTCGCAGATCTCCCGCACGCCGGCGAGGTAACCCGGCGGCGGCACCAGGATGCCGTTGGTGCCGACGACCGGCTCGAGGATGATCGCGGCGATGGTCTGCGCGCCCTCGACCATGATCGTGTCGCGCAGGTGCGCCAGCGCCCGCTCCGTCTCCTGCTCCGGCGTCTCGGCGTGGAAGGAGGAACGGTAGGGGTACGGACCCCAGAAGTGCACGATGCCGGGCACCGTGTGCGGCTCGGTCCCCCAGCGCCGCGGGTCTCCGGTGAGGCCGATCGCGCCGTGCGTCGCACCGTGGTAACTGCGATACATGGCAAGGATCTTCGGTCTCCCGGTGTGCAGCCGCGCCATCCGGATGGCGTTCTCGTTGGCCTCTGCGCCCGCATTGGTGAAGAACACCTTGTTGAGACCTTCACCGGCGACCTCGGTGATGAGGTGCGCCGCCTCCGAGCGTGCATCGTTGGCCAGCGACGGCTGGATGGTCGTCATCCGGGCCGCGTAGTCCTGGATCGCCTGGATCATCCGCGGGTGCTGGTATCCGATGTTGACGTTGACCAGCTGGGAGGAGAAGTCGAGGTAGCGCTTGCCGGAGTAGTCGCTGAAGTAGACCCCGTCGGTCGAGGCGATCGGCAGCGGGTCGATGTGCGCCTGCGCCGACCAGGAGTGGAAGACGTGCGCCCGATCGAGTCGACGCACCTGCGCCTCATCGGTCGGGAGGGAGGCCAGTGCGTCCTTCGTGGAAGTGGTGATGGAGGTCATCAGCGTGTCCTTGGGAAGCCGAGGTCGATCGAGGAGGTTGCCGGGTCCGGCCAGCGCGAGGTCACGACCTTGCCGCGGGTGTAGAAGTTGACACCCTCCGGCCCGTACATGTGGGTGTCGCCGAAGAGCGAGGCCTTCCAGCCACCGAACGAGTAGTAGGCGACCGGGACCGGGATCGGCACGTTGATGCCGACCATGCCGACCTCGACGTCGAACTGGAACTGCCGGGCGGCGCCACCGTCGCGGGTGAAGATCGCGGTGCCGTTCGCGTAGGGGTTGGAGTTGATCAGCTCCAGGCCCTGCTCGTAGGTGTCGACCCGGACGATGCCGAGCACCGGTCCGAAGATCTCGTCGGTGTAGACGCTCATCTCCGGCGTGACTCCGTCGAGCAGCGTGGTGCCGAGGAAGAAGCCGCACTCCGGCACCTGCGCCTGGCGACCGTCGACGACGATCTTCGCACCCGCGCTGGCACCTGCCTCGATGTAACCGGCGACCTTGTCCCGGTGCGCCGCGGTGATCAGCGGACCCATGTCGGTGTCGCTGCTGTTGCCCGGGCCCACCACGAGATTGGGCAGACGCGACGAGATCGCCTCCACCAGACGGTCGGCGACGTCACCGACCGCGACGGTGACCGACAGCGCCATACAGCGCTCACCGGCCGCGCCGTAGGCGGCGCCGACGATCGCGTCCGCGGCGACGTCCAGGTCGGCGTCCGGCAAGACCATCGCGTGGTTCTTCGCACCGCCGAGGGCCTGCACGCGCTTGCCCGCCGCCGTGCCCTTCTCGTAGATGTACTTGGCGATCGGCGTCGAGCCCACGAAGGAGACGGCGGCGATCCCCGGATCGGTCAGCAGCGCATCCACCGCTTCCTTGTCGCCCTGCAGCACGGTGAAGACACCGTCGGGCAGCCCCGCCTCCTGCCACAACCTGGCGATCAACAAGGACGCCGACGGGTCCTTCTCACTGGGCTTGAGGATGAAGGCGTTGCCGGTGGCGATCGCGTTGGCGCACATCCACAGCGGCACCATGAGGGGGAAGTTGAACGGGGTGATGCCGGCGACGACGCCCAGCGGCTGACGGATCGAGTAGACGTCGATGCCGGTCGCGGCCTGCTCGCTGAAGCCGCCCTTCATGAGTTCTGGTACGCCGCAGGCGTATTCGACGTTCTCCGAGCCGCGCGCCACCTCGCCGTGTGCATCGGCGAGGGTCTTGCCGTGCTCGGCCGTGACGATCTCGGCCAACTCGTCGGCGTGGTCGTGCAGCAGTTGCCGGAAGGCGAACAGCACGGCGCTGCGCTTCGACAGCGACGCCGTGCGCCATTCGCGAGCGGCTGCGCTCGCCTTCTTCACGACGTCGCTGACCTCCGCCGCGCTGGCGAGGTCGACCTCGCCGGACTGTTCGCCGGTGGCCGGGTTGTAGACGGGGGACGTGCGACCGGAAGTGCCCTCGGACACATGACCGTCGATCCAGTGGGAGATTCGGGTGCTCATGCACCCAAGATTATGTATGTCATGAAGTCCGCACCACCCCCTCTTTGTTATGTTACAGAGTGTGCGTGCGACGTTGAGCGCCCTGGAAGAGCGGCTGATCGAACCCAATGCCCGCGGCCTGACCGCCGCGGTCATCGCGGCGATACGCGACGGCGTCCTCGCACCGGGCGACCGACTGCCGCCGATCCGCACCGTCGCCACCCAGTTGGCGCTGTCCCCCACCACGGTCAGCAGCGCGTGGTCGGTGCTCGCCCGTTCCGGAACCATCCGCACCGATGGACGGCGCGGCACAACGGTTGCCGACACACGCAGTTCGGCAGGTGCACTGCGATATCAGCACGCGGTGCAGCCGCGCTCCGAGTTCCGCCTCGACCTGTCGACAGGAGTGCCCGACCCGGCGCTGCTGCCCGACCTGGCACCCGCACTGCAGGCCCTGGGCCGGTCCACGTCGACACCGGCGACCTACCTCGACGACCCGATCCTTCCGGCACTCGTCGAGCAGTTCGCCGGCGACTGGCCGTATCCGGCGGAGGCCTTCACCCTCAGTGACGGTGCGATGGACGGGATCGATCTGATCGCCCGGACGCTGCTGTCGTTCGGCGATCGCGTCGTCGTCGAGCATCCCGGATTCCCACCGCTGCTGGACCTGCTCGACGCGCTCGGCATCGAGATCGTCGGTGTCCCCATGGATGACGAAGGACTGCGGCCGGCTGAGCTGGCAGCCGCACTGGACACCCACACGGCGGCTGTCTTCCTGCAGCCACGCGCGCAGAACCCGACCGGGATCTCCACCTCTGCCGCGCGTGCCGAAGAGCTGGCCCAGGTGCTCGGGCCGCACTCGGCGCTGGTCGTCGAGGACGATTCCGCCGGTGCCGTCGCGATCACCCCGGCGATGAGTCTGGGCTCCTGGCTCCCGGATCGCACCCTGCATCTGCGCAGCTTCTCCAAATCGCACGGACCCGACCTACGACTCGCCGGCATCAGCGGCCCGCGCGAACTCATCGGCAGGTTGTCCGCCCGCCGGCAACTGGGCCAGGGCTGGACGAGCCGGCTGCTGCAACGCACGCTGCTGCACCTGCTGACCGATCCCGATGCCGTCGGGCTCGTGGCCGTCGCGCGACATGAATACGCGCGGCGCCGGGCGTCGGCCGTGCGGCAACTGGAGGGGGCCGGCATCACCGTCGCCGGCGACGACGGGCTCAACCTCTGGATCCCGGTCGCCGACGAGACCGCCGCCATCGTGCGGCTGGCCAGTCAGGGCATCGGCGTCGCGCCAGGTGCTCCGTTCAGCGTGCTGGCCGATCAGCCGGGTCACATCCGGGTGACCATCGGGCTGGTGGATCCGGACACGACGCCGGTCGTGGAGCAATTGGCCCAGGCCGCGACGGTGACCGGAGGCTGGGGCCGCGCGCGATAACGCGGACGGCCGGCACCACCCGACCCTCAGACCTCGGCCAGTGCTTCCTCCGCGCTGCCTCCGGCCGCGTTGCACTCGACGATGTCCTTGATCTCCTCGGTCTCGAACCCGCTGCGCACCCCCCAGATGTATGCCGTGACGGCGAGTGCCAACTCGATCAGACTCGCCCAGGGGAAGCCCAGCGGCGGGTGGTCCAGCGGTCCGTAGACGCCGTAGTAGGAGATCACCAGCGTGCCGAGCAGCAACCAGAGCAACCAGGCGGAGCGCTCGATGTGCAGTCGTCCGGTGCTGTTCGAGAACACCCACAGCAGGGCGGAGAAGGCGATGAGCGCGACGGCGAACGCGATGAAGTACGGCCAGAAGTCCCAGCCGCCTGCGCGCTGGCCGCCATCGGTGGTGAGGACCCATCCGCCTTCGACCGCCAGCCACACCCACACGACGAAGAACACGACCCCGAGCACGACTGCGGGCACCTTCGCCACCCACTGCTCATGCCAGGCGTAGTACCACGCGAAGATCGGGAGCCCGATGAAGGTGGCGGTGAAAACATTGACCAACGTTGAGAATCCGGCCCAGTAGAGAATCATGGCCGCCGCCAGGAAACCGACACCGGACCAGAAGTAGTGGTGCCGGAGCCGGAACGGACGCGGCAACGACCCCGCCGTCCTTCGCATGACCGGAAGACCGACCCCACCCATCATGTAGGTGAGTACCGCTGCGGCACTGATGAATCCGACGAGTTGATACCAACTCGGCGCCGGCACGAAGAACACGCAGCCCACGACGCCGGAGACGATGAGCGCCACCCACGGAACACCGAACTTGTTGTTGGACTGGAAAGCCGGCGGAATGTTGCGGTGCACCGCCAGTCCGTAGCCCGTCCGCGTCGCGGTGCCGAGGTAGACCCAGCCGGCTCCGAGGGGTGACACGGCCGCATCGATGATCAGCAGCGTCCCGAGTGCCGCGAGCAGCGCCATGTTGGCCGAGTCCAGGGCGTGGAAGAACGGGCCGTCGGCCCACTTCCCGGACTCCAGCATGTCCCAGTCACCCGGATGCAGACCCATGCTCTTCCAGTTGAGCGCTCCCACGAAGGCGACCTGCAGCAGCGTGTAGAGGACGCCGGGGATCACGACCGAGCCGAGCGTCGCCAACGGCACGTTGCGTTGCGGTCGCTTGACCTCCCCACCGTAGTCGAGCGCCTGACGAAAGCCGAGCAGTGAGAATATGATTCCGCTGGTTGCGATCGCGTGGAAGATGGGCGCGACGCCCCGGGGCACGAAGCCTCCGTAGCTGTGGAAGTTGTCGGTGTCCAACACCAGGAACAGTCCGAGGAAGGTTGCGGTCGGCAGCACGAGCTTCCAGATCGTCACCCACTTGTTCGACTCGGAGAGGAATTTCGCACCGTAGAAGTTGAGTGCGAAGAACAACAGCATCAACACGATGCCGAAGACGATGCCGTTCGGCCAGGAGAGGATGTCGACGCCGTTCTTCTTCTCCAGGAAGTCCATGCCCGGCCACTTGCCGCCGAGATAGGTGACCACGGCGATCGCCTCGATGGGCGGAATCGTCACTGCCGAAAGCCAATACGCCCATCCGATGATCCAACCGGCGTAGGAGCCGTGGGTCAGATAGGTGTAGCGGACGATGGCACCCGACCGGGGCAGCATCGCGCCGATCTCGCAGTAGGACAAGGCGATCAGGAAGACGAGCACCGAGGCGATGATCCAGGCGAGGATCGCGGCCGGGCCCGCGACGCCGGCCGCGCTGAGCACGCCGAACAGCCATCCCGAGCCGATCTGGGCACTGACCCCGAGGAAGAGCAACTGCGTCAGCGACATGCTCCGTTTGAGGCCGCGATCGGCGTGTTCGAACTTGCCCAGCCCCAAACCCTCGTCCTCGTCCATCTTCCGAAAGTACCGCTGTCGGAGCTGCTGATGGGTCGCAGCGGCCTGGCGAATGACCTTCCAGGCGGTCGGATTACCGTGGCATTCGATGAACGAGTCAGCACACCCACTACGCAGCGTCCGGCCCGCAGTTCCGTTCGCGGTCGTCGCCGGCGTCAGCATCGTCCTCGGCGGCGCCATATCCGCGGCGAGCGCGCCGACGGCGAACTACACCGCGTCCTGGGCGGTGGCCTATCTGGTCCTGGTGGCCGGCGTGGCCCAACTCGCCCTGGGCGTCGCGCAGGCGCT
>Ga0164242_10007474_pt1 | contig 11955 bp, 11 predicted proteins | sample OricomgcompostMG_FD_108783 | JGI IMG/M metagenome (GOLD analysis project Ga0164242, IMG submission 108783) | Miracle-Growth compost microbial communities from Emeryville, California, USA - Original compost - Miracle growth compost (MG) ... | reverse complement strand
CGGTGCTGGCGCACCCCGAGTGCCCGCCCGAGGTCGTCGCCGAGGCGGACTTCTCCGGCTCGACAGCGGACATGCAGCGGTATGTCGAGACCGAGCGCCCGTCCAGCGTCGCGCTGATCACCGAGTGCTCCATGAGCGACAACATCGCCGCACAGCACCCCGACCTGGAGTTCGTGCGGCCGTGCAACCTGTGTCCGCACATGAAGCGGAACACGTTGGGCGCCATCCGAGCTGCGCTGGAGAACGGCGGCCCGGAGATCGATGTCGACCCGGCCGTCGCCGCGCCGGCGCGCCGCGCCATCGAGCGAATGCTGCAGGTGAATTGACATGAGCGAGAAACCGATCGTCGTCGTCGGGTCCGGGCTGGCCGGACTCACCTGCGCCTGGGCGGCCACCGCACCGGTGGTGCTGATCACCGCAGGCACGCTCACCGAGGGCGCGGCGAGCATGTGGGCCCAGGGTGGCATCGCAGCAGCCGTCTCCGCCGACGACTCGACCGCGTCGCACGCCGAAGACACTTGGCGCGCAGGCGCTTTCGCCGGCGATCGGCCCGTGATCGATCGCATCACCGGCGAGGCTCCGGAGATCGTCCACGTGCTCGCGGACCTGGATGTGCCCTTCGACCGATCGCCCGACGGCTCGCTCGACCTGGCACTGGAAGGCGGTCACAGCCGACCTCGCGTGGTGCACGCCGGCGACCACAGCGGCGCCGCGATCACGGCGGGTATGGCGGCCGCCGTCCTGGCCGCACCGGAGATCGAGTTGCGCGAGAACCACACGGTGACAAGGCTGCTCACCGATGACCGCGCCGCGGTCCGCGGCGTCGTCGTACGCCGCGTCGATGGCACGCAGGAGACCATCGACACCGACCGGGTCGTGCTGGCGACCGGTGGCCTCGGGGGCCTGTGGCCGCACACCACGAACCCGCGCACCGCTCTCGGTCAGGGCGTCGCGCTGGCGGCCCGTGCCGGTGCCCGCACCGACGATCTGCACCTCGTGCAGTTCCACCCGACCGGCCTCGACGTGCCGCGTGACCCGATGCCGCTGCTGACCGAGGCGCTGCGGGGCGCCGGCGCCGTCCTGCTCGCCGACGGCAAACGCTTCACCGACGAACTGCAACCTCGTGACGTCGTGGCAGCAGCCGTCTGGGAGCAGCTCACCGACGGGCGGGTCGTCTGCCTCGACGCTCGCGGAATCGCCGAGGTGACACAGCGATTCCCCGCTGTTGCCGAGCTGACGGCTGCATCCGGGCTCGATCTGGCGACCGACCTGCTGCCGGTGCGCCCGGCATTGCACTACTCCATGGGAGGGGTCACGGTCGATGCTCGCAGCCGCACCTCGGTGCCCGGGCTGTGGGCGATCGGCGAGGTGTCTCGCACCGGCTTGCACGGTGCCAACCGGCTGGCCTCCAACTCACTGCTGGAGGCGGCCGTCACCGGGCGTGCCGCCGCACGGGACAGCAGTGGATGGCGCAACGGCTGGACGACCGACGTCGCTCCCGCGGACCCGGTGACGGTGCTCCCGCGCGATGACGCAGAGCCGATCGCCGTGCAGGACGTGCGCGACCTGCTCGGCGCCGCCTGCGGTGTGCTGCGCGACGGGCCGACCCTGCGGACGGCCGTCGACGCACTCGAACCCCACACCGGCGACGACGTAGCGTATGTCGCGTGGCTCGTCGCCCGGTCGGCGCTCGCCCACCCGCACAGCATCGGGGCGCACCGGCGCACCGACACCGCCGAAATCCAAGGAGCTCGAGTATGAACCGTCCTGCCCTCGATCGTGTCGTGCGGACCGCGCTCGAGGAGGACCTCGGCCTGGGCGGCGACATCACCTCTCGGCTGACCGTGCCGGAGGATGCGACGGGCACGGCATACGTCGTGAGCAGGGAGACCGGCGTGCTGTCCGGGGACGCAGCCGCCACGGCGACCTTCGCCGCCGTCGACCCGCGTCTGCAGGTGGACTGGGCCCGGACGGCGGGCGACAAACTCGCAGCCGGCGATCTCGTCGCGACCGTGTCCGGCTCGGCGCGCTCGGTGCTCGCCGCCGAGCGCACCGCGCTCAACCTGCTCGGGCACCTGACCGGGATCGCCTCTCGCACCAGTGTTTTCGTCGATCTCGTGGACGGCACCAAGGCCCGCATCGTCGACACCCGCAAGACCACGCCCGGGCTGCGCGAGCTGGAGAAGCAGGCGGTCATCGACGGTGGCGGCACCAACCACCGCTACGGGCTGTATGACGCAATCCTGGTGAAGGACAACCACATCGGGCTCGGTGGCGGTCTCGTGCCGGTCCTGGAGCGCCTCGCGGCAGGCTCCGGCCACCTGGTGCGTGTCGAGGTGGAGGTGGACACGACCGCGCAGCTGGACACGCTGCTGGCGTTCGACGCCCAGCGGATCACCGACGGGCAGCCGCCGGTCGTCCACGCGGTGCTGCTGGACAACATGGAGGCATGGGAGGTCGCCACCTGCGTCACCCGGATCCGCCGCCACCCGGCGCCGCTGATCGCCGAGGTGTCCGGCGGCGTCGACGAGGAGACCGTGCAGGACCTGGCACGTGCCGGCGCCGACGCGATCTCGATCGGTGCACTGACCCACAGCGTCCGCTGCCACGACTTCGGGTTGGACCTGCAGGTCTGAGCCACCGCGTTGCCCCCGGGACCGGGGCACCGGTCAGCCCACCGGCTCCAGGCGCACACAGCAGCGACCGTCCGCCGGCGCGAGCGTCGCACGCAGCCGGGCGCAGTGCGCACCATCGAGCACCCCGCCGATCAGGTCGTGGTTCATCCCGCAGACCAACTCCGTGTGCTGGCTCGCCAGGAGGTGGAAGGGGCAGTTGCCCAGCACGATGTCGGTGCCTTCGCGACGGGGCTCGAAACCCCATGCGGCGAGCGCAGCCATGATCTCGTCGTCGCTGTCGCCCGCCTCGGCGCCGATGCGATGCCCGAATTCACCGGCGCGACGCGCGAGGTGCGACCGGGCCGACGCCGCGGGCGCGCCGGCGTCCAACGTGTCATCGAGCGCTTGGGCCAGCAACTGCCCGGCGAGCGCGTAGGAGCGTTCCGGCAGCGCGACCGCGATCTCGCGCTCGCCGCGCCGGTAGAGCTTGGCCGGCCTGCCTGCCCCGGGACCCCGGCGCCCGGTGCGTCGCGCGAACTGCACGGCGAGCAGCCCCACCTCGGCGAGCCGGTCCAGGTGGAATGCGGCCGTCGCGCGCGGCATACCGAGCGCTGCAGCCGCGTCGTCCCGACCGACCGGGGCAGCCTGGTCGCAGACGTAGTCGTAGAGCCTGCGCCGTGCCGGCTCGGCCAATGCCGAGACGGCCGCCACCGCTGCAGCATCCACCCGGGCCGCGCCGCGGCCACCGATCCAACTCATCTCCCCAGTGTAAAACCAATGAATCTTGTTGCAATAGCGTGATCGTGGTTCTAAAGTCGGGATATCTAGTTTTTAGAAGAGCGCGACGACGCAGCCCCCGGAGGTGGCCATGGCCGGCATTCACACCCAGCAGGTCGACATGCACCAGGCGAAGCAGCCGGTCAGTGCCGCGCTGACCGGTCCCTACGGTCATCCGTTCCACCCGATCCTGGTGACGATCCCGATCGGTGCATGGGTGACGAGCCTGGTCTTCGACATCGGCTCGCACGTCGTCGACGACCCCGCCTATCTCAACCGCGGCGCGACCTGGCTGCTGGCGGTCGGCGTGCTCGGCGCCCTGGCAGCGGCATCGGTCGGCTTTCTCGACCTGCTGTCGATCCCGTCCGGCACCAAGGCCTTCCGGACCGGGCTGACCCACATGTCCCTGATGCTGCTCGTCACGGTCGCCTTCGCGCTCAACTTCTGGTGGCGCACCGCATCCGGGTCACAGGGCGCCGTGGACGCGGGGCCGCTCGCCCTCACCGTCGTCAGCCTCATCGTCCTCACCGTCGCCGGCGCACTCGGCGGCAAACTCGCCTACCGCTACGGCGTCCGCGTCGTGGACGAGGCGACCCAGGCCGACGGATTCACTCGCTGACCTCCTCTCTCAACCCACTCGCAACGCAAGGAGAAGCATCATGGACATCGCTGCACTGATCTGTTGGGTGATCGCCGCGCTCGGCGGCTTCGTCCTGCTCGGCAAGTGGATCTCCGGGGGTGGGGCCAGGGCGGGCAGCGGCAGCAGACTCCCCGCGCCGGTCGTGTTCGGTCACTTCGTGCTGGCCGCCGTCGGTCTCGTGCTCTGGATCATCTACGTCGTCTCCGACACCAGCGCGCTCGCGTGGGTGTCCTTCGTCCTGCTGATCGTCGTCGCGCTGCTCGGCTTCACGATGGTGGTCCGCTGGCTGCCGGTCTTCCAGGGCAAGGTCGGCGCGGACGCGGCGGTGGTGCCGGCCGAGAAGCACTTCCCGGTGGCGGTCGTCGGCGCCCACGGCGTGTTCGCCGTCGCCACGGTCGTGACGGTGTTGCTGTCCTCCGCAGGCGTCGGGAACTGACTCACCAACCGAGCAGTCGGCGCACCACGGTGTCGGCCAGGAGCCGGCCGCGCAGCGTCAACCGCGCCGCAGCGCGGTCGCGTCGCACCGCAGCCTCCCCGTCCAGCAGCCCTTCCGCGATCAGCGCCGCCACCGCGTCCCGGCCACGATCGTCCAGCACAGCGAGCGGCAGACCGTCGGTCAGGCGGATGCCGAGCAGCACCTGCTCGTCATACAACTGATCCGCGGTGAGCAGCTCGCGGCCGGCGCCGGGCGAGCTGCCCGTCATCACCCGATCTGCATACGGCGCAGGGTGTTTGACGTTCCACCAGCGCACGCCACCCACGTGACTGTGCGCCCCGGGCCCGATGCCCCACCAGTTGTCTCCGCGCCAGTACAGCTCGTTGTGCCGGCACCGTGCCTGCGGACGACGAGCCCAGTTGCTGATCTCGTACCACTCGAAGCCGGCGTCGGACAGGGCGCGGTCGGCGAACTCGTATTTCGCCGCCTCGTCGTCGTCGTCCGGCAGGCGCACCTGCCCGCGCCGCACCTGGGCCGCAAGCTTGGTGCCCTCTTCGACGACCAGTGCGTAGGCGCTGAGGTGATCCGGCTCCAGCGCGAGCGCGGCGTCGATGCTGCGCCGCCAGTCTTCCAGGCTCTCGCCGGGCGTGCCGTAGATGAGGTCGAGACTGACCTGCAGACCGGCCGACTGCACGGCCCGCACCGCACGTGCCACGCTTGCCGGATCGTGCGTGCGCTCCAAGGTCGCCAGCACGTGTGGGACCGCCGACTGCATCCCGAGACTGACCCGGGTGAAACCGCCGGCGGCGAGCTCCTGCGCGACGGCGTCGTCGACCGTGTCCGGGTTGGCCTCGGTCGTCACCTCGGCGCCGTTCCGCAGCCCGAACCGGGAGGCAACTCCACCCACCATGCGGCCGAGGTCTCGCGCGGCGAGCATCGTCGGCGTGCCGCCACCGACGAAGATCGTGCTCACCGCGGGTGCCGACTCCCCCAGAACCTGCCGGGCCAGCTCCAACTCGGCCAGCGCCGCGTCGGCATACGTCCCGACCCCGGCGCCGTGGCCGCCGAGCTCGGTCGCGGTGTAGGTGTTGAAGTCGCAGTAACCACAGCGCACCCGGCAGAACGGCACGTGCAGGTAGATGCCGAGTTCCCGCCCCGCGACGCCGGCCAGCGCCGCTGACGGGAGCGCGCCGTCCGCGGGGACGGGCTCACCGTCGGGCAGGGCTGAAGGCATCGCACCATGCTAGGTGCCGCAGCTGCCGACCCGACGCGGCACCGCTGCCCGGGCGACCGATTGAATGGGGCCATGCAGCTCTTCCTCACCCTCGACGCCGGTGGCACCTCGACCCGCGCCGTGGTGCACGATGCGACCGGCACGTGCCTCGGTTACGCCGTCGGCAGCGGCGGGAACCCCACCGCCTCGGGGGTGGCGCCCGTGGCGGCCACCATGCGTTCCACGACGGAACAGGCGCTGCAGCGCGCCGGCGCACAGCCCGCGCAGGTGTGTCACGCCCTCGCCGCCATGGCCGGCTCGACGGTGCGCCTGGCGGGCGTCGACGCCGGCTTGCGCGACCTCGGGGTGCCCGTGCCGCTGCACCTCGGCAGCGACTTGGAGGCGATGTTCTTCTCCGGCACCGCAGCCCTCGACGGCGCCGCCCTGGTGTCCGGCACGGGCGCGGCCGCGATCGTGGTCGCGGGCGGCGTCACGACAGGACGCAGTGACGGCCGGGGCTGGCTGCTGGGTGACGTCGGCTCCGGGTATTGGATCGCCCGTCGCGTCGTGCGTGCGGCGACCGCGGACCTGGACCATCGTGGCCCCCGTACCGCCCTCACCGACGCGCTGCTCTCGGCCGCCGGTGTCACGGGTGACCGGACGAGCGACAAGGACGCGCTGCTCGACCAGCTGGTGTCGCTCCTCTACGCCATCCCGAGCCCGGGTATCGCCCGTTTCGCGCCGCTCGCGTTCGACCTCGCCGACACCGACCTGATCGCCGGGGACATCGTGGAAGCGGCCGCCGAGGGTCTCGCCGACACGGTGCTCGCCCTCGGGTGTGCCGACGCGAGCTCACCGCTCATCGTCGGCGGCAGCGTCCTCTATCACCAATCGGGCCTGCGGTCGACGGTCACCGAACTGCTGCGGGACAGCGACTGGACCGGGCCGGTCCATGCCGTCTCGGACGGCACGGCCGGAGCGATCTGCATGAACCTGCGTCGCGCCGGCGTGGCGGTCGACGTACCCACGCACGCCCGAATCATCGCGTCGCTGCAGCAGGTTCGGACCAACGCCTGAGGCGGGCAGTCGATCAGAGGGTCCCCGTCAGCGCCTGCAGGCCGAGGCTGGCCGTCGCGACGCAGATCCACAGCAGCGCGCCGAGCAGCAACGGCCGGTGGCCCGCCTGGCGCAGTTGGGCCGGTCGCATGCCGAGTCCGATGGCCGCCAGCGCGACCGTGATCAGGAAGGTTCCGAGGAAGGTCAGGCCGTCGTGCCAACCGGCCGGGATCACACCGAGCGAGTTCAGTGCTGCGGCAGCGAGGAATCCGATCAGGAATGCCGGCACCACCTTGCGCCACGGGATCCGCACCTGCTCGCCGTGCTTGGCCGCATCCCGGCGTGCGGTGATCAGCGCCAGACCGATCACGATGGGGATGATCATCAGGGATCGGGTCAGTTTCACCACGATCGCATAAGGCCCGGCACCGTCCCCGAAGCTGTATGCCGCCGCAACCACCGACGAGGTGTCGTTGACCGCGGTGCCGCTCCAGAGCCCGAAGGAGTGGCCCGTCATACCGAGCAGGTGCCCGATCGGCGGGAAGAGCAGCACCGCAAGGATGTTGAAGGTGAAGATGGTTCCGATCGCATAGGCGACGTTGGACTGCTTCGGGCGCATCACCGCGGTCGCGGCGGCGATCGCCGACGCCCCGCAGATGCCGGTGCCGACCCCGATCAGGGTGGACAGCTCCCCGTTGATGCCGAGCAGCCGGCCGAGCACGAAGGCACCGACCAGCGCGACCGCGAAGGTCCCCAGCATCACCGGCAGCGAGCCGCCGCCGACCTGGACCACCTTCGCGAGCGACAGCCCGGTGCCGAGCACCACGATGGACAGTTGCAGCACGGTCTTGCCCGCGAAGCCGACGCCGGGCGCCAGCCGCTCGTGCCGCAGCGCCGGGATCGTCGCTCCCGCAACGATGCCCAGCACGATGCCGAAGACCGGTCCACCGACCACGGGCGCGAAATGCCCCAGCACGGTGGCGACGGCGGCCACCAACAGGGCCACCGCCAGCCCGGGCAGAGTCGCACCCACCCGTGGACCGCCCGCGGCGGGCGGCTCCTGCGCCGCTGCGGTCGCTCCGGATGCCCGGTCGTCGGCTTGCGTCGAAATTGCCATGCCTACATCCTGCGGCGCCGGACGTGGCTCCGGTAGCCGTCAATACCCCATGGCGATATATCCTGTGCATATGCCTACGACCTGGCCGGATCTCGGCGCGCTGGAACTGCTCGTCGCCGTCGCCGATCACGGCAGTCTGTCCGCGGGCGCACGCGCCGCGGGTATGGCGCAGCCGAACGCCAGCCGCTCCATCTCGCGCCTGGAGCGGCATCTGGGTGTCACCCTGCTGCACCGTTCCACGCGGGGCTCGACCCTGACCGATCCGGGTTTGCTGGTCGTCGAGTGGGCACGGACGGTGGTGGCCGCGGGGCACGAACTCCTCGATGGCGCAAGGTCGCTCGCGTCCGGGACGACCGAGTCGATCGTCGTCGCCGCCAGCCAGACCGTGGCCGAGCACCTGCTGCCTGCCTGGCTGGGCGCCTTGCGGGTCGTGCATCCCGACCTGCGCGTGACGGTGCACGTCCGCAACACCCATGACGTGCTCGACGAGTTGCGCGAGGGCCGGTGCAACCTCGGCTTCATCGAAGGGCCGCGTCCCCCCGGCGGCGTCAACCACCTGGTGGTGGCCCACGACGAACTCATCCTCGTGGCGCCGCCCGGTCATCCCTGGGCGAGCCGCCGCGGGCCGGTGACACGGGACGAGCTGCGCAACACGCCGCTGGTGACGCGCGAAGCGGGCTCGGGCACGCGCAACGCCCTCGACGACGCCCTGGGCGCACCCGCGCAGCCGGCCCTGGAGCTGTCCAGCAATGCCGCCGTGCGGGTCAGCGTCGCCTCCGGCACGGCACCCGCAGTGCTCAGCCGGCTGGCGGTCACCGACGCACTCGCGGCCGGCACGGTGCGGGAGGTGCCGACGACGATCGGGATCCGGCGCGATCTGCGGGCCGTCTGGACCGGGCCGCGCCGACTGCGCGGAGTGGCCGCCGACCTGGTCACCATCGCCGGCCGGTCCTGAGGCTCAGGACCTGGGCTGCGCAGTCACCCACAGAGGTATGACGCCGCGCACCACCTCCGTGCCATCGGCCAGCCGGCCGGTCACCCGGACCCGGACCTCGTGCGGCGTCTCCTGGTCCCAGTCGGCCGGGTCGGTTTCCGCGACACACTCCACTGCCGTCGGCACCTTCGCCAGATATTCCAGCTGGATGCCCTTGGGGATCCAGCGGGTTCCCGGTTTCACGGTCGCCTCGGCGAGCAGCCCCATCGCGGCCTCCATACCGTTGGCCACCGCGATCGCGTGGATGGTGCCCAGGTGGTTCTGGACGCCACGCCAGTTGCGGATCCGCACCACGCCGCGGTTCGGCGCCATCTGCCGGATCTGCGGTTGCACGGTCGCGAAATACGGTGCACGCCACATGAAGCCGAGCCCGAAGAGCTGACGCCCGAGCGGTTTGGCGGTCAGGCGCTGGTAGAGGCGGTAGGTCGACGTCATACCGCACGATGTTACCGATCAGTAGGCTCGCCCCGTCGACGGTCCTCTCCGCCGTTGACCCTCGAAACGGCCGCTGACCCCGCAATTGCGCCGTCAACGGCGCTTTCGAGCGTCAGCCGCGAGCCGGCGAGGTCCCGAGCACGTCACGCACGATCCGCCCGACCGCCAGCCCCTTGCGCTCGAACCGCGTCAGCACGCGCCCCTCGAAGCGGGGCGCGAAGCCGCCGTGGTCGCCGCGTGGGTCGGCGTCGACGTCGCCCGGATCAGCGAGCCGGCCGGCACAGGGATTGACCAGGCCGGAGCAGCCCTCGACCACGTCGCGGAACTGCCAGGCGTAGTCTGCCCAGTCGGTCGCGAGCCGCCAATTGCCTTCCGGCTCCAGCAGATCGGCGATCTTGTCGGCGAAATCGGGCTGCACAAGACGACGTTTGTGGTGCTTCAGCTTCGGCCAGGGGTCCGGGAAGAAGGTCCACACCTCGCGCACGCTCCGTGCACCCAGCATGCTCGGCAGCGCCTGCGCCGCATCGGCACAGATCAACCGGACGTTGTCGACACCTTCGTGCACGCACTTGGCGATGGTCTGTGCGACACCGGGCACCCACACCTCGATCGCCAGGAAGTCCCGGTCGGGATGCTGCTGCGCTGCGTGGACCACACAGTCGCCGCCCCCGGACCCGATCTCCACCACCAGTGGAGCACTGCGGCCGAAGGCGGCCGCCACGTCGAGCCGGAAGCCCGGCTCCACCGTCGTGCCTTCGCCGACCATCGGCACATCGAGCAGGTAGTGCGGGCCGTGCTCGGCGAGCGCGCGGTGGTGACGCTCGGCCATCCGACCGCTGCGGCGCGTGAACGAGCGGGTCCGGGCGCGATGCACCTGCGAATCGGCTTGCGACACTTACTTCTTCGCCTTCTCGGCACCGGAGTCCTGCGACAGCGCGGCGATGAACGCCTCCTGCGGGACCTCGACGGAGCCGACCATCTTCATCCGCTTCTTGCCTTCCTTCTGCTTCTCCAGCAGCTTGCGCTTGCGGCTGATGTCACCGCCGTAGCACTTGGCGAGCACGTCCTTGCGGATCGCGCGGATGGTCTCGCGCGCGATGACGCGCGTGCCGATGGCGGCCTGGATCGGCACCTCGAACTGCTGGCGCGGGATGAGCTCCTTGAGCTTGGTCGCCATCATCACGCCGTAGCTGTAGGCCTTCTCACGGTGCACGATCGTGGAGAACGCGTCGACCTTGTCCCCTTGCAACAACACGTCGACCTTGACCAGATCGGCCTCCTGCTCGCCGTCGGGTTCGTAGTCCAGAGAGGCGTAACCACGTGTCTTGGACTTCAGCGCATCGAAGAAGTCGAAGACGATCTCGGCCAGCGGCAAGGTGTAGCGCATCTCCACGCGCTCCGGTGACAGATAGTCCATGCCGCGCAGGGTGCCGCGACGCGACTGACACAGCTCCATGATGGCGCCGATGAATTCGCTGGGCGCGAGGATCGTGCCGCGCACGACCGGCTCGGTGATCGAGGCGACCTTGCCCTCGGGGAACTCGCTCGGGTTGGTCACGGTGACCGTGCGCGCGTCGTCCAGCGTGACTTCGTAGACCACGCTCGGCAGGGTCGAGATCAGCGCGAGGTCGAACTCGCGCTCCAGCCGCTCGCGCACGATCTCCAGGTGCAGCATGCCGAGGAAGCCGACGCGGAAGCCGAAGCCGAGCGCGGCGGAGGTCTCCGGCTCGTAGACCAGCGCGGCGTCGTTCAGCTTCAGCTTGTCGAGCGCGTCACGCAGGATCGGGTAGTCCGAGCCGTCGATGGGATAGAGCCCCGAGAACACCATCGGTTTCGGGTCACGGTAGCCGCCGAGCGCCTCGGTCGCTCCGCCGCGCGCAGCGGTGACGGTGTCACCGACACGTGACTGCCGCACGTCCTTCACCCCGGTGATGAGGTAGCCGACCTCGCCGACGCCCAGACCGTCGGCCGGCACCGGTTCCGGTGAGATGACACCGATCTCGAGCAGTTCGTGGTGTGCGCCGGTGGACATCATCTGGATGCGCTCGCGCGGGTGCAGTGCCCCGTCGACGACTCGCACGTAGGTCACCACGCCGCGGTAGGTGTCGTAGACCGAGTCGAAGATCATTGCGCGGGCAGGGGCATCGGCGTCACCCGTCGGCGGCGGGAACTGTCCGACGATCTCGTCCAGCAGTGCCTCGACACCCACGCCCGTCTTGCCGGACACCTGCAGCACCTCGTCCAGGTCGCAACCGATGAGGCCGGACAGCTCCTCGGCATACCTCTCCGGCTGGGCCGCCGGCAGGTCGATCTTGTTCAGCACCGGGATGATCGTGAGGTCGTTCTCCATCGCCAGGTAGAGGTTGGCGAGGGTCTGCGCCTCGATGCCCTGCGCCGCGTCGACCAGCAGCACCGCACCCTCGCACGCCGCGAGCGACCGCGACACCTCGTAGGTGAAGTCGACGTGTCCGGGAGTGTCGATCATGTTGAGGCAGTACGTCTGCCCGTCGACCTCCCACGGCATACGCACTGCCTGGCTCTTGATGGTGATGCCGCGCTCGCGCTCGATGTCCATGCGGTCGAGGTATTGCGCACGCATCGCGCGCTCGTCGACGACGCCGGTGATCTGCAGCATGCGGTCGGCCAGCGTCGACTTGCCATGGTCGATGTGG
>Ga0164242_10007473_pt1 | contig 11955 bp, 12 predicted proteins | sample OricomgcompostMG_FD_108783 | JGI IMG/M metagenome (GOLD analysis project Ga0164242, IMG submission 108783) | Miracle-Growth compost microbial communities from Emeryville, California, USA - Original compost - Miracle growth compost (MG) ... | reverse complement strand
ATAAGAAAAAAATTACTTCAGGCAATCTGGAAAGGATGGAAACTGGTTTCCATACTTGTGTCTCTTTCATGAGTCTATTTTACCCTGCCCACTGCGACTCTCTGTGTGTGTGAACTTTTCTCTCTATGCGGGCCTGATGGGCTAGAGGCTCGCGCGCGCCCGCGCGTGTGGAGCAGCGATGGAATGGGAATCATGTTGATGGCGACCTGGATGTAGAGTTTGTCGGATCTTTAAGTGTGTTGGTCTATTAGAGGACGCTGCGCGAAGTGTGTGGCACGGAGAGCCCCGGCTGGATCAACGACGGTGAAAACAGGGGCTGACGGGGCGAGGATAACACATTGCAGCCCGTAATGAATGGGTTGCGAAGGGGGCCAGAGGGCGCTGGATAAGAGTCACCTACATAGGTAGTTGGGCAGCAATCTCATATTATCAAGTTTCCTCATGATGAAACGTTCTTGCCAAAGTTTGTCAATGAAGCCCATGTAAAGGCTTTGCGTAGGTATATGATAGATGTGAACTCTGTTTATAGGTGAGCTTCCTAATTATATCTGGGGTATCGAAAGCCGCAGTCCCTCAATTGCTTCTTCCCATCAATATCGGGACTGCCTGTCCTGTATATTATTATATGGATCCAGCCAAAACTTTGATTCGTCTCGCTGCGATCCTAGTCCACCAGGACCTTTTTTTCCCCCCCAACCCCTATTCAAAATGATAAACGCCACAGTCAATATATTGCAATACAGTCGGTTTGCGTAATGGTTCAAAGACAAACCACATTCCGTCCCGTTCTCTCCTCTCTTTTCCCAGCCCAAGGGATAGCCTCACCCGGAGCACTTCATCCCTGTGGGTCACATGGGTCCGATGACACCTGCAACAGTCCAATCTGCACGCCCGAGGTTTGAAATCTCCTTCTCATTCACTCAGGAGGACCCCGCACCAATAACCCAGACCTCGACGCCGAGAATGTCAAACTTCTCGCCCTCATCGCTCAGCGGCTCGTTGCCAAAGGTCATGCACGTCGAGCTGACGCCCCGGGCCAGCGAGTCGTCCAGCCACAGGCCGTAGCGGCCGTCGCCGCCGCCGACGCTGAGGAAGTGTGTCTCGCAGAACATGAAGTACTCGTTGACGCCGCTGTAGGGGAAGGCCTTGAAGCGGATCGAGGGCGAAGGGGGTGGTTGGGGGAGAGTGGGGTGTAGGCTGCCGTTGGAGGTAGGGGTGAGGAGGTCTCGTGGCTTAGGGTGGTGGTGAGAGGAGGTTGCTGCTAATGAGGATTGGTTGTGAGTTATGGGGGCGGGAGAGGCAATGGTAGTTGACCGGGTTAAGTTGGTCGTGTCTGTTGAAGGTGGTGGTGGGAGCGATGCTGCGAGGGAGGCGCGCCAGAGGAAGCACTCGCCGTTCCCGAAGTAACTTGGTGCAGGGCGTGGGTAATCAGAGAGGTAAGCGCCGAAGATCTATGAGAAAAAAAAAGGGCGTAAGTAAACAGGTCGAGTGCTTTGTGTTACAGTGGAGAGGAGAGATTCGCTTACCCCTCCTTCGCAGTCCTTCACGACTAATACGAAGGCGGCCCTCTTGCCCTCGTATCTCTTACACTTCTCGTACAGCGTCGACAAGCTGGCGCCGTCCTGATCCAGGCTATAGACCAAGTTCCAGTCGTCGGCAAGGCTCAGCCTCGCGGGCACCATTATCCTGATCTCCTCTGCAATCGCGGTCGTCAACAACCTCGCATTGGGGTTCGTGTCGTCCCTAAATCCGTGCAGCGCGAGCGGCTCGAGCGGCGGAGGGCGCATCGGCGACGCGGTCCGGTGCGTATGGGGCGGCGTGTAGACGCCGTCGACGCCGTTCGCGCTCATGGGGTAGGTCTGGCTGTGATGGAAGGAGGAGGAGGCGGGGGTCGGCGAGGTCGAGCCGGAGGAGGGGCCCGTCATCTCGGATGAGAAGCGCCGGACTAGGCCGCCCCAGAGGTTCGAGACGGAGGAGGAGAGGAATGCGGAGGAGTGCGCGGATGTGCCGGTGGGGGTCGCGGCGCCGGATGTAAAGGCCGGCGACTCGGAACCGGGACTGTGAGGGGGTTGGGGGTGGTGAGAGTTGTAGATGCTCATCTTGGGCGGGAATTGGTGGTAGTTCGTTGGTGTGTGGTGTGACGGTGCGAGGGAATACGGAGGGCGGTTTGTTTGCACGTTCACGAACGGATGACGACAAAGATCTGACAGCTGCAAACGGGGGAGTGGGGAACTAAATAGCGTCGCAATGTTAGGTCCTGACGAAGCAGGGAATGGAAGACAGAAGACAGGAACAGAAAAGGGGAAAAGGCAAAAGAGGTCCCGTGTGAAGGGGCCAAGGATCCAAGAATTAGCAAACGTACGACGCAGGCAGAAGTCGGCGAGTCCGTTGGCGACAAGTATGACCGTTTGGTGATTATGGGAGGTCCGTCGAACTTAGGCGGGGCTTGGCGCTTGGATCATCCCTTGGGCTTTTGCCGTAGCGCGCCCAGTGCGCTGGCACGTGGCGAGTTCCGCCCTGTAATCGTTCTGCCTTGAGAAATGCACCGCTTGGGTGCCCGAGAGAAAGTTGAGCTATCCGGGTTGCTGACTATCGTCGGGATGAGATGACTACCCCCAAAGATGACCGATGCCCCTGGATTTATGTGGCAATATCCCCTTCCGGTTCAACGCTTAATACACTGAGCGATGCCGTCCCAGACTCCCTCGGGGCTTGGCATGCTTGCGCAAACATCAGGTTCGAAGTCGAACGTCCGCTGCAGATGATTCCTCGTCGTCGGTCCAATAGTTGCTATCCTGGTTCGTCGAGGAGTCGTCTCCGGCTTTGCCTTCCCTGTTTTCTCGTCGAGCCAACCCAGCGCGGCCATCATGGAATCACAGCCCGTGGGTGAGAAGACCACAACCCACCTCTCGCTGCGGTCTTTGGTAGCGTCGAGCACAGCGGCGAAGTCGTCCCTGAATGATTCCATCACTCCTGTTTTGTAGACTACGAGCTCGTCGACGTGGATCCTCCGGTCCTGCGGCAGTTTGTCGTCCATCAGGACCCTCGGGATGCTGTCGCTCCTCTGCTCTCCGACCAGCAGCAGCAAGGGCGGCATCTCAGGCCGGCCTTGATACCATTCCTTGTAGTGTTCCAGTATGAATCGCCCTAAGCTGTCCCCGTTGCCCGTGTGCTCTCCGAAGATTCGCAATGGTTGCTCCTGCGAAACTGCGCTCAATGCCCGAGTGGTCGCGGGTCCGACGCTGTACACTGGCACGTCTTGTAGGTGTGGCCAGCCTTGAATGCCTATCTTGAAGAATTGTGTTAGAAAACCCACAGCTCGCCGGCAAACAAGGAAGAGGAGACAATGGACAGAAGGCGGACCTTTGCCGTCCTCGACGAGTTTCGCAAATGCCTCGACGGCTCGCTGAGACGTAAATATGAGGCCACCATAGGAGCATTCTCTCTCCGCCCCTATCTTTCTATTTTCCAAGAGTCCTCTAACACTGGCAACCCCTTGTGGTTCAAAATGGTGTTTGAGAACTGGCGAAAACGTAGGTTCAAAGACGAGGCCATCTTTAGGAGTCGAGAAGAGCTGCTCGTATGCGTCCATTGGAGTCGATTTTGTTTTGAGGAAGAATATGGGAGTCTCCGGTGGGAGAGATTGAGCACTTCTAGACGACATATTCGCGATCTTGAACCGACTACACCCTCTAAACTACTCGAATTGGATTTGTTCTGCGCAAGTTTATCGAAAAAGCTAAATAAATGTCTTTGGTGTTGGCGTTCAAGCCTATTAGTAGAGGGGCTGCCCCGCCGTTGTCGGCAGCAATCACCGGCCGGCATAGCTTTATCGATAAGGTGCGTTTTCCATTTCTAAGCCGATGGCTCGACTGGGGTGTGTTTCTCACACCTCTCACACCTCTCACACTCGCTACATTTGCGCCTCTTCCACGTAAACTAAGGGGCCGCGCCGTTGTTCCCCGAAGGAGATAAGCTAGTCTCGTGCCCGGGGCCGTCATGGCGGGAGACGGAACAGAACCGAAGTCGAGCGATGCGGCAACTGGTGGTGCCACTTCGACAGAACCCCCGAAGAAGATCCCCAAAGGTGTAGTCCTCGGGAAGGACGGGAAACCGTAAGTTGTTCTAACGGGGGTGTTTGAACGCCTTACGCGCCGTTCCCGATTGCCCTAACCAACGCGCGCATCCCGTAGCTGCCGGTCCTGCACCTCATTCTCCGCGTGGGCCGCCCAGAGCAAATCGATCTCCAAGTCACAGCGCGCCGCCTCAACCCTAACGGCGCCCCCGAACGACTGCCCGGCCGACGTCGAAACCCTCGGCCGCAGCTCCTGGACGCTCCTCCACTCCATCGCCGCGACTTACCCGTCGACCCCCACGCAAACGGAGCAGTCCGATCTGACGAACTTCATGCGGCTGTTCTCGAAGCTGTACCCCTGCTGGGTGTGCGCCGAGGACCTGCAGCAGTACATGAAGAAGGAGGAAATTCGCGCCGGCAGCAGGCAGGACTTTGGGCTCTGGCTTTGCGGGGCGCACAACGAGGTTAACAGGAAGCTTGGGAAGCCCGTCTTTGACTGTTCCAAGTGGGAAGAGCGGTGGAGGACCGGGTGGAAGGATGGTCGCTGCGACTGATGCGCACGCCGTATCCAGGGTTGTCAAGACTGTAAAACATTTGATTGACCTGGAATTTTGAGCGTTCGATGTTGGATAGGTTATGTATTGTTTAGACTGTACCATAGGCATGGGCGCGGCGGCTTAGAGCTGGTAATCTCTACTCATATCTTAGACTACGTAGATATACCTACCTAACTCGTTGTATTATGATCCCATCTTCATATACCATATTAAGCCGTCACCGTCGACGGTAAACCTCAAGTTTGCCCAAACCGTAAAGGCAAAACCGACCAGGGTCCAGTTACGCTGTCTCCGGATTATTAAAACATATGCTGGAGTTTTGTACGGTTGTTTTTTATCTCTGATACCCTAGCCCTTACCATTCCATCAAGTCTCCTTGGCATTGACCTTGGCGCTTGCCTCCGTGGTCATCACCAACGCCTTGGGTGCGTCCTTCTTGTCCATGTGTACCTCGACAAACTGCAGCATCTGGCCAGGGGCATTAAACTCCTTGTTCACGAGTATCTTTTCCAGATCACCCTTCGTCTTGACCTGATACTTCCTGACATTCTTGTCGCTTGCACCGAAAACTGCCGGGATATCCGACCACTTCCATTCCGTGATATCGTTGTACCCGGCGTCCATGCCATGGATGCATCGCTCGACGGTGAAGCCCTTGTTGCAGATCAGGAAGCTGTGACGGACTTGTAAGCTTATGCCCGATGACCCAAGGCCAACTGGGGCAGGCTGGTAGGTACACAGGAGAGTGGGTTGGTTAGGCCTTGCACTTACATGGTAATGTTGAGGCCATGCCTTATCATGGTGCTGATTTCCTGGACGGTTAACTGGAAGGATCCGTCGCCAACAAAGAGGATCGTCCGCCTGTCTTGGCCCGCATCCCGCGCCGCGAGTGCTGCCCCCTGACAAGCCCCCACCGACCAGCCAATGCTCCCCCAGAGGACCTGGCTCAGGGCCGTTGTCCCCGACGGGAACTTGGTGGCCCATATGCCAAAGTTGGACGTCCCGGTCTCCGTGACGACGATGTCTTTCTCTTGTAGGTACTCTCCCACTCGGGGCCAGAACCAGGCCTGCGTGATGGTCGGGGAAGCGTCCTTGTTGCTGGCGACGTCGTTGATCACTTTTAGTCCCGGTTGGGCGGACAGCTGCTTCAGATCGACGCGGTCGACAACTTTTCGGAGCACGCCCCTCATGGCTACGCCGGGGTACTCCGAGTACCGGACGACGCAGTAGGTGCTGTGAAAATCGATCGTGTTTAGCTGTCGGGTTCGGTATGAGAAGCCGGCCGTGTTGAAGTCGCTCTTGAGCGCCCCGATGGAAAGGACAAGGTCGGACGACTCGACCAGCTTCGTCACCTCGGGGCCTGAGGCATTTCCGGCGTAGACGCCGCTGTAGGTTGCGTGGCTCTCATCGACGGCCCCCTTGCCCATGGGAGTCACACAGACGGGCAGGTTTGTCTTGTCTATGAGGTCGTGGACCTCGGCGAGCACTCTGTGCCGGACGGCACAGGCATCAACGAGGATGATGGGGTTCTTGGCTGCGTGCAAATACTTGAGGACCACATCGACGACGTAATCCTCACGGTCCTGCTCATTCTCCGGATACGATAAGTCAATCGGCTTCCTGAGGCGCTCGCCTTCGACCTTCTTCTGGACCATGTCCGTGGGGAGCTGGATGTACACGGGCCTACTCCGGATGTAGCACTGGCGGAGCGTGTGGTCAATCTGGTCGGGGATCTCGCTCGGGTTATCGAGATTTGCCACTTCGCAGGAAATCTCCTTGTGCATTTTGGCGAACACGTTGAAGTCTCCATTACCCAGGGTATGGTGTAGGAGCATGCCGTCCCGCTGCGAGATCGTCGATGGAGAACCGACGATATTGACAATCGGGATCTGCTCCGAGAAAGCGCCTGCAACGCCGTTGATGGCGGACAGTTCCCCGACACCAAATGTGGTGATCAGAGCTGAGATCCCCTTGACTCGAGCATATCCATCAGCCGCATACGCTATTGTACGCCGTTAGAGAGGGCGTTATCCACCTATATCAGGTTCTCACATAGACTTGCCTGCATTGAGCTCATTGACGCTGCCAACCCACTTGAGTTTGGCCGGGGCGAGGTAGTCGAGAGCGACCAAGTTGTAGTCTCCCGGGAGACCGTGGACTGACCGGACCCCGATTTGATGCAGCCTAGTGAAGAGATACTCGGCCACATCTACCGGCTGCTTAAGGCTCTGGGTTCGAATGTCCGACGACATCTTCAGATATCACTCTCAATCGTATTGATGCTAAGCTACTACTTCGAAACGGGATTTGGGACCGGAATGTGCGGTTTCAACTGTACGGTCTCGCTTTTAACAGCAATACTAGACTTATAAAAAGAGCAGCACCGGGTCACTGAGATAGCAATGAGATCATGAGGGCCTCATACGAGATATAGAGTAGCATTAGGGATGAGCAATCTAAAGGATTACCTTAGCTTGTTGCGTAAACTTGCTCCAGCTTTGTCGTACGACCGGTGATGTAATGGTTACATACCTACCAGGCCAGGCTGGAAGCTGTGGGATGAACCGACTCCAAGGGCCATCATTCGATAAAAAATAAAAATAAAAATAAAATAATAAAATAATTTGGAGTTGTTGAGGTGGATGGCGGGGTTACGTTAGCTGACAGAGGTACCGTTCAAGTACCCTGTAATTAGCATGCGGCTGCAAGTGGGTCCTCAGTCAACACCCCACCATATCAATGAAGTCTGCACCTGGTTTCGGCCCGCCAGATCACTGCAAAGCTCTACGAAGGGCCATGTTATCACTTGACTTGAAGCTCAAGGGGGTATGAATTTGAGAGAGCATACTCTACCTAGGCATTGCAAGTCTTCCAGGACTTTGGGTATGCTCCAGCGACAGCCCTGGATTTTGTAGCATAATGACGTACCCCCCTCACAGGTAAAGGGGGAAAGGGGGTTATCGACATACTAGAACACGTGATTTTGATGTGGGTTGGGAGAGACGCAGGCGTGCGGGTCTGAGTTTACTGTGTAGGTTGTAAAAAGGTAGATGGGCACTGCTACATTGACCAAACAGCGTCAAGTGATTTTACTTAGCTGACTTGCAACTTTTGACTACCGACTCACATCTGCACCCTCCTTCGCCCATCTCCACGAAGGAGAATACCGAAATGGCTTCACAGGGTAAGAGGAAGGACGCTGCCACCGGGGCCACCGGGCCGCGAGGCAAAAAGAAGAAGGTATGGGAAGTCTCGAGTTCTCCCTCACCTCATGGCTGTCCAAGTATCGTCGGGCTGAGGTGCCCTGCTTCCACCCTACCATGCCCCGTCCGGGGTGCTAAACCCAATGATACGTGAGCAAGTTGCTCTTACCACCAGAACACGAGAGCCTATTTTTGCGTGCACTGAGGGGTGAAGTTGGTGGGAGTTAGACTCACTGGGAGCCAAACGAATTGGGAAGGAAAGGGGGTTATCAACCTTCAGTTTTACCGAGCTGACAAGCTGGCCACAGCGCGGAAATGAGGGCAAGTGGAAGACTCCACACTACCAAGCCATGACTTCTGGGCTTCAAGACGGCAATGTCGTACCAGGAGACGTCGGTATCTGGATGACCTGCGCCAGGAACCAAGAAAAGAAGGCCGCCCGAGAGGTGATGGATTTATTCGGAGAAGTAGGCCCTCCCCTCACGGATGTTAACCGCCATGGGTTTTAGACGGGGCGTTGACGGAACAGGATAGTACGCCGAAAGAATTTACGGCATCAAGCAAGACGAGGATGGGGGTGGGGACAGCGACGACGAGGACGAGGACATCGAGGCCGCAGTTAAACGAGAACTCGAGTCGATGAAGACTAACGGCGGAAATGACGCCACCCGGTTATTTACGCCAGTCAAGTTGAACATCGAGTGCGTGCTGTTCGTCAAGACAAAGCCACCTGTCGAGCCGGTTGACTTCGTCAAGCGAATATGCGAGGCCGCAAGGGGCGGCGACAAGAGGAAGACTCGCTACGTGAATAGGTTAACCCCCGTGGTCTCGATCGGAAAGGCAACCGAGCAGGGGATTGTGGAGGTTGCCAGGAAGGTGTTAGCCCCGTGGTTCGACTTGAGTGGGAAGAAGGCCGGAGTAGGAGCGGAAGGGGAAGCAGGATCTGGACCTCTGCCTGTGGATTCTGACAAACCGAAGGAAGGAGCCGAATCCGTTTCGAGGCAGTCCGCGAATGACCCTAACGAGGCGTCGAATGACGCTGAAGGATTAGGCGAAACCCCGGCCGAGCACCGGGCCCAAGGGGCTGCTGGTGTCGAAGCCACCCGATCGTATTCAGTAAGCCCGTTATTGGAAGCTCCAGCTTCAGCTCGAATTCCACGATTGCTATGGCTACAGTACTCACAAAAGTGGCAGTTTGCTATCCGGCCGTCGATACGAAGAAGCGATCTGAAGCAGCTGGACGTGATTAACCAGATTGCCAACTTAATAAACGATGACAGGCACAAGGTAAACCTGAAGGCACCTGATAAGGTGATTCTTGTCGACATTTACCAGGTAACGTTACCTATGCTCCAACCAAGTTCAGGCTCGGCCCTTCGCGTCGGGTCGCTAACACGGACGTAGAAAGTATGTGGTATGAGTGTTGTCGATGGGGACTGGGACGATTTGAAAAGATACAACCTTAGCGAGCTCCACAGCCTCGCTAACGAACAAGGGAACGAGGAGTCATAAACTCTCTCGGGTTGCTGGTTTTCGTTGGTTGGGCGGCTCTTGTTGACGAAACCTGGCCGCGTTGGGTCTCCCCAGCGTTTACCATTATCTGGTCAAATTCCATCGATTCGACGATTTCGTTCCAAGTCATGAGCTAGCGTGGTGAGGGATCGTCTCCAGACCAAGTCAGCGGCATATGGCTGCAGTTGCCAAGCCGAGTTATTGCCAATACACACCGCAAGGCCTGACGCCTCAGCGGTACTCGGGCGACAATGTCCAATGCCGTCCTTTGGTCATGACGATGCACACCCACGGCGATAACTATTCAGCCTAGATACCTATACATAGCAGGCTAGCACTTCGTTCTGGTTGTGCGGAGAGCGCAGTGAGGGGCGTTTCCTAAGATGACTGCTTCCGTGGTGTGAGAAGCGGCCGAAGTCTGCAAGCAAGTAATACTACTGCTGAGCGTGCGGGCCAAGGGATACAACGATGATGTGAGGGGATGAGAGCGTGGGTTTGAAGGGATAATTAGTGGTCATGTACGCATATGGGCGTATCTCCGCGTGCTTCCCGCACATCTTCCCACTGATACTACTACATCGACACCCAGCAACCTCACACTGTCTTGTACGGTCGAACGCGGAACATATCACCGCTAATGCTGGAAATTAGCGACCGCATTTCCACCACACGTGTCGCGGATCGATTCTGGGTTAACTCGTCAAGCATGAAGCGCTAAGCCCTATTGCGATAAATTTGACGAGCCCGTTCGTCCCCGAGACGCCGCGAATCCCTGGAGGGGGAGACAATTAGCCCGCGGGAAATGTAATTTTGCAGTGAATGCAATAATTCATGGGATCGACAACAACGGTCAGAGCGAGAGAGGGGACCACCCCCGTCCCAGGCCAGGGTCAGAGAGGCACACAACGGTCCCGGAACTCTACCGTCGGGGCAAATAATAAAGTGACAATGAGGTGCCATTGGCGGCCCGGTTGTTTCAACTGTTCAACCGAGAGGGAGGTTGTCACGTATCGCACAGTACCTTTTACACGCAACTTACCAACCCAAGTTGTTTACTACCCCGGGTCCCGTTGCGCCGGCGGCAGGTCTCTCCGCACGACTCCGGACCATTCCCAGGTACTTGTACCTGCTTCAGGAGAAGAGAGACCCAAGAGACCCTGGAGTTTGCAGGTTACTAATCGTCAAGGTACCTACCTTCATAGTAAGGTAACTACCTCTATGCATGTATGTACGGTACCCCAGGCAGCGACTTCGGTAGGTTCTACCGAGAAGTGCTTTGTAGTCTATGCGTAAGTGAGTGCAAAGCCGTTACAGAAATCAGTTTCCATCTGATGCTGTGCGACCATTCAACGCTCTCGCTGGCCGAAGGTTGGCTTTCTCCAATTGGCCCAAGCCGGAGAAAGTTGGGGAAGGATGGGAAAGGGATGGGACATGATGTCAGTCCCGCTCTAGCGGGTTCCGAACTTTCTGAAGGGTTCTTCGCTAAGGCTAGCCAATCAGAAGCCTCCCACCTCGCTTGCCCATGCAACCCGAGAAACCTGCTCCAAGCCTAGCTAGGCAGGTACGAGCAGCCAATGAGCCTAGAACCGTCCCTTCCCTTTTGTTGGATATCACGATTTCAGACCTTTTCCGCCAAGAAGTGCTAGTTAAACCTCAAACTGAGGTACGGAGTTGACTATTTCCCACTATCCCCGCCGGCACTTACGCAGCAATTACACACTACCTATCCGTACCTTACGCAGTCGAGGTAACCTCTTCCCCCGGAAGATCGACCGTTGCTGCTCCCTCGCGTCTTGGTCTGGCTCTCGCGTGCGCGTCGAACACCAGTCTTCGCGGCTGCTCACTGGTCATCCCCCGATGCTGGTGGCTAACTGACTTATTAGGCGGAGAGGGCGCTCTTGCGTACGCACCGTACATAGGTATCCATGCTCCAGAGGCTGGCATTTCCAGATGTCAACCGCACGCATACCTTATGGGGATGATATCCTCAGGAGTACCCAGTAGGATTAGGACACCATGTACACTACAACTACGAGGCGAGCTTCATGTGACCCCGGAAGCCGGCTGGCGCCCGACCCTGAGGAGGTGACGCTACTAAGCCCTGTGGAGATCCCGCTGTGGTTTAAACTATTTGAAGATCTCCCCCATCGTCTCACTACCAGCGAGCCAGTCGCGTTTCGGGCTCCATTGCTACGAAAGGCCTGCAGTGCCTCCGTCTCCTCGGGGGCCCTTCGCTAATATGGAGGTCGCAGCGCCATCCTTGCTGCTCCTCGCTTCCCGTCACGCCTCATTCGCCGCCTCCCCCCGGCCGCGGCCCAACTTTCATGAATTACTCCATGCGGATGTGAACACTACGCATACACTACTGTTTCCTTTCTGCAGATGGTATCTGGCTGCTTTCGGCTAACTATCCGGTATTGCCCTGTACCCAGACGACAGACACCACTTCATCACTTCATTACCATCACTCCATCACTCTGTTCCAGAACGTACTGTGTGTACTTTGGGAGTTGCCCCGGCTTACGAGTTCAGTGCACGCCCCCCCCGCCCCCCTTCTCCCACCTCCCTTGGACACCGAGCGGGTGTTTATGCACACGAAGTTCGAGTT
>Ga0164242_10007471_pt1 | contig 11958 bp, 14 predicted proteins | sample OricomgcompostMG_FD_108783 | JGI IMG/M metagenome (GOLD analysis project Ga0164242, IMG submission 108783) | Miracle-Growth compost microbial communities from Emeryville, California, USA - Original compost - Miracle growth compost (MG) ... | reverse complement strand
TGGCCGGCATCCCGTCCATCATCTACGGCCTCTGGGGCTTTTTCGTTCTTGCGCCTTTCCTGCAGACGACCGTGCAGCCCTTCCTCATCAGCACGCTGGGCAATATTCCGGGCATCGGCATTCTTTTCGGCGGCGCACCCTATGGCATCGGCCTTCTCACGGCCGGCATCGTGCTCGCCATCATGGTGCTGCCCTTCATCACCTCGATCACCCGCGACGTCTTCCTGACCGTTCCGGTGCTTCTCAGGGAAAGCGCCTACGGCATGGGCATGACGACCTGGGAGGTCGTCCGCAGCATCGTTATCCCCTATTCGCGCGTCGGCCTCGTCGGCGGGATCATGCTCGGCCTCGGGCGGGCACTGGGCGAGACGATGGCGGTCACCTTCGTCATCGGCAACTCGCACAACATCTCCGCTTCGCTTCTTTCGCCTTCGACCACGATCTCCGCCTCGATCGCCAATGAATTCACCGAGGCGACGGGGCAGATTTACACGTCGAGCCTGATTGCGCTCGGGCTGATTCTCTTCGTCATTACCTTCGGCGTCCTTGCCGCGGCCAAATGGCTGCTCATCCGTACGGAACTCAAATAGGAACGAACAGATGGCTTCCTATTCCCGCCGCCGCACAACAAACATCGTCGCCCTCAGCCTCGCCGGGGCCGCGACCTTCATCGGCCTGTTCTTCCTCGCCGCCATCCTGGTCACGCTGGTCGTCTACGGAGCGTCGGCGATAACGCCGAAGATCTTCCTGCAGAACACACCGCCTCCCGGCTCCGATGGCGGACTGCTCAACGCCATCTTCGGATCGGTCGCGATGACAGTCATCGCCATCGTCGTGGCCACGCCGATTGGAATCCTGGCCGGGACCTATCTCGCCGAATACTCCCGTGGCAGCAAGCTCGGCGAGGTGGCGAAATTCATCAACGACATTCTGCTTTCGGCGCCGTCGATCATCATAGGCCTGTTCATCTACACGATCCTGGTCGTTCCTTTCGGCCATTTCTCCGCCTGGGCCGGCGCCGCCTCGCTCGGTCTCATCGCGCTGCCGGTCATCAACCGCACCACGCAGGACATGCTCGGCCTTGTCCCGAACGCCTTGCGCGAGGCCGCCGCGGCGCTGGGCACGCCTCGCTGGAAGACGATGACGCATGTCATTTATCGTGCCGCGAGCAGCGGCATTCTGACAGGCGTGCTCCTCGCGGTCGCCCGCATCACCGGAGAAACCGCGCCGCTTCTTTTCACCGCGCTCAACAACCAGTTCTGGAGCACGGATCTGTCGCGCCCGACCGCCAACCTGCCGGTGGTAATCTTCCAATTCGCCATGAGCCCCTATGAGGACTGGCAGCGCCTTGCCTGGGGCGGCGCCCTCATCATAACCGCCGCCATCCTGGTTCTCAACATTGCCGCCCGCTTCCTCTCCAATATCGGAGCGTCGAAATGAACGATCTTGCCCATTCCAGCGCCATTTTGGGAGGTCGCACGACCATGACCCACGACACGCGGCCCGCGAAGATGGAAACGAAGAACCTTCGCTTCTATTATGGCGACACCCTTGCATTGAAAGGGATCACGCTGGCGCTCGGCGACCGCAAGGTCACGGCTTTCATCGGCCCGTCGGGATGCGGCAAGTCCACGCTCCTGCGTGTTCTCAATCGCATTTACGACCTTTATCCGAACCAGCGCGCGGAGGGCGAGGTCCTGCTCGACGGGAGGAACATTCTCGACCGCTCACAGGATCTCAACCTCCTGAGAACGCGCGTCGGCATGGTGTTCCAGAAGCCGACACCCTTCCCGATGTCGATCTATGAAAACATCGCGTTCGGTGTCAGGCTCTATGAACGGGTCTCAAAGGCCGAGATGGACAATCGCGTCGAGGAGGCGCTGCGGCGCGCGGCGTTGTGGAGCGAGGTGAAGGACAAGCTCAATGCGAGCGGGCTGAGCCTTTCCGGCGGCCAGCAGCAACGTCTGTGCATCGCCCGCACGGTCGCGGTGAAGCCCGAAGTGATCCTGCTCGACGAACCCGCTTCCGCCCTCGATCCGATCTCGACATCCAAGATCGAGGAGCTGATCGACGAGCTCAAGACCGAGTATACGATCGTGATCGTGACGCATAACATGCAGCAGGCGGCGCGGGTGTCCGACCACACAGCCTTCATGTATCTCGGCGAACTGGTCGAGTTCGGCGATACGGAGCAGATTTTCACCGCGCCGCGCGACAAGAGGACCCAGGACTACATCACGGGTCGTTTCGGCTGACGTTCATTCAGGGGACCTGAAAATGACCGAACATATCGTCACGTCATTCGACGACGATCTCAACGAGATTGATGGGCTGATCCGCTCGATGAGCGAGGCTGCCTCCGCCATGGTTGGGCAGGCGACGCGGGCGCTGATCGATTCCGACGACATCCTGTCGCAACAGGTCATCAGCGAGGATGCCGTCATGGACGCGCGTCAGCGCGAGCTCGACGACAAGGCGATCACGCTGATCGCCAGGCGCCAGCCCATGGCCGCCGATCTGCGGGCGGTGGTCGGCGCGATCCGCATGGCCGCCGACCTCGAGCGGATCGGCGACCTGGCGAAGAATGTAGCCAAACGCGTCAGCGCGGTCGGTGAAACGGTGGCGCCCCGGCATTATTCGCAAAGCATCGAAACCATGGCGGAAATGGTGCTGGAGCAGGTTGTCAGCGTCATCGACCTCTATGGGAAGAGGGACGTCGATGGCCTGCGCGGACTGAGGACCGAAGATGAAAAGATCGACATTCAATATACGGCGATCTTTCGCGAACTTCTGACCTACATGATGGAAGACCCGCGCAACATCACCGCCTGCACCCATCTCCTGTTCTGCGCCAAGAACCTGGAGCGCATCGGCGATCATGTGACCAACATTGCCGAAAACGCTTATTATGTGCTCACGGGATCGCAGCTTCCGCCCTATCGGCCGAAACAGGACGAAATGACATCCGCCTTGGCGGAATGAAGGGCCATCATGGCCAGTGGAATCGTCCTGGATGGAATTTCGGGCCAAACGCTTGGACGCAGAGGACGTCGCTGGTGTGATCTGCGCGGCACTCCGTGCCGAGCGTTTCGCCATCGGAGAACCGGAATCGTTTTCTGCCAATCGTGAAAGGCTCTAGGATGATCGCACCGAAGATCATGGTGGTCGAGGACGAGGAATCGCTCTGCGTCCTCCTGCAGTACAATCTTGAGGCTGAGGGCTATCAGGTCGAGATCATCAACCGGGGCGACGAAGCCGAAATGCGCCTTCGGGAGAACATTCCCGATCTCCTGGTGCTGGACTGGATGGTGCCGGCGGTATCCGGGATTGAGCTTTGCCGGCGGTTGAGGCTGCGCCCGGAGACCGAAAGATTGCCGATCATTATGCTTACGGCAAGGGGCGAGGAGAGCGACCGCGTGCGCGGCCTCTCGACGGGCGCCGATGACTATCTGGTGAAGCCTTTCTCGATGCCGGAATTCATGGCGCGCGTCAGGGCGCTGCTGCGTCGCGCCAAGCCCGAGGTCCTGTCGAGCGTGCTGAAGGTCGGCGATATCGTGCTCGATCGGGAATCGCACCGCGTCTATCGCAAGAAGACGGAGATAAGGCTCGGTCCGACGGAGTTCCGTCTTCTCGAATTCATGATGCGCCATCCCGGCCGCGTCTTTTCCCGTGGCCAGTTGCTCGACAATGTCTGGGGCGAGACGATCTATATCGATGAACGCACGGTGGATGTGCATGTGGGGCGGCTGAGAAAAGCGGTGAACAACGGCCGCATGCCGGATGTCATCCGCACCATCCGCGGCGCGGGTTACGCCATCCAGGAAGAATAGAGCATCACGCGGGGAAGCCAGCGGCTTTCCGCATCGTGCTCGAGCAAGGAGGATAGGCAAGCGGAGACGCGCCGGCCTCCTTCGCCTCTTCAAGCAGCCTTGGTCCGCTCCACCGGCAAGGGACCATTCGAGAAGATCTCGTGATCGATGAAGGTCAGGGCGTGCATGGCGCAGCCTTGGCGAGTTAGCGGCAATTCGTCGGGTTCGGTATCGAAGGCGAGGCCGGAGGCATGTTGTCCTCCCACTGTTCGAGCGATCGCTTCGCGCAGCGGTCGTTCGAGAAGGTCGAACGCTTCGGCGCCAGCTCCGACGATCATGACGGGCGCGGGATCGATCAGCGCGAAAAGGCTCCCCAGACCATAGCCGATGGCTTCGCCGGCCTGGCGATAGGCTTCCCGCTCCGGCCCGTCATGATCGCGCGCGGCATCGGCCAGATGCTGCATTTCGGATTGGCTGATGTCCGCCATGGGGAGGTTTTCGTCGCCGCCGCCGCGGGCATTGCGCCAGATGGCGTAATTGCCGGCATAGGCCTCGATACATCCGCGTTGCCCGCAACGGCAAGGCGCGCCTCCCGGCCTGTGCATCATATGCCCGAACTCGCCGCCGGAGGATCGCGTGCCGGTGAACAACTGACCTTTGAGGAAAAGCCCCATCCCGATGCCGTTGGACAGCAGAAGGGAGACGAAATTGTCCCGGAACCGTTCCGGCGCGCGCCACCGCAAGGCGACGGCGATCATGTTGCAGTCGTTTTCAATCGTGCAGGGAATCCCGAATTCCTTCTCGACGATTCGGCCGAAGGGAATGTCGGTGTGGGAGGTAATGGGCGACCACAGCATGGTCCCTTCCGCGCAATCCGTGATGCCCTGTATGGCGATCGAGATGCGGATCACCCTCTCCCTTCTCTCCTTATGGTGCCTCAGAAGCGAACGGACGATTTCGAGAAGTTCAGCAATAAGGGCGTCCTTACCCATCGTAAGCGTCGGAATACGCTTGTGGTCCTCGACGACGATCGAACCGGCATAGTCGATCAAGGCGGCGGATAATGAATTGAGGGAAAACACGACGGCGACGATGGAGCATGCGCAGGGATTAAGTTCGAGCGCGACCTGCGGCCTGCCGCGCCTGGCGTTAATGGGCTCGCTCTTGCCTTCGAGCAGAAGACCCTCCTGCATCAGGCCCGCCGAAATGGCTGAAATCGTCGAATTGCTGAGGCCCGTCGCCGCGGCGATCTCCGTGCGCGACGGCTGCCCCATCCGACGCATGGAGGACAACACCATGGCGCGATTGCGCCTGCGCAGGTCTTCGTGACGGATTCCCGCCGTCATGCTCTCATTGTCCTCTCTTTCATGGCTGCTGCCTGAGAGGACTTTAGGACACACTTCCGGGAAGGTGTCATTCTTTTTCGAAGCGAAAACTGTCCGATAAAGCGAATCAGGCGGGCGAACATTGCGGAACGCCGCGCCGGCATGTCTCGATGCCGGCGACAGCGTGATGAAGGAGCCGGAAACCGGCCCCTTCAGGCTGCCTCAGCAGCGATCTTCGTAGTAGTGCCAGTGGCCGTGCCTGCGATAGCGATAGCGGCAATAGCCCGGATGGTCCGCGGACCGTCCGATCAGATAGCCCGCCGTACCGCCGATCAAGGCGCCCGCCAGCGCTCCGCTGGTGCGCCCCGTTGCGAGGCCGCCTACCGCCGCACCAACGGCCGCGCCCCCCACTCCGGTCTGCTCTGCCGTCGTGCAGCCGGAAACTGCCGTCACCATGCTTATCATGGCCAGTGCAACAAGCAGTCTTTTCATGCAATCACTCCTCAATAACCGTCCCCCTAATGCTGGCCATCACACCGGAGGGACGCTTGCCGGTGTCATGACGCAGGCGGTTATCCTCCCTGAATTGTGGTTTCGTTGTCCGAATCCACCTTCCGGAAAACGGAAATCCGGCGAGAATATCCAACCCTCGACAAATCCCTTCGCCCTTTAACTGCCGGCTGGCGAGTTCGGTTCCGAAACGGCCCTGAAATATTTGAGGACGCTCGGAACCTTTGCTGTCGCCGGTCGTTTGGTGGCTGGTCGCGGATGCTTATCCCCCCGACGCCCCCATACCCGGCATCCACGACTGTCCGATCGGTTTTCCCCGACCGATACGGAATGGGTTGGAAGCCGGCTTCACGCCGGCTTCTTCTTTTCAACGCTTCACGGTCCATGCAGCGGACGGTTGATCTCGAAATTTCCCTTCGGTATCAAAAGTCGATATTCAAGCCCTTGGGCATCGATCGTCAAATTCGCGCTTCCGTTCAAGGACGCAGGGACGACTCTCTTCAGGGCCACCGTGCCGAAGCGCTCCTCCTTCTCCTTGAGCGTTTCGATATCCAAAGCGATTTTTTCAGTCCAGACGAATTCGAGCGCGCCGTTGCCGTCGGGCGGAAGCCAGGCGGAAACGACGACCGTTCCACTCGGTTTGGAGAAGGCGCCGAAACTGACGGAATTGACGGTCAGTTCGTGAACTGCCAGCCCGACGTGGAGCGCGGCGTTGGGGCTCAAATAGGGGTCCTCCCCCTCCAAACGAAAGTTCTGTTCGGGACCGGCGCAATAGCGCAGCAGCTGACTCGCGACCAGTTCGCGGAAGCCGGCGCCGTGCCAGTTCGACGAGGTCACCAGATCCTGCGATGAGGCCAGCGACTGCAAGCGGCCGCGAAAGCGCGCCAGAAAACCATCTATGCCGCGCGAATAGCGGCCCGTTTGTGTAGCGATGCTCTGAATGATGGAGAGGAGGTTTTTGGAACGGTGGCTGACTTCCCGCAACAGTGCCCGAAGCGTCTGTTCCCGGCGCCGGTGCTCCGTCACGTCAATGGCCGTGGTGACGAGGCCCTGTGTGACCCCATCTCTGCAATCGGGGTCCACCCAGACGTCGAACCACCTGACGCCTTCTTCGCCATCGAGCGATATTTGCAGGGTTTGTGGCTTGTTTGTCTGTAGTACGGCGTGCTTTGCGGCCGTCAGGCGTTCCGCCTCGGATCCGGGAAGATAGCCATCGCCCTTGTGGCCGGAAAGATCATTGCGCGACCACAGGGCAGGGAGATTTTCGCTCCAAAGAACATTCAGGTCGTTGTCCTGGTAGATCACCAGCACGCCAATATTCTTCAACGCGCGCTTGAGGCTCGACGACACATTGCGACCGATGCTCGTCCCGGACCGCTCTCTCGCTCTCACGCCCTTAGGCCTCGGCAACCGTTTGCATTCATCCCGACATTCCGTTTTTCTTCTAGAACGAGCGGGGGATGATTGTGTTCCTGCCGGGAAGGATCGCTCCGATCGATTTTCGGGAAGCAAAGCAACAAGTTGGGCCGGACACAAGCACCGCCAGGACGATGCCGTTCAGCATATATCCTGGCGGCGCCGGAAACCGTTTGAGGGGGCGGTTTCCAATGCGTGCTATCGGGCGCGGCGCATCACACTCGCCAACAGCGACAGGCCAAGCAAGGCCAGGAATATAAAGAACAGCACCTGCGCCATGCCGGCGGAAGCGCCGGCCACCCCGCCGAGACCAAGAGCGCCCGCGATAATAGCGACGACCAGAAAAACCAAAGACCAATACAACATATGAACCCTGCCAGGAATGTAAGGGAAGCCGTGGCGGAGCGGCTTGCAGCTCGCCACGGAAGTGTATTCTAGCGAATGAATATGAACGGGAGCCGAACCGATTTGTTCCCGCCAAAAGAAATGGCTGCCGAGCGGCAGCCATTTCTTCCAAGCCGACGTTGACTTTAGGCCGCGGCTCTGGCCTGCCGGTCAAAGAAAAGAGCCTGGCTGATCAGCGCCTTCACCATATCCGGATTGAAGGGCTTTGTGACGAGGAAAGCGGGTTCCGGACGCTCTCCCGTCAGCAGCCGTTCGGGGAACGCGGTGATGAAAATCACCGGGACCGGCGTGCTGGAAAGTATCTCATTCACCGCGTCGATGCCGGAACTGCCATCGGCCAGCTGAATGTCGGCGAGCACCATCTTCGGGTTCGTCTTGTGAAAAAGCGCGATCGCTTCTTTTTGCGTGCGGGCTGTACCCACAACCCGGTGGCCGAGACTCTCAACCATCTGCTCGATATCCATGGCGATCAGCGGTTCGTCCTCGATGATGAGGATATCGGTTGCGACCTGCCTGGAGATTTCATTGCTCGCTTCCTGCAGGAGCTCTGAAAACTCCTCCTCGCTGGCGTCCAGGATCTCCGCCGCTTCATCCTCGCTGAAGCCTTCCACCGCGACAAGCAGAAAGGCCTGCCGCGGGCGCGGGGCAATAGCGGCGAGATTGGCCGCCGCACGTTGCTCCCACTGGGATGCGGCGTTTACATGCGGGACCTTGATGGCTATCGAGGAATACAGCTTCGCGAAGGCCTTGTACAAAGCCACGCGCGGCGAGGACGCCTGCGGAAATATGTTCACGTCCGCAATGATCGCTTCCAGAACCGCCGCGACAAGGGCGTCGCCACTTGTCTGCGAACCGGACACCGCACGCGAATAGCGCCTCAGAAACGGTAGCTGCGGCGCAATCGTTGCCGATAAACTCATTGAATTTCGTCTCCCTCAACCGACGCTTGGATGCGTAATGCCCTTCTTAACGCATTTGGCTGCAAAAAGTTCCAACGCCTGTGGAACTCTTTGCAGGCAGTTGCGTTTGTTTCGTCGCTGCTTCAGGTGGAGGGAGGGAAAGCGAGCGCCGAAGTGGCATCGGGCAAGCGGAGAAGCTTGTCGTGTCTTCTCGGCGTTCGATCTTGGGGGTGAAAGGCAAGAATGACAAAAGAAAACAGACCGGCACACAGCCGTCCGGGGGATGGCATCGCAAGTTCCGACATACTAGGCGCAAATTCCGAGATCGCGCGCAAGCTCAAGCAATACTATCAGGAAATCGTTTCCGACGAGGTTCCGGATCGTTTCACGGAATTGCTGACAGCGCTTGAGAAGGCCGATCGTTCGGTAAACAGGAACTAGGCCATCATGGTTCCGAGCCAGGGCTTCAGGCAGGACTTGCTGTTGGCCATCCCGAGCTTGCGCGCCTTCGCCGTGTCCTTGTCGCAAAATGCGGACAAGGCGGACGATCTCGTGCAGGAAACACTGGTCAAGGCGTGGGACAAGCAGGCAAGCTTTCAGGATGGGACCAATCTGAAAGCGTGGCTGTTCACGATTTTGCGCAACGAATTCTATTCGCAGATGCGCAAGCGCGGACGTGAGATCCAGGACAGCGACGGGATCATGACCTCACGGCTGGCGGTTCATCCGAGCCAGCAGGGTTCGCTGGACCTGGAGGATTTTCGCCTGGCGCTCCAGCAATTGCCGGAAGACCAGCGCGAAGCGATCATATTGATCGGAGCCAGCGGGTTCTCCTACGAGGAAGCTGCCGCCATTTGCGATTGCGCCGTCGGGACAATCAAGAGCCGCGTCAGCCGCGCGCGAACCCGCCTTCAGGAACTTCTGGGGATATCAGGCGAAGCGGATTACGGACCCGATGCAATAGCGGCCCAGGTTCTCGGGTCGGGCATGTCACGTTGAGGCGGTCGCCCTTGCCTCGACAAGCGCACTGATCAGCTCCTCGGTACTGTAGGGCTTTCCGACGACGGGTACGCCGGAAAATCGCGTGAACTTCTCGGAAGCATCCGCATAGCCTGTGGCGAAGATAAAGGGGATGCCGCGGGCGCGAAGCGTTTCGGCGAACGGGAGAGTGGTTTCCTCGTGCAGCATCAGATCGATGATGGCGATGTCGAAGGGAACGGCGTCGCTTTCGGAAATCGCGGGAATGTGGTGGGCGATGGAAACATCTTCGGCTCCATGATCGCGGCAAAGCTGCTCCACGTCCAGAGCGATCAGATATTCGTCCTCCAGAATAAGGATACGCAGCCCCTTGAGAGGATGAGAAGACATCGTGACCCTCCGAACGCAATAGACGCTCTTCATGGCGGACAGGGCAGATTCTGTCATTTAAAAAAGACAGGCGCCGAAGGATCCGCGCCCGACCCCTTCGGCAATTCACGTCTTCGAGCGCCAGCAGTTGCAAGCCCGCATCATCCTGGACTCGCCTGCGGCATTACGCCTCTGTTCGCGCCAGGGTGGCTGCAAGATGCCGGAATTGCGACGCCGATGGAATGACGGTCTGCTTCCCGCGATCGCCGCAAACAGCGACCCCGGCCAATATACGTTGCGAGTGGAATTTCGCAGGCCGCCCGTCCTTTTTCGAGTCAAGGCTCGGTTCGGTCGGATGAGTCGCGGCGGGAACGTCTCCATCCGGCGGCAGGGTAGATCGGCTCTTCCTCCGCCTGCCATGCGACGCCAGGCAGAACGTTGCTCGTGATCGCGTAGATGATGAGGAGAGCGGGGATGGCGATGAAGCCGCCGATCCGCCCCCATATCCAGATCCAGAACGCAAGCGCGAGAAAGATGATGAACGGGTTCATGGTGAGGGTGCGCCCGAGCACCGTCGGCGTCACGAATTGCGATTCAGTGAGATGAAGGAGGAGGAAGACCGCCGGCGGCAATAAGCCGGCCAAAAAGGTGTCATATGTGACGATGCCGACCCCGAGCAGGATGATCGCCATCAGCGCCGGCCCGACATAGATGACGAAGTTCAGCAGACCGGCCAGCGCGCCCCACATCGCCGCCTGCGGGACGCCGATCAGCCAGAGCGCCAGCGCAACGGCTATTCCCATGCAAAAGTTGATTGCCGTTATGGAAAGGAGGTAACGAGACACCAAATGCTCCACGTCGCGGAAAATGTGCGCGGCGCGCCAGCGCAGGCGACGTTTCAGAAACAAGGTGAGGATGGCTTTTCGCGTCGCGTGACGGGTAGCGACAAAGAAATAGAGGCTGGCGAAGAAGACCAGGATCTGCGCGACCACGGCGGGGGCGAGTTCCATCACGCTGCCTACGGGCAATCCCTCGTCGACATTAACGGTGACATTCGACCCGCCCGTCGCGCCGCGCAATTGTTCGCGCATGTGGCGGATCGTGTTGAGCGGCTCCTTCAATTGCGAAAGATGGAACTGAAGCTGCTTCCATATCTGCGGCAGCTTTCCGATCCAGAATGAGAGCGGCGCGGCCAGCGCCACGGCGAATATGGCGAGCACGATCAGGAAGATGAAGACGATCACCAGCGCCGCGATCGGCTCGGGGATTCCGTGACGCTCCATTCTCGTCGCGACGGGACCGAACATGAACCCGAGTACGATGCCAAGAGTCAGCGGCTCCAAAACCAGCTTTCCATATTGCAGGGCGGCGACAAGAGCCACCACGCCGACCAGAATCATCGCAAGCTGAGAGGAGATGCCCAGCACCCGCTCCGCGTTGGATTTCGGCGGCAGGCGGACCACCGGAGGTCGCTTGCGAAGAGGCGCGTTCATGGCAGTTTCCGGCTGGACACGCCCGTAAGAACGCTTTTTCATCGGCTTTGTTCCTGTAGGGAACCTGCACGCGGGGATAGCGTTCATCACTGACAAACAAAGGGAGCGATTTATGCCTACGCAAGGATCCGGTACATCAAAGGCGAGCGCCGCGGGCGAAACACTTGCGAATGCGGCGAAGCGCGCCGAAGCGGAACAACGCCGTCAGGCGGCTTCCGAGGACTTTCACGCCCAGATCGATGTCCTTAAGGAGGAGATCGCCAGCCTAAAGGACCAGATCGCCCGCTCCGGAGGCCATTCCTTCGACGCGGCCAAAAAGGCCGCCACGGCGGGCGTGGACCATTTGAAATCGCAAGGCGAGATCACGTTCGACGACCTCAAGGCCAACGCCAATGACCTGGAAGCGCAAATGGTGGCGACCGTGCGGGAAAAGCCGGTAACCGCGCTGGCATGCGCGCTGGGCGCGGGCTTCCTGCTCGCCCTTCTCACCCGAAGGTAAGGCGATCATGTGGGGGACGTTGCTTTCCAGCATTGCCAATCTGGAGCCATCTCTTCTTCTCAAACGTGCAAGAAACGCCGCGATCGCCTATGCGCTGGCGATCGCGGCGTTTCTGTGCGGCGTGGGATTTCTCATCGGCGCCGGCTACATCGCGGCTGCCGATCGGTTCGGCAGCTTGTACGCTTCACTGGGGTTCGGCATCGGTTTCGTCATTCTGGCGATCTTGATCTTCGGGGTTTACGAGATTGCCAGCGC
>Ga0164242_10007470_pt1 | contig 11960 bp, 10 predicted proteins | sample OricomgcompostMG_FD_108783 | JGI IMG/M metagenome (GOLD analysis project Ga0164242, IMG submission 108783) | Miracle-Growth compost microbial communities from Emeryville, California, USA - Original compost - Miracle growth compost (MG) ... | reverse complement strand
GACCATCTCAGCGCCCAGGCCCTGACTGAAGTCCTCGCGTCCGTACCGGGCGATGACGCCCGGGCCGAAGGTCTGCCCGTTGATGCGGGCGGACCCCATGGGAACGCGCGACATCGACTCCACGCCGCCCGCGATCGCAATGTCGTACTGCCCGCTCACGACGCCGGCGGCAGCGAAGTGCAACGCCTGCTGGCTGGAGCCGCACTGGCGGTCGAGCGTCGTGCCCGGGACCGACTCTGGCCACCCCGCGGCCAGGACGCTGCTGCGGGCGACGTTGACGGACTGGTCGCCGACCTGGTTGACGACGCCCCACACGACGTCATCGACCAAGGCGGGGTCGAGGCCGACCCGGCCCGTGAGCGCAGTGAGCACGTGCGCCGACAGATCGACCGGATGGATTCCCGACAACGCGCCGTTGCGCTTGCCGAGGGGGGTCCTGATCGCCTCGACGATCACCGCGTCTCGCATGTTCCGGCCGCCTCTCCGCAGCTGAGCTCGCCTGTCCGGCAAGAAAAGGTGTATCCAGGATCCTAGCTTAGTCAGCGGTGACCCCATTGATGCGAGCGCTACGCCATCGTCTGGTTGAGTTCCCCGATCCCCTCGATCCAGCTGTGCAGACACTCCCCCGTCCGGAGGAACCGCGGTGGTCTGCGTCCAAGACCCACTCCCCCGGGTGTCCCGGTGAAGATCAGGTCGCCCGGGTAGAGCGTCACGACGTCCGACAGTGCCGCGACGAGCATCGGCACGGAGAAGATGAGGTCACGGGTGCGGCCGCGCTGCACCACCTCGCCGTCGATGTCGCATCCGATCTCGAGGTCCTCGGGATCCTCGAACGCGTCGACGGTGACCAACCACGGTCCGGTGGGCGCGAAGCCCGTGAACGACTTGCCGAGGCTGTACTGGGGAGCCTCACCCCGCAGTTGGGTGGTCCGCTCGGAGAGATCCTGGCCCACGGTGAGCCCGGCGACGTAGCGCCAGGCCTGCGTCTCGTCCACGCGTGATGCCTCGAGTCCGATGACGACCACGAGCTCCACCTCCCAGTCGGTCCGGCCTGCGGGAGGCAATCCGACGACGGTGTCCGGACCGGCGAGGCTGCTGACGAACTTGGTGAACACCGGCGGCAGCCCGGTCGGACGCGCCAGGCGCGTCTCCGCCGCGTGCGCGTCGTAGTTGATGCCGATCGCGACGATCTGGCGCGGTTCGGGCGACGGCGGACCGAGCGACGCACGATCGATCGTCACCGCGGCGTCGGGCGCGCTGGCCACCTCGCGCGCCCAGCCCGTGAACGACGTCCAGTCGTCGTACACGGACCTCAGGCCCGGGCCGAATCTGCCGTTGCTGGCCGTCGAAACATCGAACCCGTCCCGATCCGAGGTCATGACGACAGCCCTGCCCGCGACGTTGGCCAGCCTCATCCGGCACTGCCTCCCTGCCACGAACGTCCCTCGATGCGGAACCAACGCCGGGTATCGGTGATGATCGCGCATCCTGGATTCGGGTCAACCTAGCAACGGGCTGCCGCGAAGACAACGCGTCCGACCGCTCGAAATGCCGCTGGCACTCTTGCGTATTTGTGTATCCTGGATGCATGTCTGCGCCTGTGGAGAGTGAGTCCCCCGCCGAGCCCGTGGTCCGCTATGAGATCAACGGCGAGATCGCCGTCGTCCGGATGAACCGGCCCGCCTACAGCAACGCACAGAACAGCGCGATGACCTATGCCCTCGATGACGCGTTCTATCGAGCGGTCGAGGACGACGCCGTGAAGGTGATCGTGCTGGCCGGCGAGGGCAAGCACTTCTCCGCGGGGCACGACATCGGCACTCCGGAACGCGATATCGTCCAGTCCTTCGAGCGCAGGGCGTCGCTGTGGTGGGACCACGTCGGCAAATCCGGAGCGGCCAGTCGGTTCGCACGCGAGTCCGAGGTGTATCTGGGGATGTGCCGTCGCTGGCGCGAGATCCCCAAACCCACTATCGCCATGGTTCAAGGCGCCTGCATCGCGGGCGGTCTGATGCTCGCCTGGGCCTGCGATCTCATCATCGCCTCCGAGGACGCCTTCTTCTCGGACCCCACCGTGCGGATGGGCGTCCCGGGCGTCGAGTACTTCGCGCACCCGTGGGAGCTGAGCCCGAGGTACGCCAAGGAGTTCCTCTTCCTCGGGGAGAGAGTCGACGCACGGAACGCCTTGCGCATGGGCATGGTGAACCGAGTCGTTCCTCGCGAGGAGCTCGAATCGAGCACCTTCTCGATCGCCGAGCGGATTGCGACCATGCCCGCCTTCGGTCTGGCGCTGAGCAAGCGCGCCGTGAACCAGTGCGAGGATCTGATGGGGTTGCGCGACGGCATGGACGCGGCGTTCGGACTGCACCACGTCGGCCACTCGCACAATGCCGAGGTGGGCGAGGACTCGCTGCGCGGGCTGGACGCCCGCAGCATGCGGGACGCCGCGAAGTAGCCGCAGGTCTTACGTCAAAAGGGGCGCCCGCCCGCGGACGTACGCCTCGGCTCGCTCGAACAGCGAGCGCGCCAACGCGTGCAGGCGGATTCCGACATCGGTGGGCGCAGCCTGCTGCAGCGAACGGGCGTGGGTGCCTTCGAGCAGCGTGCCCAGCCGCAGACACGCCAGCACGGCGTACCAGTCCAACTCGGTGATCTCGCGGCCGGCCCGTTCGGCATAGCGCTGCGCCAGTGTTGCGACCGGCGGCAGTCCCGGCGCCCGCAACCCGGCGTACACCGAACCTGGGTTATCGACCGGCCAGGACAAGAGCAGGTGAGCCAGGTCGAGCAGCGGTTCGCCGAGCGTGACCAGCTCCCAGTCGAGGACGGCGGCCACGCGGGGACGCCGTGGATCGACCAGGACGTTGCCCAGGCTGTAGTCACCGTGGATGAGGCCCGGCCGCCAGGCTCGCGGCGACCGCTCCTGCAGCCATCCGGTCAGCAGCTCGCCGACGGCGCGAAACTCGTCCGTCGGATAGCTGTGCAGCTGCTCCAACCACCGCTTCGGCTGCCGTTCCAGCCAGCCGGAGGGGTCGCGGAACCCCGCGGCAACCGCGGCGTCGACCGGGACGCTGGCCAGCGCGGCCAACACGTCGACCAGGTCGAGCGACCAGTCCCGCTGCCAGTCCGGGCGCTGGTGGAACGCCGTGGGCAGGCCGTGGCCGGGCGTGAACCCGTCGACCAGAGTCGTGACGAAGCACGCCGATCCCAGGTGTGCGCCGGATTCGTCGGCCGCCACCAGCCGGGCATGGGGGACGGCGGCGCCCTCGGCGACATCGTCGAGCAATCGAAGCAGGCGGATCTCGCGGCGCATCACCTCCTCGCTCTCCGGCCGCTTGTGTCGTGGCGGGTGGCGTAAGACGTAGGACGCGCCATCCCGCTCGAACCGCACGAGGATGTTCTGGGTCCCGCCGCTGAGCGAGGCCACGTTCTGCAGCGGCCCGCTGCCGACGCCGGCCGAGTCCAGCCAGCGCTCCAGCGCGGTGAGGTCGACCGGGACGGCCAGGGCCTGCGCCGGTCGGGACGCCGTCATCAGTAGCTGCCCCCGTCCAGGACCATCGTTGACGCGGTGACGTAGGAACTCGCGTCCGAAGCGAGGTAGAGGGCTGCGCCCACGATCTCCTCCGGCTCGCCTATCCGGCCGAGCCGGGAGCGGACACCGCGCAGCGACTGCTCGTCCCATCCGGCTGCGACGTCAGTGCGGAAGCGACCGGGGAGCAGCGCGTTGACCCGCACGTTCGGCCCGTAGGCGTCGGCAAACGCGACCGTCATCGCCTGCAGCCCCGCCTTGGCCGCGGCGTACGGGAGGATGTGCCGTGTCGGACGGATCGATCCCGTGCTGCCGATGTTGATGATCGACCCGCCGCGCCCGGCGGCCATGTGTTCGCCGACGAGTGCGCACAGCCGGAACGGGCCCTTGAGGTTGACGCCGACGACGCTGTCGAACAGTTCTTCGGTGATCCCGGCCGGGCTGTCGTACGTCGGTGACGAACCGGCATTGTTGATCAGAACGTCGATCACACCCACCTGACCGGTCGCTGCGGCGACGAGCTCGTCGACCTGCTGCCATCGACCGACATGACAGGCGAAGGCGAACGCCGTGCCGCCGGCGGCGCGGAGTTCGGCCACGCGCTGGTCACAGGCCTGCTGGTGGCGCGAGCTGACGAGGACGGTGGCACCGGCCTCGGCGAATGCCTGCGCCATGGCCCAGCCGAGGCCGCGGGTGGCGCCGGTGATCAGTACCGACTTTCCGGCGACCGAGAACCGCTCGCTCAGCCCCACGGCTGCACCTCCGGGGCCCCGGCAAGCTGCTCGGCAAATCGTTCGCGAGCGGCCGCGCGGACGCTGGAGGTCAGGTAGTCCGGGAAGGCCGCCTCGCTACCCGGCACCTTCTTCAGAATCTGACGGGCCAGCGCGATCTTGTGCACCTCGGTGGGGCCATCCGCCAGCCCCATCTGGTAGGACTCGAGCACGTAGCGCGTGAGCGGAAGTTCGTCCGACGCGCCCAGTGACCCGTGGATCTGCAGTGCCCGGGAGGCGATGTCGTGCAGCACGCGCGGCATCGCGGCCTTCACAGCGGAGATGTCACCTCGTACGGCCGCGTAGTCACCCACATGATCGATCTTCCAGGCGGTCCGCAGCACGAGCAGCCGGAACTGCTCCAGCTCGAGCCACGAGTCGGCTATCGCCTGCTGGGTGAACTGCAGCTCGCTCAGGCGTACACCCTTGGTCTGCCGTGACTGTGCGCGCTCGCACATCATCTCGAACGCCCGCCGAGCCGCGCCCACCGTGCGCATCGCATGGTGGATGCGCCCGCCGCCGAGCCGCGCCTGGGCGATCTGGAAGGCCGCCCCGCGCTCGCCGAGCATGGCCTCGGGCGGCAGCGTCAGGTCGGCGAAGCGCAGATGCGCATGTGAGCCGTCGCCGTCGGGCTGCCCGGCCGTCGCGACGTTGCGTACGATCTCCAGTCCCGGCGTGCCGCGGGGTATCAGGAACATCGACGAGCGGCGGTGCGCGGCGGCATCCGGATCGGTGACGACGACCGCGATGATGAACTCGGCGAAGCGGGCATTGGACGCGAACCACTTCTCACCGTTGAGGTGCCATCGCCCGTCAACCAGTTCCCCGGTCGCCGTGATCGACGTGGGGTCCGCCCCACCGCGGGGTTCGGTGAGCGAGAAGCAACTGGAGATCTCACCGGCGATCAGTGGTTGCAGGTATCGCTGTTTCTGCTCCTCGGTGCCGAACATGGCCAGGATCTCGGTGTTACCCGAGTCCGGAGCCTGACACCCGAAGACCGTGGGAGCGCAGCGGGAGGAGCCGAGAATCTCGTTGAGCAGCGCGAGCTTGAGCTGCCCGAACCCCTGGCCGCCCAGCTCCGGCGAAAGGTGGCAGGCCCACAGGCCGCGCTCCTTGACGACTGCTTGCAGCGGCGGCAGCAACGCTCGGCGCAGTGGATTGTCGACCTCGGCCGGGTGACCGAGGATTGCGTCAACCGGCTCGACCTCCTCGGTGACGAACTTGCGCACCCAGTCCAGCTCGGCTTGGAACTGTGGCTCGGTCTCGAAGTCCCACATCAGGCAATTCCTCCACGGTCGTCGAATCGTTCAGCGATCTCGGCCAGGCGCTTGATCATGGATGCGACGTCGGCCATGTCCCGGCACCCGGCGGTGGGGCCGACCGCCAGGATGGTCGCGCCGGCAGCCACGCTCGGTCCCGCGATCTGCATCGTGCGCTCGACGTCGACCCGCCCGTCCTCGTCGAGGATCAGCGGCGCCTGCGTGCGGACGATCAGCGAATCCGGATCACGGCCGGCCGCGGCGAAGGCCGCGCGCAGGTCGGCCACGCCGGCGGCCAGATCGGTCGGGCTCAGCCGCACCGGGCACCAGCCATCGGCGTATTCGACGATTCGTGCGATGTTGCGGGGGGTGGGCCGCAGCCCGAGCAGCACCGGGATGCGTTCCTGAACCGGTCGGGGCAGGGCGACCACCCGGTCGAGCTCGCCCGACTCCGAGGGCAGTGTGGTGGGCTGTTCCGCCCAGAGCTGTCGGCAGCTGCGCAGGGTCAGATCGAGCAGGCGGTAGCGGTCCGACCAGGCGATGCCGCTGGCCTCGTACTCCTCAGGCTGCCAGCCGACGCCTATGCCCGGCTCGACCCGTCCGTGCGAGAGCACATCCAGGCTCGCTAGCTGTTTGGCCAGCAGGACGCCCGAGCGCAGTGGGCCGAGCAGGACGCCGGTGGACAGCCGAAGCCGTTCGGTGACGGCCGCAACCGAGGCCAGGGCGATCAGCGGGTCGAGCCACGGCGTCAGCGGGTCGTGCTCGAACGCGCCGAACGGGTAGCGGTCCGGACGCTCGCCCATCAACAGGTGCTCGCCGAAGTGCATCGCGTAGAGCCCTGCCTGGTCCGCGAGCCGACCGGCTTCCGCGACGAGGGAGACGTCGCCCTGGGGCAGTTGTTGCGGCCGGCAGAACAGCGAGACCTTGAGCATGACGGTGATGCTAGTAAGTTGCATCCAGGATGCACAATGTCGTGCGGCGGTGAGGAGGTACGTCTTGCGGATACTTGATCGCTTCCGTCTCGAAGACCGGGTTGTCGTCGTCACCGGCGCCTCGTCCGGGCTCGGGGTCGTCTTCGCCCAGGCCTTCGCGGAAGCCGGCGCCCATCTCGCGCTCGCGGCCCGCAGAGCGGACCGGCTGGCCGACACGGCCCGACTCGTCCGGACGCAGGGCCGTCGTGCGTTGACGGTGACGACCGACGTCGCGGTCCAGGCCGACTGCCAGGCGCTTGTGGACGCCACCATGGCCGAGTTCGGCCGTATCGACGTCCTCGTCAACAACGCGGGCATCGGAACCGCCCATCCGGCGACCCGCGAGACGACCGAGCAGTTCACCCGAGTCATCGACATCAACCTCAACGGCAGTTACTGGATGGCCCAAGCGTGCGGCCGGGTCATGCTGCCGGGCAGCTCGATCGTCAATGTCTCCAGCGTTCTCGGCCTGACCACGCTCGGCCTGCCACAAGCCGCCTACGCCGCCAGCAAAGCTGGTCTGATCGGCCTCACCAGGGACTTGGCCGCGCAATGGACGCCACGCAAGGGCATCCGGGTCAACGCGCTGGCGCCCGGCTTCTTCATGACCGAGATGACCGACGAGTATCCGCCCGGTTATCTCGACACGCAGCTGCCCCGCGTCCTGCTCGGGCGAGTAGGCGATCCGACCGAGCTGGCGGCTGCCGCACTGTTCCTCGCCAGCGATGCCGCAAGCTACGTCACCGGCATCGTCCTGCCGGTCGAAGGCGGGCTGCTGACCGGCTGACCGCAAGTCCGCACGTACGACCGCACACGTCGAAGATTGGATGAGAACGATGCCGTTGACCGAGATAGACCCCGCCTGGGCTGGGTGGAGCGGACCGATTCCACAGCCGGAAGCCGAAGCGGCCCCGTTCTGGGACGGGTTGCGACGCGGCGTGCTGGTCATCCAACGCTGCCGGGACTGCCACACCTGGATCCACTATCCCAAGGCGTCCTGCCCCGCCTGCCACAGTTTCGACCTGGGCTTCGAGCCGGTGTCCGGTCGCGGCGAGGTCTACACGTTCACGTCGGTCGCGCGGGAGTTCTCACCCGGGGTAAGGCCACCGTACGTAGCCGCACTGGTCCAGCTCGAGGACGCCCCAACCATCCGGCTGGTCACGGACCTGGTCGGCTGCGAGGCGGATCAGGTGCACATCGGGATGCCGGTGCGCGCGGTCTTCCAGGAGGTCTCCGCCGAGGCGGGGCTGGTCTTCTTCACGCCGCGCGAGAATGGAGTCGAGCAGTGAGCGAGCAGATCCGGGGCAAGGTGCTGGTGGCCGGTGTCGGCTACTCCGAACTCGGTCGCGACACCGGCCGGTCTGAGGGTTCCCTTGCCGTGCAGGCCATCCTGGGCGCCCTCGAGGACGCGGGATTCACCCCCGACGACGTCGACGGGCTGGCGGCCTATCCCGATCGGGTCTCCGGCCCGTTCGAGGGACCTTCGATCCCCTACGTACAGCAGACACTGAACTTCCGACAGCTGTCGTGGTACTCGAGCTTCGGGATGTCGGGCCCGGCGCAGCTGGCGCCGGTCGCGAGTGGTGTCTATGCGATCACCAGCGGTGCCGCCTCGGTCGTCGTCTGCTACCGCGCCCACCGTCGGCAGACGGCGCGGTACTACTCCCCGACCAGCCTCGCCGGCAACCTCGCCACCTACACTTCGGCCTACCGGGCCCCCTACGGCGTACCGGGGGGCGCGGCCGCGTACGCGCTGTGGGCGCGCCGCTTCATGGCCGAGTGGGGCTACACCGAGCAGGACCTCGCCGCGGTCGTCCTCAACTGCCGGCACCACGCGCAGCTCAATCCGCGGGCAGCCTGGTACGGGCATCCGCTGACAATCGAGGACTACTTCGCCGCCGAATACATCGCCTCCCCGCTGCGGATCCTCGACTGCGACTACCCGATCGACGGAGCGGTGGCTGTGGTGCTCGCCGCGTCGGACCGAGCCCCGGACCTGCGTTATCGACCCGTGGCCGTCGATGCGCTGTCGCACGCCGCAGGCCCGGCGCTGGAGTGGGATCAGTGGCCGGACATGGGGAACATGGTTTCGCGCTATGTGGGCGAGCAGCTTTGGCAGCGGACGGCCCTGACCCCCGCCGACGTCGACGTGGCCGAGCTCTACGACGGCTTCTCGTGGTTTCAGCTGGCATGGCTGCAGGACCTCGGGCTCTGCGCTCCCGGCGAGGGCGGCGACTTCCTGCGCAGCGGGGCCGGACGGGTCGGGGGACGGCTGCCGGTCTGCACCGACGGCGGACAGCTCGGCGAGGGACGGCTGCACGGGATGGGCAAGCTGGCCGAGGCGGTGCTGCAACTGCAGGGCCGTTGCGACAGCCGCCAGGTGGCCGACGCGCAAGTCGCGGTGGCGTGTGCCGGCGGAGGTACGGGAGCTACCGCCCTCCTGCTCACGGCCGGCGACTGACCGTGATCACGGTCGATCGCAATGTCGAGATCGCGATGCGGGACGGGACGGTCCTGTACGCCGACGTGTACCTGCCCGGCCCGGGCCGATGGCCGACGTTGCTGCAACGCACGCCGTACGACAAGGACGTCCCGGCGGGGACGCTGGTCGCGCTGAGTCCGATGACGGCTGTGATCGGCGGCTTCGCCGTCGTCGTGCAGGACGTGCGCGGTCGCGGCCGCTCCGCCGGCGAGCACGTGCCGTTCCACGAGGGCCCGGATGGTCACGACACGATCGGGTGGATCGTCGCCCAGCCGTGGAGCGACGGGAAGGTCGGCATGTTCGGCAGCTCGTATCACGGCGCGACACAGCTGCAGGCCGCTGTCGACACGCCGCCCGGCCTGCGCGCGATCTGCCCGATCCAGGCGAGTTCGGACTACTTCGAGGGCCGCACCTATTTCGGCGGGGCGTTGGAACTCGGGGCGATCCTGACCACCTCGCTGGGGGTCAGCGGCGCGGTGTCGCTCAATCGCGGCGGACGCGACGCGGCTGTCAAACGCCGACTGCGGACCGGGATCGGCGAACTCATGGAGGATCTGCCGGCAGTCGCGACCGACCTGCCACTGCGGGACCGCCTCGGCCGGCAGGACGGCCCGCTGCGGCAGCTCACTCCGTGGTTCTTCGACTGGGTCGAGCGAACGGACCCGACAGACCCGTACTGGACGGAGCTGGCGATCGAGCCCCGGTACGGCTCGATCGACCTGGCCGCCCTGCACGTGACGAGCTGGTTCGACCAGTTCCATGTCGGCACGCTGCGCAACTACGAGGGACTGCGGGCCGGCGCCGCCAGCGCGGCGGCGCGGGAGAACCAATACCTGATCGTCGGGCCGTGGAACCACTATCCCGCGCGCACCGGCGGACTGGGCACCAGCAAGGTCGGCGACCTCACGTTCGGGCTAGGGGCGCAGGTCCATCTCGACGGCATCCAGTTGGGGTGGTTCGGCAAGGCACTGCGCGGCGACGATCCGGCCTTTCGCCAGCGCAAGCGGGTCCGGATCTTCGTGATGGGCGCCGATGTCTGGCGCGACGAGGACGACTGGCCACTCGCCCGGCAGGTGTCGACGCCCTACTACCTCGACGCCGCGCCCATGACGCTCGCGCCGGGGCCTCCCGCTGCGGACGCGGTGGCGCGCTACGACTACGACCCCGCTCATCCGGCGCCCACCCATGGCGGCGCCCATCTGGTGCAAGGCACGCATGTGCCGCAGGGACCGGTCGACCAGAGCGCGATCGACGCGCGCGCCGACGTCGTCGTCTTCACGAGCGACGAACTCGCCGAAGATCTCGAGGTGACCGGCTGGATCGAGGCCGAGCTGTGGGTACGGTCCTCGGCCCCGTGCACCGACTTCACCGTCCGCCTGTCCGACGTCCATCCGGACGGTCGGCCGTTCAACGTCTGCGACGGGATCAGCCGGATCCACATCGCCGATCCGACGCAACCCGCGCGCGTGCCGGTCCGGTTGGGTGCCACCGCCCAGCTGTTCCGGCGAGGGCACCGGATCCGAGTCGCGATTTCAAGCAGCAACAGCCCGCGTTTCGACCTCAATCTCAACACGGGCGGCTCGGCATGGGACTCGGCGGAGGTCGCGGTCGCCGAGCAGCAGATCCTGACCGGCCCGGCGACCCCGTCCCGCGTGGTGCTCCCAGTCATCCCTCTTCCCAGCTCTGTTGTTGACGCGACGGAACCAGCAACCTAATCTGCATCCAGGATTCAGGAATTTGATTCTGTGACTCTTGCCCCTCTGCGTGGCGCCGGGAACTGCACAGGACGGAGATGTGATGAAGGTCCTCGATGGAATTCGCGTTGTCGAGGTGTCGTCCTGGCTTTTCGTTCCGATTGCCGGCGCGGCGCTGGCCGACTGGGGCGCGGAGGTCATCAAGATCGATCACCCCGAACGTCCGGACCCCATCCGCGAGCTCCGCATCGCCGGGCTGGGGGAGCCCGGCCAGCCGCTGCGCATCATGTACGAGATGGCCAACCGGGGTAAGCGCAGCCTGGGCCTGGACATCACGAGCGCCGAGGGGCGCGAGCTGTTCACCCAGATGGTGGGACAGGCGGATGTGTTCCTCACCAACCTCCTGCCCTCCAGCCTCAAGCGGATGGAACTCGAGGTCGAGGACATCAGGCGGATACAGCCGCAGATCGTCTACGCGCGGGGTAGCGGCTACGGCCCACGCGGCGACGACGCGGACAGTCCCGGCTTCGACGGCACGGCGTATTGGGCGCGCGGCGGGATCGCCGATTCGCTCACACCCGCCGACGCGGCACTGCCTACGCCGTCGACACCGGCCATGGGCGACGCGCCGGCCGGGCTCTCACTGGCCGGTGCCATCACTGCCGCACTGCTGCACCGCGAACGCACCGGGCACGCCGCGGTGGTCGACGTGTCGCTGCTGGGCACCGCAGTGTGGAACGCCGCACCGCAGATCATCTCCGCTGCGTGGACCGGCCACGCACCCGTCAAGGCACGGCGGGAGGACAACAGCAATCCGGTGTCCCTCCCCTACCGCCTCAAGGACGGCCGGTTCATCAAGCTGTCGCTGTTCACTTCCGACCTGCACTGGGCCTCGTTGTGCGAACGCATGGGACGCGCCGACCTGGTGACGGACGAACGATTCCACGACTCGGCCGCACGAGCCGCGAACAACGTGGCGTGCATCCGTGAACTCGAGAGCGCGCTGGGGCAGCTGACCATCGACGAGGTCATCAGCCGGTTCACCGGCATGAGCGGCGCCTGGTCGGTGGTGCGCACGGTCGAGGAGGTCGTCGACGATCCCCAGGTCCGCGCCAACGGTTACATCCGATCCGTGCAGACCGGTCACGGACCGATACCGGTGGCCGGTACCCCGTGGCAGTTCGACGGCGCAGCGCCCGAGTTGGCTGCGGCACCCGAACACGGGCAGCACACCGAGGAGATCCTGCTGGAACTGGGT
>Ga0164242_10007469_pt1 | contig 11961 bp, 6 predicted proteins | sample OricomgcompostMG_FD_108783 | JGI IMG/M metagenome (GOLD analysis project Ga0164242, IMG submission 108783) | Miracle-Growth compost microbial communities from Emeryville, California, USA - Original compost - Miracle growth compost (MG) ... | reverse complement strand
GACTTGTTGAAGTCGGGGTTGTTTCCCCCTTCGCGATGCGGACCATTGTCGGAGGTAAACAGCACCAGCGTCCGGTCATCGAGCTGCAGATCCCGCAGTAACGCCATCAGCCGGCCAATGTCGCGGTCCAGCCGACTGATCATCGCGGCATGTCCCTTCTGCGGTTCCGGCCAGTCCAAATCGGCATATTCGCCGTAATCCGGAACCTCCATCCCCTGTTTGCGGGCCTCGTTGTTGGCATGCGGAATTGTCGGCGTCCAGCACAGCAGGAACGGTTTCTTCCGATGATTCCGGACGAATGCCAGCGCCTCGGTCGCTATCAGATCGGCCGAGTAATCGACCTTGTTGCTCGACATCCCGTTACCGACCGACCCTTCGTTGGGGACGATATTTTTAAGCGGCACTTTTGTTTCGTTCCGCCACAGAAATGTCGGGTAATAATTATGGGCGTGCGACTGGTTGAGATACCCGAAGAACTCGTCGAAACCCTGCCGGCGGGGAAGGCCCGTTTCCGCGGGACCGATATCGCCGAGCCCCCACTTGCCGATCAGCCCGGTGGCATAGCCCGCCGACTTCAGCACTTCCGCCAGCGTGACATCGGAATCCCGCAGCGCCTGGGAAGCGGGGTTTTTGCGACCGGCATTCCCGCGCACCCGGCAATGGCCAATATGCCGGCCGGTCATCAAAGCACAGCGGGAAGGAGCACAGACCGTCGAGCCCGCATAAAACTGGGTGAAGCGGAGACCTTCCGCCGCCAGGCGGTCGATGTTCGGAGTTCTGATCCGCTGCTGACCGTAACAGCCAACATCCCCGTAACCGAGGTCGTCCGCCATGATCAGAATGATGTTCGGCGATTCGGCAGCCGATCCGGAAACCGCCGGGAACAGACCGGCCAGAAACAGGGCAACCATCAGCATTGCCGGCCTCCGGTTGTGCAGCAGATGGGAATCTGTCGGAGACATCGGCAACTCCTTCCGAACGATTCGAGGTGTGGAGGACAGGGACGTATTTCAGACCTGGGGAGAAGTGGAGGGTACGTTGCCGATTTCGGGGAGTGCCCCCCTGCTGTCTCAGTTCCGCGGCTTGATGCGGGCGGATTTCACGAACTCCTGGAACTGCTTTTCATGGGCGGCCAGCGTCTGCCGGGGCCCCACCAGCTTGATAAAAAAGGAGCTGTACTCGGTGAGCGGAACAATCACCGCCAGCATGCGGTACTCGGCACGGGGCGAAATCGGCGCGAACGAACTCCCTTTCCATTCGCCCCGGATGTCGATCCATTGGGCCTCGACTTCCCCGATTTTGATCGTTTCCTGAACAGTGGGTTCATTCGGGTCGCGGATGAACTCGCTGTTCCAGCGGGCGATGTTGGCGTCGTTGTCGCCTCCAGCCGCCATCAGAGTTAATCGGCCGTCGAACTCATCCCCTTCCGAGCGAGGAATCTGAAACTCGGCTTCGACAATTCGGGACGACGGGGGTTCGACCCGCTTCCAGCCGGCCGGGGTGAGAAAGCTGATCCGGTCAAGTTCCAGCACGCCGGGCTTCGTTGGGGCCGGTTTGGCCGCCTCGTTGCCGGTCGCGGACGTGTCGGTTGCCGATTTTTCTTCCCCGGTCGAATCGGCTGCGGGTGCGGTGGGAACCGCTGCCGGTGTTTTGGGCGCGTCGGGTCCGCAGCCGGTCAGCGACAGCAGTAAGGCAACGCCGATCGATACACAGAGCAGGCGATTCATGGTAGACAGGGCTTTCATCAGCGGAAAAGAAATCTCGGCAGCAAACCAGCGGGCATTGTACCGGTCGCATCCGGCGGGACCAATGGATACAGATTCCGGGGGACAGGCTTCGGACACGGAGCCGGCTGAAAACTCCCGTTCTACCTGCTACGATAGAATTCTGCGTTTTGATTTCCGAAACTTCCTCCGGAACCGTGGCTGCCGTGGTTCCTGCCATTTCCGACAGATTCTGCATGCCGCTCCCCGAACAGATTCTCGAACGTGTCGTCCACGGACATCATCTGGACGAATCCGAAGCGTACGCCGCTTTCTCCGCCCTGATGGACGGTGGCTGCACGGAAGCCGAAATTGCGGCTTTGCTGACCGCGCTGCGGATTAAAGGCGAAGCGGTTTCGGAACTGGTCGGTGCCGCCCGCGCCATGCAGGAACGCGCCACCCCCATTCACACCCGTCACACCCGACTGCTCGATACCTGCGGGACGGGGGGCGACCAGTTGGGGACCTTCAACATCAGTACGGCGACGGCGATTGTGGTGGCTGCCGGTGGTGTGGCCGTCCCCAAGCATGGCAACCGCAGCGCGTCGAGCAGCACGGGGTCGGCCGACGTGCTGGAACAACTGGGGGTTAATATTCATCTGTCCCCCGAGCGGATTACGCATTCTCTCGACGAACTGGGAATCGGCTTCTGCTTCGCCCCCACGCTGCATGGTGCCATGAAGCACGCAGCCGGGGTCCGCAAGCAGCTTCGGTTCCGCACCATCTTCAACCTGCTGGGCCCGTTGACGAACCCCGCCCGGGCCGAATATCAACTGGTGGGAACCGGCCGTATCGACCTGGCGGAAAAGCTGGCGGCGGCTCTCTGTTCGTTGGGACGCAGGCACGCAGTGGTCGTCTGCGGAGCCGATCAGCTCGACGAAGTCAGCCTGTGGGGAACGACGGTCGTGCTGGAGGTCACCGACGGCGAAATCCGCCGTCATGAATGGACCGCCAGCTCTTTTGGTCTTCCCGAATGCACCGTCGCCGAACTGCGGATCGATTCTCCCGCCGGAAGTGCCGAGGTCATCCGGCAGGTGCTGGCCGGGCATCCAGGACCAGCCCGCAATATTGTGGTGGCGAACGCTGCTGCGGGGTATCTGGCGGCAGAGCAGGAGACCGACCTGGCCGCCGCGGTGGCTCGCGCGCAGGAGGTCCTCGATACCGGCAAAGCGGCAGAACTGCTGCAGCGGCTGGTGGACCTGACGCAGACCTCGGTGGAGCGGGTCACCTGAGCCGGCGACAGTCATTCTGATTGTGCGGGGGCCGCGACAAACCGCAGCTCTCCGTAGTCTTCATACAGGTGGAAGTTCGGCTGCCGGAGCGGGGCGCTGCTCGTCAGCTCGGGGGCCTCGAGTTCCTTCGAGAAATCGTACCGGCACAGGGCGCACCACCACACAGCCCCGGGTTCCGGCCGGCCTCCCGTCGGTGCGAAATCGCTCCAGGGAATGCGGCCTTCCACCGACCATCCCTCGGCTGCCGGTGCCTGGGTGTCGGCGGAGTTCAGTTCTCCCCGCAACCGAACGGCAGTGGTCCACCCGAACTTGCGGGCCCGGGCCCAGCGCCGGTATCCACCGCTGCCCCGCGATGGAAGATACATTTCCATGTGCGTGTTGGCGGCGTTCACTTCGAATTCGTAATAACCGCGCAGATTGCGGGAGGGTTTGAAGAACAGCTCGAACACGTCATTGGTCCAGGCTTCGCCGTCCTGCTCGGTGACATCGGCATACAGATCGTGGTCCTGCATGTCGGCGAAGAAGTACAGGTACTGGTCATCCCACAGCAGCTTCGCCGTGGTCTGGCTGTGGGCCGGCGTCCCCTTCCAGTGGGGTGCGAAATGCCGGATCGTTGCGGCCTGCTTCCAGGCGGGATCGGTTCCCAGGCCGTCGATCTGCAGGGGACCGGTTGCCCGGCGGCATTCGAGCATGGGAAGCGGTTTTGGGGGAGTGGGGTCGGCCGCCTGGGCCTGGGCGACGAATCCCGCGGCGAGTGTCAGGGCAAAGCCGGTGTTTCGCAGCAGCGGAATCGGGGAAAAATGCATGTCTCCTCCTCGGAATTTTCAGGAACGTATCCACGGTTCTGTGTATTTTTCTGAAACTCCATCTTGACGAGATTGGCAGGCTATGCGAAATAGCCTCCTTCCCAATCCGGTTAGCAGGGACCAGGGGGTCCGTCGCAGCGGGGATATTGTGGGTTGCAGGCAGCAACCCCCCCGGGCCAGGGTCGACCGGATCTGCAAAGGAGTGCAACGACTGTGAAGAAATTGATCGCATCCGCCGTTGGCGTAGTCTGCCTCGTTGGAGTCTCCTATTGCGTAGGGGTGGCCCTGGGGCAAAACGCTCCCGACAAGAAAGAATCTCCCCATAAAGTCGGCCTGATCGACATGGCGACCGTTTTCAAGAAATACAGCAAGTTCGAAAAGCTGCGTGAAGACCTGAAAGGCGAGGTCCAGGAAAGCGAACAGAAAGCCAAGGGCTTTGTCGAGCAGATTCAGGCGTTGCAGGGGGAACTGAAGAGTGGGACCTTCAAGGAAGGCAGCCCCGATTTCATCGAACGTGAGAAGCAGATTACGCAACTGACCACCGAATTCGAAACCTTCCGCAAACTCGCCCAGACCGAGTTTATCCGCAAGGAAGCCAAAATTTATCAGACGGTCTATCTGGAAGTCACCGACGCCGTCGAAAAATTTTCGAAGTACTACAACTATACCCTCATCCAGCGGTTCGAGCGGGATGAGGTCGCCAACGCCGATCCTCAGAAAGTCATGCAGCGGCTGAATCGACAGGTGGTGTACTTCCGTCCGGAAGACGACATTACCGAGTCGGTCGTCGAGTACCTGAATGGTCGGTACGAAGCCCAGGCCCGGGGCGGAGCCCGCAAGCCGGCTGGTGCGACGGAAAAAGGTGCCATTCGCCAGGTCGGAGGCCGGGCTGGAGAGTAATTCTCTGTTACGAATCGGCGACGTCGGACGAATGCGATTCGCCGAACCTGTTTTGTGAAACTGAACTCCTGGTGGCGAGGCTGTTACGAGCCCGCGACCAGGAGTTTTTCGCATTTCGGGCGGGGGTATGGTGGGCTGCGCCCACCATGAAGGATGAAGGATGAAGGATGAAGGATGAAAAGGTGTTCGGTGTTCAGTGTTCGGTGTTCGGTGTTCGGTAGGGTGGGCACAACTGGGCTGTGCAGAATCGGGTAAAAAATGGCCCATTTTGTGGTTCAGATATTGATCCGGTTTTTGTTCCTGTGATGGAGGGGATTCGTCACAGTCAATGTCCGATTCGATGGATTTTGCAAAGGCCCCGTCCACCCTACGATTACTGCCTCGCGGACTGCAGGTCCGCAATCATGTCCCGTGTCGCCTGCTCCACTGCCTGCTCCCACCCCGCGACACCAAACTGCCCGGCATACTCCGGCCGTTCATACGCAAAGATAATTCCCCGGGAACTGTTGATCACCGCTCCCAACCCCTCCCCATCGAATGCGCTGGCCACATCCCGCGCCGTCCCCCCCTGGCTCCCATAGCCGGGGATCAGCAGCGGCGTATGCGGCATCGCCTTCCGAAGCACAGCCAGTTCGGCCGGATACGTGGCCCCCACCACGGCCCCCACGGCCCCGTACGGTTCGTCGCCCCGCGTTGCGTTCGCCAGTTCTTCCACCACCCCTGCCACCTGTTCGAACACGCGTCCCCGCGTATCGGCGATATCCTGAAAGCTCGCTGCCCCGGGGTTACTCGTCCGCACCAGAACATAAATCCCCGCGCCGCGCTCGACGGCTACCTTGACGAACGGCTCGAGCGTGTCGCGGCCCAGGTAGGGACTGACTGTCAGCGCATCGGCACTCCAGGCGGCGGCGTCGGCATCGGCTCCGGCCAGGTAGCCGCGAGCATATGCTTCCGCGGTCGAACCGATGTCTCCCCGCTTGGCATCGCAGATCACCAGCAGTCCCTGTTGCCGGGCATACCGCATGACCCGCGCCAGTGCCGCGACTCCGTCCGGCCCCAGTTCCTCGAAGAACGCAGCCTGCGGTTTGACGGCGGGAACCAGCGGCGCCACCACGTCGATAATCCGCCGGCAGAATTCCTCGAACGCCGTGGCCTGTTGGGCTGCCGGGTCGGAGGTCCGAAGCCGTGCGGCGGCTACGACATCGGGGGGAAGCTGCTTCCAGCGGGGGTCGAGCCCGACGACGACCGGGTTCTGTTTCGTACGGATGGCGGCGTGCAGGCGGGTGATGTAGTGCGTCATTCGGGAAGCGGTTCTGGGGAATGGATCAAAGAGTGTCAAGCTGCCAACGGAGGGACATTGCCAGCAGAAATGCCCATTCTGGAGGGCGGTTGCAGTCTAAAAGATTGTCCTGCACAATGCCATTGCGTCGCGACTGACCGGGCTGGATCGATCCTGGCCAGGTGGTCCGCAGTTGCCGTGCGAGATGTGCCGGCCAGAAAGTATCTGCCAGACCCGCGTGCCGGCGGTTTGAGGGGGTTCGCGAGCTTTCTGTCGAGGTTTGCAAATCGTCGGGTTCCGGACCGCGAAATGCTTCGGGACGACAAACTGATCTGTGCAAGCAAGGATGTGAGTGATCCGATGGGCGCTGCAGTCATGGATGCGGCGTTGTGCTCCTCATCGGAGGAATTCCGGGAAAAACCGGCCACAGATTTGAAAACCCCGGAAATCCCCGAGGGAACCGGGCTAGGTAGGATTCGATCGGATGCGTATAATTTTGCCCGACAAGGAAATTCATCGCGGCAATTGCGAGAGTTCGGGAATCATGGTGGATACCACGCAGTGGGTCTCCGTTGTGTGCTCCAGCCGGCTGAACCGGTTCTGCCTGGTGGTCGGTGTGCTGATTCCCTGCCTGTCGAGCCCGATCGTGGCCCAGGTCCCTCCTCATCCCCCGGCGACTCTGGGAGTGCAGGTCCAGCCGGTGCGACTCCCTCTGGCAGCCCGGCAGGCTACGCCGCTCGAGCGGGCGAGCTGGCCCCAGTTGCTGGTTCGCGACCGCAAACTCGAAATTCAGTTGCGAAACATCGACCGGCTGCTGCAGGCCCGCGAGGTCCATACCGCGCTTGCCGAAATTCAATCGATTCTCAATCGACCGCAGGACGGATTTGTGCTGGTTGACGAGGCCAGCGTGCCCGTCGGTGCCCAGCAGGTGATCGGCGGGGTGCTCAGCCGGCAACCTTCCGAGGTGCTTGCCGCCTACGAAGCGCTGTTCGGCAGCGAAGCGGCCCGGATGCTCGACCAGGCTCGCCAGACCGGTGACCCCGCGCTGTCTGTCCAGGTCGTTCGGCGGTTTTTTCACACGACCAGCGGATTCGAAGCGGCCAACTGGCTGGCCACCCGCTGGATGGATCGGGGGGCCTGGTCGCTCGCCGCCGATTTGTGGCGACGTGTTCTTGCCGAACCGGTCCATCAACCCCGGTTGCAGGCGGTCCATCGGCTGAAGGCCGCGTTGTGTCTGCAGCGACTGGGGGCTACCGCCGAATCGGAACAGGTGGCGGCGGTGCTGCAGAGTTCGGCGGTCCAGGTGGCGGGCGGAAGCGTGCCGGCCACCTCGTGGCTGACAACCGCAGCGGCCAGTTACACCTCGAATCCTCGCGAAATTTCCGGTCCGTCTGGCAGGCTCGGTCATCGGTCCGGCCACGGAATGTTCTCCGCCGTCAATTCGGCTCCGTTGCTGCGGATTCCCCGCTGGACCCAACCGCTGTCGGAAGCCCAGAGCCGAACCATCGATTCGCTGCTGCAGGGCTGGACCCGTTATCGCGAGCAGCAGAATCTGCCGGTCGGTACCGCACAGTTTCCGATTGTGGTCGGCGACCAGCTTGTCTGCAGGAACTTCGAAGGACTGATCGGAATCGACCTGAGCACCGGCACCCGCCGCTGGGCGTACCCCTGCGTGAGTTCATTATGGCGGGATGTGGCATCGCACCTGGGCTCGACGGTCGAAGGGAACCCCGACCCCGGTCACCTGGGCCGGTTGTGGGTCGGCAATGCGCTGCTGGGTCTGCTGACCAGCGACGGCCAGCGGGTCTATGCCATCGATCAGCTCGAATCGAACTGGAACCAGCAATCGAACACGATTGACCAGACCCCCGACCCGGTCTCGGTCAACCGCCGGACAAATACCCTGCTGGCCATCGACCTCAGCCAGGCGGCAGGAACCGACGTCCACACGGCGTGGAGACTGGGGGGGCCCGATAACTCTCAACAACTCGAAAAGCTGCCCGGGCACTTCTTTCTCGGTGCCCCGCTGCCGGTGGGCGATCGACTGTTCGTCCTCAGCGAGTACGACCAGGAGTTGATGGTTTCGTGCCTGCAGCCTTTGACGGGCGAGCGGATCTGGTCGCAGGAAATCGGTGCCTCGTCGACCCCCATCAATTATGATCAGCAGCGGTATTACCTCGACTGCGGACTGACGTATCAAGCCGGCGTGCTGGTCTGCCCGACACAATCCGGGGTGATTGTGGGCCTCGACCCGATTGATGGCACTTTGTTGTGGGCGACTTCGTACGAAGATCCGCAGCAGCGGCACCAGTTCTCGATGTGGTCCACCAACGCCCGGCGACGTTATGCACAGCCCGGGTACCCCAATGTGCCGGTTGTTTCGGGCAATTCCCTGATCTCGCTGCCGGCTCATTCCGACTCGATTCTATGTCTCGACATTCAGACGGGGCATCTCCGCTGGCGTCGACGTCGTGAAGACCTCGACGACTCGATGGAATACGTCGCCGCTGCAACCCCGCAAACGGTTCTCGTCGTCGGTCAGCGGCGTTGCGTGGGGATTTCGATCGAGACCGGAGCCGAAAGCTGGTCGACTCCGCTGGCCAGCATTCCCGTGGGTCGCGGCGCCCGGCTGAAAGACGCCTATCTGCTGCCGCTGGCGGCGGGTGAGCTGATCCAGCTCGATGTCGACACTGGAGCCCGCACGGGGGTGCTGCTGTCGAATGCCCGGCAGACACTCGGCAACCTCGTGGTCGGGGGCGATGTTGTGGTGTCGCTGGGAACAGACGGTCTGACTGCTTACCCCCAGGCGGGCCCCGAACTGGCAACCTTGCTCGCCCGCGAAGCCTCGCAGCCGCTGTCTTCGATCGAACAGCTTCGCATCGCCGAATGCCAACTGGCGGTCTCACGTCCCGAGCAGGCCCGGGGCCGGCTCGATTCCGTCCTGCAGATCGACAGCCTGCCCGACGGGTTGCAGCCCACCGCGACCAGCCTGTTACGGGAACTGCTGTACGATGAACTTCGGCAGCCCGGGGGAAACCGGTCCGAAACGCTGGCCCGGCTGGAAGAACTTGCGGAAACTCCTGAACAGCAGGGGCGGTACCTGATCCAGCGGATTCGTTACGAGCGGGACTTCGGAACTCCCGAGTCGACGCTGGCGGTCGCTCAACGGCTATTAAGGCTGCAGATTCCCGGTGCAATCAGTGTCCCCGAAGACCCGGCCCGCGCTCTGTCTCCCGCCACCTGGGTGCGGAATGTGCTGTCGGTCCGGGCGGCCAGCCCCATGATCGAATCGCTGGTTCGGCGAACCCTCGACTCGACTCTGGCCTCCGACGATATTCACGTTCTGCGAGAAGCTCTGTTTCTGTATGGCGACCATGCCGGGGCAGACCCTGACCGGCTCAGGGTGGCACAACTGCTGTGGTCGCAGGGAGAATACCAGGCGGCAGAATTCGTGCTGCTGCAGTGCCGGCAGAGTTCCGACCCGCCTGTGGCCGGAACCGCGTTGCGGTTTCTGGCAGAAATCTGGGACGAATGCGGATTGTACATCGACAGCGCCCGGGCTCTCAGAGATCTGTCCACGCAATTTGCCAAGGTCGCCGTGGGCGACGGCATGACGGGGCGTTCGTATGTGGAAGGCTTTTCACGCGACCGGCTGAGCTGGAGTGCGTATCGAAATCTGCAGGCACCGCAATGGTCGAAGTCGCAGATTCTGATCACCGACGAACGCTGGCCCAACGAAGATCTGCAGAGTTCCTACCACGCCAATTCGATTCAGCCGCTGCGCACGCCGGTCGGGTTCGCCTTCGACCTGTTCTATAAAGGCCGGGGGAATGAAGGCCAGTTTGTGGCGATTGAAAAACATACGGGAGTCGAGTTGCAGCCTCCGCTGGATGTGAATGGCCGGTACACCTTCCCCAGTAATGTCCAGCAGACATTTGTCGGGCACTGCTTTCCGATCGGAACGGCAGGCGGCGGAATGGGGGTCTCGCTGCTCGAAGGCCGAATGCTCGACTGGCAGCAGGCCATGCCCCCGGAACTGCAGCACCTGAAAGGACTGTTCCGGGCCGGACCGGCAAGCCCCGAGTTCTGCACCTTCCAGCACCAGCAGCACCTGGTTGTCATCGACCCGGCGACAGGCCGGCTGCTGTGGCATCGTAACGACCTCGATGCCCGTAGCGGGCTGATGCTCGATACCTTCTCCGGCATGTTTGGCGACAACCACGTGCTGGTCGTCTTCGCCGGCGATCGCAGCAGCTACACCCTGTACGACACGCTGACCGGAGCCGAGCTTCGCCGGGGACGACTCGATGTCGATCATCAGCAGACCCACCAGGTCTTCGGCCGGCATCTGTTCCATTTCACCTCCTCTGCCGGAGCCCGGCGGCTGCGGATCTGGGATCCGCTGACCGACGCCTTTTTGTGGGAAGAACCTGCCGACAACATGGCCGATGCCTCGTTGCTGGCCGGTGTCGCCGTCGGCACCAAAATCTACAGCTTTGTCTACGGAACCGACCAGTTGGCGTATGTCAACAAGGCTGGCCACCTGCGGGTTGTGTCGGCCGGGACCGGCACCCCGGTGCTGGATGTCCCCTTCACTCCCCGTCAACTGGAAAACCTGGGTGGCATCCGGGCCTTCCGCGACCGGGGGCAGTACTACGTCAATCTGCATCACATTGCCCGCTCTCGCAATCCGGGGCCGATGGTGGCCTTCCGCGCAGTCGATTCCGCCCTGCCCTCGGTCCATATTCAGGGCGAGTTGTGTGCCATCGATCCGCAGAAGCAGCAGGTGACCTGGAGTGAAGAATTCGGCAGTCGGACGATCCTGCAGGTTCCGGATTACGAACTTCCCGTACTGCTGAGCATTTGCCGGGTCAATCGCGACAACCAGCTTGTGCTGCGGGTCGATGTCGTCGACCGCCAGACGGGGAAGGTGCTGGCATCACGAGACGACCTGCTGGCCGACCGGCTGCTGCAGCTTTCGTACGACCGCGATGCCGCCACGCTGGAACTGTTCGGTCTGCGGAGCACGGTCCGGCTGCAGTTTGCTCCCGAGCAGGAGCTGCAGACGCTGGGGCAGGTTCGGCGTCCCTGAGGGCGTTCGAATTCAGCGAAATTCACGAACTCGGCAGAAGTTGGGATCCGCAGATTCCACCAGAAGACGACCACGAATCGACGCGAATCAGAAGAGAATGTGCAGTTTCCGGTCTCTTCTGATTCTGTCAATCCTGTTCATCCTGTCTGAAATTTGAGATCTGAAATCTCAGATCTCAAATGGCTGCAATTGCCGAGAGGGGCGGGCAGACTCATAACCAGGTCGCCTGTCCCCCTCTTCTTTTGACAGGATTACCAGGATCAGCAGGATTGATACCTCACCAGCTCTCGGGGAAGGTCACAAAATACCCGGTCACGCGCTGGGAATCGGGACGGATCTCGTAATCGACAATGATCCGCTGCCGCTGCCCGACCGGAGCCGAGACGGCATAGCTGCCATCCCGAATCGGGCTGTCGTCCGAATTGTAGCTGTAGCAGGAAAGCTGTCCTTCAATATCCCACTTCAGCAGTTCCGGGTCGCGGGTGCGCGCCGCCGAAACCGACACCATTCGCCGGTCGGCATACACAACTGTCGGCGTTTTTCCCTGCAGAAAGATGTGGGCCGGGGCCGCGTGCCGGGTGCTGACCAGGTTTGTCGGGCGGGGGACATCCCAGGTCCGTCCTCCATCGCGACTTTCGGTTTTCCACAGCCGGCCCTGACCACTGCGGTGCGCATTCCGCAGAATTCCCACCACCCGCCGGGGGCTGAGTTCGACCACGCTCCATTCATCACCGATGAAGCCGTCGGTATCGCGGATTCGTTCAAAGCTCCACGTCTGGCCGTTGTCGGTCGAGTACCCCGCATAGGCCCCGTTGCCGGGGGCCACATAAAACGGCCACACCAGCGACCCGTCGGCCAAAACATGCGCCGCCGCCTGCGTCCGCGTGTT
>Ga0164242_10007468_pt1 | contig 11962 bp, 11 predicted proteins | sample OricomgcompostMG_FD_108783 | JGI IMG/M metagenome (GOLD analysis project Ga0164242, IMG submission 108783) | Miracle-Growth compost microbial communities from Emeryville, California, USA - Original compost - Miracle growth compost (MG) ... | reverse complement strand
TCATGGACGCTCCCAGAATGCCGGTCCGATCGCTTCAGGGAAATCGCCCCGCGCGACGAAGTATTGCCTGCCGTCTACCACCTGGACGCCGATCGGCAGCTTCGGAAGGCTGCGCGTGGCCGGGCCGAACACGGGCTTGGCGTCCAGCAGGACGTCGAACTGCGACTGGTGGCATGGGCACAGCAACCGTCCGGTCTGCTGCTCGTAGAGCGACGCGGGGCAGCCCGCGTGTGTGCAGATCTTGGAGAAGGCCACGAAGTCACCCCAGCCGAAGTCGGCTTGGCCCTTGCGCGCCTTGACCTTCTGTCCCGGCCGCAGCCGGATCAGCAGCGTCGGCGAGTCACCGGCCTTGATGCCACCCGGCACGCCGGGGAACACCGTGGCGATGCCGCCGGCGTCGATGTCGTTCGGGCTGACCCGAGTGCCGTCGGAGTAGACGATCGGCACGCCGGCCTTGTACATGGTGTGGAACAGACTCTGGTTCTCGCCACGGTTCGGCTTCTTGATCATGGCGCCGACGAGCGCGATCAAGGGCACCGCGCCGAGCGCGCCGCCGGCCAGGCCGATCGTCGACTTGAGCATCGACCGTCGGGCGATCCCAGTGTCGTTGAAACCCGACACCAGTGTCGCGGCTGTCATCAGTTGCTCGGACTCGGGGCTCGGACCGTCGTGGCGGTCCTGAACCACTTCCTCCTCCGGCAGCAGCCATTTCGCCCAGAGGACGGTCCCGACGCCGATCGCAGCCAGCGACAAAGCCAGCAGTCCGCCGAGCAGCGGCGTGAAGTACCGGAAGCTCTGGCTCTGGCCCGGCAGCTTCCATTCGAACGGGACCGCGCCGCAGAAGACGACGATGAAGCCGACGGCGGCAAGGAACGCCAGGACGAACAGGCCCGCGACGGCGCGCTCGGCGCGCTTCTCAGCCTTGGTGCCCGCGATCGGGAACCGCTCTCGCCGATGGACGATGTGAACGCCATCCGCCGCCGCGCCGGCTGTCATCAACTCCTCGTCGGACATGGCGGCCAACTCCTCAGGAGTAGGCCCGGCCGTGCCTGAGGCGCCAGGTGTCGTCGGATCGCTCACGACTTAGCCCCGATCCACAGGATTGCGACGATCAGCACGCCGAGACCGATGGTCCAGATGACCAAGCCCTCCGACACCGGGCCGATGCGGTCCAGGCCGGAACCCCCGGGATCGTGCGAGTTCTGCAGGTACTTGACGTAGGCGATGATCTCGGTCTTCTGCGTCGGGGTGATCTGGTTGTTGGAGAAGACCGGCATGTTCTCAGGACCCGACAGCATCGCTGTGTAGAGCTGCGTGTCGCTGGCCTTGCGCAGGCTCGGCGCGACCTTGCCCGCCGACAGCGGCGCGCCCGCGCCGGTCGCGCCGTGGCAGGACGCGCAGTTGAGCCGGAACAGCTCGCCACCGGAGGCGAGGTCGGAGTCGCTGGCCTCGAGCTTCGTTCCGGGCGCAGGCACCTCGGGACCGCCGCCCTTGGACTGCACGAAGGCTGCGATCTGGCGGGTCTGCTTCTCGGTGAACTTCGCGACCCGGCCCGGGTTGTCCGCGCCCTGCTGGTTAGCCGGCATGCGGCCGGTGCTGACCTGGAAGTACACCGCCGCCGAGCCGACGCCGACGAGGCTCGGCCCGTTGCCGTTCACGCCCTGGAGGTTGCCGCCGTGACAGGTGATGCAGCTGGTCTCGTACAGCTGCCGCCCCGCCTCGATGTCCTGCGCGCTGCTGGCCGTGTCGGTCGCGCTCGAGGACGGCGCGACCAAGGCGTAGCCGCCGCCGGCGATCGCGAGCGCGCCGACGACTACGGCGAAGCCGGTGACCCGCCGCCGGAGGCCGCCCCGTCGCTTGGAGGCGCCGCCGGCGACTCGCTCGCGCTTGGGTTGGAAGCTGCTATCGGCGACGGCCGGCTCGAATCCGAGGTCGCTGTCCGCGTCGACGTGAGGTTCGTCGGTCATGGACATCCTTTCGCTGTTCCGCCGCCGTGTGTCCGGCGTGCTCGGGCGTGACTCACTGAATCAGATAGATCGTGGCGAAGAGCCCGATCCACACGATGTCAACGAAGTGCCAGTAGTAGGAGACCACGATGGCCGCGGTCGCCTGTGCCGGCGTGAAACGTCCTAGCCCGGTGCGTGCCAGGAACAAGATGAAGGCGATCAACCCGCCGATGACGTGCAGGCCGTGGAAGCCCGTCGTGAGGTAGAAGACGGAGCCGTAGCCGGATGAGGACAGCGTCATGCCACCGTCGTGGACGCCGTTGACAAGGTGGTGCCACTCGTTGACCTCGGTCCGGTACTCGTTGGCCTGGCCGAAGATGAACACGATGCCCATGATCAGGGTGACGGTGAACCAGCGGCGAAGGCCGTAGACGTCGCCCTTCTCGGCCGCGAACACGCCCCACTGGCAGGTGATCGACGAGGCCACCAGGATGACGGTGAACACCGTCGCATAGGGCACGTTCAGGTGCGTGGCGGGCCAGTCGTCGAGGTTGTTCGCGCGCACGGTGAAGTACATGGCGAACAGACCCGCGAAGAACATCAGCTCGCTGGACAACCAGACGATCGTTCCGACGCTCACCAGGTTCGGACGGGTGAGCGAATGGATCCGGGAGGACCCGAATCGCTCCGACGTGGCGGCAGGTGCGTTGGTCACCCACGCATTATTGCGTCATCGCAAGTCGTTGTCTGGCACGGGGTCGAACTTGCGCGTGTGTCGACGTTGGCTAGGCTGCGCCGATGGTCATCGGGCCGGCTTGCGCGGCGTGCCGACACGGTCGGCGATACGATGCCTGGGCGCGGACGTCGCCGCTGGCGCGTCCGCAACCGATCCGTCACAGAAAGAGGCGCACGCCCCATGAGTTCACCAGCCGCACAGGCCCAGATCGCCGTCGTGGTCTACAGCCAACGCGCTGAGGTGCGCAGCGCGATCCGGATGGCGGTCGGGCGTCGCGCCGGCGCCGGCCTCGGTCGGATCACCTGGGTCGAGTGCGCGAGCTACAGCCAGGTCAAGGACCAACTGGACACCGGCGACATCGATCTGGCGATCTTCGACGGTGACGCGCAGCCGACCGGTGGCATGGGGTTGTCACGGCAATTCAAGAATGAGCTCACCGACTGCCCGCCAATCATCGTGCTGGTCGAGCGCGAGCAGGACCGCTGGCTGGCCGCATGGTCGCAGGCCGACGCGGTGGTCGTGAAACCGGTGGACCCGGTCGTCGTGTCGAGCACCGTCGAAGAGACGCTGCGCGCGCACCTGGCGGCCATACCTGTTATTCGCCGCTGAGCCCGCGGTGGCCTCGTATAGCTGGCCGGAGCTTCTGGCGGTGCTGCTGCGGCGCGAGCCGCTGACTGCCGACGCGACCGCGTGGGGCATGCACGAGATCATGTCCGGCAACGCCACGCCGGCGCAGGTCGCAGCCTTCGCCGTGTTGCTGCGCGCCAAGGGCGAGACGGCCGAGGAGATCGCCGGTCTCGCGACTGCGATGCTCGACCGGGCCATCCCGGTGGCCGTCGACGGCCGATCGGTCGACCTGGTCGGCACCGGCGGCGACGGCGCGCACACGGTCAACATCACCACGATGGCGGCGCTGGTGGTCGCGGGCTCTGGCAGGCAGTTGGTCAAACACGGCAACCGCAGCGCGTCTTCGTTGTGCGGCTCGGCCGACGTGCTGGAGCGGCTCGGCGTGGCGATCGATCTTGACGCCGACGGAGTGCAGCGAACGGTGGCCGAGGTCGGCGTCGGTTTCTGTTTCGCTCCGGTGTTCCACGCCGGCTTTCGCCACGCCGGCCCACCGCGACGCGAGATCGGGGTGCCTACCGCCTTCAACCTCCTCGGACCGCTGACGAACCCGGCTCGACCCGCGGCTGCGGCGATCGGGTGCGCGGACCTGACGCTCGCGCCGGTGGTCGCGGCAGTGCTGGCCGATCGCGGTGACAGCGCGCTGGTGTTTCGCGGCGACGACGGGCTGGACGAGTTGACCACCACGACGACCTCGCGGGTGTGGCTGGTCTCGGACGGGCAGGTGCGTCCCGACGCTGTCGACCCGGCGGTGTTCGGCATCGCGCCGAGCAGCCCGGACGCATTGCGCGGCGGCGACGCCGAGCACAACGCCGAGGTGGCGCGGCAGGTGCTGGCAGGCGAGCCCGGCGCGGTGCGCGACGCGGTGCTGCTCAACGCGGCCGCGGCCATCGCGGCGTTCGACGCTGTGACTTCGACAGCGGCGGCGGCCATCGAGCACGGGTTGCCGATCGCGACGAAGGCTATCGACTCCGGCGCCGCTGCGCGGGCGCTGGCCGACTGGGTGGCGGCCGGCCGGCGCGTCCGGCCGACGGCTTAGGCGGGGCCGCCGGAGCCGATAGCGAAGGCTGCGTCCAGGTCGTGTCGCGAGTAAGCGCGGAAAGCCACGTGGGTGTCGGTGCGCCGGACGCCGGCGACCTTGCTCAGCCGCCCGGCGACGATTTCTGCGATCTCGTCGAACTCGCGGACCCGAACGATCGCTACGAGGTCGACGTCGCCGGCGACGCTGTAGACCTCGCTGACCCCGTCGAGGTCGGCGATCTGCTGCGCGACCTCGGGGATCCGGTCCGGGTCGGCGCTGATCATGACGATGGTGGTGATCATCCTCCGATCCTAGGCCGAGCGCGTCGGCCGATGGCCGGTGCGAAGAGCGCGTCGGTCGACGAACGGGTCCGCCGCCGTGTGCGCGGCGTCGGCCGAGGCTGTCCAGGCCCGTAGACGCGCGGCGCCTTGCGCGGGCGAACGCCACGGCTCGGTCGCCGAGACCAGGCGGATGCCCGGTTCGGCCAGCCAGCGCAGCAGGATCTCGGACTCTGCCAGGGTGGCGGCCGGAGCGCCGTCGTCGGCCACCGTCTCGGCGGTCGCCTGCAGCGAAGCGACGACCGGCATGGGATCGGCGCCGCGTGGAGCCACCCCGGCGGCGGACAACCGGCCGCGTCGGATCACCACGAGTTGCCAGCCGCCGCACCCGTCCGGCTTGGCGGCGACCAACTCGCTGACCGCGGTGAAGGCCGTCAGCGCCTGGACGCGCGCGCAGCCGCGCACGAGGGTCGCGATCTGATCCCGGACGGCGGCGGCGTCCTCGTAGCGCTGGGCACGCGACAGCGCCGCCAGGCGGGCGCGCAGCGGATCGATCAAGGCAGACACATCCGCCCGCCAGGCCGAGACCACGCGGTCGGCCAGCTCGGCGTAACGCTGCGGACTGATGCGATCCTCACACGGCGCCGAGCACTTGCCGATCTCGGCGAGCGCGCAGGCGCTGCGCACCTGCCGTCCGGGCGTCAGCCGGTCGCGGCAGCGGCGTAACGGCAGCGCGTCCTCGATGGCGTCCCGGAGGCGCTCGGCGTATCGCGTCGAGGGCAGCGGGCCGAAGTAGCGCGCGCCGTCGGCGGACACGCCACGCACCACCGACAGTCGGGGGTAGGCCTCGGCGGTGAGTTTGAGCCACGCGCAGCGGTCGCTGTTCTTCGACCGCCGGTTGTAGCTGGGTTTGCGTGCGGTTATCAGCCGCAGCTCGCGCACCTCGGCTTCCAACGGGTGCGCGCAGACGATGGCCTCGACGGATTCGGCCAGGCCGACCATCTCGCCCATCCTGCTGCGTGTCTCGGAAGCGACGAAGTACTGACGGACCCGCGCGCGCAGGTCCTTGCTGGTGCCGACGTAGAGCGGCGCGCCATTGCGATCGGCGAAGATGTAGACGCCAGGTGCGTGCGGCAGCCCGTCGGCGAGCCGGCGCTTGCGACGCTGGGAATCGCTGACCCGGGAGGTGAACGAGCGCAGTTCGGGCAGCGACTGGACGCCGAGGTTGCCCAGTCGTCCGATCAGGCCGTGCAGCACGTCCGCGGTGGCGCGCGCGTCGGCGAGCGCTCGATGGTTCGGGGTGACCGCGGCGCTGAAATGGCCGGCGAGAGTCGCCAGCTTGCAGTTGGGCACCTCGTCACGGGTGAGCACCCGACGCGCGAGCACCGCGGTGTCGACGACGGCGGGGCCCGGCCAAGGGATGTCGTGCCGCGCGCACGCCGCCCTGAGGAAGCCCACGTCGAAGGGGGCGTTGTGCGCGACCAGCACCGCGCCGGCCGCGAACTCCAGGAAGCTCGGCAACACGGCCGCTATGCCCGGACGATCCGCCACCATCGAGTCGGTGATCCCGGTCAGCACGCTCACGAACGGCGTGATGGGCGTGCCCGGGTTCACGAGGGTCGAGAACTCGCCGAGCAGTTGACCGCCGCGCGTCTTGACCGCGCCGATCTCGGTGATCGCGTCGACGCTGGATGAGCCGCCGGTGGTCTCGAGGTCGACCACGACGAAGGTCGCCTGGCGGAGCGGCTCGTCGAGTTCGTCCAGCCGGAGCTGCTCGCTCGAGTGCTCGATGTCGGGATGTCTCACGCGCCGCACGTTAGCGACGGCATCTGACGACGGCGCGCAGGCCGGCGTCCGCCGGCGAGCACAGCCGGCGACGGCGCGCATTACTGTCGGACGCCGTCCCTACGGTGTGCTCGACCGTGCGATCCAACCGCTCGGCCAGAACCTGTGGGAGGTTGAGATGCTCGTTGATTGCGATAGCTGCGCGGTGCGCGACATACAGTGCGGTGACTGCGTCATGTCGGTCCTGCTGGCGCCCGGCCGCGATCCGGTGGAGTTGGATGTCGCCGAGGCGGCGGCGATCGGGGCCTTGGCCAACGGCGGCCTGCTGCCTCCGCTGCGACTGGTGCCGGTTCCGCCGACCGGGCACGGCGTCTCGCGCGCGACGGACCGATCCCGCGATGCCCGCAGCGCGATCGCGTGAGATGGGCGGCGGCGCGTGACGCCCGACACGGCTCGGGCCTCGTGCGGCCGCCTGATCATGCTGGCGTAGCGGGCTTTCGCCAGAGCTGTCGCCGGTAACACAGCGCCGAGCGTGTGAGTTCCGGCGTGGCGATTGCCCGAAGGGGTGGCCGTATCGTAATCTTTCCGAGACCTTCGGAAAGACGGCCTCTCGCTAGGAGCGGCGCTGGAGGTCACCGCTGAGTCGACGACCGGGTGCGCTGTGCGTTTAGGACATCGTGCTCATCGTTGAACCGGGGACCCATGTTCCTGGGGTGAATCGCCGCCGCACGGCCGCCGTTGTCCGTGTGCCAGGTGGCGTAGGGCATCTTCCAAGCCCGAACCCGACAGCTAACTCGGTAAGCGGTCGACTGGAAGAGGAGTTCGCCTGCTGTGGCGTCAACTCGAACTACGCGGCTCAGCCGCACCGTGATCGGAGCCGCTGTCGTCGCTGGCGTGCTCGTCGCCGCGCCGATGTCCGCTCAGGCGATTCCACATCTGCAGACGCCCGCGTCTCCGTCGACGTCGGCTGAGGCCAACGCGAAACTCGCCGCGCTCGCCATCTCGAACGAGAAGTTGGCCGAGCAGGCCAATGCCACGCAGATCGAGATCGTCAAGGATCAGAAGGCCGCCAGCGCAGCGACCGCGAAAGCGGCGGACGCGCAGGCCGCGCTACGCAAGGCTCAGCACTTGCTCGCCGCTTCGGTCGCCGCGCGGTACAAGGCGGCATCGTTCAGTCGGACGGCGGCGATGCTGGCCAGCGACTCCGGCGACAGCTATCTGCAGACGGTGCAGACGCTGAACTTGCTGGCCGAACGTCAAGACGCGCTGGCCCAGGCCGCGAGCGCTGCCTCCGAGGCTTCGGCGGCGGCTGAGGCGACCGCTCGGGAGGCCGTGTCGGCCGCTATCGCCAAGCGCGCCGAGATCAGCAAGCAGCAAACGGCGCTCAATGCCCAGGTCACCAAGTACAAGGAACTGCTCGCGGCCCTGACCACTGCCGAGCGACAGGCGTACTACAACGCGAATGCGGTGCCCGCGGCGACCGTCGCGGCGGTCCTGTCGACTGACGTGCCCGCGTCGGCGTCGAAGGGAGCCGCGGCGGCGATCGCCGCAGCCAAGGAACAACTGGGCAAGCCCTACGTCTACGGCGCAGCCGGCCCCGACTCCTTCGACTGCTCCGGCCTCACTGCCTGGGCCTGGGCCGCTGCCGGTGTGAGCCTGCCGCACAACGCAGCCGCACAGCAGGGTATGGGAACCGCGGTAAGCCAGAGCGAACTGCAACCGGGAGATCTGGTGTTCTTCGGCTCACCGGCCTACCACGTCGCGCTCTACCTCGGTGGCGGCATGATCATCCAGGCTCCCACGTCCGGCGATGTCGTGAAGATATCGGCCCTGGCGTCCATGCCCGACTACTCGGGAGGGACCCGCGTCGGGTGACGTCGAGGTCCGGCGGCGCGATCGGGCCCAAGCACGATGACCGCGCGCCGGGCGCTCATCGTGACCAACGACTTCCCACCCCGCCAAGGTGGTATCCAGTCGTTCGTGTTCGAACTGGCACGGCGCCTGCCCGCTGGGCGGGTCGCGGTGTACAGCTCGGACCACCCCGACTCGAAGTCCTTCGACGCCGACCTCGACTTTCCGGTCTGGCGCCACCCCACCACCCTGCTGTTGCCGAGCCCCGCCGCGCGTCAGCGCGTGCTTCGGGCCCGCGCGGAGTTCGGCGCGACCTCGGTCTGGTTCGGCGCTGCGGCGCCGTTGGGCCTGCTAGCGGGCCCCCTGCGGTCGGCCGGAGCGGGTCGACTGGTGGCGACCACCCACGGACACGAGGTCGGGTGGGCGATGCTGCCCCTGGCCCGCCAGGCGTTGCGTCACATCGGTGACCGCGTCGACGTGGTCACCTACCTGGGTGATTACACGCGCCGGCGGCTGTCGTCGGCGTTCGGTAGCCGGCCGCGCCTCAGCCAGCTTGCCCCGGGCGTTGACACGGCCACCTTCACGCCCGAGGCGTCCGGGGCGCTCGTACGTGATCGCTACGGCCTCGGCGATCGTCCGGTGGTGGTCTGCGTGTCCCGGCTGGTTCGCCGCAAAGGGCAAGACACCCTCATCCGCGCGTTGCCCACGATCCGCGAGCGGGTGCCGGACGCCGCGTTGCTGATCGTCGGCAGCGGTCCCGATGCCGGGCGGCTGCGCTCGCTGGCCGCGCGGCTCGGAGTCGGCGACCACGTCGTTCTGACATCCGGCGTCGCCTATCAGGAATTGCCGGCGCACTTCGCCGCTGGCGACGTGTTCGCCATGCCCTGTCGGACCCGCAGGCTCGGCATGGACGTCGAGGGCTTGGGAATCGTCTTCCTCGAGGCGTCGGCCAGCGGGTTGCCGGTGGTGGCTGGCGACTCCGGCGGCGCGCCCGACGCGGTGCGCGAAGGCGAGACGGGCTTGGTCGTGGACGGGGCCGACGTCGCCGCCGTCGCGACGGCGGTCGCCGGGCTGCTGTCGGACCCGCGGCGTGCCGCGGCGATGGCCGCTGCCGGGCGTGCCTGGGCCGTCAGCGAATGGCAGTGGGACGCCGTCGCGGACCGGCTCGCCGAGTTGCTGCAGTTGTGAGCGGGAGCGGTCGATCGATCACCGAGCGGACTCGGTGAGCTGCGCTCAGCGACGCTCCGCAGTGTCTGCGTTATCGGCGTACAACCGTGCGATCTCATCGGCGTGCTCGTTCATCACGACGGCGCGTTTGACCTTCAGCGACGGGGTGAGCTGGCCGCTGGCTTCGGTCCAATCGTCGGCCAGGATGGTGAACTTCTTGATGGCCTCGGCCCGTGACACTGACTTGTTCGCGTCGTCGATGGCCTCTTGCACCACGGCTCGCAATTGCGGGTCGTCGACCACCTCGGCGGTCGACGCCGGAGCGGGTCTGCCGGACCGGTCGGCCCAGACTCCCAGCGCATCGGCGTCTATGGTGACCAGCGCGGCGACGAAGGGCATCTTGTCGCCGACGACCATGCACTGGCTGACCAGCCAGTGGGCGCGCACCCGGTCCTCTAGAGCGGCGGGAGCGACGTTCTTGCCTGCCGCGGTGACGATCAGTTCCTTCTTGCGGCCGGTGATCTTGACGAAGCCGTCGTTGTCGATCTCGCCGATGTCGCCGGTGCGTAGCCACCGGCGCCCGCCGACCGTCCGCAGCGCCTGGCGGCTCGATTCTTCGTCATTCCAGTAGCCGTCGAAGACGATTCCGCCGCTGATCAGGATCTCGCCGTCGTCGGCGACCTTGAAGCTCATGCCGCTGACGGGACGGCCGACCGTGCCGATCTTCACCTTGCCTTCGATGTTGACGGCCGCGCCGCCCGCGGTCTCGGTAAGCCCGTAGCCTTCGTAGACGGTGACGCCGACGCCGCGGAAGAAGTGACCGAGCCGGGGACCGAGCGGCGCGCCGCCCGAGATCGCCGCCCGACACCTGCCGCCGAGCGCTCGGCGCAGTCTCGAGTACACGAGCCGGTCATACAGCGCGCGGCGCAGCTTCAGCGCCAGGCCCGGACCGCGAGCCTCTTGGGACTGCGAGTACGCGATCGCGGCCTTTTCGGCTCGGTCGAAGACCCAGGACTTGCCGCCGGCGTGCGCCTGGTGCTTGGCAGTGTTGTAGACCTTCTCGAAGACGCGCGGCACGCTGAGGACGAACGTCGGCTTGAACGCGTCGAGGTCGGCAATGAGGTTTTCCAGGTCTGACGTGTGCCCGAGCGCGCAGCCGGTAGCGACCGCGCCGAACTCGATGGCACGGCCGAAGACATGGGCCACCGGCAGGAACAGCAGGGTCGAGCCTTCGCTGTTGAACAGGTCCGCCAACCCCGCGGAGACCTCGAAGACCTCGCAGATGAAGTTGCCGTGGGTGAGTCGGCAGCCTTTAGGCCGACCGGTGGTGCCGGACGTGTAGATGATCGAGGCGAGATCCGACGGCTTGGTGGCGTCGAGGCGAGCATGCACGATGCCGTCTTCGACCTCGGCCCCGCCGTCGGTCAGCGTGTCCACCGCGCCGGACTCGATCTGCCAGACGTCGACGAGCGCCGGAGTGCTCGCTCGGATCTGGTGCACCAGCGCCTCATGCGCGGCGGTCTCGACGACTATCGCGCGGGCGCCCGAATCGCTCAGTATCCACTGCACCTGCTCGGCGGAGGAGGTCTCGTAGATCGGGACCACGACGGCGCCCGCGGTGAGCACCGCGAAGTCGAACAGCGTCCATTCGTACCGGGTCTTGCTCATCAACGCGACCCGGTCGCCGACGCCGACGCCGGCGGCGATCAGGCCACCGGCGATCGCCCGCACTTGCTCCGCGAACTCTGCGGCGCTGACGTCGATCCACCGGCCGTCGGACTTGCGGCGCAGCGAGACCAGCGCGGGACGTGTGCGGGCGTTGTCGAAGACATAGCGCGCGATGCTGTTCTCGGAAGCCTTCCCGACGCTCGGAATCGTCAGCTCTCGCACACTGGGCCATGCCTTTCACAGTGGTTGCTCTGTCGCCGAACCGTAGCGGTTTCTCAAGCGTCGCGGTAGCGGCCGGATCTTGCTGTCCACCGTAACGCGGTGTCGCGACTGTGCCGACGTGACCGTCGACGTGGTCACGATGATCGCCTGCGCTTGCGGCGGTAGCCTTCGGCCATGCCGGACGAGTCAACGCAGTCGATTTTGGTGAAAGCGTCCCCGGCCGCGGTGATGGCCGTCATCGCCGACTTCGGCGCCTACCCGCAGTGGGCCGCGTCCGTGAAGTCGGCTCAGGTCGTCGAGACCGCGCCGGACGGGCGCGCCGAGCGGGTTGTGTTCAAACTCGACGCCGGCGGCCTGCGGGACGAGTACGAGCTGCGCTACGTGTGGGACGGCGACTACCGGGTCTCGTGGACGCTGGTAAGGGGCCAGATGCAGCGGTCGCAGCACGGCTCGTACCTGCTGGCGCCGGTCGCCGGGGGCACCGAGGTTACCTACAACCTGTCTGTCGAGCTGGCGATCCCCATGCTGGGCATGCTCAAGCGCAAGGCAGAGCGGCTCGTGATGGACACTGCGCTGAAAGAGTTGAAGAAGCAGGTCGAAGGCGACGCTGGGGAGCCGAGCAGGCAGCCCGAAGGCGACGCTGGGGAGCCGAGCAGGCAGCCCG
>Ga0164242_10007467_pt1 | contig 11962 bp, 12 predicted proteins | sample OricomgcompostMG_FD_108783 | JGI IMG/M metagenome (GOLD analysis project Ga0164242, IMG submission 108783) | Miracle-Growth compost microbial communities from Emeryville, California, USA - Original compost - Miracle growth compost (MG) ... | reverse complement strand
TGATTGACTCTGAGGTCTCCGCAGGTGTGCGTTCTTTGTATCCGTTTTTGGCTCATATCCCACCACTCTACCGATTGACGGAAGGGTTTACAACAATTACGGTGTAATTATAGCTGTTTTTAGAGAACCCAGAAAGAAAAGTGACTCCCGTGGACGCCTCCTTCAGCCCCCGAAACTTTGAATACCTTCGAAGCGTAAATGCCGAATACATCGACGAGGTGTATGCGCGGTACCTCGAAAATCCGAACGACATCGATCCTTCGTGGAAATACTTTTTCGACGGAATTTATCTGGGCGAAGCCACCGTCCTGGCCAAAGGTCCGAGCACCGACTGGGTGGGCGAGCTCAAAGTTTATCAACTCATTTTTGCGTATCAGACGCACGGGCATTTTCTTGCAAAGGTCAACCCGATCTACGCCAATCCGGACACCTTGCCCGAACTCGAACTTTCGCGCTTCGGCTTAAGCGACGCCGATTTGGACCGAACGTTTTCGTCGGCGGCTTTTTTGGGGCTTGAACCCGCTCCGTTGAAAGACATTCTGGCATACCTGAGAAAAGTTTACTGCGGGCCGGTCGGCATCGAATTGTTGCAGATTCAAGACTCGAACGAACGCGAATGGGTCGAGAAAAAAATCGAATCTTTGGCCGGAAATTACACGGTTTCGCGCGAAGACAAAGAATTCATCTTCCGCCGCCTGACCGAGAGCGAGACGCTCGAACGCTTCATTCACACCCGCTACGTCGCGCAGAAACGCTTTTCGATCGAAGGCGGAGAAGCGTTGATCCCCGCGCTCGATTGCGTGATCGAAGCCGCAACCGGATTCGGCGCCGAAGAAATCGTCTTAGGGATGGCCCATCGCGGGCGCCTGAACGTGATGGTGAACATCCTGAAAAAACCGCCGGAATACCTGTTCACCGAATTCGACGACAATTACCGTCTGTCGACCGATGACGGCGAAGGCGACGTGAAATACCATAAGGGCTACTCGTACGACGCCAAAACTCGCCAGGGCAAAAACGTGCACCTGTCGCTCGGATTCAATCCCTCGCACTTGGAGTTCGTAAACCCCGTCGCGATGGGGATGACTCGCGCCAAACAATATCAGCACAACGATACCGAAAAAAACAAGGTCGTCTCGATCCTCATGCACGGGGACGCCGCTTTTTCAGGCCAGGGCGTAGTGTACGAATCTCTGCAAGGCTCGAAAATCGAGGGCTACGATATCGGCGGGACGATTCACTTCATTTCGAACAATCAAGTCGGCTTCACCACCGACCCCAAAGACGGCCGCTCGACCCATTACTGCACCGATTTGGCGAGGATGCTCGACGTTCCGATCTTTCACGTGAACGGCGACGACCCTGAGGCGCTTTGGATCATCAGCAAGCTCGCGGTCGAATACCGCAATCAGTTTAAGAAAGACGTCGTGATCGATGTGATTTGTTACCGCCGTTACGGCCACAACGAAGGCGACGAGCCGTCGTTTACCCAGCCCACGCTGTATCAGGCGATCGCTCAGCACCCGAACCCGCGCGAAGTATACGGACAACGTCTGGTTTCGGAAGGACTGCTCACCGATGCCGAAGTCCAGGCCGAACAAAAAACGGTGATGGACAAGCTTCAGGCCGCGCTCGAAAAAGTCCGCTCCGAAAAACCCGAACCGTATTACACCCAGTACACGGGCCCGTTTTGGTCGAAGTATCACCATGCTCACGGCGAAGACTTGTTTGCCCCGGTCGACACGTCCGTGCCCGCGAATGAATTGGTGAATCTTTCGCAAATCATCGATCACTTCCCGCCGAACTTTACGCTTCACCCGAAGTTGGAACGCCTCTTTAGCGGCCGCTTGCAAGCGATCGAACAAGGAAAAGGCATCGACTGGGGAAATGCCGAAGTGCTGGCTTATGCCTCGCTCATCAAGGAAGGCACTACCGTTCGCATGAGCGGCCAGGACGTCCGTCGCGGAACCTTCACCCATCGGCACGCCGCCGTTTGCGATTACCACACGAACGAAGCGCTGATTCCGGTGAATCAGATTCCATCCAAGGCGAAGTTCCTCATCTACAACAGCTATCTTTCCGAGACTGCGGTGATGGGATTCGAATACGGATGGTCGGTCGCCGATCCCGACAGTCTGACGGTGTGGGAAGCGCAGTTCGGCGATTTCGCCAACGGCGCGCAGGTCATCATCGATCAGTTTTTGGCCGCATCCGAAAGCAAATGGCACCGCTCCAGCGGGCTCACGCTGCTTTTGCCTCACGGTTTCGAAGGCCAAGGCCCAGAACATTCGTCGGCAAGGTTGGAGCGTTTTCTGCAACTTTGCGGCAAGAACAACATGACGGTCGCCTACCCGACGACTCCGGCGCAGATGTTTCATTTGCTTCGCCGTCAGGTCAAACGCCCATTCCGCAAACCGCTGATCGTGATGACTCCGAAGAGCCTGCTTCGCCATCCGAAGGCGGTGTCGGAGCTGACCGATTTGTCGAATTCGAACTTTAAAGAGGTGATCGACGATTCGCTTTTTGTCGATCCGCAAATGTCGGCCAACGTCACCCGCATCATGATCTGCGCGGGCAAAATCTATTACGACCTTCACGAAGAACGTGAAACGCGGCTGTTTCACAACGTCGCGATCGTGCGCCTCGAACAGCTTTACCCGTGGCCCGAACACGAACTCGCGCGCATCATCGAAAAATACCCGAACGCGAAAGAGATTTTCTTCGTCCAGGAAGAACCCCGAAACATGGGCGCCTGGACTTACTTTCAAGGAATGTGGGGCGGAGCGCTCGCCAACTTCGGCGTCCGCTTTCCGAAACTGGGTTTGACTTACGTGGGACGCGAAGTGTGCGCGGCTCCGGCCGTGGGCTCGAAAAAACTCCACGACAAAGAACAACGAGAAATCGTTTTGCGGGCCTTCCAGGCCTAAAAAAGAGAACGAAAGGGAACATCATCCATGAAACACGACATCCTCGCTCCGCTCGTCGGCGAATCCATTACCGAAGTGAGCATTTTGAAATGGGCCAAGCCGAACGGCGCTCAGGTCAATTCGGGCGATCTGCTGTTGGAAATCGAATCCGATAAAGCGACGGTCGAAATCGTCGCCGAGTACAGCGGCGCTCTGACCATCCTGAAGGGCGATGGCGAACGCGTGCCTGTCAAATCAGTCATTGGTTCGATCGATGATTCGGTTCAGGGGTCCGTGGGCGCATCGTCCGCAGCGAAGTCCAATACCCCTCCACCGCCGCCGTCCGGCACTAGCGTGCCTCCGACCGGTGCGAAGGCGGGGACGCCTCCTCCTCCACCATCGACTGGTGCGTCCAGCACTGCCGTGCCTCCGACCAGTGCGTCCAGCTCTGGCGCGCCTCCGACGGGGCTCAGTCCTGCCGTCCGCAAAGCCGTGGTCGAAAACAACATCAACCCTTCGCAAGTCACCGGCACCGGCAAGGGCGGACGTCTGACCAAAGGCGACGTGTTCGCATTTTTGGCCGCAGGCGGAAGCTCGCAAGTTTCGGCGGGATTGCCTCAAAATCAAGACAAACCGGGCGACCGCCGCGTTCCGATGCCGATGATCCGTCAGCGCATCGCCGAGCGTCTGGTATTTGCGCAGCACACGTCCGCGATCCTGACGACCTTCAACGAAGTCGACATGAAACCCGTGATGGACCTTCGCAAGCAGCACAAGGATGCCTTCGAGAAAAAACATGGCGTGAAACTGAGCTTTATGTCGTTCTTCACCCGCGCATGCACCTTGGCGCTGAAGCAATTTCCGGCGGTCAATGCCTCGATCGACGGCAAGGATTTTCTTTACCATGACTACGCCGACATCGGCATCGCGGTCGGAACCGAACGCGGACTCGTCGTGCCCGTCATTCGCGGCGCTGAAAAACTTACCTTCGACGGAATCGAAAAAGCGATCGGCGAAATGGCGGTTAAAGCCCGTAACGGAAAGCTTTCGATCGCCGACATGTCGGGCGGAACCTTCACGATCTCGAACGGCGGAACCTACGGCTCGCTGCTGTCGACTCCGATTTTGAACCCTCCGCAAAGCGGGATTTTGGGCATGCACAAGATCATGGATCGCCCGGTCGCAATCGACGGCAAGGTCGAGATTCGCCCGATGATGTATCTGGCCCTCTCGTATGACCATCGGATCATCGACGGCAAAGAAGCGGTCAGCTTCCTCGTCGCGCTGAAGGATCTGCTCGAAAATCCGAGCAAGCTCGGGTTCGAAGGGTGAGCCTCACCTTTTCGTAATGCAGTCGCGTTAAAGGTATTTTTTACAAAAAGGCGTCAGACCCCCTCTCCGGCCCTTTCCTCTCAGCTACCTTATGGTATCCTTGAGCCCTATGGAACAATTCGATCTGATCGTCATTGGCGGGGGTCCCGCAGGTTACACGGGCGCGATTCGCGCGGCTCAACTCGGCATGAAAGTCGTCATCGTCGAGAAAAGTAAAACCCTGGGCGGCACCTGTCTCAACATCGGTTGCATTCCCTCGAAAGCGCTTCTCGATTCGAGCGAGCACTTCGCGACGGCGCAAACGAAATTTCAGAAACACGGAATCGAGATCGCAGGCTTAAAGGCGAACGTCCCGCAGATGATCGCGCGCAAAAACGAGATCGTAAAACAGCTGACGATGGGCGTGGCCGGCCTGATGAAGAAAAATAAAATCGAATGGGCGCAGGGCTTGGGGCAATTCTCAGCCATTGAAGGCGACCAAAAAGTCGTTACCGTGACGGGCGATGCCGGTACGCGCACGCTCAAAGCCCCGAAAGTTTTGATTTGCACCGGAAGCGATGCGATCGAACTGCCGAACCTGAAATTCGACGGAAAAAAAATCATCTCGAACGTCGAGGCACTCGACTTTGACGCGGTTCCGGGCCACTTGGTCGTGGTCGGCGGCGGCGTGATCGGCCTTGAATTGGGCTCGGTTTGGAAACGCCTGGGCGCCAAAGTCACCGTCGTTGAATTCGCCGACAAGCTGCTCGCGATGCTCGATCAACAGATCGCACGCGAAGCGCAGAAATCGCTGACGAAGCAAGGCCTCGAATTCAAACTCAACACCCAAGCCATGGGCGCCAAAATCTCGGGCGACAAAGTTCTTCTTGAAGTGCAGGATCGCGCGACCCAAGCCAAAGAAACGATCGAATGCGATCGCGTCTTAGTCGCGACCGGACGCCGTCCCTACACCGACAAACTCGGCCTTGAAAAAATCGGCCTCGCGGTCGGCACCGAAGGCGCCGAGCGCGGACGCATTCCGATCAACGATCACTTTGAAACGAAGGTCAAAGGCGTGTATGCCGTGGGCGACGTGGTGAAAGGCCCGATGCTCGCGCACAAGGCCGAAGAAGAAGCGGTTGCAGCGGTCGAGATCATGGCCGGCCAGGCCGGGCACGTGAATTATCAAACGATCCCGAACGTGATCTACACCCATCCTGAAATCGCAAGCGTCGGAGCGACCGAAGAAGAACTGAAAGCGAAAAACGTCGAATACAAATCGGGAACCTTTCCGTTCCTCGCCAACGGCCGCGCCAAGGCGATGGAAGAAGCCGAAGGGCTCGTGAAGGTTCTGGCCGACGCGAAGACCGATCGCGTGTTGGGCGTGCACATTTTCGGGCCGCAGGCGTCGAATCTGATCGCCGAAGCGGTGAGCGTGATGGAATTCGGCGGATCGTCCGAAGACATCGCCCGCACCTGCCACGCGCATCCGACCCTGACGGAAGCCGTGAAGGAAGCGGCCCTCGACGTCGCCAAACGGCGGATTAATCTTTAATGAAACTCGACCTTCAAAAAACCGCAGTTTTGACCCTCGACCTTCAACAGGGAATCATGGCGAACTATCCCGAATCGCAGGCGGTGATCCCGCCCGCGCTCAAGGTTTTGGATTGGGCGCGGAAAAAGAATATCCCCGTCATTCACGTCGGCCTGGGCTTCCGCGAAGGCTATCCCGAGATTTCGCCCAAGAATGGGCTCTTCTCGGGGATCAAACAAAGAAATGCATTCGTCATCGGCACGCCTTCGGCCGAGTTCCATCCCGAGATCGTCCGGCCGGGCGACCGGATCGTCTACAAACATCGGGTGAGCGCCTTTACCGAGAACGACCTCCATCTGATTTTGCGATCGCTCGAAGTCGAGCACCTGGTTCTTTTCGGAATCGCGACGAGCGGGATCGTCCTTTCGACCGTCACGCGCGCGTTCGATCTTGATTTCGGACTGACGGTGATCGAAGACGCCTGTTTCGACCCGGATGCCGAAGTTCATCGCGTCCTCATCGAGAAAATTTACGCCAAACGCGGCGCTGTCGTAAAGGCAGACGCTTTTCTTTCGGCCTGAATCGATGCTTTTCGTTGAAATTTCTTTTTTATCTCGTTCCAGTTGAAAAATTGACCGTTTTAGGCTATCATTCGCGGCATGATTCGAATGCTTCGAGTTTTCATTTTATCCCTCTGTCTCGCCCCCTTCGTCGCCTCGGCGGCCCACGCGCAAGACGCACTTTTGCAAATGAACGCCGATGAGTTCCAACACTATATTACTGAAACCAACCCCGGCATCGTGGTGCTGCTTCCGACGGCAAGCTGGTGTTCGATCTGTCGCGGGCTCGAAAGCGATTACGTCAAGGCGGCCGAAGATCTGAAGGCCGACTCGATCACGGTCGTGAGGATGGATTACGATCAAAACCGCGAATTCATGCAGTCGCTGGGGATTCAACAGCTCCCTCAAACTGAAATTTACGTTCATGGCGTTCGTCGCTGGGAATACAAGGGCGGCATGCACGAGTTGCGGCTCGTCTACGAGGCCAAGCAAGCTCAAAAAGCGGTGGCGGACGGCTCGTTTCAAATCGAGCCTTACAAAACTCTATTGAAACCGGTGCAATGATGATGAAGCAGCTGAAATGGATTTTGATTCTTGGGTTCGCCGTCGTGGGCCTCAATGCCATGGCTCAAACGCCTCATTTGCCCGAAATGACCTTCCCCGAAGTCAACGCGTTCATGCAAGAACATCCCTCGACCTTGGTCGTGGTGCTGCTTTCGGCAAAATGGTGTTCGGCCTGCCATCGCATCGAGCCTTATTATGTGCGCGCAGCCGAGACCCTGAAGGACGACGGAATCGTCGTCGTCAAACTCGACTACGACCAGAACCCCGATTACGTGCGCTCGCTTCATATCAATTCGATTCCGCAGACCGAATTCTACTATCAAGGCCTGCACCGCTGGAAATACGGCGCCGGGTTGAGCGATACTCAACTCGTTCGCGAAGCCCGTTTAGCACTCGATGCCGCTCAAAACGGCACCTTTTCGATCGAAAGTTATAGCGTTCTTCAGTCCGTCCGTTAAACTGGATTCATGCGCATCGGAATCATGACCGGCGGCGGAGACGCCCCCGGATTAAACGGCATCATCGAAGCGGCCTCGAGAACCCTGCTGAAAAAAGGCATTGAAGTCGTCGGCATCTTGGACGGCTTTGAAGGAATCTTCTCGGGCCGAACGAAAACCATTCACTGGGACGCGATCTTGGGCATTCATGCCGAAGCGGGCACCTTCTTAGGCACCTCGAACAAATCTAAAATCACGGGCCGGTCGGATGAATTCCAGAAATGCTTCGCGAAGCTGAACCTTGACGGATTGATCGCAGCCGGCGGTGACGGCACCTTCAAGGGCTTGAACGAACTCGCGCCCGATCTGAAGATCATCGGCGTTCCGAAGACGATCGACAACGACCTTCAGGGCACCGAAATCACCTTCGGCTTCGATACCGCCTGCACCGTCGTGGCCGAGGCGGTGGATGCGCTTCGGGCGACCGCGAATGCTCACCACCGCGTGATGGTCGTCGAAACCATGGGCCGAACTGCGGGATGGATCGCCTTGGGCGGCGGCCTGGCCTCGTATGCCGATGCGATTCTGATTCCGGAGCGGCCTTTTTCGCGCGAAGCCTTCGGGGCTTATCTGACGCAAGCACATCTGGCCCATAAACCCGGCATGGTCGTGGTCGTATCAGAAGCGGCAAAAGCGCAGGGAGAAGATCCGATTTTCAGCGAAAACAAAAACTCTCCGACCGGCATCCGCTTCGGCGGGATCGGCGAGCGACTCGCCCGCTGGATCGAGACCAATACCCCGTGGGAAGCCCGTCACGTCGTGCTCGGGCACCTTCAGCGCGCGCGCCAACCCACTACGACCGACCGATTTTTAACCGCGAGCATGGGCACCAAGGCCGCTCAGTTGGTTCTAGAGCAAAAATGGAACCGAGCCGTCGTTTACCGCAACGGAATGGTGGTCGATGCGCCGTTGTCGGACATCCAAGGCGAGCCGCGGCAAGTGGACCCCAATCATCGATGGGCAAAACTTTGCGAAAATCTCGGAATTTTTATATAGTCAAATCACGTTCCCGTAGCTCAGTTGGATAGAGCGTCAGCCTCCGGAGCTGAAGGTCGTGCGTTCGAGTCGCGCCGGGAACGCCATACTCCCCTCCTTCAAAGGGAAGAATCCCTATGCTACACTGTACGAATGAAAGGCTTATCCTTCCAAAACGGTGTGGAATACCGAATCCAGATCGACGGCGAGTCCTGGCCACAGGGTGCGCCTGTGACCGTATCGCTCGAATCAAAACCGGCGGCGCCGCTGACGCTCGTCCTAGCCGAAGGCGTCGATAAAAAAGTCAAAGCCAAGACCGCCGACGCGTTCACCGTGCTGGAAACCTTTTCAGGCGACGGGCCGTCGCTTGGGCAGATCCTGACTCTGCCCCTGAATGCGCGGATTTCGGATAAATCGGGAAGCCTCTACCTGCTTTATGGCAATAAGGACGAGCCGTTCGAAAAGCTGGGGCAGCTTCGGCTGAACGTCATGCCCCACCCGCACATCAGCGATCTGATCGACGTCATGACCGCTCACTTCCGCTTTGCGCTCAAGACGATCGTCGCGGGCAAGAAGAGCGAAGTCGAGGTCAAGCTCGACCCCTCCGGCTCGAAGGAGTGGGCGTCGCTCGAACAATTATTGCTGCGGGCGCAGGTCACGGACTCGACCCTCGAAATCTTTTTTCAGTTTCATCGCAACGAGGTCGACCCGGCGAAGGGAACGCTCGCCACGAAAAGCGTGAAGCGCGAATTTACCCGAAGCTGGAATTTGAACGAGATCGTTCATGACTTCAATCAACGTCTGAACAAAGAGGTCGTCATCGGCGCAATCGAAAACGTGATCGCCGAATACCAGGCCGCAGGCTGGCTCGCTTAAGGATTGAGCCCCGCCGCCCAGCGAATCATGTCGGCGGCATACGACTGATCCGAACCGTCGGGATCGCTGATCCCGGTGCCCTTCCACCACCAGCTCGGCGCCTCGGGGTGGGTTCCGGTCAAAAACACGCGGCCTTTTCCGTAGGTCGTCCGTACGGCCGAAACGCTGACTTGGTCGTCGTAACGACCCACGACTTCGACACTCGACGGAAGATTGTAAAAATACGGGCCGCCTTCGAGATACAGATAGCGAAGGCCGTTGAACCAGGTGGTTTTTTCGATTGAACCGCCGTAGCCGTTCTGGCGGCTCGACGTATCGTAAAGCGCGGTGTTGCCGGGAATCAGCCCCAGGCCGCTGACTCCGGTCGTTCCGATGATCGACGTCGCCGAGAACGCGCCCGCGCACCAGCCGACGTAACCGCCGCCGTTTTCGACGAAAGACTTGAGCGCCGCTCGCATCGTCGACGACAACGAAGCCACTTCGCTGCGCGAACTTCCGCCCGGCATGATCCATACCTTCACATTGTCGAAAAAAGCCGCGATCTGTTCGGCGGTCGATTTCGTGCTGAGCTCGTTTCCGTAAACCGCGACGGGGGTCAAGCCAGCCAGCGTCGCCGCATCTTCGCCGGCCTTGGCGCAATCTTCGGTGCAAGCGCCGTTTCCGCTGAAGACGAGCGCGACGCCCGAAGGAGCGACGGACGGAGCCGGAGTGATCGTGGGTGTGATCGTCGGTGTTCCGTTCGAATCGCCGTTCTTGTCGCCACCGGATGCGGTGTCGATCGGATTCGACGGACTCAGAGCCGCCGGCGGTGCCGACGACGGCGCCTGGCACGCGCTCACTCCTACCGCCAAAACTAATCCCCCCCAACGCAGAATATTTTTTACATCCATTCTGTTTATTTTGAAGGATGTTAAATTCCGCGAACAGTCACAAAAAAATGACTGTCAAGTTTTAGGGGTCATCCGGTCACTTTCGCCATTCCAGCCGTAATCCGAGGTGGGCCTCGGTACGTCAATCCTTTGAAAGTGAAGCAGGCCGAACTGATTGCTTCGCTCGACTGATTCCTCAGTGGACCGAATTGGACTCGTTCGCCTGCTGTTGGTCGGAAATATGGGTGATCTCGTGCAGCGCCTGTACCAAAATCTGCGCGATTTTTTTCGCGGTCACGATGCCGATCACCTTTTCGTCCTGACCCATGATCGGAAGGCGACTGATCCCGTTGTCGGCCATGAGCGTGATCATCTCGAAAAGATCGTCGTCTTCTTTCGCACAGACCACCGAAGGGGTCATTACGTCCGAGACCTTCAGGTCTTTCGAACCTTTTTCAAGGGCGATTCCTTCGAGCACGATGTCGCGATCGGTGACGACGCCCATGCGGCTGTTGCCGCTGTCGGTGACGAGCAGGTTCCCCACGTGGTTTTCGTGCATCAAACGCGCGGCCTCTTTGACCGTGGCGTCCGAACGAACGGAGATCACCGGCTTGCGAAAGGCCATGACTTTACTGATGGGTGTGGATATTTTTTCGGTTTCCATAATTTCCTCCTGCTTGAGTTTTCTACATGATTTTCTCAGACGCCGAAATCGGGCCGATATCGTCCGAACTGGGCGGCACGCTGACCGTCAGGTCGTTGCGGATTTCGCGCACTCCCGGAAGATCGCGAACCGCCTCTTCAGCCTCGCTTTTCATTCTCGCCTCGGGAACCGTGCCCGAGAAATGAAGAACCCCTCCCTCGACGACCACCCCCAATTGAGACGAATCCAACCGTTCGTCCGCCCGGAGGACCGACCAAACCGCCTTCTGCAACTCAATATCGGATGACGAAGCGTTTTCCATACCTTCTGGAATCGCAAACTTCAGGCCAGACGAAGCTCGGCCGCGTCGTCCGCGGTGGCACGAAACCTGTATCTTTCAAAGGCGTAGAGAGCGAGTTCTCTGAAAGGTTAAACTGTAATTGATTTTATGGATGACTTTTCGAGCATGACCGTTCTCTGACGAACGCCCGCCTGTCCCCGACAGGCGGGCGTTTCTCTTTGACCCGCCCCGAAATCGTGAGACAATTTCATCATGGACTTCAGCTTCTCGACCCTGTTTGCGGGATTGGTTTTCGGCTCGTTCGGCGTGTCGTTCTTCAGGCTGGCTAAAAAGCGTGGCAACCCCGCGGCCATCGTCACGAGCCTGGGCCTGATTATTTTTCCGTATTTCGTCTCGAACCCGTTCCTGCTTTGGGGGATCGGCATCGTTCTTTTGATCGTGGGATGGAATCAAATCAAAAACTGATTGAACTTTCGAAAAAAGTGTTTATAACCGGAGGGGAAATGAGCGCTGCGAAAAGCCTGATCGATGAGTCCTACAACATGGTCGTCGCCACCAAGGTCTCTAAAACCTTCGAGACCTTCGAAGCCTTAAAAGAGATCGATTTGACCGTAAAAAAGGGCGAAGTCGTCGTCATCATCGGTCCTTCCGGCTCGGGCAAAAGCACCTTTATCCGCACCTTAAACCGCCTTGAACGCTTCGACAGCGGCGAAATCTTCGTCGACGGGATCAAGCTCGAAGACGGCGCCCACGTCGATGCCATCCGCCGCGAAGTCGGCATGGTTTTTCAGAATTTCAACCTCTTCCCCCACCTGACCGTCCTTCAGAACATCACCCTGGCCCCGATCAAGGTGCGCGGGCTGACCAAGGACGAAGCCGAACGCCAGGCCATGGAGCTTTTAAAGCGCGTGGGGATTCCGGACAAG
>Ga0164242_10007466_pt1 | contig 11963 bp, 9 predicted proteins | sample OricomgcompostMG_FD_108783 | JGI IMG/M metagenome (GOLD analysis project Ga0164242, IMG submission 108783) | Miracle-Growth compost microbial communities from Emeryville, California, USA - Original compost - Miracle growth compost (MG) ... | reverse complement strand
CGACGGCGTCGTAGCGCGCCAGCTGTCGCTGCCCGGCAAGCCGGCGCCCGACACGTTCCTGCGCGCCGCACGGGAACTCTCGGTCGACCCGGCCCACGCGGCGGTGTTCGAGGATGCACTGGCTGGGGTCGCCGCCGGTCGCGCCGGCCGGTTCGGTTTCGTGGTGGGGGTGGATCGGCTCGACCAGGCGCAGCAACTCCGCGACGGCGGCGCCGACGTCGTGGTGAACGACCTGTCCGAACTCGGAACGCGACCGTGACGGCGACGGCGCAGCGGCCCGACGACGCGTCCGCGCCCGGCGCGCAGCCGGACGGCCGCGTCGCCCGGTTCCCGGTGCAGCCCTGGGCCATCACCGAAACCGAACTCGACTCCGACCGGCTGGGCCAGTCCGAGTCGATCTTCGCGCTGTCCAACGGCCACATCGGCCTACGCGGCAATCTCGACGAAGGCGAACCGGCGGCGATCCCGGGCACCTACCTCGGGTCGTTCCACGAACTGCGGCCCCTGCCATACGCCGAAACTGGCTACGGCTACCCGGAATCCGGGCAGACCATGGTCGACGTCACCAACGGCAAGCTGATCCGGATGCTGGTGGACGACTCCCCGTTCGACGTCCGCTACGGCACCCTGCGAACGCACCGGCGGACGCTGGATCTGCGCGGCGGCATCCTGCAGCGCACCGTCGAATGGGTCTCGCCGGCCGGGACGCCGGTGCGGGTCGAATCCGAACGGCTGGTCTCGTTCGTGCACCGAGCCGTGGCGGCGATTCGCTTCCGGGTGACCCCGCTGGAACGTCCGGTGCGGCTCATCCTGCAGTCCGAGTTGGTGGCCAACGAGGCCCCGCCGGTCACCAGCAGCGACGACCCGAGAGTGGCCGCTGCACTCGAGAACCCGTTGATCGCAGTCGGTTCCGACCACACCGCCGCCGGTGCGATGCTGGTGCACCGCACCCGGCACAGCAAGCTGCTGATGGCCGCCGGGATGCGGCACCTTGTTGACGCCCCCGCCGGGCACACGATCGACACCGAGGTGCGCCACGACTGGGCGCGCACCTCGGTAGTGTGCGAGGTGCCGGCCGGCCAAACTCTGACGCTGGTCAAGTTCCTGGGCTACGGCTGGTCCGGCACCCGCTCCGAACCGGCCATCCGCGACCAGGTGGCCGCCGCGCTGACCGGAGCCGAGCACGCGGGGTGGGACGGACTGGTCGGTGCGCAACTCGAGTACTTGGACGAATTCTGGGACGCCGCCGACGTCGAGCTCGACGGCGATCCGCAGGTCCAGCAGGCGGTGCGATTCGGACTGTTCCACACCCTGCAGGCGGGAGCCCGGACCGAACGCCGCTCCATTGCGGCCAAGGGGCTCACCGGCCCCGGCTACGACGGCCACGCCTTCTGGGACACCGAGGGTTTCGTGCTACCGGTGCTCATGCTCACCAGGCCCGAGGCGGCCGCCGACGCGCTGCGCTGGCGTGCCTCCATCCTGGACCAGGCCCGGCACCGGGCCGAGACCCTGGGGCTCGCCGGGGCGGCCTTCCCGTGGCGCACCATCAACGGCGAGGAGTCCGGGGCCTACTGGCCGGCCGGCACCGCCGCCTTCCACATCAACGCCGACATCGCTTGCGCCTTCGAGGACTATCGGTTGGTGACCGGGGACGCCGAGCTCGAGCGCGAGTGCGGCGTCGAGGTGCTGATCGAGACCGCCCGGCTGTGGTGCTCGATCGGGCACCACGACGCCGAGGGGCGCTGGCACGTGGACGGCGTCACCGGACCCGACGAGTACACCGCGGTGATCGACGACAACGTCTTCACCAACCTGATGGCCGCACGGAACCTGCGCGTCGCCGCCGACGCGTGCGAGCGCCATCCGGATCTGGCGGCCGGGTGGGGGGTCGACGACGACGAACTCGCGCGCTGGCGACGCGCCGCCGAGACCGTCTACCTACCCTTCGACGAGCAACTCGGCGTGCACCCCCAGTGCGAGAACTTCACCCGTTACGGCGAGTGGGACTTCGACGCCTGGATCGGCCGCTACCCCTTGATGCTGCACGCGCCGTACTTCCAGCTCTACCGCAAGCAGGTCGTCAAACAGGCGGATCTGGTGCTGGCGATGCACTGGTGCGGCGACGAGTTCACCGACGAGCAGAAGGCTCGCAACGTCGACTACTACGAGCGCCGGACGGTGCGGGACTCCTCGCTGTCGGCCTGCACCCAGGCGGTGATGTGCGCCGAGGTCGGACACCTCGACCTGGCCTACGAGTACGTCCGCGAGGCCGCCTTGATGGACCTGTGGGACCTGCACCACAACACCCGCGACGGACTGCACATCGCCTCGCTCGCCGGGTCGTGGACCGCGCTGGTGGCGGGCTTCGGTGGACTGCGCGAGCACGGCCAGCTGCTGCACCTGGCACCGGCCTTGCCGGATGCCATCGGCCGGCTGGCCTTCGGTGTGCGGTGGCGGGGCATGCGGCTGCAGGTGCGGGTGGACCACGACGCGGTGGCCTGCTCCTTGCCGCGGCAACAGAACTGCGAACTGCCGCTGGTGCTGTATGGCGAGGCGGTGACGGTGCACTGCGACGAGGACCTGGTCCGGCCGGTCCGGACGAGGGTTCCGCTGTTGCCCCGGCCGACGCAACCCGCGGGGCGGGAGCCGCTGGCGGCCGACCTCGCGCCATCCGGTCGGGAGCATCCCGAACAGGCCACCGTGAAGGACGCGGCGTCCCGGGCGCGCGAGGCTTCCGGATATGGTGGCCGGGCGGGTTCGGCGGACGGGCGGCGGCTCGCCCGGTGACCTCACTGGTGTACTGCGGACGGGGCGGCGAGATGGAAACGGTGACGGGACGACGCGACGAGGCGACGATCGTGGTCTGTCCGCTATCGCAGGTGCAGCGGTTGTCGGCGGAACTGGGCGTCGGACACGTTTTGTCGCTGCTGGGAGAGCCGGCCAAGGCGATCACCCCGAAGGGCATCACCGATCACCTGGTGGTCAACGTCCACGACATCGTCGCCACGAACGGCACGCAAATCCTCGCCGAGTCGGTGCACGTGCAGCAGGTCATCGACTTCGCCCGCGCCTGGGACGGCCGTCAGCCGATGCTGGTGCACTGCTTCGCCGGCATCAGCCGCTCCACCGCATCGGCGTTCATCGTCGCCTGCGTCAAGCAACCCGGCACGGACGAGCGGGAGATCGCGCAGGCCATCCGGGACGCGTCCGTCACCGCGTCGCCCAACCGGCACCTAGTCGCGCTGGCCGACGAGCTGCTCGGCCGCGACGGCCGGATGGTCGCCGCCATCGAGCGGATCGGATTCGGTGAGCCTGCCCCCGAGGGAGTTCCGTTCACCCTGCGGGTGGCGATGCCCGCTGCGTCCGCCGCCGGCCCGGCGAGCTGAGTCGGTCTGGGAGACTGGCAGCCGGTCCGTCATCCTGGAGGTCAGATGCTCGCGTTTCCGCCCGGCTTCGTCTGGGGCAGTGCCACCGCCGCGTACCAGATCGAGGGCGCAGTGGCCGAGGGCGGTCGCGGGCCGTCCATCTGGGACACGTTCTCGCACACACCCGGACGGGTGCAGAACGGAGACAACGGCGACGTCGCCGACGACCACTACCACCGCTATCGCGACGACGTCGCAATCATGCGCGAGCTGAACCTGGGCGCCTACCGCTTCTCGGTCGGATGGTCCCGGCTGCAACCGGCGGGTACCGGGCCGCTCAACCCTGCCGGGGTCGACTTCTACGACCGGCTGCTCGACGAGCTGCACGGCGCCGGGATCGCGCCCTGGGTGACGCTGTACCACTGGGACCTGCCGCAGCCGTTGGAGGATGCCGGCGGCTGGCCGGAGCGCGACACCGCGCTGCGCTTCGCCGACTACGCCGCCGCGGTACACGAACGCTTCGCCGACCGGGCGGCCGACTGGACCACGCTCAACGAGCCCTGGTGCTCGGCGTTCCTGGGCTACTTCACCGGTCACCACGCGCCGGGGCGGACCGAGCCGGCGGCCTCCCTGCGCGCGGTGCACCACCTGCTGCTCGGGCACGGCCTGGCGGTGCGGGCGATGCGCGCCGATCGCCCGGAGCACCGCTTCGGCATCACGCTCAACCTGTACCCGGTGGATCCGGCCACCGGATCGGACGCCGACCGGGACGCGGCGCGCCGGGTGGACGGCATCAGCAACCGGCTGTTCACCGATGCGGTGCTGCGCGGGGCCTATCCAGACGACGTGCTCGCCGACCTCGCCGAGCTGTGGCCGGCCGACGTCGTGCAGGACGGCGACCTGGAGGCCATCGCGACCCCGCTCGACCAGCTGGGCGTCAACTACTACTCCCGGCACGTCGTCCGCGCCGCCGACCCGGCCGCGACCACGTCCGAGGCTGGCGCCCCCGACTCCGCCGTTCCGGCCAGGGGCAACGGCTGGATCGGCTGCGACGACGTGCAGAAGACCGGATACGGATACCCGCGCACCACCATGGGCTGGGAGATCGACGCGCCCGGCCTGTACGACATCCTGACCTGGCTGCACCGCGACTACCCGTCGCTGCCGCCGCTGTACATCACCGAGAACGGCGCGTCCTTCGACGATGTCGTCTCGCCCGACGGCGCCGTGCACGACGCGGAGCGCACCGCCTACCTGGACGCGCACTTCCGTCAGGCGGCGCGGGCCATCGCAGACGGCGTCGATCTTCGCGGGTACTTCGTGTGGTCGCTGCTGGACAACTTCGAGTGGGCCTGGGGGTACCAGCGGCGGTTCGGCATCGTGCACGTGGACTACGACACCCTGCAGCGCACCGTCAAGGACAGCGGGTTCTTCGTGGCGAGTGTGGCTGCAGCCAACGGGCTTTCCGGTGGCAGGGTTGCAGTCGGCGGTGGCTCGGTGCGCAACGGCGATGGCGCCACTGGCGGTGACGGAGTCGGTGGCGGTGACGCAGTTGGCGCCGGTGACGGAGCCGGCGTGAAGCGGTGACGCGGACGGCGAGCCCGGTCGGCTGGGACGTCGACCCGGCCGTCCGGACCGCGAGCGGCTACCCGGAGCTGTGCGCCGATCTCACCGCGGACGTGTGCGTGGTGGGCCTGGGCGGCAGCGGGCTCGCCGCCATCGGCGCGGCGCTGGACCGGGGATTGTCGGTGGTCGGGCTGGATTCCGGCCCGGTGGCGGCCGGCGCCGCGGGACGCAACGGCGGCATCCTCGCCGGCGGTCCCGCCATCGGTAAGGCGGAGGGAATCCGGCGCTGGGGCGCCGCGGCGATCGCCGACCTGTACCGGCAGACCGCGGCCGAGATCGACCACCTGGAGGCGATTCTCGGCCCCCAGGTGATCCGCCGGACCGGCGTGCTGCGGCTGGTAGAGGCGCGTTGGGACGCCGGCGACCGGACGGCGGCCGAGCGGGACCGGGAACGGGACGACGCGGCCGCCGAGCGGCGGGCGCTGGCGCAACTCGGCATCGCCGTGCAGGACTACGACGGACCGCTGGGCACCGGGTGGATCACCCCCGACGACGCGGCGATGAGCCCGCCGCGCCGAGCGCTGGCGCTGGCTGCCCACTATCTCGCCCGATACCCGCACGCCCTGCAGCTGTTCGAGCACAGCCCCGTTCTGGGCCTCAAGCACGGGATAGTGCGCACCCCCGGAGGCCGGGTGTCCGCCGGCCTGGTGCTGGTGGCCACGGACGGCGGCATGGCCGCGCTGCTGCCCGACCTTGCCGGCCGAATTCGTCCGGTCCGGCTGCAGATGCTCGCCACCGCACCGCTGCCCACCACAGTGCTGCCTTGGCCGGTGTCCCTGCGCCTCGGCTACGACTACGCGCAGCAGGACGATTCCGGGCGGCTACTGATCGGTGGCGGCCGCGACCAGGACGCGGACGCCGAGGAGACCTCGTCCACCGAGCCGACTCCGATCGTGCAGCGATGGATCGAACGCATGGCGGGCCGGATCGCCGGTGGGCCGGTGACGGTGACGCACCGGTGGGCAGCCTCCGCCGGCTACACCCCGGACGGGGTGCCCCTCGTCGTACGAGCGGGGGGCCGGGTGGTCGCCTGCGGCGGCTACAACGGCCACGGCAACCTCATCGGCCCGCTCGCCGCCCGGGCCGCGCTGGCCGCGGGACTGGACGGCACGGCCCCGCCGGTCTGGTTCGCCGGGCCGAACTGACGCCCCTCCGCGGCGTTGTCTCGTTCGCCGGGCTCGACCGACGGCCGGTTCGCGGAAGCGGCCCGAACGCCGGGGCCGCGCGCGGCGATGCAAGGATGGCGGAAAGGGCACCGGACGGCAGGAGGCCGCGATGGCTTACGACGTGGCAGCACTACGCGCCCACTTCCCTTCCCTGGCAGGGGGAGTGGCGTACTTCGACGGCCCCGGGGGCACCCAGACCCCCGACGTGGTGGCCGACGCGGTGCGCGCCGCCATGCTCGCCCCGCTGTCCAACCGGGGCCGCACCACCCTGGCCGAGCGCAACGCCGACGGCATCGTCACCGGCGCCCGCGCCGCGATGGCCGACCTGCTCGGAGCCGACGCGTCCGGCATCGTCTTCGGGCGCAGCGCGACCGCGCTGAACTACATCGTCTCCCGCGCGCTGGCCAAGAACTGGGGACCCGACGACGAGGTGGTCGTCTCCCGGCTGGACCACGACGCGAACGTGCGCCCCTGGGTGCAGGCGGCCGAATCGGCCGGCGCCACCGTCCGCTGGATCGACTTCGACCCGGCCGACGGCGAACTGCGCGCCGACCACGTCGCCGCCGTGCTGAGCGAGCGCACCCGACTGGTCGCCGTCACCGGCGCCTCCAACCTCATCGGCACCCGGCCGAACATTCCCGCCATCGCCGCGCTGGTCCACGACCGCGGCGCGCTGATCGCCGTGGACGGCGTGCACCTGACCGCCCACACGCCGATCGACGTGCCGGCGCTGGGCGCGGACTTCTACACCTGCTCCCCGTACAAGTTCCTCGGCCCGCACTGCGGTGTGCTGGCCGCCCGGGCCGACCTGCTGGAGACGATCCACCCGGACAAGCTGCTGCCGGCCACCGACGCGGTGCCCGAACGGTTCGAGTTCGGCACCCTGCCCTACGAACTGCTGGCCGGTGTCACCGCCGCGGTGGACTTCCTGGCGACCGCCGGGGGATCGACCGACGGCCCGCGGCGCGACCGGCTGGCCGCCTCGATGGCCGCGCTCGAGGCGCACGAGGATGCCCTGCGGGAGAAGATCGAGGCCGGTCTGGCCGAGATCCCCGGCGTCACGGTGCATTCCAGGGCGCCGCGTCGCACGCCGACGCTGCTGGCGACCTTCGACGAACGCGACGCCGCGGACGCCTACCGCTTCCTCGCCGAGCGCAACGTCAACGCGCCAGCCGGATCGTTCTACGCCCTCGAGCCGTCCCGCCGGCTGGGCCTGGGCGACACCGGCGGCCTGCGCATCGGACTGGCGCCCTACAGCACCGACGACGAGGCCGACCGGCTGCTGGCCGCCCTGCGCGAGTTCTCCGGCGCCTGAATCGGTCCCCGTCCACCTCGTTCGACATGGGGCGTAGGGTCTGACCGCGACCGGGGCGCGCCCTCGGCGCCCGCCTCTCCGGCCGGCAAACCTCGTCACCGTCAAGCGGAGTGAACATGTCGTTGAACACCTACTGGGACAACCATCTTCGGGTCGCCTACGAACTGGCCGAACCACGCCTGTTCGGGCCCATGGTGCAGGCGAGCCGTGCGCACGTGGTGATGCTCGGCGAGCGCGGACTGCTGCCCGCCGAGCGGGTGCGGGCGCTGCTGCACGGGCTGAACGCGCTGCAGGACGACGAGCCCGCCGCGCCGTTCGACGGCTCGTTCGAGGACGTGTACTACCTGCTGGAAAAGCGGCTGGCCGAGAAGGCCGGCATTGCGCAGACCGACCTGGACGTGCAACTCGCCCGGTCCCGCAACGACTTGGACGCCGGCGCGTTCCGCTGGGGGATCCGGCAGGACCTGCTGGCCCTCGGCGATCTGGTGGCCGCCGAGGTGCAGTCCGCCGCGGACGACGCCGACGCCCACGCCGACGCGCTGATCATCGGCTTCACCCACCGGCGGCCGGCGCAGCCGACCACCATCGGACACGTACTGGCCGGGCTGGCCGAGGCCCGGCTCTCGCTGCTGGACGAGCTGCTGGACGTCTACGACGAGGTTAACGTCTCGCCGTTGGGCTCGGCGGCGTTCGCCGGTACCGACCTGCCCATCGACGCGGCCCGGGTGGGGGAGCTGCTGGGCTTCGCATCGACCTACACCTCGTCCTACGAGGCGGTCGCCGGATCCGAGCACCTGTTCCGCCCGGCCGCACTGTATGCGAGATACTCGGCAACCAGCGCCCGGTTTGCCCGCACCATGCTCGACTGGATGACGTTCGGCTGGATCCAGACCCCAACCGGCTTCACCCAGGGTTCGTCGATCATGCCGCAGAAGAAGAACCCCGTGGTGCTAGAGCACCTCTGGTCGTACGCCGGCGCGGCGGCCGGCGACCTGGCCTCGGTCGCCAACAACATCGGCGCCGCCTGGTACGAGGACTCCAACAACGCGACCACCGACGTGCAGCAGCACCTGGAGCGCGCCGCGGACCGGGCCATCCGCACCTCCCGACTCGTCGGCGGCCTGCTGGACGAGTTGCGGATCGGCGCCCTGCCGACCGCGCGGGAGATCGTCGACTCCGGGGCCACGTCCACCTCGGCGGCCGAAGCGTTGGCGTTGCAGGGCATCCCGTGGCGCGGCGCGCACCAGGTGGTGCATCATCTGGTGCAGCAGGCGCCGCCGACCCAGTGGACGGCCGCCACCGTCGCGGAAGCGATCGCCGCCGCGGGGTTCGCCGCGCTGCCGAACGAGGCGGTGGCCGGAGTGGTCGCGGCGGCCACCGATCCGACCGTGGTCCTGGCGCGCGGCCAGGCCGGATCTCCAGGGGTCGAGGCGGTGCACGCCAACGTCGCCGGCGTCCGCGAGCGGCTGGCCGGCGTGCGCTCCGATCTGGCGGCGCGGAGCGGCGCGTTGCAGGCGGCCGCCCGAAGGCTGGACGACGCAGTGGCCGAGATCCTCGCCTGAATCCGCAGCGGCCGATCGGGCTTCGGCGACGGGCAGTCCGTCGGCGACGTGGATTGCCAGATCACGATCCGGCAACGCTCTTGACTTAGATTCATTCGGAAGTAATCTAAGTCGGGTCGCGACGCGATCAGCGTCACTACGCCGCTCGGTGGAGGTCGGATGCGTCGGGGAAGTCGGGCTACCCAACGCGCTACGGTGCTGCGACTGCTCGGCGCGGGCCCGCGCACCCAGGTGGACATGCTCGACGAGTGCGAGCTCAGCCAGCCCGTGCTCACCCGGGTGGTACGCGGCCTGGTGAACGACGGTCTGATCCACACGCTGGGCAAGGGAGACTCGACCGGTGGGCGGCGGCCGGTACTGCTCGGCCTCGCGCCCGACTCCTGCGCGGTCCTGGGGATCCGGCTGGACCGGGGCGAGCTGGGCCTGTCGGTGATCAACCTGTGCGGCGAGGAGATCCTGCGGCAGTCGGTGGCCTGGACCGGCCGGCACCTGGATCCGGGCGACGTCGGTGCCGCTGCGAACCAGGTGCGCCGCCGGATCCCGGGTCGGCTGCCGCTGGTGGGCCTGAGCGTCGCCGCGCCGGGGGTGGTGGATCCCGGTAGCGGGGACGTATCGGAGGCACCGGATCTCGGATGGGGCGATCCGGTGCCGCTGCGCGACCGGCTGACGCAGGAGCTGCGCATTCCGGTCTCGATCGACAACGACGTGAACGTCATGTGCGCCGGAGAACACGACAGCGGCGCGCTGGCCGGCAGCGACTCGGGCGCCATGGTCTACGTGGGGCGCGGGATCGGTGCCGCCATCATGGTCGACGGGCGGCCGCAGCCGGGCGCCCGCGGTGCCGGCGCCGAGGTCGGTCTACTGCCCATCGCCCCGGGCCGGGACGCCCCGCGGCTGGAGGACGTGTATTCGGTCCCCAGCCTGGCCCGGCGGATGGGGCTGCGAGGTGCTGCTGCCCGCTCCGCGGTGCGAACCCTGCTGCGCCGGTCCGCCGAGGGCGACGCCGCCGCGACCGCGCTGGTGGTCGAGATGATCGACGGCTGGGCCTATGCGGTGTGCGTTCTCGCCCTGACCGCAGACCCGGATCGCATCGCGCTGGCGGGCGCCCTGTGCGACATGAGCGAGGCGCACCTGAAGACGCTCCAGGCATCGGTGCACGCCAGGCTGCCCAACCCCATCCCGTTGCGACTGGCGGAACTCGGCGAGGAGGCGGTGCTGCGCGGCGCCGCCGCGGCCGCGCTCCGCGAGGCCATCGACACCGGTTTGGTCGGAGTCGGCGACACCGCCTGACCGTCCCAAACCGCGACCACCTCAACCAACGACCGAAGGAGTCCATGGCGTGGAGAGCATCACCATCGACGCGGTTCAGCCGCAACTCGATGCGCTCGTCGATCAGGACGTGTACGTGCATCTGGAGACCTCGACGGGATCGTATGCAGCGCTGGAGGATCCGACCCGCATCACCACCTGCGCCTTCCTGCGCAACGGCAGGCTGCGCTTCTCCGACGGCCAGATCCGGGGCGAAGGACCGTCCTATCGGGTGGGGCTGCGCCTGGATCGGGGCTGGCTGTACGCCGAGGGCCTGACCGACTGGGAGGTCACCGAGTCCGGCGCGCTGCTGATGGGCGGCTACGACTCCGAGGGTCGGCAGAACATCGGGCTGGAGCTCAGCCGCACCCCGTTCGACTGCGAGTGACGGTGGGGCCGAATACAGAGATGGGAGAAGCAAGATGAGCCGACACGTGCTGTCCGTCCATCCGCACCCGGACGACGAGATCGGCAAGGCAGGGGCGCTGGCGCACCACGTCGACGCGGGCGACACCGTGACCTTGATCGCGACGACCTCGGGCCAGATGGGCCGCCGGATGGGCGTGCCGTTCTTCGCGAACCGCGAGACCCTGCCGGGGCTCCGCGAGCAGGAGCTACGCGGGTCTTGCGACGCGATCGGTATCGAGGATCTCCGGTTGTGGCGGATGCTGGACAAGACCGTCCAGTTCCACGACCCCGAGAAGCTCGCCGACCGCATCGAAGCGGTCATCGACGAGTTGGACGTCTCGGTGATCTACACGTGGTACCCGGGGCACGCCGTGCATCCCGATCACAACGCCGTCGGCGTTGCCGCGGTGATCGCCGCGAAGCGCAAGCCGGCTGGCCGGCGTCCCGTGGTGTACGGCAGCGCCTTCACCCGCGAGCGCTACGACGTGCTGGGCCAGCCCGACCTTCGGCTGGACGTGTCCGACGTGATCGATCGGAAGCTCGACGCGCTGCGGGCCCATCGATCCCAGTCGGAGCTGGACATGAAGGAACTCGACGGCGCCGATCCCGACCGGAGGAAGGAGTTGCTGGCGCGCTATACGACCGAGGAGTTCTGGGTGTGCGTCTCGCCCGAGGCGGCATAGGCGGGCGGTCGGGCCGCGACGGTCGCGGCGCCGAATCAAGTCATCAACATCGACGAAGTGGGAGATCACGAAGTGGGCAGGAGAAGAACAGCACTGATCGCCACGCTGGCGGCCGTCGTCCCCCTGGTTCTCGGGGCATGCGGCAGCAGCGGCGGCAATTCCAATGGGAGCGAGGGGTCCGGTAGCGCCGACCAGCCGGTCACGATCAGCTACTGGCAGTACACCTACGCGACCAAGGTGACCGAGATCAAGAAGCTGATCAAGGAGTTCGAGGACAAGAACCCGAACATCAAGGTCGAGGCGCAGGACTACCCGCACGACGAGTTCCAGAACAAGGTCTTCGCAGCGCAGAAGGCCGGCACCGGCCCGGACATCGTCAACATCTACAACGGGTGGGTGGCCCAGTTCGTCAAGCAGAAGGCGATCCAGCCGATCCCGTCGGACTTCATGTCCACCCAGGACATCAAGGACTACTACGTGAGCACCGTGCAACCGCAAAGCGGTGACGGAAAGTTCTACTCGCTGCCCAT
>Ga0164242_10007465_pt1 | contig 11964 bp, 7 predicted proteins | sample OricomgcompostMG_FD_108783 | JGI IMG/M metagenome (GOLD analysis project Ga0164242, IMG submission 108783) | Miracle-Growth compost microbial communities from Emeryville, California, USA - Original compost - Miracle growth compost (MG) ... | reverse complement strand
TCTGTTCGTCTCCCACGACCTGTCGGTGGTCAAGCATCTGGCGCACACCGTGGCGGTGATGTTCGCCGGGTCGATCGTGGAACAGGGCGAGGCGGATCAGGTTTTCGGTGCCCCGCAACACGACTACACCCGCCGGCTGCTGGCTGCGGTGCCCCAGCCGGTGGTGCGCGCATGAATATGACGTTGACGCTGCGCTCATGGCGAGGTTTTGCGAGAAGGGCACGCCCTGGATGCAGTGTCAACGCGGCAGTAGCGCTGCTCCTGGCCCTCAGCGGATGCGCGGCGGTGGATATCACCGCCCCCGAAGGCGTCTCGGCGGTGGGCAGCGCCAGCGACATCAACCCGCAGGATCCGGCCACACTGCGCGACGGCGGGAGCCTGCGGCTGTCGATGAGCCAGTTCCCGCCGAACTTCAACCCGCTGCACATCGACGGCAACCTGGCTGAGAACGCGGCCATGCTCAAAGCCACCATGCCGCGGGCGTTCATCATCGGCGCAGACGGCTCGGCGACGGTGGACACCGACTACTTCACCAGCGTGGAGCTGACCGGCACCAACCCGCAGGTGGTCACCTACACCATCAACCCGAAAGCCACCTGGAGCGACGGCACCCCGCTGTCCTGGCAGGACATCGCCAGCCAGATCCACGCCACCAGCGGCGCCGATCCCGGCTACGCGATCGCCACCACCAACGGCGCCGAACGAGTCGCCTCGGTGACGCGCGGCGTCGACGACCGGCAGGCCGTGGTGCGGTTCGCCAAGCCCTACGCGGAATGGCGGGGTATGTTCGCCGGCAACTCGATGCTGCTGCCCAAGAGCATGACCGCCGACCCGGAGACCTTCAACAAGGCGCAACTACAAAGCCCCGGGCCCTCGGCCGGGCCGTTCAAGCTGGCCACACTGGACCGCACCAGCCAGCGGATCACGTTGGTGCGCAACCCCGATTGGTGGGGCCGCACGCCGAAGCTGGACACCATCAACTACCTGGTGCTCGACGAGTCCGCGCGGATGCCGGCGCTGCAGAACCACACTATCGACGCCGCCGGGGTGGCCACTTTGGATCAGTTGACGATCGCCCGGCGCACCGAGGGCATCGCGATCCGCCGTGCACCGACCCCGGCGTGGAACCACTTCACCTTCAACGGGGCGCCGGGGGCGATCCTGTCCGACAAGGCGTTGCGGCTGGCGGTGATGCGCGGCATCGACCGGACCACGATCGCCAAGGTGACCCAGCGGGGCCTGACGTCTGACCCGGTGCCGCTGAACAATCACATCTACGTGGCCGGCCAGGAGGGCTACCAGGACAACTCCGGCGTGGTGGCCTACGATCCGCAGCGCGCGGCCCGGGAACTCGACGAACTGGGCTGGAAGCTGAATGGGAAATTCCGGGAGAAGGACGGTCGCCCGCTGGTGATCCGGCACCTGTTCTACGACGCGTCGAGCACCCGGCAGTTCGCCCAGGTGGCACAACACAATCTGGCCCAGATCGGGGTGAAACTGCAGCTGGACGCCAAGGCCGGCGGCGGGTTCTTCACCGACTACGTCAACGTCGGCGACTTCGACATCGCCCAGTTCAGTTGGGTCGGCGACGCTTTCCCGCTGGCCGGGTTGAACCAGATCTCGGCCTCCTACGGCGAAGCCAACTTCGGCAAGATCGGCAGCCCGGCCATCGACGCCAAGATCGAGGAGACGCTGCAGGCACTGGATCCGGCGGCGGCCCGCGCTCGTGCCAATGAGGTCGACGAGCTGTTGTGGGCCGAGGGGTTCAGCCTGCCGCTGATTCAGACCACCGGCAATGTGGCGGTGCGTAGTTCGCTGGCGAACTTCGGGGCGCCGGGCCTGGCGGATCTGGATTACACCGCGATCGGGTTCATGAAGGAGTGATACGGACTTCTGCGCCGAACGTGTACTGAGCGCGACAATCCCGCGAGTTTTCGCACTGACTGCACGCCCGGCGAACACCGGCGCGGCCAGAGCGTGCTGAAATGCTCAGGCACTCAAGTCGATGCGGTGTGCATCCTTGACGCTGCGGTAGCGGTCCGGGCTGCAGGTCAACACGATCACCTGGCCTTGGGCGCCGACGGCGTCGAACACCGCACCCATCTTCTCCAGCCGGTCCGGGTCGGTGAACCCCAGCGCGTCGTCGATCACCACCGGGACACTGTCCTCCTTGGCGACCAGCGCCGCGCCCGCGAGCCGGGTCAGGATGCCGAGCTGTTCCTTGGCCCCACCCGACAACGACTCGTAGGGCACGGTGCGCCCGTCGAGGGTGCGGGCGCAGATCTTCAGGTCGGTGTCGACCTCGACTTCGAAGTCCGCGCCGAACACGTGCACGCCCAGCCGCTGAATCTCGGCGCGGAACGGTTCGACGTAGCGCAGCCGGGTGTCGTCGCGGTGCCGGATCATGGTCGACCGCAACAGGGCTGCCGCCCGGGCCCGCCGGCCGATCCGATCGTGTTCGGCCACAGCGTGTTCCCGCGCGGTCTGGGCGGCATCGAGTTGGCCCTTGCGGCCCTCGGTACCGAAGACGGCGAGTTCCACCTCCACCTGGTGCAGTTCGCGGGCGGTCTCGGTGTGCCGGTCCGACAGCGCCTGCACTTGTTGCGCCGCGTCGGCCAGTTCGGCATCGACCAGCTCCGGTGCGGCGGCGGCCAACTGCTCGGACACCTCGGCGAGGCGCTGCTGCGCGGCCTGCAGCGCCTGGCCGCTGGATTCGGCGGCGCCCGCCAGATCCTCGTCGCCGACCGATGCCCGCTCGTCGGTGAGGCGCTGGGTGACGCTCTCCAGCTCGGCGCGCTGGGTGGCGCCCTTGTTCTGCAGCAGCGTCACGCTGGTAGCGGCTGCGGTGCGTCGGGCCGCCGACTCCGAGGCGGCCCGACGCAGGGTTTCGCAGTCGGCGTGGGCCCGGGTGCGCTGCGCCTCGGCGGTGTCGCGTTCGGCGCGGGCCTCCTCGAGTGTGATCGCGGCGCCCACCTCGGCGTGTTCGCCGCGCAGCTGCGCCAGGCGGGTGCGCAGCTCCTCGACCGCGTCGTCGCCGCGCAACGCCACCAGGGTGGCGGCCAGCTGATCACGGCTGCCCTGCAACTCGCGGCGCCGCTGATCGCAGCGGCGGGCCGCCGCCAGGTCCGCGACACCGCCCGCAGCCAGCGCGGTAGCCAGTTCCTCTTGCGCCGCAGCGTGTTTGGTGCTGGCCTCGCGGGCGCTGTCGCCGGGCCTGACCCGCACGCTCAACAACCCGGGCAACGCCACCTCGGCGCCCGCGGCGACCGGCGCCGACCAGCTCTGGCCGGCGGCCAACGAGGTGTGCTCGCCGCCGATCAGCAGTTCGACGTCGGCGGCCGCGGTGACTTCCAGGGTCGCCGAGATCGCGGCCAAAGCGGCCTGGGCGCGGTCGAGGGCGGCCGCGGCGTCCTCGATCTGGCGCAGCACCGGCTCGGTCACCGTGATCGCGGCCAACTCGGCCACCGCCTGTTCGAGGTCGTGTTCGGTGGCATCGATACGCACCAACCGGGTTTCCAGCCGGTCGGCCTCGTCGCGGGCGGCGAGTTGGTCGACGATCCGCCGGGAGGTCTCGGCGTGTTCGGTGGCGGCTGCCAGCAGCCGCTCGGCCTCGGTAGCGGCGCCTTCCGCGGTGGTGGCTTCGGTGTCGGCAGTGTCGTGGGCTTGGGTGGCCTCGGCAAGCTCGCTGTCCAGCAGGGCGATCGCGGCCGCCCGGGATTCCAGTTCAGCGCAGAGCCGTTGCCGCTCGGCGTGGGCGGCCTGCGCCGCGGCGCCGGTCGCATCGGCCGCGGTCGCCACCAGTTGCGCGTCGCGCAGTTGGTCCCGCAGCGCGGCGATGGTGTCGCCGGCGGCTTTCGCAGCGCTGTGCCGAGCCTCTGCCGCTACTCGGTCGTCGGTCAGCCGGGCCAGCTGCTCGCTGAGTTCGGTGTGGCGAAGCACCCGGTCGTCGACCTCGGCGACCAAGTCGGTGCAGCGCGCCACCTCGGCGTCGGCGGTCGCCAGCGCGGCCACCGCAGCGGCCCACTCCCCCGTCGGGCGTCCGGTGGGGGTGAAGTAGCGCGCGTACTCGGCATCGATGCGTTCGATGAGAACGGGTTCGGTACCGCTGGGAGTGGCGGTGTCACCGGCGGCGACATCCAAGGCGCGAGACAGCGCATCGCAGCCGGACAGATCCACCGCGGCCGTCGAGGCGGCCTGCAGCACCCGCTGGGCCTGCCACAGCCCGGTGTCCATGGTCTCGTCCAGCATGGCACGGACCCGTTCGTGGGCCTCGTCACCGGTGAGCTGCTCACGACGGGGCTCCAGCACGGTCAGCTGCGTCCGGGGCGCCTTATGGAAGCGTTTGTGGTAGACGAAACGGTAAGGGCCGGTGCTGATTTCGGCGGTGACTTCCGCACCGACGTCGGCGTGGGTCGGCTTGACCTGTTTGACGTCCTTCTTGGCGGAGCGGTCCTTGGACTCCAGCAGCAGATCCAGCGCCTCGATCATCGAGGACTTGCCGATCTCGTTGGCGCCGGCGACCACCACCACACCGTGATCGGGGAAGTCGATCTCGCGGTGCGCCACGCCGCGATAGTTGGTCAGGGTCAGCCGGTGCAGTCTCATGCCGCACCCCGGTCGACGAGGCGCAGCAACAGTGCCAGTGCGGCGTGGGCGTCATCGGCACCGTCGGTGTCACCGGCGCGGGCGGCGGCGATGAGTTCCTCGACCGCGTCGGCGGCGAATCCACCGAGCCCGAGGTCGATGAACTCCCCGTCGGCGGGCACCACCGCCAGGTCGGTGTGGCGGTTCCAGGTGCCCGCCCAGGCGAACAGCCGCGAATACCGGTCCAGGCAGGCGTCGAGGGCGGCCCGGTCGGTGACGCTGAGCGTGCCCGTCAACGCCAACTGCACCACGGTGCGCTCCTTGTCGGGCAACTGGTCGAGGTTGATGTCGAGGTCGGCGACGTCGCGACCGGTGTCCAGTTGGCGGTGCAGCGTGACGAACCGCCACCTGCCCACACGGTGGGATTCGACGCTGACCGCACCGCTGGTCTCGTCGATGTCGACGGCCAGCACGTAGCCGGGGTCGGGTTCGATGTCGTCATAGTTGGTGACTTCCGGTGAGCCGGAGTACCAGATCCGGCCGCCGGCGCCGACCTGGGTGCGGGAGTGCTTGTCCCCCAAGGCGACGTAGTGGATCACGCCGCGGTCCAGCGCGTCTTCCAGCGCGGCGAGCCGGATCAGCGCCGGATTGGTCGGGTCGGGGTCGAGCACGTCGACGCCGCCGTGGGCGAGCAGGATCCGGGTGGTGCCGTCGGCGGGCAGTCCCTGAACCGCCGCGGCCGCCAGGTCGCAGGTGGGCCGCTTGGAGGGCCACGGTGCGGCGACGATCTCGACCCCGGGACGCACCTGATGCGCCCCGGCGGTGCCGAGAACGACGACGTTGTCGGGGCGTTCGGCGGTGAACAACGCGCTGGTGTAGACCGATGCGGCGTTGAGCGGGTCATGGTTTCCAGGCAGCAAGTACACCGGAATCCCGATGGTGCGCATGGCTTCCAGCGACTGACTGACGACCTCCGGGGCGAGCTGATTGTCGTCGAACACATCCCCGGCGACGACGACGAACTCTGCACCCGTCTGCGCGGCGAGCGCGCCAAGGCCGGCCACCGCGTCGCGCCGGGCCGCCGAGTAGCGCGGCTGGGCGTCACCGGCCAGAAAGTGCCGGGTCATACCGAGCTGCCAGTCGGCGGTGTGCAGGAATCGCATGTCGGTCGTCCTTTCATCCGGCTGGGGCCGGGCACCGCGAGTGTATGGCCGTCCACCGACAAGTCCTCGGACCCTGATCGGCAGGTCCGAGATCTCGACAGCGCGCCCGATCCCGCACGTCACACCCGACACATCCGTCACGCCCCCGGGACAGGTAGAGCATCCGCGATAACCGGCGCCGGCGACGTCGCACCGGTCACCTCACCGGCCGCAACTGGCCTAACCTTGGGCGGATGAACGCCGCACCGCGCACGCTGATCTTGCTTCGCCACGCCAAATCGGACTATCCGCCCGGGGTGGCCGATCATGGCAGGCCGTTGGCCAAACGCGGGATACGCGAGGCCGCACTGGCCGGGGACTGGTTGCGGGCCAACGCGCCGAGGATCGACCAGGTGCTGTGTTCGACGGCCACGCGCACCCGAAACACCCTGGAGCGCACCGGCCTCAACGCTCCCGTCAGCTACCTCGACGAGCTCTACGACGCCGTGCCCGGCACCGTCATCGCGACGATCAACACCGTCGGCGATGAGGTGCGCACCCTGCTGGTGATCGGACACGAACCCGCCATGTCGAGCGTCGCGCTCGGCCTATCAGGCGCACCGGGCACCGATACTGCAGCTGTCCAACGGATTTCGGAGAAATTCCCGACGTCGGGCATCGCGGTGCTGCACGTCGCCGGCAGTTGGTCCGGCTTGGAACTCGGGTCCGCGGCACTGGTGGGGTTTCACACGCCGCGATAGCCGGAACCGAACTCCGCCCAGGCATAACCGAGCCGAATCGGCCGGTGGCCACGGGTGGTCGCCCTCCCCGGTAGGCAGCAGGTTGAACCGCATGGCCAGGCGCGGGTTCAGTTGTCACCGCGAAAGCGGCGATAGCAATTCGTGGTTGACGCCGAGCACGCGATATGTCGGTTCAGCCCGTCGGTCGCAGCTGATGAGCGGCAGCTTATGCTTGCGGGCCGCCGCGCCGACCAGAGCGTCGTAGAGCGCTCCGCCGGCCAGGCCCACTTCGGCGAACTCCCGCAAGAGGTTCTTGGTGTCAGTTGCCGACAGGAATCGAGACTCCGGAAAATTCGTCTCTTGCAGACGAAGGGCGGCAACCGGACTCAGGCGCTGCGGTGGGGGCAATCGGGTGAGCACCGACAGCAGCTCCACCGCGGCATGCCCGGCCATCCCACGACGACAGGCCAGCAGTCGAGCCTTGGCGGCATGGTGAAACAGACTCTCACGCTGTGCCAGTGCCAGTGCGGCGCTGGTGTCGACCAGTACGTGCTCAGCGTTGGTCGGCAAGCCGCAACTCCCGCACCGCGTCGGCGTCGAGCTCTGTGCCACCATCGGGCAGCAGCAGAAGCCCATCCTCTTCGAGGAGCTCGTCGACTGCCACGCTTTCGATACGAACGCCGGCCCCGTCGACCGATATCTCCACCTCACCGGGGGTAATACCCGACCGCTCACGAAGCGCCTTCGGTATTACCACGCGTCCGGCATTATCGATGGTAGTGCGCATACCATGATACTACCATTGATCGGATCGGCACCGCCCTAGCTCTGATTGCGCGGCACCAGCGAGCCACCCTCTTTTCGAAGTGTCAGCTGACCGCCAGACGAGCCCGATCGAGATCGGTCATCAGCTGCTCGAGGATTGCCTCCTCATGAACGACGACGCGATGACGGCCGAATACCGAACGCAGGAAATCGAGTTCACTTCCACCAGGCTCCTCGAAATCGAGGTCGAGCGCCAGATGGCCGGCATAGGTCGCCGCGTCGTAATGCCAGCCGGCGGCCGCCGGCGCGACGGAACACACCCGGTCGACGATGCTCAAACCAGCAGGATCAAAGTCGGCTCGCACCTTGATCGCACAGCCGGCATCGGCCAGCCCCGCGATCAGATCCAGCGCCACATTGGCGGGATTACCGTCGGTGCAGACCATCGGCGGGCACTCGGCGCCGAATCGGTCAGCCGCTGCTTCCAGTACCGTGACGTTCTCGCACACGAAGATCGTTGCCGCCGACGGCGCCGTCCAGGAGCCGGTGATCGACCGCAGGGTGAGCCACACGGGTTCGCCGGGGGTTGCCGCGCACCAGCGTACGGCGGGCGCCTCACCTTCCAGCGGAAGGTTCAGCACCAGTACCCGCGACGACACGCCGTCGCACGTCACCCCGACACGTGCCCAGGCCAGCCGCCACTCACGGCCGGCGCGAAGCGGCCGCGCGACGTTGTGCTGTGCGGCGACCAACCGGGACACCGCCCGACCCAGCAGCCGGTCGTAGTCAAGCGCGTGCGCGTCATGGCCGCCGATGCTGGCCGCCAGTTGCGCCAGCGCTATGGAACGACCCGAATCGGGCAGCTTGCCCCACACCACCGCGACCTGCTGGGCGAGGGCCAAAAGTTCACCAGAGCCGGCCGCGGGCAGGCCCGGATCATCAAGCCAAAGCTGGATTGCGGAGCTTTGCACCCCTGCTCGTCCGAGCACCCCAGCCACGGATGCCCGTTCCCGCTCGGCGGCAGCCCTCGCTGATGCGCGTTCCTCGGCACGTCGCTGCCGGAGATTCACCAACGGTTGCTCATCGATGCCTTCGACAAGTTGGCGGACGGTCAGGGCATGTTCAGCCAGCGCGGCAGCCAGATCTTGCAAGCGGACTGGTCGATTGCTCAATTCCCATGGCGTGCCCAATAATCGAGCAACCTCGCTGCGCTGGCCGGGGTTCAGCGCGATCCGCAATGTACCCCGCTCGGTGTCGGCTCCCCTGGCTGCGCGGTCGCGGATTTGCTGCAATACCAGCGCCGGCCCCGGCAACCGCGCCCACGCCAGCAGCCCCGCGGCGATCTCAGTCACCGAATTCCTCGGCGAACAGACCTTCGGATATCGCGGTAGTCGAACGTTGCGCGACACCGAGTCTGTCCACGGCGACCTGCTGAAGCTCACCGCCGCACCACAGATATGGCTGGCTGTCCACACCGGCGATATTGGGCTGTCGAGCCAGGTCATAGATCGCCACCGCGGGCACCGTTGCGTACGTGCACCATTCGTCGTGGGCGGTCAACATCACGTCGAGCTCGAAGTCGACGGTGAGCCCCATGAATGACGCCTTGACAGTCGCGTCGACACCGGTCATCGCCTCGTCCAGCCACACGCAGCGCGGCGCGCGTCTATCGGCGGCGTCATAGGCGACCACGGCGGCCGCAAACAACGGCTGGGCCAACAGCACCACCTTCTCACCACCGGACTTCGCAGCGTGCTTGGCGGCGTCGAACAACGCCCAGGTTCCAGCCATCCCCTGTCGGTACTGCAGCGTCAACCGCAGCCAGCGCCGGTAGTCCAGGGCCTGCGCCAACTGGTCCTTCCAGTCAGCGGCCCCTTGGGTGTCGGCGTCCTCGCGTGCGGTCTCGATCTGCCGCCTCAGGAAGTCGCGCACCATGTCCTGGCGCTCCTGGGTGAGCTGTTGGTAGCCCTGCCGTAGCGCTTTGACCACAGCGCCCGCATCGGGGTCCTTGGGATCGGGCTCGTATTGAATTCGCACCACATGGCCCTGGCGGGTGGAGTGCCCGGCAAGCTGGTCGTTGATCCGTTGAAAAGTGTGCGCGGTGTAGTCCAGCCGATCCTTGAGATGCTCGATGAACGCCGACCCCAACAGGGTGGTCAACACACGCTGCTGCTCGGCGTCAAAGCGCTCTTGTTGCTCGCTGACGCGCTCGGCCAGGGCATCGGCCGCAGCGGGCGGCGCCAGCCAGCCCCGGTCGGGGCTGACGAGCACCTCGATCCGGGGCAGGGCGCCGCTGTCTTCGTCATCCACCCGGGCGTCCCGGTTGGGCAACAGCCGCTGGCGGAGCTGCTCGACCCCCCGGGTGCAACGACCCCACGCTCGGTCCACGTCAGCGGCCTGTTCCCGCAGCGTGATGTCTTTGCGTACGCCGCTTGCGAATTCGCGTGCCGACTGGACGGCTCGGCTTTCGGGAGCGATGAGACCCAGCGGCTCGGCGAGGCCGCGATCGACGGCGGCCCACAGCGCGGCCATCGCCGTGTCGCGACTTTGTTCAGCGTTCGCACGTGCGCCCTCATGGCTGTCGAGGGTGGCGGTGGCGGCTCCTTCGGCAGCCGTGGCCTTCATCAGCTGTCCGTTGAGTTGCTCGATCTGGGTGCGCAGCTTGTCGATTTCCTCGTCGAGGGCATCCTTGCGGCGCAGCTGCTCGGCGTGTTCGACGTCGAGTGCGTCCTCGGCCGTGGCCAGTCGCAGCTCGGCTTGCCGATGCTGTTCAGTCAATCCCGTTGTTTCCGCGACCGCGGCCTGCCAGCTCGCCTGCTGCTCAGTGCAACGGCGGGTCGCCTCGTCGACGGTCTTCAGCCGTTCGGCCAACAGCTCCAGCGCACTCGACAGTCGCTCCAGCAAGGCCCCGTACTGGCGGATTGCGGCGCCTTGCGAAGCAAGGTCCCGCAGTTCGAACTGGTGCTCGGTGGCGTAGCCGGCGAACGCCGCCCAGGCCTGGTCCCGTCGGGTCAGATCCTGCTGATGCTGCGTTCGTTTAGCGGTGAGGCTCTGCTCGGCGACCAGCCGACGTCTCGACCGCTCGGCCAGCCCACCGACATGGCCGAGGAGTTCGCGCTCGGCCCGCACCGGGATCGCCGCTGCTTCCCGGTCAAGCGTCTGCTGCGCCCTTTCGAGATCGTCGATGCGCCGGTCCAACTCACTCAGGCGCGCATCGAGTTCGGCGAGTTCGCCCTGCAGCCGGGCGATTTCGCGCTCTCGTGCCGCAGCACGCGCGGCAGCACCCAGGTAGGAGGCCGGCCCGGTCGGTTCGGCTCGCCCAGTCAGACCACCGACTCGCCAGCTGCCGTCGGCGGCCAGCCAGTCATCGTCATCGTCGGTGGGGGCGGTGTCATGCCACGCGATGCCAGCCAGAACACCGCGGATGACATCCGGTTTCACCGAGCAGGCGCCATCGGGTTCGAGCACCGCGAGCAGGCTGCGCCGACCCGCCTCTCCGCCGGCGCTCAACTGCACATCGGCCAGCAGCCGGCCGTCGCCGGTGTCGACCTGCCCGTCCGCGGACACCCACGCGTCGAGCAGGCCGGAGGCGGCAGCGGCGGCTTCCAGCCGGGCGAGCACATCACCGTCCAGGCCGTCGACGGGGTTGACCAACCGCCACAGCGGCGCGCCAAGTCCGTCATCGACGCCTGGGCGCTCGCGCCTGGCCCACAGCGTCGGCGCCGGTGGCGGGCTTTCCCTTCGTGCGCGCATCCGTTCGAGTGCATCGTCGACCTCGTGGCGCAAGGTCGCGACCGGGGCGCGCTCCACCCGAAGCGCACCCGTGCGCTCTTCGATCTCTCGCCGTACCCCCGACACGTGATCTCGCATGGTGTCCACCACCGAGGCACCCGGTTGCGCGACACCGGTCTGCGCATCGATCACGGTCAGCTCGCCGGTCTGATCGCACCAATCTTCGATCAGCCGGGGCGGACAGCCCGCCACACCAGCGGCCTCGGCCCAGTCGCGAATCCGTTGCCGCAGCGTTTCGACGCCCTGGTCCACTTGTCTCGCGGCCTGGGCTTCATCATCCCGGGCGGTCGTCACGTCCTGTTCGGCCGCCCGCACCAACTGTCCGGAGGTGTCGGCCCGCCGTTCCGCGGTCGCATGGCCATCGTGCAGTGAGCTGAGTCGTTCGAAGCGCTCCGACCGGGTCTGGTGATCGGCAATCAACGCGTCCAGGTCGCGTCCCGGCAGGTGGGTGTCCGCCGACGCCGCCAGTCCCGCCGGCAACGCTGCCTTCCGTACAGAAGCTTCCCGCTCGGCCACACGATCGCCGAGGTCCTCGAATTCACTCTGGACTTTCGTCAGCCACTCCTGGGCGCTGGCGAACCCCTGCTGGGCGGCGTCGGATCGCCTGTCAGCGGCGACCACCTGATCACGTAGGTTCGCAACCGTGTCGCGCAGTCGCTCCACCCGCCGACTTGCCGCCACGGCGTCCAGATAGGTGGCGGATTCCAGCAGTTCCCGCAGCTGCGTGCCGCGGTCGCCCTCTCGCCGCTTGGTCTCGGCGAGTTCATGCTGCGCGGTCGCAACCTGCTGCGCCGCCGCCGCCAGGGTCTTCTGCGCCCCGTTTCGGGCACGGGTGGTGTTGTCCAGCGCGGTGGTGGCCTGGGTGAATTCGTCGGCGCGCTGCCGCAACACCGCCCGCGCCCATGGCCGCCATCCTTCGCGGACGAATTGCGCCACGGCCG
>Ga0164242_10007464_pt1 | contig 11965 bp, 8 predicted proteins | sample OricomgcompostMG_FD_108783 | JGI IMG/M metagenome (GOLD analysis project Ga0164242, IMG submission 108783) | Miracle-Growth compost microbial communities from Emeryville, California, USA - Original compost - Miracle growth compost (MG) ... | reverse complement strand
GCTCCCCGGCATCGTGGAGGCGGCCGCGGCGCCGCTGTCCGCGGTGGACAAGATGACGGTGATCTCCTCCGACGGGGCCGGCGCGCTGGGCAGGTCGGTGGCCTCCAACGTCGCCCAGGGCCTGCAACTGGGCAGCGACCTGACCGGGGTGGACATCCCCGGCCTGCTGGCCCGGTTGGGCGGCAAGGGATCCGGCGGTGACGAGGACTCCAAGCCGGCCCGCGCCGACGGTGCCGCCCGGTCGGTGGTGCCCATCGAGGTGACCGATCAGACCCCCGCGGACGGGGCGATCTCGGGCTGACCGTCAGGATCGAAAATCCGTCTCCAGATCGTGTATCGGTGCGCCCTCCACGCGTGCGGGACGGGTCGCTGACGGATCCAGGGGCGGATTCTCGTCCTGCGGGCCGTCCATTGCCCGGAAGCGCAGCGCGGTCGGCGCCAGCACCGCGATCAGCCCGGCGCCGAGCGCGGCCATACCTCCACCGATGATCGCGGCCACGGATCCCGAGGTGGCACCGGCGACCAGCCCGCCGCGCACGTTGCCCAGCTCGGGCCCGGCCACCCCGACCAGGTAGTCCAGTGAGCTGACCCGCCCGCGCACCCGGTCCGGCACGGCGAGCTGTACGACCGTGCCCCGGGACACCACGCTGACCGAGTCGGCGGCTCCGGCGATCACCAGCATCAGCAGGGTCGCCCACAGCGCCGGCACCAGGCCGAAGCCGAGCAGCGCCAGACCCCAGACGGCGATGCTCACCAGCATCACCACCACCTGCCGGTTCAGCCGGGTGTAGGCGCCGGAGAACACGGTGGCGACCACCCCGCCGACGGCCATCGCGGTCAGGAAGAGCCCCAGGGTGCGCGGATTGTCGCCGAACCGTTCGGCGTTGATCAGCGGGAACAGCGAGATCGGCATGGCCGGGATGGTGGCCACCAGGTCGCCCAGCATGCTGGCGCGCACCACCGGGTGTCGGACCACCACGGTCAGGCCCTCGCCGATGGCCCGCAGGCCACCACGAGTGGTCACCGTGTCGACACCGTCGGGAGGCATCGACGGCAGCCGAAGGACTCCGTAGAGCGAGCCGACGAAGGTGACGGCGTCGATCGCGAAGCACGCCGTCACCCCCCACTGCGCGACGATGATCCCGGCAACGCTCGGCCCGACGAGCATGCTGGTCTGGAACGAGATCATGGTCAGCGCCAGCCCGGCCGAGACAAGCTGCGGGGGCAGGAGTCTGGGCACGAAGGTCTTGCTGGCTGGGGCCCCGACGGTGCCGAGGCCGGACTGCAGCCCGACCAGCACCAGCACGGCCCACAACTGACCACCGCTGGCCGAATCGGCGGTGAGTAGCGTGGCGGTGACGATCTGCCCTGACCTCGTCGCCATCACCAGGCGGCGCCGGTCCCGGCTGTCGGCCAGCTGGCCGCCGACCAGCGCAGCCACCAGCATGGGGATCACCCGGGCGAGCCCGACCATGCCGGTCCACACCACGCTGCCGGTGAGCTGCCAGACGTAGAACAGTACGGCGAAGGCCGACAACTGCGAGCCCATCGCGGAGAACACGCCGGCCAGCCAGATGCGCCGGTAGTCCGCGCTGGCGCGCAGCGGTCGCAGGTCGATCAGGATGCCGGGCACGGTGGCTCAGCTGCTGCGGAACTCGGACGGCAGCTGGTCCTCGACCCGGTCGGTGAAGGTGCGCTTGCCCAGCACGGTGCGGATGTCGTCGACGACCCGCGTGAGCGGATACGGGATCTCCCGCTCGAGCTGCCGAACGGCCTCCTCGGTCGCGTGCCACTCCGCCTCCATCAACGGCACCAGCGTCCGCCCCCGCTCGGTGAGCGTGACCCGGCGGGTGCGGGCGTCGTCGCCGGGCGTGGACTCGGCCAAGCCCTGCTTGCGAAGGGCGGTGACGGTCTGGCTGGCTGCCGAGTGGGTGCGGCCGGTCAGCTGGGCAAGTTCGCGAATGGTCAACGAGCGGTGACGGGCGAGCAGGATGAGCGGCCCCACGAACCGGGGGCGCACCTCGGTGATGCCGCGCCGCCGGTACAGCTCGGCGATCTGCTCGTCCATGTCGGCCAGCAGCCGATGTAGCGATTGCCAATGACCCGGCTCCAGGGGCTCGGCGGACTGCGTTCGGGCACGATCGTGGCGGGTCACCCGAGAAGTGTAACAGCACTTATACAAGTGCTGTCACACTCGCTCCGGTGCCGAACGGGCGTCGGAGCGCGACGGCCGTGGTCGCCGAAGGTGCAGCCCGCGCGTGCGCCCCGTCGGGGCGCGGCGGGCGGCACAGTCCCAGGCACCCATCACGGGTCATCGGGATGCGGCGGGTCTCAGGCGGATCGTGATGCTGCGTGCCTCCGGTCGCAGTAGCTCGTCCGGCCAGACGTCCGGCCCGCATGCCCGGGAGCCGAGTCCGCACTGGGCCGCGTCCAGGTACAGGTAGGTGGTGTCGCCGGGGACGAGCTCCTGGGGGTGGGCGGCACCGTCCAGTTGCTGGGCGGTGAACCGCGTCAGCGTGAAACCCGGCCTGCGCCCTCGGGTGTCGGGTTCGGTGTCCAGCTGCAGCCAGGGCGCGCCGGCCGCCCGGATGGTCAGCGACCTGAGGTCGCTGCGGTGGCCCGTCTCCTGCGGTCGCGAGTACCGGACCGTGAGCCCGTCCAGTGGCGCGTCGAAGCGGCTCACCCGCACGGCGCTCCGGCTGTCCGGGTAGGACTCCCCCGGCCCGGTGCCGAACCAGGAAGCGCCGTCGACGTCGCCGGGTAGGTCGAACCGAAGGCCGATGCGCGGCCAGATCATGTCCCACCCGGTGCTCGGCAGGATGTCCACGCGCAGGGACAGCTCGCCCTCGCGCAGCGCCCAGTACTCGTCGGTGTGCACGCAGGGTCGCCGGTCGGCCGCGGCCCACCGGCGGCGCACCCGGAGTTCCCGGTCGCTGGCCCGCTGCTCGAGGACGCGTCCCACCAGCCGGTCGAGTCCTGCGCGGCGCCAGACGTCCGCGTGCGGCGGGGCGGGTTCGCCGCGTCCGTTCCCGGCCCAGGGGTCGGCGTGCTCGTAGGAGCCGAAGCTGGCGCCACGGTCGTTGTCGGTGGGGCCGCGCCACAGCTCCAGTCGGGGCCCGGCGGCCGGGCGGCCGGCCAGGTGGTCGAGCCGACCGGCGATGAACTCCGCCGGGCCGAGGGACAGCCGTTCGTCCGTCACCGGTCGCCACTGCGCCGGGGCGGTGACGGCGATGCGGTGCGGTGACGCGGGCGCTGCACCACCCACGGTGCCGGCGCCGGTGGCAGTGGCGGTCAGATCGTGCTGGGTGAAGGCGATCTCGTGACCGGCCGGCGCCCAACTGGTCGCCTCCCGGAGAACAGCCCGGACGGTGAGCCACAGTTCGCCCGTCGCGCCTCCTCCGGCAGGCAATCCCGCTCCCGTTCCGGCAGGCGACGCCGCGCCCGTTTCAGCGGACGGTGCCGCGACCAGTCCAGAGTCGCCTGACACATCCGGCCCCGAGGCGACCACAGCACCCGACGGGGCACCACCTGGCCCGAGGCGGTCGAGCGCGTCCAGCGGGCCGGCCAGGTCGACGGTGCGTTCGTCGCCCGCGCAGACGGGATCCACGGGGACGACACCACTACCCGCGGAGCGCCCGTCCCGTTCGAGCAGCCAGCGGAACTCCAGGTCGGCCGTGTCCGCGGTGTGCCTGCGGTTGGTCACCGTCAGCCGCAGGCCGCTGGGGGCGGACGTCTCCGGATCCGCGTGCTCGTCCGGGACATCGGCCCGGCCCGCGCCGCGGATCTCGTCCGGGCCGCCGGGCGGCACCCGGCCAGGCACCTCCGTCACCGCCAGCCGCACCGGAGCCCATACCTGCTTGAACTCCCACAGGCCCGGCGTCGGCGTGGAGTCCGGCAGCACCAGCCCGTCCATGACGAAGTTGCCGTCGTGCACCACTTCGCCGAAATCGCCCCCGTAGCCGAAGAACTCGCGGCCCTGCGCGTCACGGGTGCGGATGCCGTGGTCGCGCCACTCCCAGACGAACCCGCCGTGCAGCCTCGGGTAGCGCCGCACCAGCGCCTCGTACCGGTCCAGGGCGCCGGGACCGTTACCCATCGCGTGCGCGTACTCGCACCACACGAACGGCTTGCCGCGCTGCCGGACGGACTCGGGGATGCTGCACCCGAGCAGCGGGGTACGGGAGTCGTCGTCACCGATCGCCACGCATTCGGCGAGGGAGGGATACATCCGGGAGTACACGTCGGTGTAGGCGCCGGTGTAGTCGCCCTCGTAGTGCACGGGCCGCCCGGGGTCGCGGTCGTGTACCCACGCCGCCATCGCCGCCAAATTGCGCCCGGTCCCCGCCTCGTTGCCCAGCGACCACACCACCACGCTGGGGTGGTTCTTGTGGGTCTCGACGGTGCGCTCGATCCGGTCCAGGTACACCTCGCGCCAGGCCGGGTCGTCGCTGGGATTGCCGGCCCAACCGCCGTGCTCGAAACCGTGCGTCTCCAGGTCGCACTCGCAGATCACCCACAGCCCCAGCTCGTCGGCCAGGTCCAGCAGCGCGGCCGGCGGCGGGTAGTGGCTGGTGCGGATGGCGTTGACGTTGAACCGCTTCATCATCACCAGGTCCGCCCGCGCGGCCTCGGCGTCGAACACCCTGCCTCGGTCCGCGTCGATCTCGTGCCGGTTGACCCCGTGGAAGATCACCTTGCGGCCGTTCACCAGGAATTGGTCGCCGACGATGCGCACGGTACGAAAGCCGAGCCGCAACGACACCCGCTCGCCGGCGGACGTGACGGTGGCGTCGTACAGCCGGGGCGCGTCGGCCGACCAAGGGGAGACCGTGCCCACCGGAACCGGCACCAGCTCGTCGGAATTCGCCCACCGCACCTCGACGCCGAGTTCGGGCACTCTCAGCGTGACCGGGAAGGCGCTACTCCCGGCCCGGATCTCCGGCCGGATCGTGCCGGTCCCGTCGGAATTGAACCCCGCGTCCAGCCACACGTCCTCGATCCCGCCGGCCGGCCGGGCGTGCAGGCTGACGTCCCGGAAGATGCCGGGCAGCCACCACTGGTCCTGGTCCTCCACGTAGCTGCCGGCCGACCACTGGTGCACGCGGACCGCGATCGTGTTGACACCGGGGTGCACGGCGGAGGTCACGTCGAACTCCTGCATCAGCCGGCTGCCGGTGCCCATGCCGATGGACGTGCCGTTGACCCACACCCGGTATCGCGATTCGACACCCTCGAAGCGCAGCACGATCGCCTCGGCGTCCCGCCAGTCCTCCGGTACCTCGATGGTGCGCCGGTAGTCGCCGGTGGGGTTCTCGTCGGGCACGTGCGGCGGGTCGACGGGGAACGGGAACTGCACGTTGGTGTAGATGGGGCGCCCGTACCGGCCGTCGCCGCGCAGCACCCAGTGCGACGGCACGTCGATGTCATCCCACGCCGTGTCGTCGTAGGCCGGATCCGCCATGGCGTCGGGCGACTCGCCGTCCGGGAGGACGTGACCCGCTCCGGCCGTACTCGGGACGCCGGGCAGCAAGCGGAATCGCCACTGCCCGCACAGCGACAGGCTCGGGGCATCGCTGTCGAGTACGGCACGCGCCGGACGGCGCGCCCCCCAGCCGGGACTGATGGCTGCCACGTCGTTCATGGATCGGTCGAACTCCTCGTCGGGTGCCCTCGTCTCGGACGCGACCGGCCGTGCCGCGGCGGTCGCCATCAGGGTGTCATGCCTTCGTGCTGCCCAGCGTCAGCCCGGAGATGAACTGCCGCTGCAGTGCGAAGTACACCGCGAGCGTGGGCAGCGCGATGATCATGGCTCCGGCCGCGAGCAGGTTGTTGTTCACCGCGTAGGTGCCCTTGAGGTTCAAGATGGCCGTGGTGATCGGATATTTGCTGCCGGTGGATATCAGCGCGATGGCCCAGAAGAAGTCGTTGTAGATCCACGTGGTCAGCAGCGTCGCCATGGCGGCCAGCGCGGGCCGGCACAGCGGCAGGGTCAGCCGCCAGTACTGGGTCCACACCGAGGCGCCGTCCACCAGCGCGGCCTCGGTGATCTCGTGCGGGATGGTCTTCATGAAGTTGCTCAGCACGAACACGCAGAAGCCCATCTGGAACGACACGTTGATGACCACCAGGCCCAGCAGCGAGTCGTAGAGCTTGCCGGACGCCGACAGCCAGTCCGGCACCGAGATCCACAGGTACATCTTGAACAGCGGGGCCATGAACACCTGCTGTGGCAGCAGATTGCCCGCCGTGAAGATCAGCAGCATCGCCAGGTTGAACTTGAAGCTCCACCGGGACACGACGTAGGCCACGCAGCTGGACAGGAACAGCGTGACGATCACCGCGGGAACCGTGATGTAGAGCGAGTTCAGGAAGTAGTGGATGACATCGCCCTGGTTCCACGCGTCGATGAAGTTGTCCAGGGTCAGCATCCGCGGCCAGGAGAAGTAGCCGTGCTTGTCGGTGTCCGACACCGGGCGCAGGGCCGTGTACAGCGTCCAGAGCACCGGAGCGATCCAGAAGATCGCAGCGATGGTCAGGAAGACGTACGCGCCGACCCTGCGCTTCGGTCGGGGCCCGGAACGGGCGGGCGCGGCGGTCCGGACAGCGGCGCCGGGCGCCTGGCCGGTGGCGGTCGTCATATCCGGTTCTCCTTGCGGAACTGCATGAACAGGAAGTAGGTGATGGGAACCAGGGAGATCACCAGCAGCACCACTCCGATGGCCGAGCCGTAGCCGATCTTGTTGGCGGCGCCCAGGATCTGCTGGGTGATGATGGCCGACAGCAGTTCCAGCCCGTTCGTCCCGCCGTTGGTGACGTAGACCAGGTCGAACGCGCGCAGCGATTCGATCACCGTCACCACCAGGATCACGATGTTGATCGGCCGGAGCGTCGGGAAGACCACCCGCCAGAACATCTGCCACGGGTTGGCGCCGTCCAGCGAGGCCGCCTCGCGCAGCGACGGGTCGACGGCCTTCAGCCCGGCCAGGTACAGCACCATCACATAGCCGGCCTGCCGCCAGGTCGCCTCGATCAGCACGGCCCACAGGTTGATGTGCGGATTCCCGAGCCAGTCGATCTCGTTGCCCTGGCCCGTCTTTCCGATGATGTTGTTGATCAGCCCGTTGTCCGGCGAGTACATCAGCTGCCAGATGATCCCGATCAGGGCCAGCGAGAGCATCACCGGCAGGAAGAAGATGCTCTGGTAGATCCTCGTGCCCTTGATGCCCTTGTCCAGCAGCACGGCAAACAGCATGCCGAGCGGGGTGGCGATCACGATGAACACCACCAGCCAGAGCAGGTTGTGCCGGACGGCGGGCCAGAACTCGTAGTCGACGGTCGCCATGAAGTGGTAGTTCTGCCCGCCGACCCACTGCACCGCCTTGGCGCCCTGGGCGTTGGTGAAGGACAGGAACACGCTGGCGATGGCCGGCGCCCACACGAAGGCGAGATCGATCAGCAGCGGGATGCCCAGCATGAGACCGAGCACCACGCCGTCGCGGCGGGTCAGGCGGTGAACGCGACCGCCGCCCGCCCTGCCGGTCCTGCTGGCGGGGCGGGCGGCGGTCCGGGATGTCGTCATCGGCACGGGGACCCTGCTGATGTCAGCTCGCGAAGACGCTCTTGGCCTGCGCCTCCAACTGCTGGCAGACCGCGTTGGAGTCCTGGTTGGTGATGAAGGACTGCAAGGCGTTCTGCACGATCGGGTAGGCGAAGTCGGGCCGGGTGTCGCGGTCGAGGAACTGCGCGATGTGGGCGGTCTTGCCGATCAGCTCCGCCGACGCCTTCTGCAGCGCGTTGTAGGTGCTCTGGTCGTAGTTGGACGCGACGCCGACGTCGGTGGGGTCGGAGGCCAGGTAGATCGACTCGGCGTGCGCCGTGCCCAGGAACTCCAGGAACGCGGTGGCCGCGTCCTTGTTCTTGGGCGCCTTGGACATCATGAACCCGTCCATCGGGGCGTCGATGGAGTCGGTGCCGTACTGCGAGTTGATCTGCGGGAACGGGAAGAACGCCAGGTCGGGCAGGTTCTCCTTGGAGAACTGCTGGCCGGCCTGGCCGGCACCGATGAACATCATCCCGGTCTTCTTGTTCTGCAGGTCCTGCGCCGCCTCCTCCCAGGTCCGGCCGTTGGCGCCGGTCTGGTAGTAGGGGGTGAGCTTCTTCCACTGGTCGAAGACCGCGACGACCTTCGGGTCGGTCCAGGACTGCTTGTGCGCCATCAGGTCGACGTGGAACTGGTAGCCGTTCATGCGCATGTTCAGGATGTCGAACGTGCCCATGGCCGGCCAGCCATCCTTGTCCGTCCAGGAGATCGGCACCAGCCCGTCGGACTTCATCTTCTCGCACAGCGACATCAGGTCGTCCCAGGTGGCTGGCACCGTGTAGCCATTCTCCTGGAACACGCTCTTGCGGTAGTTCATCACCCACGGGTAGTTGTAGATCGGCACGAAGTAGTAGTGCCCGTCCGCACCCTTGGACACCGCCTTGGCGGCGTCGGAGAAGTTGCCGCCGATCTTCTCCCACACGTCGTCGATCGGAGAGACCAGACCCTGCGCGGCGAAGAACTGCATGCGGTATCCGGCGAACCAGCTGAACACGTCATCCGGGGTGCCCTGCAGATAGCTCTGGATCTTGTTCTGGAAGGTGTTGTGGTCGACGGTGTTGACCGTCACCGTCGCACCACTGGCCTTGCCGAACGCGGTGGCCACGTCACCGAAGGCCTTCTTGACCCCGGCGTCGGAGTAGTTGGAGCCGATGGTCAACGTGCCGGACACCTTCGGCACGCTCACCGATGCGCCGCTACCCGCGCCCGAGGCACCCGACGCGCTGCCGGCGCCCGAAGCACTGCCCGACGCGCTGCCGGCACCCGAAGCACTGCCCGACGCCGACGCGCTTCCGGAAACGGATCCGCTACCGGACGCCGCCCCACTACCGGACGCCGCCCCACTACCGGAGCCGGAGGTGCCCGAACCGGCCCCGGAACCGCTCGAGCACGCATCCAACACGACAGGCAGCGCGGCGAATGCCGCCACACCCGCGATCCCTTTCAGGACCGAGCGCCGATCGAGTTCTCGCGGCGAATCGGCTGTGGACGGGTGTTGCTTCTTGCTCATGGAACCTCCCAGTGATCGGCGCCGGCGCGGCAATTCAACAGGAACGATCGGAAAAGCACATGATTCGCCATTAGTAGAGCCCGCGAAGGCGCCGATGTCAAGACCGAAATCCCGCCCACTTTTGCCCAATAGCCCGCGGCTACAGCACAACCGATAGCGGGTAGGCGCGAGGTGCGCCGCAACCCCGCGTGATCGGTTCTGTTGTTTTGTGTAGCATCAGCCGGTAGCGTGGCCGGGCAGGGGCCCGACCCACGTCGACGGCATCCGATCCGACCGACGGTCCGGACAGCTGGACGGGAGGCGTGGCATGGCGCACGAGAAGCCGAAACTCGCCCGGCAGCGCCAGGACCTCATCCTGGAGCGGCTGCGCGACGAGGGCGCGGTGCGCGTGCACGACCTCACAGCCATGCTGCGGGTCTCCGACATGACCGTGCGGCGCGACCTGGACGTGCTGGCCGGCCTGGGTCTGGTCGAGAAGGTGCACGGCGGCGCCACCCTGCGCACCAATCCGACCAGCGACGAGCCGACGTTCGAGGTCAAGTCGGTCCGGGAGCTGCCGGAGAAGGCAGCGATCGCCCGCGCGGCGTCCACGCTAGCCACCCCGGGCAGCGCGATCGCCCTGTCGGCCGGCACCACCACCTGGTCGCTGGCGCGGCACCTGCTGGACGTTCCGAACCTCACCATCGTCACCAACTCGATGCGCACCGCCGACATGCTCAGCTCCGACACCACGGGTCAGCGCACCGTCGTGCTGACCGGCGGGGTGCGCACCCCGTCCGACGCGCTGGTCGGCCCCGTCGCCGAGCGCTCGATCCGGTCGTTGCACGTCGACACGCTGTTCATCGGTTGCCACGGCATGGATCCCGACGCCGGGCTGACCACCCCGAACCTGGCCGAGTCGGAGGCCAACCGGCAGTTCATCCATTCCGCACACCGGGTGGTGGTGGTGGCCGACCACACCAAATGGGGCGTGGTGGGGCTCTCCTCGTTCGCCGACCTGCGCGACGTCGACGTGCTGGTGACGGACGCCCACCTGGACCACACGGCGCAGGCCACCGCCCGCGAGGCCGTGGGGGAGCTGATCCTCGCCGACGAGGATGCCGAATGGGAGCAGCGCGCATGAGCGGAGGCTCTGCGACCACGGGGCACCGGCTGTACCGAACCGTGACGACCCTCGCAGACGGCCGGCAGTTGATCTACTTCGACGAGCATCCCGATGCGGTCCGCGAGTTGCACGACAGCCGCGACCTGCCGGCCGTGCAGCACTCGTCGCAGGCCCGCTTCGACGCGCTGGCCGGGGAGTGGGTCGCCATCGCCGGACACCGGCAGACCCGCACCTACCACCCACCGGCCAACGCCTGCCCGCTGTGCCCGTCGACGCCGGGCAACCTCACCGAGATCCCGTCACCGGCCTACGATGTCGTCGTCTTCGAGAACCGTTTCCCCTCCTTCGCCGGGTCCGGGCCGGCCGCGCAGGAGCTCGGCCTGTTCGAGCCACAGCCCGGCAACGGACGCTGCGAAGTGGTGTGCTTCACCTCCGACCACCGGGCCAGCATGTCGATGCTGCCGGACCCGCGCATCCGCACCGTGCTGGCGGTGTGGACCGACCGCACCCGCGAGCTCGGCGCCCTCCAGGGCGTGGAGCAGGTGTTCTGCTTCGAGAACCGGGGCGCCGAGATCGGCGTGACGCTCGATCACCCGCACGGTCAGATCTACGGGTATCCGTTCGTCACCCCCGTCACCGCGCACATGCTCGAGCAGGTGGCCCGGCACCGGAAGTCCCACGGCAGCAACCTGTTCGGCGACCTGCTCGAGGTCGAGAGCGCCGGGCCCAGGGTGGTGGCCCGCAACGAGCACTGGGTCGCGTTCGTGCCGTTCGCCGCACGCTGGCCGATCGAGGTCCACCTGTATCCCCGGCGCCGGGTACCCGACCTCCCTGCCCTGGACGACGAGCAGCGAGACGCTTTCGTGCCGATCTACCGGGAGGTGCTGCGCCGGATGGAGGGGGTGTTCGACGACACGCTGCCGTCCATCACGGCCTGGCATCAGGCGCCGGTGAGTACCGGCCGGGATGAGTTCTGGGCCCATCTGCGGTTGTTCTCCATCCGCCGCGCACCCGGCAAGATCAAGGCCCTGGCAGGATCGGAGTCCGGCATGGGCGCCTTCATCAACGACATCGCACCGGAGGCGGCCGCGGGACGACTGCGAGAGGTGAGCCTGTGAGTGATGGTGGAGCGGGCCGTGCCCGGCGCGACGCAGTGAAGGACGATCCGACGCAAGGATCGATGACCGTATTGGTGGCCGGCGGGGCCGGGTACATCGGCTCCGTCGTCACCCGCCTGCTGCTGGCCGAGGGCCACCAGGTCGTCGTGCTGGACGACTGCTCCACCGGCCACGAAGACGCCGTCCCGGAGGGGGTGGAGTTGGTCCGGGCGGACATCGGCACCGCCGGTGACGTGCTCTCCCGCGGTGGCTTCGACGCGGTGCTGCACTTCGCCGCCAAGTCCCTGGTGGGCGAGTCCGTCACCGACCCGGCCAAGTACTGGCGCACCAACGTGTGCGGCACCCGGGCGCTGCTGGACGAGGTCGCCGAACATCGGGTGCCCCGTTTCGTGTTCTCGTCCACCGCCGCGGTGTACGGCGAGCCCGACGCGACCGCCATCACCGAGGACGTCCCGCCGCAACCGAGCAATCCGTACGGCGCCAGCAAACTCGCCGTGGACATGATGCTCACCGGCGAATGCGCGGCCACCGGGCTGGGCGCGGTCAGCCTGCGCTACTTCAACGTCGCCGGCGCGGCCTGGGGTGCCGGCGAGCGACACGGCACCGAGACCCACCTGATCCCGCTGGCGTTG
>Ga0164242_10007463_pt1 | contig 11965 bp, 8 predicted proteins | sample OricomgcompostMG_FD_108783 | JGI IMG/M metagenome (GOLD analysis project Ga0164242, IMG submission 108783) | Miracle-Growth compost microbial communities from Emeryville, California, USA - Original compost - Miracle growth compost (MG) ... | reverse complement strand
GGCATCTTCGAGTGGGCCGGGTCCGAGGTGCGCGGCGAGTCGCCGGACGTCGTCCTGGCCGCGGCGGGCGACATCCCCACCCTCGAGGTCCTCGCGGCGAGCGAGATCCTGCAGGAGCACATCCCCGACCTCAAGGTCCGCGTGGTCAACGTCGTCGACCTGATGAAGCTGCAGCACGAGGGCGAGCACCCGCACGGCCTGTCCGACAAGGACTACGACGCGCTGTTCACTGCCGACAAGCCCGTGATCTTCGCCTACCACGGCTACCCCTGGCTCATCCACCGCCTCACCTACCGCCGCAACGGCCACGCGAACCTGCACGTGCGCGGCTACAAGGAGGAGGGCACCACGACCACGCCGTTCGACATGGTCATGCTCAACGACCTCGACCGCTTCCACCTCGTGATCGACGTGCTCGACCGCGTGCCGGGCCTCGCCGAGCGCTACGCCGGCCTGCGTCAGGAGATGGTGGACGCCCGCCTCAACGCGCGCCTCTACGCGTACGAGCACGGCGAGGACGTCCCCGAGGTGGCGAACTGGGCCTGGAAGGGCGGCGCGGCCGCCGCCCTTCAGGACACCGGCGGCGACAACGAGTGATGATTGGGAAGTGAAGCAGGTCTACGTCACCTCGGCTGAGGGCAACACCGGGAAGTCCACCGTCGCCCTGGGGGTGATCCGCACCCTCACCCGCCAGGTGGGCCGTGTGGGCGTCTTCCGCCCCATCGCGCGCACGGCGGCCGAGCGGGACTACGTGCTCGAGTGGCTGCTGCAGAACCAGACCGCCGACCTCTCCTACGACGAGGCGGTGGGCGTCAACTACGACGAGGTGCACGCCGACCCCGACGCCGCCCTGTCGCGCATCATCGAGCGCTACAAGCGCATCGAGGGCCGCTGCGACGCGGTCGTCATCGTCGGCAGCGACTACACGGATGTCGGCGCGCCGACCGAGCTGTCCTACAACGCGCGCATCGCCGCCAACCTCGGCGCCCCGGTGCTGCTCGTCGTCGGCGGACGGTCGGGCCGCGACGGCGGCGGCCACGGCGGCGACCACCAGCAGCTCGGCACGTCGGTCGAGCGCGAGCCCGAGCAGATCCGGCAGCTGACCGATCTGGCGGTGGCCGAGCTGCGGCAGGAGCACGCGAGCCTGCTCGGCGTCGTCGTGAACCGCGCTGCTGCGGATGCCCTGCCCGCAGTCGCTCGCGCGGTGAGCACCGCGGTCTCCGCCGCGGCCACGGGCGGCCTCGACCGCCCGGTCTGGGTGCTGCCGGAGGACCCGCTGCTCGTCGCCCCCACCGTCGCTGCGGTGCTCGAGGCCGTCGAGGGCGAGCTCGTCTTCGGCGACCGCGGCATGCTCGAGCGCGAGGTGCTGAGCGTCGTCGTCGCCGGCATGGCGATGGAGAACGTGCTGACCCGCCTCATCGAGGGCGCCGTCGTCGTCGTGCCGGGCGATCGCACCGAGACGCTGCTGGCCGTGCTCGCCGCGTATCAGGCGGGCACGTTCCCGTCGGTGTCGGCGATCGTACTCAACGGCGGCTTCGAGCTGTCCGAGCCGATCCGCCGCCTGGTGACCGGCATGGACGTCTCGCTGCCGATCATCTCGACCCAGTACGGCACCTTCGAGACGACGGTGCGCGTGAACGGGGCGAAGACCCGGCTCGGCGCCGACTCGCCCCGCAAGACCGAGCGGGCGATCGCGCTCTTCGATCGCAACATCAACCACATCTCGCTGCTCGATGCGCTCGATGTCGAGGCATCCCCGGTCGTCACCCCGCTGATGTTCGAGTACCGCCTGCTCGAGCGCGCGCGGTCGCAGCGCACGCACATCGTGCTGCCCGAGGGCGACGACGACCGCATCCTGCACGCCGCCGCGATCGCGGTCGAACGCGACATCGCGCAGATCACCGTGCTCGGCGACGAGGCCGCGGTGCGGGCTCGCGCGACCGCGCTGGGCCTCGACCTCTCGGCGGCGGCCGTGATCAGCCCGACCGACCCCGAGCTGCGGCAGCGCTTCGGCGAGACCTACGCCGAGCTGCGCAAGGCCAAGGGCATGACGCTCGAGCGCGCGCTCGACACCGTGACGGACGTGTCGTACTTCGGCACCCTGATGGTGCACGAGGGCCTCGCCGACGGCATGGTCTCGGGTGCCGCGCACACCACCGCGCACACGATCCGGCCGGCGTTCGAGATCATCAAGACGCGGCCGGATGTCTCGGTCGTGTCCTCCGTGTTCCTCATGGCGCTCGCCGACCGCGTGCTCGTCTACGGCGACTGCGCCGTCATCCCCGATCCGACGTCGACGCAGCTCGCCGACATCGCGATCTCGTCCGCGGCGACGGCGGTGCAGTTCGGCATCGCCCCCAAGATCGCGATGCTGTCGTACTCGACGGGCGAGTCCGGCTCGGGCGCCGACGTCGACAAGGTGCGCGAGGCGACCGCCTTCGTGCGCGAGCGCGCCCCGCAGCTGCTCGTCGAGGGCCCGCTGCAGTACGACGCCGCTGCGGATGCCGTCGTCGCCGCCGCCAAGATGCCCGGTTCGCCCGTCGCCGGCAAGGCCACCGTCTTCATATTCCCCGACCTGAATACGGGCAACAACACCTACAAGGCCGTGCAGCGCTCCTCGGGCGCGGTCGCGATGGGGCCCGTGCTGCAGGGCCTCAACAAGCCCGTCAACGATCTGTCGCGCGGCGCCCTCGTCGACGACATCGTGAACACCATCGCGATCACGGCGATCCAGGCGCAGACCATTTAGCCTCCGCCTGCCCACCCCGCTGGTCGACTGAGGCTGCCAGGCCGAATGGAGACCGAACTTCACTAGGAGACCGAGTTGCCCAGCATCCTCGTCATCAACAGCGGCTCGTCGTCGCTCAAGTACCAGCTGATCGACATGGCCACGGAGGAGACCCTGGCCAGCGGCCTGATCGAGCGCATCGGCGAACAGGACGGCGTCGCGACGCACAAGGTGGGCGGCGAGAGCTTCGAGATCACCCTGCCCGTCGCCGACCACGCCGAGGCGTGCCGCGTGATGCGCGGCGGCTTCGACCACCACGGCCCTTCGCTCGACGAGGTCGACCTGATCGGCATCGGCCACCGCGTGGTGCACGGCGGGGCGCGCTTCTTCGAGCCGACGCGCATCGACCACCTCGTGAAGATCAACATCGAGGACCTGTCCGAGCTCGCGCCGCTGCACAACCCCGGAGCGGTGCAGGGCATCAGCGCGGCCGAGCGCGAGTTCCCGGGCCTGCCGATGGTCGCGGTGTTCGACACGGCCTTCCACCAGACCATGCCGCCCGAGGCATACACCTACGCGATCGACCTCGACGTCGCCGAGAAGTACCGCGTGCGCAAGTACGGCTTCCACGGCACCTCGCACCGCTTCGTCTCGCGCGCCGCCGCCGAGTACCTGGGCCGCCCCGTCGAGGAGCTGAAGCAGATCGTGCTGCACCTCGGCAACGGCGCCTCGGTCACGGCCGTCGACGGCGGCCGCTCGGTCGACACGTCGATGGGCCTCACGCCGCTGCCCGGCCTGGTGATGGGCACCCGCTCCGGCGACATCGACGCCTCGGTGCTGTTCCACCTCGCGCGCCGCGGCCGGTACTCGATCGACGACCTCGACGAGCTGCTCAACAAGAAGAGCGGCCTGCTCGGCATGGCGGGGGTGTCGGACTCGCGCGATGTGCAGGCGCGTGCGGATGCCGGCGACGAGCGCGCCCTGCTCGCGGCCAAGGTCTTCCGCCGCCGCGTGAAGTTCTACATCGGCGCGTACGCCGCGCTGCTCGGCGGTGTGGACGTCATCTCGTTCACCGCGGGCATCGGCGAGCACTCGGCGCCGGTGCGCGAGGGCTCGATCAGCGGCCTCGAGCGCCTCGGCATCGAGCTGGACGCCGAGCGCAACAGCGCAGGCGGCTCCGGCATCCGCACGATCTCGACGGATTCCTCGCCCGTGAAGATCCTCATCGTGCCGACCAACGAGGAGCTCGAGATCGCACGCCAGACGCAGGCGGTCATCGCCGGCTGAGCTGTCGGCCGGGTCGCGCGACGAGCCGTAGCTTCGTGTCGAGACCGATTTGTACAAAACGCCGCGAATCGCACCGTTTTGTACAAAACGAAAACGCAGGAAAGCTGCGACCCGTCGCGCACCAGGGTCGTGCCGCCGCGCCGTGCCGGCCTCGGCGCGGCTCAGTCGCCGAGGTCGAGCGAGGACTTGCGGAACTTCTCGCGCAGGAAGCGGCCCTGGTCGTCGAGGGCGTCGACCGTGCGGGCGAACACCGCGTCGCGGATCTTGCCGCTCTCGTCCTGCAGCAGGCGCAGCTGGTCGAGCAGCTCGTCGTGCGGGCTGCGCCGGCCCGCCGCGGCCGCGGCCGCTGCGGGTGCCGCGGTGGCATACGAGCGCGGCAGGTCGAGGTACGACTGCAGCGAGGTCGGCAGGTAGTCGCCGATCATCTGGGCGACGGTGTGCTGCTGGTCGGGTGCGGATGCCAGCTCGCCCCAGCGCTCGACGATGTCGTGCAGGTTCGCCGAGACCGCGCCCAGCACCCCGCGCAGGTCGTCGTCGAGGCGCTTGTTGGTCTGCGCCTTGTCGAGGACCTTGAGCTGCTTCTCGAGCTCCTCGGCGGACGCCGACGAGCCGATGCCGAGAGCCAGCTGCACGCGCGGCGACGGCACGACGAGCGCGCCGACGCCGTAGGCGCCGACGACGATCGCCGGCCACAGCGGTCCAAGGCCGAAGACGAGCTCGGCGCCGACCGCGCACGCGGCGAGCCCGAGCCCCGCCAGGTTCTTGCCCGAGCTGAGCCAGCGGCCGAAGCCGCCGGCCCAGAACGGCTCCTTACTGGTAGCCACGGATGTCCTGGAAGGCCTGCGCCAGATCGCCGCTGCGCGCGTCGAAGGTCTGGCCCCCGGTGAGGGACGCGATCTGCTTCATCTCGTCGGTGTTGCTGTCGCCGAACAGCACGACGAACGTCGGGATCCCCGTGGCCGAGGCGCCGAGGCGCTTGTAGAAGCGCTCGAAGTCGCGGTACTCGTCGCCCGTGTTGTTCTCGCCGTCGGTCATCAGCACGACCGACACGAAGGTGTCCGGGCGCTGCTGCTTGTCGGCGACCGCGAGGCCGTAGGCCTTGCGCAGCGTGTCGTAGATCGCGGTGCCGCCGCCGAGGTCGAGGTCGTCGGCCGCCTGCGTCACCTTCGCGCGGCCCGCGTCGGGGTCGTCCGCGGGGATCGAGATGCCGATGGCGCGGTCGGGCTTGTCGCTGAACGGGATGAGCGTCACGTTCTCGCCGCCGCGGAAGCTCGAGAACGCGCCGATCGTCGACGTGTCCGCGCCGGCCAGGTTCTTCAGCGCCTTGCGCAGGGCGTCGATGCGGCCGTCGTCGCCCATCGAGCCGGAGACGTCCAGGGCGAAGACCTCCTGCGAGGGCTTGCGCACCGTGTCGAGGTACGTCGAGATCAGCCCGTTGGCCACCTCGATGGTGTTCGGGAACGGCGTCTCGAACAGCACCCCGCTCGGGAACGTCGAGCCGGTGTCGATGCCGGGCACACCGGGGCGGCGATGCACCTGCGACACGATCTCCTTCTGCTGGGCGGGGTCGGTGAGCCAGGTGGTCAGCTTGTCGAAGAGCTTGCGCTTGGCATCCGCAGCCGAACTCAGCAGCGTCAGCGGGTAGTCGTTCGTCACGACGCCGTCGCTCGGGGCGACGATGTCGATGTCGGCGCCCTGGTCCTTGAGCCCCATCAGCACGGACTCGTAGTTGATGATTCCGTCGACCGCGTCCGGCTTCGCCGCGTAGGTGTCGGCGAGCCAGCCCGACGAGCCGGCGGTCAGCTTCTGCGCGGACGCGAACTTCTGCAGGGCGGGCACGACCTTCGCGATGTCGGCGGAGGTCAGCGCCGCGCCCGTGCCCGAGAGGGCGGTCGCGACCGAGACGAGCGCGCTGAAGCCCGAGTTCGAGGCGGCGGGGTTCGTCATGCCGTAGGTGAACTTCCCGGCGCCGGCGGCGTTCGCGATGTCCGACCAGGTCGGCGCCTGGGTTTTCCAGCCGAGGCTGTCGGCGACCGCCGGCTTGAGGCCGAGCACGACCGGCGACGACATGATCTTCACCGACTGCTTCACGGCCGACGAGGCGCCGGGCAGCAGCGAGAGGTAGCGGTTGTTGGCGAACCACGTCGCGTCGTACGCGTCGTCGTAGTCGCCGGATGCCACCTCCTCGGTGCCCTGGATCGTGCCGATGTACTCGAGCTCGACCTTGACTCCCACGGCCTTCTCGGCCTTCTCGAGCAGCGGCACCATGTCCTTGACCTCGCTGCCCGCGAGGACGCGCAGCACGTTCGGGCCGTCGGCCAGGCCGTGATCGCTCGAGAAGCCGCCGTCGGACGAGCCGTGCGACGTGCACCCGCTCAGCACGAGCGCCGCAGCCGCCGCGGCCGCGACGACGGCCGTCGCGAGCCCGCGCCGCCGCGAGGTCATGCGGCGCCGTCCGAGCCGGCCGGCCGCGCGCGGTCGAGGTAGTCGTGCGCCTTGCCGATCTGCGTCTCGAGCGCCTGCACCGTCTGCGCCATGGTCTCGACCGCCTGGGCCTTGTAGGTGTCGACCTGGTCGATCGTGTCGTAGATGTTCTGGAAGGCCGCCTGCAGCGCGTCGACGTTCACGGTCGCGCTCGAGGCCTGCGTGGCGATGTCGGCCGACTGCTCCTTGAGCATCTTCGAGGTCGCGACGATGAGGTTCGACGTCGTCTCGTTGAGCGCGTTGATCTGGTCGAGCACGAGCTTCTGGTTGGCGAGCGCCTGCGCCACGATCACCGCGGTGCGCAGCGCCGAGATCGTCGTGGTCGATGCGCGGTCGACGCCCTTGATCAGCTCGAGGTTGTTCTTGCGCACGACATCGAGGGCGAGGTAGCCCTGCGCGCTGACGGCGAGCTGCGTCAGCAGATCCTGGTGCTTCTGCCTGACCGCGAACAGCAGGTCGGAGGTCAGCGCCTTCGCCTGCTCGGGGGCGGCCGCCTGCACCGCGGCGATGCGCTCGGCGAGCTGCGCGTCGAGGGAGGCCACGAGCACCGCGTACTCCTGCAGCCGGTTCATGGTGTCCCACAGGCGCTGCTTCTCGCCGTCGATGGCGGCGTTGTCCTTGAGCAGCGCGTCCTGCCCGTTGGCGAGCGACTGCAGGATCTTGTTCAGCTGCGCCTGCGCCGACGCGTACTTCGCGAAGTACGAGCGGATCTTGGTGCCGAAGGGCACGATGTCGGTCAGGAACCGCACGATGCTGTTCGACTCCTGCTTCGAGGGGTCGAGGTCCTCGATCTGCAGGCGCAGCTCGACGAGCGTCGCGGCGACCTTGCGCTGCGCGTCGGCCTCGTCGCCGTTGCCGCGGGCTGCGGCCAGCGCGGCGACCGGGCGCTCGAGCATGCGGTTCGAGACGGCGGCGGAGGACTTGATGTCGTCGGAGCCCATGGCCGAGACATCCGCGACCTTGCGCTGGAACTCGGGAGCGCGGGTGTCGATGCCGTCCAGGCCCTTGATGAACGCGGCCGCGCGGTCGGCGAGCTCGTGCGCGCGCTGCTCGCTGATCGGCGTCATGCCGCCGGCCTGAGCGGGCTGCACGACGGGCACAGGGGCCGGGGGAGTGAGCACCAGCTCGGCGCCCACGGCGATGTTCGCGGGTGCGGATGCCGCGGCGGCGGCGCCGGGCGCCGGGGAGTTCAGATCGAGCGATGCGTCAGCCATGGTTCCTCCAGATGTGCGTCTGTGCAGATGGTGCAGGTCGTGCTGCGGTGCTTCGGGTCGGGGTTCACTGCGGGTAGCGGTCGCTGATCGCGGTGATCAGCGCCTCGAGCCGCTCGTAGCTCGGGGGGTCGATGACGTCGACGGGCAGCGCGGGGGCGGTGACCCCGTGCGCCGTGAGGGCCGCCTGGAACGCGGCCGGGTCGTTGGTGCGGAAGCCGTAGCGGGCGGCGAGCTCGATGAGCTTCGGGTCGGTGGAGAGGAGCTTGCCGACCTGGTCACCCGACTTCGTGAGCGGCACGACCGTGTGCTTCGAGAACACGGTCGGGGTCGGGTACATGAGCACCATGTCGTCGGTCACGGCCTTGGTGCCCGCGTCGTGGTCGGTGACCTGCTGGCCGAGGTACTGCGCCTCGTAGACCATCAGGATCGGCTTCGAGCCCATGCCCTGCGACAGGTAGTCCTGCCAGGGGTCCTCCGACGAGGACGCCGAGAAGCCCTGGTCGAGGAACAGTTTCGCGAGGCGGTCGATGATCTTCGCCTGCTGGTCGTCCGTGGCGACCACGTTGTCGCCGTTGGCGACGTAGGACGCGATCGACAGGTACATGCTGGCCGAGTTGGACGAGCGCACATCGGTGCTCGAGAGCAGCACGTTCTTGTTGGTCGCATAGGCGGTGTTGCCGGGGATCTGGTTCCAGCGCAGCGGGTCCTTGGCATCCACCGTCTTGGCGAGGTAGGCGGCCATGTCGAACCGCCACGTGCCGTCGGGCTGCTGCGCGGCGATGCCCTCCTTCGCGAGCAGTGCGGCGATCGGCTTGAAGCTCGCGATCGCCATGGGGGAGTAGAAGGGCGCGTACACGGTCTTCGCGCCGGTCTTCTGCTGCAGCTTGATGGCGGCCGGCGCCGACGAGGGGAATGCGAAGTCGACGCCCTTGAGGTCGACCGTGGTCGCGATGGCGCGGGAGCCGGCCGTCGTCACCTGGACGTCGAGGCCGTTCTTGGCGAACTCCTTCTGCACCTCGGGGTCGTCGAAGAAGGGCTTCTTCTCGGAGCCGATGACGCCCGTCACGGTCACGAGCCGAGCGCCCTTCGACCCGGTCGTGCCGTCGGCCTTGTCGCCGCCCGCGCTGCGCCCCCAGATGATGGCCACGACGATGCCGATGACGACCAGGACAGCCAGGCCGATCGCGGCCCCCCGGCGCGCACTCGCGTTCATGGGCCGTTCATATCAGATCGATGTGAACCGCAGGTCGACCCTCAGCATGTCCCCATTTAGGCCGACGCTCTGACGGGGGCTGTCCGGTAGTGAGGTGATCTCGATAATTTGCGGCGAGGGGAAATCGGGGGATTTTCGGCCGGCTCTGCTCGCGGGCATCGCGCCCGCGGGCACCGCCCGGCGGTGCGCCGCCGTGCGCCGCGACGCAGTGCTGCGCCGCTGCGCACCTCGGCGCTCTGAGACCTCGTCGGCGGCTGGGTGAGCGTCCCCTGCCCCGGCCGCCGGCGAGCACTTCGCGGCCCTCTTCTTGATAGGTTCGTAGCGGGTCGGTTCGAAGGGGATCACATGACACACAGCGCACGGCATGCCGGGGTCTCGTTCGCGATCGGAGCGGGGCTGCTCGTCGTCGCGGCGATCTGGGGCGCGGCGCGCTTCCCCGCGCTGCCCGATCGCGTGCCCGTGCACTGGAACGGCGCGGGCGTGGCCGACGGCTTCGCGGCGAAGTCGGTGTGGTCGGTGTTCGGCGTGCTGATCATCGGGTTCGCGATCGCGGTGGGCCTGTACGCCCTCGCGGTGACGGTGCATCGCTTCCCGCAGGCCGTGGCAGCGGGGGCGGGATCGGGTGCGGGTGCGGGTGCGGGTGCGGGCGGGGGTGCGGGTGCGGATGCCTCCGCCGGAGGCGCCTCCGCAGGCGCCGGCGCAGCAGGCTCCGCCGCCGCGCGGCACGGCGTCGCGGCCGGGCGCCTGATCGGACGGCTGCTCGTCGTGATCGCGCTGAACCTCAGCGTCCTGACCGTGCTCGGCTGGTACCCGTCGGTGCCGTCGTGGGCGATCGCGGTGGTGGTCTGGGCCGGGACGGCGCTGATGGTCGCGGTCGTCGTGGTGTTCATCGTGCGCTCGGCGCGCGCCGGCGCCTTCGCCTCGCAGCCGAGCCGGGGCGGTGCCGGCAGCGGCGCGACCGGGGATGCGGATGCCGCGCGCCGCTGGCGGGGTGGGGTGTTCTACGTCGACCGCGAGGACCCGGCGGTCTTCGTGCCGAAGCGCCTCGGCGTCGGCTGGACGGTGAACTTCGGCAGCCCGGTCGGCATCGCGATCGGGGTGGGGCTCGCGGCGCTGATCGTGTTCGTCGTCGTCCTCGCCGTCACGGGGGCGTGATCGGGACGCTGAGCAGGGCGTGACGGGGCGCTGACCGGGGCTGACCGGGCCGCCGGGCGGGTAGCCCGCGCAGCGGCATCCGCGCCTCCCCTGGACCCGTCGCAGGGCGCAACCTATGTTGTCCCTGTGGGGGAAACTGCGCGGCTCGAAGCCGAACTCGCCGAGATCGAAGAGGCCTGGCGGCAGGCGGCCGCGGGAGCTTCCGACCCGGATGAGGATCCCGACGACGACTTCGCCGAAGAGCCGGACGAGCTCGATGCTCTGCGCGGGCGCGTCAGCGCCCTCACCTGGGCGATCGACCGCCTGCCGCGCGTCGAGCGGCGCGAGCCGTTGAGCCGCATCGCGTCGAGCGCGGTCCCGGGCATCCGCCGCGAGGCCGCGCACGCGATGTACGGCGTGGCGCTCGCGCGGCGCGAGGCCGACGACTTCGCGGGTGCGGAGGCCGAGTACCTCGCCGTCTACGACACCTTCGGCGAGGATGCCGACGCGGGGGTGCGCGAGACGCTCGCCACCTCGATGCTCAACCTCGGGTACCTGCGGCTGATGCTGCAGGACCGGCTCGACGAGGCGCTCGCCGTCTACGACGACCTGCTCGCGCGCTTCGACTCGGCGACGGGGCCGCGCATGCGCGACCTGCTCGCGAAGGCGGCGGCGAGCCGCAACACCTGCCTCAACAGGATCCAGGAGCGCGACGGCTCGGCCGAGTACGGCGCCTACCCCGAGTACCCGGCGGCGCAGCGGGACGCGGACGTCGCAGCCGTCGAGCGCGCAGCCGAGCTGACCGACGCGGGGGATGCCGCGGCTGCGGCGACGCTGCTCGATCCGGTCGTCGAGCGCCTGGTCGATCAACCGCACCCCGAGATGCGACGGGTCGCGGTGCGCGCACTGCACCGGCGCGGGCGCGCGCTCGCCGCGGCGGGGCGGCCGGTCGAGGCGCTGTCCGACCTCGACCGGGCGATCAACGTCTACGGCTTCGACCTGTCGACGGATGTCGAGCTGGCGGTCTCGCGCTGCCTCGCGGTGAAGGCCGGTGTCCTCGACGGGCTCGGGCGGCACGACGACGAGGTGCTCGTCTACCGCACCATCGTCGACCGGTGGGCGTCGTCGACGGTGCCCGAGCTGCACGAGCGGGCCGCGTGGGCCTCGTGGTGCCGGGGAGTGACGCTCGCCGAGGTCGATCCCGTGGCGGGCGCCGCCGCATACCGCGAGACGTACGAGCGCTTCATCGTCGACCGGGCGGCTGCGGTGCGGCGCCGCGCGGCGCAAGCGGCCTGCAACCTCGTGGTGCTGCTGCGCAAGACCTCCGCACCCGCCGAGGCGGTCGCCGCCGGTGAGGAGTTCGCGCCGCGACTGCTCGGCGACGCCGATCTCGAGGTGCGCAGGCAGGGGAGGTGGGTGCAGCTGGCCGTCGCGCGCTCGCTCGACCCGGCGCGCGAGCGGGCGGCGAAGCTGGACGCCTATCGGGCGGTCCTGGGGGCGGACGGCGGCGAGCTCTCCGCGGATCAGCGGACCGCAGCGGAGAAGGAGTTCGCGGAGCTCGGGCCGGGCCTGCGCGATGTGTTCCGCAGCTACCGCAGCGGGCTGTTCAAGCGGCGGTAGGGTCGCGCGGCAGAACAGGCTCGGGTGTGCGATCCGCCGCCCGGGGCTGCCTGGTCTCACCTATCTTCTCGACCTTCCCGACCTTCGTGGTCGTGGCGGAGCTGTGCCATGACGCCGTGTTTGGGGACGAGACGGGTGGGCTGTCGTCCGGGCCAGTGGAGTCGGTAGTCGTTTCCGGTGCGCTCGATGCGTCCGCCTTGGTTGTGCAGGTTGAGGTGGTGGAAGCGGCAGAGGAGGACGCCGTCGCGGGTTTCCGTCTTCCGGTTCTCGGGTCTCTGGTTCCAG
>Ga0164242_10007462_pt1 | contig 11966 bp, 15 predicted proteins | sample OricomgcompostMG_FD_108783 | JGI IMG/M metagenome (GOLD analysis project Ga0164242, IMG submission 108783) | Miracle-Growth compost microbial communities from Emeryville, California, USA - Original compost - Miracle growth compost (MG) ... | reverse complement strand
TTTTTGTCAAACTGACGTTTTTGTCAAACTGACGTTTTTGTCAAACTGACGTTTTTGTCAAACTGACGTTTTTGTCAAACTGACGTTTTTGTCAAACTGACGTTTTTGTCAAACGGTTGTCAAACGGTTGTCAAACTGACGTTTTTGTCAAACTGACGTTTTTGTCAAACGGTTGTCAAACGGTTGTCAAACGGTTGTCAAACGGTTGTCAAAAATTGCAAATATTCAAGCAAATAATTATCTAAATCCACTTTTTAAACCCTAATTAGGGTTTAAAATAATAGTCAGAGATTGCCTCTAAAAATGAAAAAAGAAAAAATTTTAGGGTTTATATTGTGATAAGCAAAGATGGAGGCGACAATTGAGGAAGCAACCAAGCGGATCCGCGTAATTATCACCGCTTACCCTTTCTGCAATTCAAATTTGCAAAAGGTCGAGAAAGAGATTGCGAAGGGTTCATCACCGGCGATATTGGTTCGAGCTTTGACGATTATCTCGACGCTGATAAGCAAAGCCTACGACGAAACGCTCGAAGAATTGTCTCACGCTTCCTCGTTTTTGGCTATCGGTTCTCAACATCGTTTCGGACCTGGTCTTCCCTTGATGTTCCAACGCGCCGGGTATTGGGCAGGTCTTGCGATTGTCGCCGGCTTTACCGAACAGTTTCCGGTCAAGTTGGATATTTTCAACGAGCGGGTTTCGATGGAAATCTATTTTGCTCAGAAGACAGCACCTGAGCAAACAAGACGCCTCATCAAGGCACTTCACGATCGCGATCTAGAAAATAAGAAGATCGCCCAGGAACAAATGGTTCGCGACCATCAGGCAGGTGGTTTTGCTTTCGCCAATCGGGCACCAATCCCGAAACGCGTTCGGGAAGAATGATTTTTTTCGTCTTTGATGTTTTAGTAATAACTAAAATATGGATAACCTTAATTTTCGATTTTATATATTTATAAAACTGAAAGGGAAAGAGTGGAATTACAAAACCGCATTGACCCGATCAAACGAAAGTTCGATTCCCGTATCACCGGTCAATGTTCGGAGGACCTGAAGGATAGGTTCGTTGATGTTGTAGCCGGTCTTCGTTGAAATCGGGACCAGCAACGGATCAGAAAACTTTTGTTCCCCCTCATTCTTGTTCGCAACGTAAATAATGGGCTTTCCAGGACACATCCGCTTGAAGTTCGTCGTCCAATGGCGAAGATTCTTGTACGACTTCTTGTTCGTGTAGTCGCAGAAAATCAAAGCGATGTCTGAACCGAGATAATACCCGTCTCGAAGACCGCCGAGTTTTTCCTGTCCCGCACAGTCCCAAACATTGAGTTCAAATCTTCCCCGATTGGTTTGAAAAGAAAGAGAGTGAACCTCGACACAGATCGTCGAAAAATAACGTGATTCGAAACGAGAATGAAGGTGTTGCACCACGAACGAAGACTTCCCCACACCACCATCACCAATCAGGGCGACTTTGTAGGTGTTCATTCTTTGTTTTCTTGGTAGAAAAGGATAAGAACCGTTCTAAAAAAGAAAAATTCATTTTTAGAGACTGCCTCTTATTTGATAAAATAACGAAATAATTTTCATTCAATTGAACGAAAAACTTAGAAGCGTCGCGACTGAGAATATTGAGAGCTAGAAACCCGTGAACCGGTCGGACTAGAAGGACCAGAACCGGTGTTGTCAAATTCTTCGTTCGAAACTCGGACAATAACGAATAATTCGGTTCCTTTCTTATTTCTTGACAAAATAAGGAGAATATCATCAATAGACCCATTAGAAGTAATTTCAACGTCCCAATTCTTAATTTGTTCATATCCTAATTCGAGATAACGGCCGAATTCTTCTTCGGCTTGAATCTTTGTATATTCAAACGCTTCATCTTCCTCAAATCAATCGCCGGAATTTGAGAATTATGGACGTGTAGAACCGTGAAATATTCCATTATTAAAATGGAATATTTTTAATGAAAAAATTTTTTTGCTTTTTCCTGAGCGTTAAGATAATTCTTTAAATTATCAACAAATTCGGTCGGAAGGATAATATTTTCAATTTCTTGTAATTTGGAGATTTAACGAGGTCAGAAATTTGTTTTTCTTGCTCTTTACAAAGATTTATCTTGTCAGACTTAAAAACATTGAAATAATTAAAACAAATCCCATCACAGTAAATTTCTTCAATAATCACAGCAAACAGTTCGATAATATCGATGAATTTCTTATTGATTTTAAAAGGGATTATCTTGTTTTTTCTATTTCAATATTTTATTTTTATTCAAAAATGTCGTCAATGACTATCGTTGCCGAAAAGGTCCTTAAAACAGAAGTTTCAGAAACAGTAGGACTTCCTAATCATCTCTTGATTGAGGTTTCGAATGCTTATCTTCAAACGAAGATTCTTGAATATAACGCTAGCAATTGTTCATCCGATTCTTTGATGTCAGCAATTCAAGCAAATCTCAAAATTAAATCATTAGATTAAACTATTTATCCAATTGGATAAAAGAAATGTCGATTATTCTGGTTATGGTTTAAAAATGATTGAACCAAAATAATTTTCGAATGTTTGAAAATTATTTTGGTTATAATGTTTTTATGCTCCAAATTGTGATTATAAAATTATTATTTTCAAAAAAAAACATCAATAAAATGATTTTCGAAGTGTCGCTGAGAAACGGTTCGGTTGAGAGGTTCGACACGTATGAAGAAGCCGAAGACTTCATCGAAGAATCGGGGAACAAGAACTTAAAAATTAGGGGAATTGAGGGTTGGAACGGATATAGAAGGGAAAAGAACGGTGATTTTATCACAACTTATTATTTAAATGGGAATGTGATGGAAGAAGGTTCTATAAGGAATGGAAAGTGTGAAGGACCTTGGGTTTTCTATTATCCTTCGGGGAAAATTGAATCAGAAGGAAATTTTGAAAACGGTCGCCGAGTTGGAACTTGGATAAATCGTTATCCTTCTCAACAAATCGAATCAACTGCGACTTTTAGAAATTCTTGAACAGAGACTAATTTTTAAAATTAAAATCAAGAAATAAAATTGATTAAAAAATATGTCTTTGTTCAATAATAAATCCTAGGAAAAGATTTTTGGATTCGAACATCCTCATTTTGAGGAACGGTTGAAAATGTCGCGGAGTTAATTTATCCAATTGGATAAAATAGATAGTCAGACTTAAAAATTAAAAAATCCAAAAATTTGGTTTTCGATAAATGGATTACCATTATCCGATATTATTCTGTGCGTTCTTCTTTTTAATTTATTACCTCGAACCAAGGTGTGAGTTTCAATTTTTACAAAACATCGGAAATACTTTTATCTTCGATAGTTATTGTTTCGGTTATGATGAAGGGACTATTTTTCAATTTATCACCGGTCAAAATAAGTTTCGAATTTTGAAAAATATCATTTAATTAAATGATATGCTCATTGACGTTATTGTTCAAAGATGAACAATTAATCCTCTTAATCGGTGATGATCACGACGAATCCGGAATCGGTGATTTGATTGACCATTTAAGAAAACATTTTTCTGAATTAGTGATTGAAGTTGATCCGTTCAATCAGAATCAAATATTAGCTGGAGCAAATAGATATATCGTTCAAGGAAAAAATGGATCGGAATTTCGAAAATATAGAGTTGACCCGAGAAATTCAATTAAAGAATATATCCGAATTATGGATGAAGCTAAATACCTTCATAATTATAAATTCACTGAAAAAAGATTTCCGAATCTGTCAAAAATTGAATCAGCTGATGATTTCTTTGAATTAATTTTTCCATTGTGGGATAGTCATATTTATATTAAAACAGGTTCTGAATACGAAGAAGACATTCACGATTTAGTTTTTAATTTACCCTGTGTCAATGATTCATTATACGAAATCCTGAAAGTCCATATTTCGAATTTACCTGAAGGTAATGAAAACACAACTAACATTAAAGACTATTTCAATCAAATATGGAAAATTATTAAATCAGGAAAACTTCGAACATTTGATCCAAAAACTATTTTTGCGTCCGAATTTATCACCGCTAATTTTACGGTTTTAATGGATTGGTATGCGTTGTTAAATATTTGTTTGATTGTTAAAAATGATCTTAATTCAATCATTTTCGTCGGTGATGTTCACGCCCAAATCTACAAAGAATTCTTGATGACTAAATTAGGTTTCGAAATTCGATATCAGTCAAATCGTGAATGTGGAAATGTTAACGTTGAAGAATTATTTGAATATCTATAATTCGATTATTATCAGGAAAGGAACGAAGAAATTAACCTTGAAAATCCATTAGTCAAAGAAGTTATTTTGTTAGCGGAAAATGAACCAAATTTCAATCATTCGAAGCTATTCCTGTTTCCCAACAACCAAAATATATTGACTTTTTCTTCGCTCTCACCCCTTCAATTAACCTTCCGAAGTTTTGATATAAAGATCTCTCAAACTTTCATATTTATTTTGTAATTTTTGATTTTCGCGATCCTTCATCATTAGTTGAATATGCGTAATGACCAAATGTAAAGCCAAATTTTCGATAGTCTTTTTATCTTTTCCTTCAGGTTTCGGTTGGATCGAAACTGAATGGATTTTAAGAAAACCATTGTCGTCGGGAATTAAATTAGCTTCAATTGTTAAGCCATTAATTTGGATTGGTAAGATTGAAATATCTTTTGGAACCGTAATTTGATCATTCATTTTAATAAAGTTTGTTTATTCTAAACGTAAAAAATAAGTTTATCTAAAAATTTTTAGATAGTAAATAATGTGCCAGAATGAAGTTTGCCCTCGAGAAATTTGCGATTGTGAAATTTGTCAATGCAATGTTTTGAACGTTGAAGTCAAAAAGAAAACTCCCCGACATCCATTTTATGGGAAGGGTTCAGATAAAGGTTATGTTATTAATGGAGTCGAAGGGGCTGAACTTGAGTTGAAAGTTGGTGAAAAATATCTTATTAAATATCAAATTTCACAATTTGGTCAAAATCGAAGATTTTATAATAATCCTGAACATCCTTTCTATATTTCGACCGGACCTTATGGAAAAGGTGAAGGAAGACTGAGCGAAGATATCACTAAACCAACAACGATTTCATTCGACCGACCCGGGACCTTTTATTATGCTTGTTCCAAACATCCTTATATGGGCGGTGTTATTTTTGTCTATGAATGATGAAATTAAAAATTTGTGGATATCTCATTCAAACCGATGATTTTAATTGTTCAAAAATTTTTGAACAGTTTTTCTATTTTTTCTTTAACCCGAATTATTAGCTCGGCTCTAACAATGTCGAACGCGGTAGCGCCGGTTTTCGGCGAAATTTCGGTCATCTCGATTATCGCGAATAAGATTCTCAATGGAGTTAATCCGGATTGGGTTGATGTTCGAAAGAAGATTATTCTTCTTCTTTTTATCAAATTGGTTTACGATAATTTGACGAAATTTTATCTCGATCCATCGCTTTTCAAATCGATTTTCTTAATGTTCCTCCAACGGTTCTCTTATCGTCTTCAAATCCAAGAAAATGGTCCAGAATATCTCTGTAGCGATGAGAAATTAGACCCCCGAATGATTGAAAAACATTTAAACATTTCATCAGTTTCGCAAGGAATAACCTATTTCCGAAATGTCGTTTCTCAATTTGTTATCGTCGTTAAAACGGGTTTGTTGATTGAAATTTTCTACCCGTGGTCTGGCTTTGAACAGCGGTTTATCGAAAAATGTCGCCTTCAAAACATTACTGAAATTATCACCAAATATCAAATTGTTAGCGTCAATGGTCCTAAAATTGCTTGGATCGTTCCGAACCGAATCAATAATCTTCTCGACGAATGTAAACACGCCGATTTTATTCAAGCAATCGAAACCTTCGCGACAAACTCAGCAATTTTAGGAGATATTGCAACTCAAGCTTATATCATCAACGGACCAAGCGGGGTTGGAAAATCAACTGTTATCGACATCCTTTATCGGAAGAATATCTTTCATATTATTCTGAAGCTCAATATGATGAATTTTATCAATTTTGACCACGACTTCGAAGAAATCATCGATAAAACGTTAAAACAAGTCTCAGTTAAAACGGCGAACGAGATTCGCTTGGTTTGCTTTGACGAAATTGACAAATGGCGGAATCATTGGAAAATTCGAATGGTTCGAAAATACATCACCGAGACCAAGAAATATCAATCTCCTGAACAACTGAAACAATATTCGCAAGAGCTTGATAATAAATTTTACAACACTTTTCAACGACTAATTGACGGTGAACTTCTCAACGTTCCGCGGTTGGTCGTAATGTGTTTTACGAACAACGGTGAGACAATCTGGAACGGCTTAACCGCCGATTACGTCAGTGTTCGCGAACGGTTTAATCTTCTTGAATTTGACTATTGTCGGGTCGATGAAGTTATTTCTTATCTCAAACTGATGTTTCGAAAATTGGGAAAGACGTTTAACCAACATATTCGTTCTGATTTGGTCATCTCTTATCGAAAATTGAAGGCTTTAATCGTCCTTGCGAATTACCAACCAGAAATTATCGCTCAACGGTTGAACCAAGTTGAAATTCTCGAAAGGAAAGAAGAAAAGGAATTGATTATTAACTTCGACCAATTGTCGCGAGATTCTTTCGAAGAAATTGAACCATCCCGTGAATTAAAATCTATGCCAACATTCGCAACAATTGATATCTATCGAACTGATTTCGAAAATGACGATGAAGAATTTGCTTATTTCTGGGACGAAGGAAGACGTGGGGTTGACCCGGAATTCTTGAAAAGATTTGATGATATTAACCCCCTGAATCAAACAGAAATGAGAGAAAAATATCCAATTATTAATAACTATGGTTTCATGAAAGTCATTGAAGAAGATAATCAATGTTATTTTTTATCTTCTTCAAGCTTTATTGTTGTTGAAAATCAGAAAACAATTTTCTTCTGTAATTCATCGTTTGTTAATTTTGTGGTTGATGGATTGAACACCTTTTATTCCTTCAATTCTGATGGGACTAAAAATAGAAAATATCATCTGAGAGAAGGTCAATACGAAGGTATTCTAAAGGAATGGAGGGATGGGAAATTGGTGATTCATTACCGTTATGAAAATGGGAATTTGATTGAAAATCTCTTAAAATAGATATCTCAATTTTAAGAGATTTATTATTGATGTTGAAAAATATTAAATCAAAACGAGCCATCTTCTTTCATACTTGACGTATGAAGATCCGTTATATCCAAAGAACATTTCGAACCAGGAACGATTTTCAATCTCAGATGATGTTTATTTAACGAAGATGTCGTTATTAATTATATTGAATTTGAAAATACGACGGGCAATTATCGCATTGATATTGTTAGTCGTCAAATTAATATTTTAAACGCTTGCTTTTTCTTCCGAGATAATATACACGATTCTTATCCAATTTTTCGACAAAACAAAATTTCACAATTCGATAAAAACTTCGTTTTTGACCGAATCGAAAGATTCGATAAAAACTTCGTTTTTGACCGAATCGAAAGATTCGATAAAAACTTCGTTTTTGACCGAATCGAAAGATTCGATAAAAACTTCGTTTTTGACCGAATCGAAAGATTCGATAAAAAATATCATCAGCAAATTTTTGATATTCTTTGCTATTTCAAAGATTACCAAAACGCTATTTTGTTCGGACAATTTATAATCCGATACCGCTTGAAAATTGGGAATTGTTCGAACAAATGTTTGACGTTATTCCGAGTTCCTTTATGAATTGGAAGCAAGGAACAAACTGAACAGGTCTTGAGTGTTAAAAGAAATTAAATTTTTCCTAATTAGGAAAAATGCTTATAAATTTGATATCCAGAAGAAAGAACCAACCCCGGAAGCAAAACCGGAAGGATAAAATATCCTATAACTCCGATAGAACCTCCAGCGATATTTCCAACCATAATCTTTCCTGCTTGAGTATGAAAATTGTCTTTACAATTGATCGAATTGTGAAATCCAACCCCACCACCAACAACCGAACCCATACCCATTGAATAATTTATATAACGTTGAAAAACGGGATCCCCATAGACTTTTTCAGTCATTCGGCGGATAATGTTCGCCATTTTATGATGTTTTTTTCTCGAATTCGAGAAAAATGAGATAATCTATTTCTTGAGTAGGAAAAAGATCACAACCATAATTATTAAGAGGAAAATAACGACCCCGATGATGATAAAAATCCACCACAATTTCATTTCTTCTTCCTCTTCTTCCTCTTCGTCGTCGCTTTCTTCTTCCTCCGGAGGCGTATTATCAACAACAGTCAGATCTTCATAGTCGACCGTTGGACTAATAACAAACGCAGTCGCACTTGAAACATCCCAATGAATGGTTCCGATTGTGTCATTACCGGCTGTGATCGCGATCGTTTTTTGATTGACCACGAGAACGCGAATTACCGTTCCCGAAGGTATTTTCGGAGAACCACCGCACGTTTCCGATCCAGAGTCCATATTTGATCCGAAACATTGATAAGTTCCATATTGCGGAATTCCATTTTGATAGACATTGTAGCCGTTTACGGTCCCATCCCAGCCGTTGAGGATGACAATAACAAGATTATTATCGCCACTAACGATATAAAAAACATATTCATAAAGATAATTTTCAGTCGAATCAGCGATGAAACTTACTTCATAACCATTTGAATCAGGTAAAGAAACGCTCATTGTTTTATCTTATTTAAATAGGCTGAAAAAATATCTGAAGCTGAAATTTTTGCGGTGATCGCCCAAGAGATATTATTATCGGATCCCTTGATAATTCGAAAATGATCTTGAACAAAGAAATAAATGTTGAAACCATCATAATTCACAAATTGATAAAACGGAGTTTTGACCAAATTGGCAATTTGATAAATCTCTGATTTGACCAAATTGACAAATTGATAAAACGGAGTTTTGATAAAGCGGAATTTCGTTTTTTCAAACCAACACGCTTCGTTATCGTTATCAGATGTTGAAACGATTCCGTCGCGTTCGACACCCGTCATAATATTGTTTTTGATTCGAATCGGACGACCAGGATCGGTTGCAGTTAATCGAACGTCAGTTCCTGATTTATAATTCAAGGGTAAAAGTCCTTTCGGGGTTCCAATCCGAATAATTCCTTCGAATTCAACGTTCGGGAGGAAATAACCACCGACGTTGATCATCCCCGGGATACTTTCGTTTAATGTCAACGATTGAGGAGAAATAATAATTTGATCATAAGAACCATCCAAAAACCGAAGTCGAACATCCGGCAATTTAAAAACATTTCCTTGAAAGGCGGTCAAAGATGGAATTTCAACAATGATTTTTCCAAGGGTGATTGAGAGATAATTTGTTGTCCCGTCGGCGTTGAAGAGTGGTTCTTCGACGAGGCCATTCGAATATTTTTGACCATCAAGAACAGAAACTCGAAAGAAAGAATTTTGAATGTTATGAATACCATTATTAATTTTAATAAATCCCTTTGACGGAATGAGAAAGACAATGATCCAAAGATTCGATATTTTCAAAAGGCGACCAAAAAACCCAACCCCATACATATATTTCATTTCTTGCTCAAAATATCTCGGGATTAAGATTTCATAACCATTATTAAGTCGATAATAAATCGTTGGTGTTAAAGCCATTTAAGAATTGATTTGATAAATTTTATCAAATCAAATTTGGTCAAAACAAAGTTTTATCAAATTTATAATTTGGTCAAAAACGAAGTTTTTATCAAACTTTGTCATCTTTGATTAACGGAGGGAGAAATTGACGATGTTTTTCTCGGCAAGATGGATTTTTCGAACATTGACAGGTCGGTCGAACCAATCCGAGGCAATGATTCGGATCAAAATTAAATTCACCAACATAAAACAATTGATAAACATAAAACATTTCATTCGCGATTGTTAATTTATCAAGTGCAAGAATATAAACGGATTTTTCGACCCGCCTTTTTGCAACACAAAGGGCTTCGTGTCCGTTGTCAAAAATGACCGTTAACGGTGTTTTATGGGGGAGGCTGATCCTTAAAATATAAGGTTCATCGGGTATCGTTGTCCGAATTCGTTGAAAAAGACGATATAACGAAATAGGGTTAAAGAGAGACCAAAAAGCATTCTTTTTCACAATTTCTTCAAACTGTTGATAGTCGAATGTTATTAATAAACAACGAAAAATATATTCAATTCGATGAGGATAATTATTATATGGAATTTCTCTTTTTTCATTCAAGGTTGAAAATTTAAATTCTTGAACTTCTTTGTCTCCATTAATGAATGTTTTGAGAATAAAAAGATTAGTGTTGAAGAGCATTTTTTATTTACAATTGTAAATAAAATTTTTTAATAGAATGTCTATCTATATCTTCTCCCCGTTCTAACACCCCCTTGATCCCAGAAAGACCACAAACCTTTTCGTTTTCCATTAACATAATTTCCTTCTTCTTGTTTTTGACCATTTGACCACCAAGAAATCCATAACCCTTCTTTTTCTCCATTTCGATAATTTCCTTCTTCTTGTTTTTGACCATTTGACCACCAAGAAATCCATAACCCTTCTTTTTCTCCATTTCGATAAATTCCTTCTTCATATTTTTGACCATTTGACCACCAAGAAATCCAATGACCTTCTTTGATCCCGTTCCTGTAAGTCAAGATTTCGTTCTTTTGACGTCCAGACCAAGAAATCCAGAAACCTTCTTTAACTTTATTCTGAATTATTCCTTCCCAATTAACTCCCTCATATCCGCTTTTGCTAAAAACTATATCGTTATAAAAATAGATTCGGTTATTAATTTTGAAAAATATTGGATCGATGTTAAAAATTAGGTTTATATTTCGATAACCTTTCGATAAATGTTCGGTAATAATTTCTTCCATTTAAGAATAATATTTTTTTAGATTGCCGAAAAGATTCGCTAAGTCGGCGTTTGTTCTCAGTGAAATCGGGGCAACAGGATTCTCAAAGATTGGGAGATATTGTCGAATTGAGGCTTTGGTGTAATTAGTCAAAAGATGGATTTTATCAATCGATTTATCTCTCAATCCAAAGATAATCTGGATTCGACCCTTCTTCATCCTCAAGTCAGTTAAATATCTCAAAGGACGACCAATCATCGGATTGATTTTACCGTCCTTAAATTTAAGACTAAGCCCGACTCTCGGGGTTGAATAAATTATCTTTGGTTCAAGTTCGGTTTCGATGACCTTCATTTCGAGAGTAAAAATATCTTTTCCGTTTAATTCTCGAGCTTCTGGGTAAATCGCTAAAACCGTGTCAACGACAAGTGAAGGGCCCTCGATTATTTCTTTTGTTTTAACGCGTTGAACCGAACGAATCAAAACACCGCCGTTTTTGACCATTGTAAAATCAAGACCCTTTCTTGTCCCGCCCTTTGGATGAAAATAAAAGACGTTGAGTTTCATTTGCTGAGGCGCGCGATGGCAATAATCATCATCATAAATCTCAATTTCTAAAATTCGAAACTGAACATCTTTGACCTGAAACAACGCTCGGTTTAAAAGAAATTCAATGATCGACATTTCTTTCAACGCGAATAATATTTTTTGGTTTTTCAAGCCCGGCTGTTCAGAAAACATTTTAGTTTTCATATTCAAATAATGTTTTCTGTTCGAGAGATCTTCGATTTTATAAAAATTTGAGAAACAGTGTTATAATCCATCTCAAAAATCTTTGAAATATATCGTTTTATTGATTATTGGTTTTTTCAATTTTGAATGTGAAAGAGTTAAAATAATATTTCTAAAAATAGATGGATAAAAATATATAGAAAGTTTGAAAATAAATTTATTTTCAATTTGTCGATTTTGTCGAACAACCGATTTTGTCGAACAACCGATTTTGTCGAACAACCGATTTTGTCGAACAACCGATTTTGTCGAACAACCGATTTTGTCGAACAACCGATTTTGTCGAACAACCGAT
>Ga0164242_10007461_pt1 | contig 11968 bp, 9 predicted proteins | sample OricomgcompostMG_FD_108783 | JGI IMG/M metagenome (GOLD analysis project Ga0164242, IMG submission 108783) | Miracle-Growth compost microbial communities from Emeryville, California, USA - Original compost - Miracle growth compost (MG) ... | reverse complement strand
TTTGCTAGGCGAACTAATTTTGATGGACATTATGAAAATATCAATCGTCTGCGTGATATTATGAAAAAAATGGGCATTAGCTACGCTTTAATCCGCCAGGGAGCCACTGGTGAAAGCGTGATTCGAATTGGTTCGGCACAATTTACACTTTTAGAGCAGTAGGGTATTGACATACCAACACAACCGTGATATAATGGACGTTACACTCGCGGTTGGAACAAAGGCGTTTCAGCAGCGAGAGCACCTGTTATACTTCGTTCAAAAAAAGAAGGGAGTCGTTTCAATGATGAAGCGACATTTTACTGTCAGGGGATAGCCGGTTAGCGTAAAGAGGCGCTAATCGGTCCCACTCAAGCCTCTATTAAAAAAGGGGATTTCTGGGTGCTCACCTGCGTGTTTTGCAGGGTTAACACACCCGTAGAGCCTGCAGGCTCCCCTAAACCCGGGTGGGTGCGGAATTGGTCGCGACTAGAAAGTTGCTTGATTGATTCCGCCCCACCTCGGGTAAAAACGAAGTAAACCAAGACTTAGACCACTCTCCTACCTAGGCCCGGCCGCCTGGGTGGGAGAGTCCAATGTGGCTGTCCGATGCCCCCAAAACGGACAGTCACTCACTCGGGTAGACCCGGGGCTTTCAAAGAAATAGCAGAGGATTCGGGTTCCTTTGTCGAAATAGAAAGCGAGCACTGTGGCACCCCCCGCCTACGGTGTTCTCGCGCTACTACATGCGCGATTCCCGGGTCTACCCCGTAAATCTCTTGGTTAAAATGCGACCGCCCTGATGGGCGGTCTTTCTCTTTTTGGTATTATAGATATATGGCCAAAACATTTTTCTTTTATGACCTTGAAACATCTGGACTAAACGCCAGACAGGATCGCATCATGCAGTTTGCTGGGCAACGAACTGATCTAGATTTTAAACCGCTTGGCGAGCCGGTTAACGTGCTAGTGGCCTTGAACGACGACACCTTACCAGCTCCAGAGGCGCTGATGGTAACGGGTATAACACCGCAGCAGACTGTGGCTGACGGTTATAGTGAAGCCCAGTTTGCTAAGCTTTTAACCGATGAGATTTTTACGCCTGATACGATCGTGGTTGGTTTTAATAATATTCGTTTTGATGATGAATTTATTCGAGCTTTGTTGTGGCGCAATTTTTACGACCCGTATGAATGGGCGTGGCGTGATGGCCGGTCGCGTTGGGATATGCTAGATGTAGTGCGCATTACCAGGGCGCTGCGTCCCGATGGCATCGAGTGGCCGGTTGATGATGAGGGGCGTGAGACAAATCGTCTGGAACTGCTAACCAAAGCTAATAAAATCGACCACTTCAAAGCTCACGACGCTATGAGTGACGTCGAAGCTTTAATCGCGGTGACAAAACTAATCAAAATCAAGCAGCCGCAGCTGTATGAATACCTACTGAATCTGCGCGATAAAAAAGAAATTGCTAAATTGGTGAATTTGGACGATAAAAAGCCGTTTGTCTATACCTCTGGTCGCTACGAGGGCGAATACCACAAAACCACTGTGGCTTTTCCGTTGACCTCGGCCGGAAATGGCAACGTAGCGGTTTATGATCTTCGTTATGACCCGACGCCATTTTTGAAAATGTCGGCCAAACAGCTAGCTGATATTTTGTATGCTAATCGTGAAGCTAGGCAGCAGGACGATTTTGTGGCGCTGCCTGTCAAAAAATTGGCCTATAACAAAGCACCAGCCGTAGCGCCGCTCGGGGTTTTGGAGCAGTCTGACGGCTGGGTACGAATCGGCCTAGACGCTGATATTATCGCCAAACATCGCGATATTTTGCTGAGCGAGCCAGCCTTTGCCGAAAACATTCGCTCGATTTTCGAGGCCGAGAAAGAGTTTGCTCGTAGTCCTGACCCAGAAGCCAATTTATACGACGGTTTCTTGAACGATAAAGATCGCTTGCGTGTTTCAAAAATTCCGATGATGGGTGGCGCTGACCTGGCAGATTATCAGCCGACCTTTGATGACGAGCGTTTGCCAGAGCTGTTGCTACACTATAAAGCTCGTAACTTCCCGCGCAGCTTAGCCGAGGATGAGTCGATAAAGTGGGAAACCTGGCGGGCTGAGCACATCAACAAACAGCTACCTGGTTTCTTGGCTAGTTTACAGCGTTTGAGCCAGACAGTTACTGACGATTCAAAACAGTTTGTTCTACAGGAACTGCAGCTGTGGGCTGAGTCGATTGTGCCGGCAGATTAATGTGATACTATATAGGTAATGGTTAAACGGGCATTTACCATCGTCGAACTTTTGATAGTAATTATTGTAATTGGTATCCTCGCCGCCCTTATATTGGTGACTTACAAAGGAGTTACCCAGGCATCTCAGACGCAAAAGATAAATGCCGATTTAGAGCAATTATCTAAAGCTATTATGATAGCTCGGATTGATAGTGGTAAAACGCTTTACAGTATAACCGGCTTTGGTTACACCGCGACTGGCTGCGTTAGCAAATCAGCTGGCACTGATCTAGCTGCACTAGTCGACACAGCCGATGCTTGCTGGACAAGATATTCTGATGCTTTGAGTAAAATCTCGCAGGCTAGCGGCATGGTTATTAACCCATATTCTATGCTTGATCCCTGGGGACGACCATATCTTATTGATGAGAATGAAGGTGAGTCTGGCGGTTGTACCAAAGATCTTATTGCGGCCTATGTCTATCCATCTAATGGGAGTAGCACTATAACTAGCTCGAGGACATATATTCCATTATCGGGCAACTCTGGCTGCGTCCCTAGCTAGACAACACTAGCGGACTGGCGTAAAGCTGCCTAAAAGCGTATAATATATGGGATTATGTCAGAGATTTTACGTGTTGTTGGAGCTAGGGAACACAATCTAAAAAATATCAGTGTCGAAATACCGCGTGATAAATTGGTTGTGATTACGGGTTTGTCGGGTTCCGGCAAATCATCTTTGGCGTTTGATACGATTTATGCCGAAGGCCAGCGACGCTACGTCGAAAGTTTGTCGTCCTACGCCCGACAATTTTTAGGTCTGATGGAAAAGCCAGATGTTGACCAGATTGACGGTCTAAGTCCAGCGATTTCGATTGACCAGAAATCGACCAGTCGCAATCCACGTTCGACTGTCGCGACTGTGACTGAGATTTATGACTATTTACGTCTGTTTTATGCGCGCATCGGTGTGCCACATTGTCCGATTGATTTTGAGCCAGTGACACGTCGCACCGCCGAGGACATAGTTAATGAAATTATGAAGTTGCCTGCCCAGAGCCGACTGATGATATTGGCGCCGATTATTAAAAACAAAAAAGGCGAGCATGCTCATATACCAGAGCAGTATTCTAGGCTTGGTTTTGCCCGCGCTAGGGTTGATGGTATCGTTTATGCCCTCGACGAATTTCCGGAGCTTGATAAGAATTACAAACATAACATCGAGATTGTGGCTGATCGCATAGTGCTAGACGAATCAATTCGCGGCCGAGTTTCACAGACCGTCGAGCAAACTTTGGAACTGGCTGGTGGTTTGGTTGAGATTCTCGATGCTGATTCGGGGGAACTGAAAACTTACTCGCAGCGTTATGCCTGCGTGAATCATCCAGAGGAGGAAATACCCGAGCTAGAACCACGCTTGTTTTCTTTCAACGCGCCACAGGGTGCTTGTCCGGTTTGTACTGGCCTGGGCTCTAGGTTAGAGATTGACCCAGATTTGGTTTTTTCAAAAAACTTGACTATTGCCGAGGGTGCGATTCGTCCGTATAACCGCGTAAATAATGACGCCTGGTATATGAAGCGCCTAAGTGCGGTAGCCGAACGGCATGGTTTTTCGGTACGTGTGCCGGTCAAAGATTTGTCGGACGAAGCTATCAAACAACTGCTTTATGGAACCGGTAGTGATAAATATCGCATCGAGCTGGGCGATGGCCGTAGCTATGAGACAACCTATGAAGGCATTATTCCAAACCTAGAGCGTCGTCACCGTGAAACTGACAGCGATTTTATGCGCCGCGATATCGAACGCTTTATGCGCGAGATGGAATGTACGGCTTGTCACGGTCAGCGCCTAAAGCCAGTGGTTTTGGCGGTTACAATCCATGGTCTGAACATTATGGATATTTGTAATTTGAGCATTTCAGCTGCGCTGGATTTGTTTGAAAATAATTTAAGTCTGAGCGATAAAGAGCAGTTTATTGCTACTCAAATTCTAAAGGAAATCAAGGCGCGCCTAGGGTTCATGAACAACGTAGGTCTTAGCTATTTGGAGTTATCGCGGGCGGCTAACACACTGTCTGGCGGCGAGGCGCAGCGTATTCGCCTGGCTACGCAAATTGGTTCTGGTTTACAGGGCGTGCTCTACGTACTGGACGAGCCGTCGATTGGCTTACATCAACGCGACAATGACAAATTGATCGAAACTCTAAAACGTCTGCGCGATTTAGGCAACACGGTTTTGGTAGTTGAACACGATGAGGACACAATTCGCCAGGCTGATTTTTTGCTAGATATTGGACCAGGCGCTGGTGTTCATGGTGGTGAAGTTATAGCATCTGGCACTCCAGACGAGGTGGCTAAAAACCCAAAATCTATTACTGGACGATACCTATCTGGTACTGAAAAAATCGAAGTGCCGAAAAAACGTCGTGACATAAATCCCGAGCGTAAACTAAATATTATTGGCGCGCGCGAAAATAATTTAAAAAATCTCAATGTCGAGATTCCTCTGGGGGTTATGACAGTCGTCTCAGGCGTTAGTGGCTCTGGCAAGTCGACCCTCATCAACGACATCTTGGCAAAGCAACTATCGATGCAGTTACACCGTGCCCACGAAATCCCAGGCGAACACGACCGTATCGAAGGTATCGAACAGCTCGATAAAGCCATCATCATCGACCAGTCGGCCATTGGTCGTACGCCGCGTTCAAATCCGGCTACCTATACCGGAGTTTGGACGCCAATTCGTGATCTTTTTGCTGGTACACCAGAGGCAAATGTGCGCGGCTATAAAGCTGGCCGGTTTAGCTTTAATGTCAAGGGCGGACGCTGCGAGAACTGTCAGGGTGATGGCGTGATTAAAATTGAAATGCACTTTCTGCCAGATGTTTATGTAACTTGTGATGTTTGTCATGGCAAACGCTACAACCGCGAGGCGCTCGAAATTAAATATAAAGGGGCTTCAATCGCTGATGTGCTGGATATGACCATCGAACAGGCTGCTAAGTTTTTCGAAAATATTCCTAGCGTGGCCAACAAATTAAATACATTGGTTGAAGTTGGCTTGGGCTATATAAAAATGGGGCAATCTGCCACTACTTTTTCTGGTGGCGAGGCACAGCGTATCAAATTAGCTTCGGAGCTATCACGCCGTTCGACTGGTAAAACCATGTATATTTTAGATGAACCGACCACTGGTCTACATAGCGCTGACGTTAAAAGGCTGCTAACTATACTACAGCAACTAGTTCAGGGCGGTAATAGCATGGTAATCATCGAACACAACCTAGATGTTGTTAAGTCGGCTGACTACATTATAGATATGGGTCCAGAGGGTGGCTTAAATGGTGGACAGGTTATCGCGACCGGTACTCCAGAAGATGTTGTGAAAAATACAACGTCTGCTACTGGTGTTTATCTCAAGCCTCTTTTATAGATAAGTGCCTGGTAAGCGCCAATAGTAATGTTAGCTAAATCATTTTCAGCAGTAACGCCTAGCAAAGCGGCGCTAGAGAAGTCGTCGCTATAATCTGGACTTTGACTATCAAAAACTAGCTCCCATTCGCCGTTCGGCAGGCTAATTTGATAGTTGTCGAAATTATCGCCATTGAAATTAACTAATACTAGAACGTCGTCTTCGCCCTCATGGTACCAGCGCCGGTAGCCTAGGACACCATTGCTATAGTTGATGTGCGAAATCTTGAAACCGTTGCCCTGCAGGGCTTTTTCTAGGCGGCGCAAAGCGATTAAATCACGATGAGCTTGTACTAGTCCAGAAAATTTCTCGGCGTTTCGCCAATCGAGAGCTTTCCAGCCAGTAAAGTAACCGTCCTCGACGAATTCCTCTCCCTGTAGTAGCATAGGAACGCCAGGCGCGGTTAGCGTCAGGCTTTGGGCGATTAAAGTTTTAGAACGAGCAATTTTGCCATCGGCGTCAGAATCAGCTTCGGCGTTAAGTCTTTCATGGCCGCCAGCTGCTGAGTCATGTGAATCGGCATAAATGACTTTTTGAAAGCCATCATCGTTGAAGTAGCGTTGTAATTCACCAACAAAAGTATCGAGGTTTTGGGAGTTAACCACACCCATGGCAGTTCGTAGAGTATTTGGGAAGACAATTGACCACTGGGCATCAAAGTGCAAGCCGTAGCCGGATGTTACATTTGGATCAAAACCGGTGTCTTCGGCTAGCATTAAACTGCCCGGTTTTAGCTCGTGAGCTAAATCGGTCATGGCGCGTAGTAATGAATAACCCTCTGGTAAATCCGCCAGCACACGACCATCATTATCACGTAGTCGGCTTATGTACGATGTAGCATCCAGCCTTAAACCGTCGATATGAAACTCCTCGAACCACATACGCACGTTGTCGAGTAGGTAAGAGCGAACTTCCTCGCGGCCATAGTCATAACGGTCACCCCATGGTGTGACCGCTCTCTCATCATTGTAAAAATAAATACCACCATGATAATTTTCATTCCATCCATCTAATTGATAGAGATTGTTCTGGGGGGTTAGATGGTTGTAAACCATATCTAAAATTACGGCAATATTTTTCTCGTGAGCTTGTTTTACTAATTCCATTAGATCGTGTCGGCTACCATAGGTTTCCTCTATAGAAAAAATATGAGTCGGTGAATAGCCCCAGCCAGAGTCATCAACCATGTTAGTAATCGGCAAAAGTTCAATGGCGGTTATACCGAGATCTTTGAGGTAGTCTAATTTTTCAGCTATAGTTTTGAAAGTACCTGGCGTGGATGGATCGGGTTTATTAAAGGTACCGACGTGTAGTTCGTAAATTACTTGTTGGTTAATGGGTTGTGGCGTAAAACTATCACCAGACCAATCAAAGTCGTCCTGTATCACCACGCTCCAACCACCATTTGAGGCAGTCAATCGCCTAGCCCGCGGATCGTTACGCTGTAGTTTGTTGTCCCATGGGTCGGTTATTAAATAGTGATAATTTTGTCCGGGTTGAATGTCACTAGTTTCTAGAGACCAATAGCCATTTTCAACAGACATTGGAAAAGTTTTTTCAGCACCATTATCATTGATTAAAACTTCAACATTTTTCGCAAATGGCGCCCAGACCTTGAAGCTAACTTTGTCACCGTCTACATGCGTGCCCAACCCTAGATTGTTCATAGTCTCATTGTATCAAAAACGCTAGCGCTTACCAATCAGTTCAGCAAATTGTTTTTTAGCAGATGCCCAAATGCTATCACGTAGTTTCTTGTCGCGCAAAATATGAATAACTGCTGGCAACACTGACACTAAAATAATAATCAAAACGATTGGCAAAATAATTTGATCGATGTCGATGCCAGCTTTTTCCAGAATGCCACCTATCAAAAAGCCGGCATAGGTTACAGCTGCTACCCAAAGAGCGCCACCAATGAGGTTGTAGATAGTAAATTTACGGTAGTCCATTTTTCCTGCTCCAGCTACAATCGGTACAAAAGTACGCACGATTGGTATGAAACGAGTCAGGACGATAGCAATGCCGCCATGCTTTTCATAAAAAGCACTAGCTCGGGCTAAATATTCTTGTTTAAAAATCCGCGCATCGGGTCTAGAGAAAATCTTTGAACCCATTGATCGCCCAAACGCATAACCAACGCTATTACCTAAAACTGCCGCGATGAATATTAAAAGCACCGCAAAGTGGATGTTAAAGCCGATGATACCAGTTTGAATCAAAAATCCTGCAGTAAACAGCAGCGAATCACCAGGTAAGAAAAAGCCAATTAGCAGACCAGACTCGGCAAAAATAATCGCCATAACGATTAACACGCCGCCCCATGTTAGCAAATCAATCAAACTTACACCAGGAATCATGATATAATTATATCATTAAGAAAAGGGGAGTTTATATGCATCACGATTTTTCACTGACTCTAAGTCCCCGGACGGCGAGCGGTAAACAGGCTAAAAAATTACGACGAGAGGGTTTAGTGCCTAGCGTAGTTTACGAAGGTGGCGCAGAGGCCGTCATGACGCAGTCTCCTAATATTGAAACCACCAAGGTAGTTCAGGCGGCAGGTAAACACTCTCCAATTAATCTAACGATCGATGGCAAGAAACAATTGGCTATCATCAAGACCATTGATCTTGACCCTGTAAAGCACTCGATTCGTCACGTGGCATTTCACGCCATCAAACAAAACGAAGTCATTACGACCGAAGTCCCAATTGTACTAACTGGCGTAGGCTCGAGCCCAGCCGAAAAAGCCGGACTGGTGATTCTACAAGCCATTGAAAGTTTAGAGGTCAAGGCTAAGCCAGCCGACCTACCAGAATCTATCGAGATTTCGCTAGAATCAATGGCGACTACTGAGGATAAGCTGACTATCGGTGATATAGTTCTGCCTAGTGGTGTTGAACTGGCTGATCAAGAGCCCGAGCTTAAGGAATTGGTTGTGGCTAACGTTTACGAGCCAGCCGCTCTAGAAGCTGCCAACGAAGCCGCTGCTGGTGAGGCCGAAGCCGAAAAGCCTGCCGAGGACACAGAAGAAGCTCCTGCTGAGGAACCCAAACCAGAAGAGAAATCCGAGTAATGATCGAAGTCGAGAAGCGTTTCGTGAGTCCAACGCCTGAGCAACAGGCTTCACTGACGCGGGGCGCTGAGTTCGTCAAGACCAAAGAGATTACCGACACTTACTATGACAGCGCTACTTTCTCGTTGGCTCATACCGATCGCTGGTTGCGCCAGCGTAACGACCGCTTTGAGCTGAAAGTGCCGATTGACGGCGGTGGTAAAACAGCTGTCGTCCAGACCTATCGTGAGCTGGAGACTGATGCTGAGATTTATCAAGCGCTCGCGCTGAACGAGGACGCCGATTTAGCTACGGATTTAGCGAAGGCTGGTTTCAAAGCTTTCATGACGGCTCGAACAGTGCGCAATTCGTACAAAAACCACGGTTTTAACATCGATATTGATAAAACTACTTACGAAAACGCCGATTTTACTTATAGTGGTGTTGACATTGAGGTCATGGTCGAAGAGCAAGCTGACATTCCGGCGGCTTCGGCGCGTATCTTGGAATTTGCCAGTAGCCATGGCTTGGCCATCGACGGCGCACCACTTGGCAAGATTGGCAATTACATCAAAAACGCTTTGCCTGATGACTATAAAAAACTAGTTGCAGCCGGTATTCTACCGCAAGCGTAAACTGTTTTTTGTGTTATAATAAGTATTACTTATGGCACAGAAAATCTTGCTTTATTATAAATTTACTCCGATAGCTGATCCGGAGGTTGTGAAGCTTTGGCAAAAAACTTTAACTGACGGTTTGAATCTGCGCGGGCGTATCTTGATATCTAAGCAAGGTATTAACGGCACGGTTGGTGGCGAAATCGACGACCTCAAGAACTACATCAAAGAAACCAAAAAGTTTCCAAGCTTCAAAGACATTGTTTTTAAATGGTCGTATGGATCTCGTGATGATTTTCCACGTATGAGTGTCAAAAATCGCCGCGAGTTAGTCGGCTTTAAAAATTCCGAGGACGAGTTTGAAGTTGACGAGGGCGGTGTGATTGGCGGCGGTCAACACCTAAAACCAAAACAAGTTCACGAGTTAGTGGAAAAATATGGTGACGACGTAGTCTTTTTTGATGGTCGTAACGCCCACGAGGCTAAAATCGGTAAATTTAAAAACGCTATCGTACCAAACACCAATACTTCGCGAGATTTCTTAGCTGAGTTAGAATCTGACAAATACGATAACATCAAAGATAAGAAAGTTATTACTTATTGTACTGGCGGTGTGCGTTGTGAAGTTATTTCGGCTATGATGAAAAAGCGCGGTTTCAAAGATGTTTACCAAATCGACGGCGGTATTGTGAAATATGGCGAAAGCTACGGCGACGATGGTTTGTGGGAAGGATCTTTGCGAGTGTTTGATGATCGCATGACGGTGAATTTCTCTGACCACGCTAAAACCATTGGTGAATGTACCCATTGCGGCGGCAAAACTAGCAACTTTGAAAACTGTGCTTATGCCAACTGTAACGATCTGGTTCTAATCTGCGAAAACTGTAAACAAAATTCAGATTTGCTCTATCACACCGACGAGTGTCGCCAAAAAGCGCTAGCACTCGTATAATTAAATAGTGAACAAACAACTTGCCGATAAACTAAAAACTTTGCCTAGTGCCCCGGGGGTGTATTTTCATCACGACTCAAAAGGCCGAGTCATTTACGTCGGCAAGGCGGCGATTTTAAAAAATCGCGTGCGCCAGTACTTCCAATCTCAAAAAGATATGGATGTAAAAACTCGGGCACTGGTGGCAGAAATTCATGATACAACTTGGGTGGAAACCAATTCTGAACTCGATGCGTTGTTTCTAGAAAGTGAAATGGTCAAACGCTATAAACCGCGCTTTAACATCTTGCTACGCGACGATAAAAGTGTTAGTTATGTGCGAATTGATATTAAAAGCGAGTGGCCAACAGTTAGTTTTACTCGGACGCCGCTAGATGATGGGGCAGAATATCTAGGTCCGTATTTTGGTAGCTTTGCTATCAAAAAAGCCATGCGTAGTTTGCGTCAAATTTTCCCGTATTTGGTTAAACAACGCGGCAAGGAATCGAAACTTGATTCGCAAATCGGCCTCAGCCCGTCACCAGATATTACGAGTGCCGAATATAAAAAATCACTTCGCCAGATGATTCGTTACATGAAAGGTGATCGCCAGAAAGTTATCGATAAATTACAAAAGTCGATGCTCTTGGCCGCCTCCAAACAGCAGTTTGAACTAGCCGCAAAATTTAGGAACCAACTCTCGCTAGTACGAGCACTTAAAAATAAAATTATGTTTGGCGATAAGGAATTCCTGGACGTTTCCAAAGATCGAGCATTAAAAAGCCTAGTAGAATTATTTGGCCTAAACGAAGCACCCAAACGTATCGAAGCTTATGACATATCGCATCAATCTGGTCAGAACGTAGTGGCCAGCATGGTAACGTTTATCAACGGCGTTTCAGATCGGGCTGAGTATCGCAAGTTTAAACTCTCGGAACGAAATGATGATACCGGTAATATATATGCTACCTTGACGCGTAGGTTAAGCGAAAAAAATCTGCGCGAGTGGGGACAACCCGACTTGATTCTAATCGATGGCGGTAAAGGGCAGCTGGAGGCAGCCATAAAAGCAGTTGAAAGTTCTGGTCTAAAGATTCCAACCATTTCGATTGCTAAACGTGAAGAGGAAATAGTCGTCCACAGTGAAAAATCTAACATCAAACTCGACAGAATAATTGAACTGCTGCGTAAGCCCATTTTAACGGTCAGTATTACGCCATCGGGCAGTTTTTACGTGATAAATCTCCATGTTGGCGCTTCTAATGCTGGCGGTCACTCAAAAAACCTACACGCCAGTACCACTGGCGAAGTTTCGCCATACGATGACGCCGTCAAACTTTTTCAGCGTTTACGTGACGAGTCGCACCGCTTCGCTATCACATACCACTCTCACCTAAAGCGTAAAACTATGCTAAAATAAGGTCAAATGCTTAGGCAACTATCAGTCTTTGTTCTACGTTGGGTGCTCAACTCGTTTGGGCTGTGGTTATCTGTCAAATTATTATCCGCTGCCCATTCTGACTCGGTTGATTCAACCGCTGGCTTTTGGGGTTTCATCCTGGCTGGTTTGATATTCTCGCTGATTAATTCCCTGCTTAGGCCACTAGTTGTAGTGCTATCAATACCGGCTATTTTATTGACCTTGGGACTATTTATGCTGATTGTAAACGGCGTTTT
>Ga0164242_10007460_pt1 | contig 11971 bp, 8 predicted proteins | sample OricomgcompostMG_FD_108783 | JGI IMG/M metagenome (GOLD analysis project Ga0164242, IMG submission 108783) | Miracle-Growth compost microbial communities from Emeryville, California, USA - Original compost - Miracle growth compost (MG) ... | reverse complement strand
CTGGCGGGGAGTCACTGGCTGCCGTTGATCGGCCTGCTGGGTGTCCATGTCGTGGTGATGAGCCTCGTCGATCCGCACTTCTCCGTCGACGCGACGTCGGGCCGCCTGATGCTCTCGGTGATCGCCGCGGATCTCGCCATCGTCGTCCTGCCTGCCGTGCTCACCGCACGGGTCTCGCGACGGCGCTGGAGGGTGGAGGCAAGTGTCCGGGCAGTGCCCTGGGGTGTGCTGATCGGCATTCTCGGCGTGGCGATCAGCAGGTTGATCGGCTTCGTCCCCGGCCTGCTCAGCGGCTCGACGATGGAGATGAAACAGCCCCACGCATCGGTCGTGGACAAGGTCCGTACCCTACGCTTCCGGACCGTCCTCGCCCTCGTGCTCGGCGCGGTCTGCTGGATCGTCTCCCAGCTGGTGTCGACGACCGGGAACGTGGTCACGCTCTGGGCCCACGACGCCGCGATCGCGGGCATGATCGTCGCCTTCGTCGGCGCGCCGGTGGACCTGCTGCCGCTCTCGTTCATGGCGGGCGGCACGCTCTTCCGACATGCCCGCAGGACGTGGGCGGCGCTCCTGATCTGCGCCGTGACGGCCTTCGTCGCACTGGTGGTGCCGCAGCCGTCGTACTGGTTGAAACTCGGGCACCGGGTGACCTGGTGGCTGATCGTAGCGAGCCTAGCCATCGTGACGACCCTGGTGGTGGTCGTCGTCCTGCACCGGCGCGAGCAGGCCAAGGCGGCGGCGGAGGAACTCGGACCGGCGCAGGCATAGCGCGGCCCGCCGCTGATCGCGGTCGTTCGCAACGGTTTTCGCAACGCACCCGGACGTAGCTTGCGTAGATCGCCGCTCGGTGATCGTCCGCGGCGCCAGCGCCGAGGCGCGGAAGGGAAGCAGATGTCCGATCCCGCAACCGCCATAAGAAGTCAGACGCAAACACTGCTTCGCGTCCTCCGGGACGCGCGCACGATGCTCGCCGGTCATCCGCCAGCTCCGCGCATCCCGTCGGGCGCCACGGGTTTCACACCGCCCGTCGAGCCCGCGTCGTACGACGAGGAGTCTGCCGCGGGTTGGGGTTTCGCGGACACCGAGTTCGTCGTCCGGGCCGATGACTCGGTCGTGCTCACCGGCTCTCGCTATGACATCTGTGGCACCGAGCTCCCGAACCTGCTGCCCTGGATCTCGAACGAGCTCGACGTGCCGATGGGCTATGCGACGCGGCGGGAGTCCGAGTACCCGCCGAAGATCCCCGAACCTCGCCGGGACACCGCACTAGAGGCGGCGCTGCGTGCCTTCCTTGCCGAGGACCAGATCTCCGACGACCCGATCGTCAGGCTGCGACACGGCCACGGACACTCCGGTGCCGAGGTTTATGCCGTCAACTACGGGAGCATCCCACGGTTGCCCGATCTGGTCGTGCATCCGCGATCACATGACGAGGTCGTGCGGATCGTCGACGCGGCGCAGTGCCACGGAGCGTGTGTCGTTCCGTTCGGGGGTGGCACCAATGTCACCGAGGCGCTTCGCCTTCCGCTGGAGGAGACCAGGGTAGTCATCATCGTCGACCTGCGTCAGATGAACCGGATCCTCAGCGTGGACGTCGTGAACCGCACCGCACACATCGAGGCAGGGGCGACCGGGCGCCACATCGCGGCCGAGCTCGAGAAGCACGGACTGACGATGGGGCACGAGCCGGACTCGCTGGAGTTCTCCACTCTGGGTGGTTGGATCGCGACCAATGCGAGTGGGATGAAGAAGAACCGCTACGGCAACATCGAGGATCTGGTCCTCGACCTGACCGCGGTCACTGCACGCGGTGTCGTGTCGCGCAGCGGCGTCGGGCCTCGGGAGAGCATCGGCGTCAACCCGGCCCGGGTGATGTTCGGCAGCGAGGGCAACCTCGGCATCGTCACCAGTGCCGTGGTGAAGGTCAGTCCGCTGCCGGAGGTGCAGCGCTACGGGAGCTTCGTCTTCCCCGACCTGAAGACCGGCCTGGCCTTCCTGTACGACGTGCAGCGCAGCGGTGCGACGCCGGCCAGTGTGCGTCTGATGGACAACACCCAGTTCCAACTCGGCCAGACGCTCAAGCCTGCCTCGCACGGACGGGCCGCGGCCGCAAAGAGCAGGCTGGAAAGGCTGATCGTGACCGGCCTCAAGGGCTTCGACCCGGAGAAGCTCTCGGCCGCGACATTCGTCTACGAGGGGAGCCGGGAGGAGGTCGACTACCAGCGGCGGGTGGTGGGCCGAATCGCGAAGCGGCATCGCGGCCTCTCCGCCGGCGCTGCCAACGGGGAGCGTGGCTACCAGTTGACCTTCAGCATCGCCTATATCCGCGACCTGACCTATCAGCAGGATGGGATCGCGGAGAGCTTCGAGACGAGTGTGCCGTGGAGCCGCGCGCACCAGATCTACGATGCGGTACGTCACACGGTTTATGAGGAGCACGCCCGTCGGGGGCTTCCGGGACGCCCCTTCTTCTCCGGCCGGTTCACGCAGATCTACCAGTCGGGCGTGGCGGTGTACTTCTATCTCGGCTTCTCCGCGAAGGGCGTCGAGGACCCCATCGGTGAGTACACCGCGATCGAGCACCTGGCACGGAAGGCGATCCTGGCGGCGGGTGGCACGCTCTCCCACCATCACGGAGTGGGGAAGATCCGCCAGCACTACCTCGTCGACGTCTATTCCGAGGGTGCCCGGCGTTGTGTGCAGGACATCAAGGCGGCGGTGGATCCGGCGAACCTCTTCGGTGTCGGCAACCAGGCCATGAGCGATCCGGTGGAGGGCGAGGTGGTGACCGACCATGTCTGATGCCCATGTGCTGCTGACCGGAGTCACCGGTTTCATCGGCAAGCTCCTCCTCGAAGATCTCCTCCGCCGCGACGACGTGGCCGGTGTCACGGTGATCGTGCGTCCCGAAGCCGGCGCCGACGACGTACGGGAGTCGGCGACCAACCGGTTCTTCAGCACCGTCGGAGGCTCGCCGGTGTTCGATCGCATGCCGGACGGCTGGAGCGACCGCGTCAGGGTCCTCGCCGGCGACCTGACCCTCGTTGACTGCGGTCTGGAGCGGGGGGAGGTCCGCGACCTCGTCGAGCAGACCACGCACATCGTGCACTGTGCGGCGGCGATCAACATGGACCTGCCCATGAAGGAGGCCGCCCGCAGCAACATCACGACCAGCCTCAACGTGCTCGAGCTCGCGAAGCGGTGTGCACGCCTGCGGATCATGGTGTCGGTCTCCACGGCCTACGTCACACCGTGGCGCGAGGGCCCCATCGTCGAAGAACTCGTCCGGCTGCCGCGCCCCGCCGCTCTTCTCCACCGCGCCATCGAGGAGGGCGCCGTCCCGGAGGAGGCGCTCCTGGCCGAGACGGGCCATGCGAACACCTACACCTACACCAAGTGCCTGGCCGAGCACCTGCTGGCCGAGCGGCGCGAGCACGTGCCGCTGCGGATCGTGCGTCCCAGCATCGTGGGACCGGCGCTTCAGCACCCGATGCCCGGTTGGGTCGACTCGCCGGCGGCTTACGCCGGAGCTCTCCTCCTGACCGGTCTTGGTCTGGTCAAGGCATGGAACGCCGACCCGGGCGCGCGCAACGACGTCATCCCGGTCGACGGCGCGGTCCGCAGCATCTGCGGAGCCGCCTTCGCTCCGCCGCCCGGGGACGTCGAGGTCTGGCATGCGGTTGCGGGAGCAGACCACTGTCTCCGGATGGACCGGGGTGTCCATGAGGCCGAGGTCTTCTTCAGCCGCCGAACGGGGTCGCGCCGTAAGCCGGGCGCCTTCGTGGGCGACAGGGATCACGGCTACCAGCTGCAGAACCTGTGGCGCCAAGACCTTCCGCTGACGTTGGCGCGTGCGGTACAGATCAAGCGAGCGCGACGCAGACGGCTTCGCAAGGTCGCCGACCAGGCACGATCCGTGGTCGACATCTTGGCGTACTTCATCAGCCGCACCTACGACTTCCGCACATCTCGTCCCTCGACCCTGCCGGACTACACGGTCGAGGACTACCTCGAGACGTCCCTGCGCGGCGTCTACCAGTACCTGTTGGGAAACGACGAGACCCAGCAGACTCTCGCCGGCGCCGATCACGTCGACGGCCGTCGGGATCTGGGCTGGGCGATCGGCAAGCGGCAGTCGAGTCGCGTCACCCCCGTGCTCGCCTACGGGCTGCGAAAGGCCCTGCGCTCCAGTACCGATCGCGTCACCTTCGACCGCACCTCCTTCGAGAACGCCGTCGCCGCCGCGCCACCGGACGCCCTGTTCGTCCTTGCTCCCACCCATCGGAGCTACCTGGACTTCCTGCTCACCACCTATCTCACCTACCAGCACCCCGAGCTCGGGATTCCGATGCCGCACATCGCCGCCGCCGAGGAGTTCGGCAAGAACCCGGTGATGGGGCGGATTCTTCAGGACGCGGGGGCTTTCTACATCCCGCGTGGAGTCGGTAACGAGGTGCCGGCCGTCACCGACGAGCTCCGACGAGTCGCTGATGCGGGTGGTTCGCTGATGATCTTCGTCGAGGGGCAGCGGAGTCGGTCGCAGTACGTCCTCCCGCCCAAGCGGGGACTCCTCCGTGGGCTGCAGGGTACCGGGAAGACCTTCGTGATCCTGCCGATCACGATCTCCTACGACCGGCGACCGGAGGACTCGGCCCTGGCTCGGGAGCTGCGCGGTGGGTCACGGTCGAAGGTGTCGGTGGAGGGAACGGCCCGGTACGCCGCCGAGGTACTCCGCGGACACAGCAAGCTCGGTCGCGCCCACCTCGCCTGTGGTGAGCCGCTCGTCATGCTCCCCGACACCGACATACCCGCGCTGACGCATGAGGTCGCCGCGGCATTCCAGCGGCACGCCACCGTCACCGACTACCACCTGCGGATGTTCCTGGCGCGCACCGGTGTCGATGTCGAACTCCCCTGGCTCCGCGGCGCGATCGCCTCGCGCGGTGGCCGCGTCCTCGACAGCGCCTGTCCGACCGATGCTGTCGAGGAGGAGACCGCCCGCTCGCTGAGTCATCTCTGGATCCATTGGTTCTATCCCGACGCGGAGATGCTGTGGCCGGGCTGCCCCGCCGTCCGCGACCATCTCGCTCGACACGACTGGCGCACAGCAGGGCGCTCCGAGGCGGTGGAGATGCCCGATGCTCGAACCGCTGAGGTGGTGGGCGCGCTCTTCGAGCCGGTCGTCTCGGACTACGAACAGGTCGTCCGGACGCTTGCGGAGGCTCGGACGAGACAGCCTGTTCCGACGCCGCTCGGCTTCTGCGCCGCGGCCGGGGGCGCCTTCCTGCCTCACGTGGAGGACGCCTATTCCATGTTGACCGACCGCGGTGTGCTGGTGCGTGACGGTGGCAGACACATCTGGGGGCCGAACGCCGAGCAGCTCGACCTCCTGCACGAGGAGATCGCCGCGTCGCCGGTGCTCGCCGGGTCAGCCACGAGCCCGAGCCAGGACCTCCCCGGCGAGCGGAGAGCGTCGTGACCGGCGTGCTCGTCACGGGCGGGACGGGCTTCCTAGGACGTCACGTACTCGGCGAGCTCGCCAGGGTGGGTGTGCCGGCATCGGCGCTCGTACGCTCTCCTCAGACTTGGACAGCAGCCGATTGGCGCGACGAGGTGGGCGATCCGCGGGTGGTCGCCGGAAGTCCGCTCCAGCTCGACGGTCTGGCCGACCAGCTGACCGGTACGACGACCATCCTGCACGCCGCGGCCGCCGTGCGGCACACGCGGGCCGAGGTCCAGGACATGGTCGAGTTCAACGTCAACGGCACCCTCAACATGGTGCGACTAGCGGCACGACTCGGCGCCCGTCTCGTCTTCGTGTCGACGTCGGGCACGGTCGGCTGCTACAGGTCTCCGGATGTGCTCGCCGACGAGGATTCGCCCTATGCGGAAAAGGTGATCCGGCGGTGGCCCTACTACGCCTCGAAGATGCAGGCGGAGATCCGGGCACGCGCTCTTGCCAGGTCCTACGACGTGGAGCTCGTCATCGTCCGCCCGCCGGTCCTGCTCGGCCCCGGGGATCATCGACATCGCTCCCTCAAGCACATCACCCGCGTCCTCGACTCAGAACTGCCCCTCATCCCTCGGGGTGGCATGCACTTCACGGATGTCCGCGATGTCGCCGAGGCGCTCGTCAGGGTCAGTCTCCTCGAGGGTCCGAAGCCGATCTACCACCTGCCTGGGCATCAGGGTCCGATGAGGGAGTTCCTGGCGATGGTCAGTGAGGTCGCGGGCGTGCCCATCTCTCCGAAGGCGAGGGACGTGGCGAACTGGAAACTGGCATGCCTCGCGCCGCTCGCGCGTGTGGTCCCGGCGCTGTCGGATCCGGTGCTCATCGAGATGGCTGCCTGTCATTGGGGAATGACCTCCCTCCACAGTGCCCGCGACCTCGGATACCAGCCGCGGCCGGCGCGCCAGACGCTCGTGGACGCTATCGAGTGGCTGCGCGCGGATCGGTCCCGAAGCCTGCGTACCACCTGACACCGCTGACCTGCCCGTCCACGATCGAGCGGAGGCCGATCCGATGTTCTCCTCGCCGTCCTGGCTTCCGCTGCCCGTGGCGGTCGCCTTCATGGTCGGGCCCTTTCCCGTCATCGTGGGCACTGCCGCGTCCCTCGTCGTTCGGGTCGCGCGGCCCCAGCTCGACCTCCGAGACGTTTTTCGGCGAACACTGTCCTGGTGGATGGTCGCCGCGGCCTTGCTCCTCCTGGTCATCGTGCCGCCGGCCGTGGCGGTCGCCCTGTTCGCGGTGCTGATCGGGCGGGCCCTCTACGAGTGCGTCACCGTGGCACGAGGTATCGGCAGCCCACTGATGGTCACCGCGACCACCCTCATCGCGGTGGGCCTCGGTCTGCTCGGGCTGCTGCTCTACCGCGGAGACAACGACTCCGTCGTCCTCTTCGTCTGGATCTTCTGCCTGACTCAGGTCAACGACGTCGCCCAGTACCTCACCGGTAAGGCTCTCGGGCGGCACCGGGTCGCGCCGCGGATCAGCCCCCGTAAGACGGTGGAAGGGCTGATCGGTGGTGTTGTGATCACCGCCGCTCTGAGTCTGGGCCTGACTCCCGCACTGCTCCCGGTCGGCAGAGCCACGGCACTGGGATTCGGCCTGGTCGCGGGTCTCGGTGGCTTCCTCGGGGACCTCTTCTTCTCCCTGGTCAAGCGACGCTCGGGCGTGAAGGACTTCGCCAACCTGTTGCCGGGCCAGGGCGGGATCCTCGACCGGCTCGACAGCGTCACCTTCACCGCGCCCGTGCTGCTCTGCTACCTGGCCGCGTTCGCGCCGCCGGTGCTCCGGACCTGAGTTGGGAAAGGCCATGACCCCACGAACCGTCCTCAACGCCGTGCCGAGCGCGCTCACGGTCGGCAACGCGGTAGCGGGGCTCGCCGCGATCACCGCAGCCGGCACCGCGCGCACGACGGAGCGGGCGCTGTACGTCGGCCTCCTGCTGGTCGTCGTGGGTGTGCTTCTCGACACGATCGACGGTCCCTTGGCCCGGGCATTGAGAGCACAGAGCCCGCTCGGCGGACAGCTCGACTCGCTGGCCGACGGGGTGACCTTCGGGCTCGCGTCGGCCGTTCTCGTCTGGCACGGCTTCGTGGCCTTCGGGCACGATGTCCTCGGATTCGCTCTGGCGGCCTGGTGGCTGGCGGCGGTGCTCCTGCGGCTCGCCCGGTTCAACCTGGAGAATGACCCCTCGGTTCCGCACCTCTCCTTCACCGGTCTCTCGTCCCCGGCAGCGGCGCTCCTGGTCACGGCGTCCGTGAGCTTCACCGCCGGACACGACGCCTCACTCTGGCTCCCCGTCGTACCTGCGGTGCTCCTGCCTGCGCTGATGATCAGTCGGCTTCGCTTCGTGGATCTGCCCAAGCGCTATCTTGCGCGTCCACGCTGCCTCGTCGAGCTCGTGCCGATCCCCGTGCTGGTGCCCTTCGTCGGCTTCGACGGAGCCCTCGGCCTGTTCCTGGCCGTGTTCGTGCTGGTCTCGCTGGTGCCGAGCTCACGTCGTGCCGGCGTGGCGGAGACGGGTGCAGCCTCATGAACCTCAAGGGCGTCTTCGAGAAGGCCGTGGTGTACGAGGAGATGCTGTGGCCGCGGCACCTGATGGCCCGCGTGGGGCGTCACGCCTTCGACTCGGAGTGGCCGCCGCTGCGCAGCGCCCTCATCCGGAGCTTCCTGCGAACACAACCGGTGGACATGAGCGACGCGCTGATCGAGGACCCCTTCGCCTACCCTTCCTTCGCTTCCTTCTTCGGCCGCGAGCTGCGGCCTGGCGCGCGCACGATAGCTCCGGGAAGCGATGAGCTCGCCTCACCCGTCGACGGGATGGTCGCCAGTCATGGGGACATTCATGACGGCAGCCTGATCCAGGCGAAGGGGCGGGAGTTCACGCTCGCGGCACTGCTCGCAAGCGCCTTCCCACAGAACCCATCGCTGCACGACGGTGATTACCTGACGATCTATCTGGCGAAACACGACTACCACCGAGTCCATGCCCCCATGGACTGCACCTTGCTCCGCACCACCTACGTCCCGGGCCGTCTGTTCAGCGTCAACCCCCGCTCGGCCGAATCCATCGACGACCTCTACGCCCGCAACGAGCGGCTGATCTGCGAGTTCGGGGCCTCGTTCGGCACCTTCGTGCTGGTGATGGTGGGGGCCGGGTTCGTGTCGGGGATCGAGACGCGCTGGGAGCCGCGGACGCCTCACGACCGGCGACGAGCGTCGTGCCGCGACCACCGCGGGGAGGGGATCAGTTTCGCCAAGGGTGAGGAGATCGGCACCTTCCGCCTCGGTTCCACGGTGGTCCTGGTGCTGCCGGCTCGAGTGACGACCTGGGACGACGGTGTCGCGAACGGCAGCAAGGTCCGCATGGGACAGGCGCTGGCGCGAGTCGGGTGCGTCGGATGACCGGAGTCGTGCGTACGCAGGTGCCACCTCGCTCGATGAACCGCATCCGACAACAACGGGCGTGGTTCTTCAGCGACTGGGCCAGTTCGGCCTTCTCCTCCACCATCCTGGGCGCGCTGTTCGCGCCGTACCTGATCACCATCGCCCAGCGCGATGCGTGCGGATTCGTCAGCAGTGGCGGTCACGGCTGCCACGGGAGCGTCGAGCTGCTCGGTCTGCCGATCGCTCCCGGGTCGCTTCCCTCGTACGTCACGACCGCCGCTCTGATCATCGGCGCCGTCCTCACTCCCGTGGTGGGTGCCACGGCCGACCGGATGGAGCACAAGACCGACCTGCTGATCAGCATCGTCTGGATCGGAGCGACTGCCACCGGGCTGCTCTTCCTGATGACCGGGACGCACTGGCTGTTCGGCAGCGTCGCCTTCGTCATCGCGACGGTGTGCTACTGCAACTCCCTGGTGGTCAGCGACTCGTTGCTCTCGGTGGTCGCTACGAAACAGGAGAGAGATCGCGTGTCCTCGATCGGCTGGGCGTTCTCCTACGTCGGTGGCGGACTGCTGCTCGCGGCCGACTTCGCGACGGTGAGCTTTCACGATGCGCTCGGCCTCAGCACCGAGATGTCGGTCCGGATCTGCCTGCTCTCGGCGGGCATCTGGTGGGCCGTCTTCGCAGTCATCCCGTGGCGGGGCATCACCGTGCACGGGCGGCCCCCACCCGCGGACGAGGGGGCAACGACCGGGTCTTTCGGCCAGCTCCGTGCGACTGTCAAGACGCTGCGGGACTACCCGGCGTCGGTCACCTTCCTGGCGGCGTACCTGTTCTTCAACATCGGCATTCAGACCATGGTCGCCTCCGCCGCGACCTTCGGCGAGAAGGGCCTGAACCTGAGTACCGGCGTGGTGCTCGGGGCCATTCTGCTGGTCCAGTTCGTCGCCACACTCGGCGCCGTGGGCTTCGCCAGGCTCGCGAACAGGCTCGGGACCAAGGAGGCGATCGTCGTCGGTCTCGTCTGTTGGATGGTCACACTCGCGGCCGGCGTCGTGGTTCCGGCAGAGAACGTGCCGGCCTTCCTCGTGCTCGGCGTCGCGTTGGGCCTCGTACTCGGTGGCACCCAGGCCCTGGCTCGGTCGTACTTCTCGCAGCTGATCCCGCACGGGAGGGAGGCGGAGTACTTCGGCTTCTACCACGCGCTGGGCCGGTCCACCTCGTGGGTAGGCGTGCTCACGGTCGGTCTCGTCTACCAGTTCAGCGGGTCCTACCGGCCGGCCCTGCTCGTGCTGATCGCCTTCTTCGGGGCAGGTGCCCTGCTGTTGTCGCGGATCGACACCAGCAGGGCCGTGCTCGAGGCCTCACACGAGGAGCAGGTCAGTGCGCCGAGCGTCGGCTGAGCAGGAGGGCGTGCGACTGGAAGAGGTCGCGGTGGGGCAGAGGGACCACGGCGAGCGTCGCCTCGAACTCGTCGCGAAAGGCGTCGGCGAAGCCGCGGAACCAGTTGGACTCGAAGACGAACTCGCGGATCGCATCGGTGTCGGTGAACTCGAGCTCCCTGATGTGGGACCGGTAGTCGACCACGCGGAAGGCGCCGTGTGCCTCGATCCTGGCCCGGAGTTCGTCGCGACTCGCCGGGATTCGGAAGTGCTCGTCCAGGACCGACTGGTCGACGAAGTCGCATGCCGCGGCGCTTGCCGGGATGTTGTCCATGGTCGTCGTCGCGATCGCGACGACGCCGGACGGTTCGAGATGTTCGGCGCAGTAGTCGAGCAGCTTCTCGATGCTCTCGTAGGCGAGAACGAAGTGGAACGAGATCAGGTCGAACTTTTCCGCGGGGACGACATCGTCGATGGTCCCCGGTAGAAGGGTGGCCGGCACCTTGCTCGCCGCGACCTCCAGCATCGCGGTCGACGGGTCGATGCCCCAGAGCAGACAGTCGGGATAGGCCTCGTGCAGTTCGGCGAGGAAGGTGCCGGTGCCGCACCCGATGTCGAGAGCGGTTCGTCCTCTGAAGGGGAGGTCGTGCAGTTGTGTCGCGCTCTGATTGCGCCCTGCCGCGATCAGACCGTAGTGGTCGTGGTCGTACGTCGCGGCGACGGCGTCGTAGAGCGGGTCTGGTTCGGTTCTCTGGTCAGTCATGACGATTCCCCTTGTCCGCCCGAGAGGCAATGCCCGCAGGCTGGCACTCGGCCGTTGTTGAAACCGTTGCCGTACTCAGGACGTGTTCTCAACCGACAGGGACACCCGGGTAGAGCGCGTCGATGTCGGCCGCGTACTTGTCCGCGATGGGGCCTCGCTTGAGCTTCAGGGTCGGGGTGAGCTCGTCGCCTCCGGGCTGCCAGGGCCCGTCGACGATGGTGAAGGACTTGACCTGCTCGACGCGGGAGAGGTGGGCGTTGGCGCGGTCGACGGCTCCCTGGATCTCGGTCTGGATCTCCGTCCCGGCCAGTCCGCGCGCCTGCGCCGCCTCGCGGTCGATGACGACCAGCGCGGTGACATAGGGGCGCCGGTCGCCGATGGCGACCACAGTGTCGATGATGCTGGACTCGACCCTGATCGCGCCTTCGATGTTCGCCGGTGACATGTTCTTGCCGGCCGCGTTGATGATGATCTCCTTCTTGCGGTCGACGATGGTGACGTAGCCGTCGGGGTCGATGGTGGCGATGTCGCCGGTGTGCAGCCAGCCAGCGGCGTCGACGGCCTCGGCGGTACGAGCGGGGTCGTTGCGATAGCCGCGCATCACGCCCGGGCTGCGCAGCAGCAGCTCGCCGTCCTCGGCCAGTCGGAGCTCGACGCCGGGCAGGGCGGTGCCGACGGTGCCGGCGCGGATGTCGTCGTACGGGGTGAGCGTGCCGATGTTGCACGTCTCGGACATGGCCCATGCCTCGGCGACCGGGATGCCGAGACCTTGCACGAAGTGCAGCACGTCAACGGAGATCGGCGCCGCTCCGCTGACCGCCGCCACGATCTGGCCCATGCCGATGCGACGGCGCAGTGAGGCGAGGATGAGACGCTCGGCGACGCGATGGGCGATGGCCAGACGAACACCCACCTCGCCCGCCGCGGCGG
>Ga0164242_10007459_pt1 | contig 11971 bp, 12 predicted proteins | sample OricomgcompostMG_FD_108783 | JGI IMG/M metagenome (GOLD analysis project Ga0164242, IMG submission 108783) | Miracle-Growth compost microbial communities from Emeryville, California, USA - Original compost - Miracle growth compost (MG) ... | reverse complement strand
TTCTTAGCGCCCTAGTTGAGCTCCTGCATACGATAGTTGTCCAGCCTCTTCAAGAACCTAGAACTATGTACTCACTTTGGGCCTCATTGACCACAGTTGTCGTGAAATATGACGTCACATTGGAAGAGCAGCACAAGGCATTGTAGAAATCCTCGGTCTTTCTTGTGTCAGACATTGGCCGAGCTTGGAAATCATGGGGGCCACACAGAAGGACAGCTCTCGATAGTAGATCGGCGACCTTGGCGAGTAACTAACACTAGACACCATGTACGGATCCGTACATGTACATACATCCATACGTACAACACAATACATAAAAGGGCAAGCAGATGCAAGAATGGCGACCTGCATGCAACCTTGTGTAGCAATGCTCCAGTGGGGGAGAGAGGAGCAACGCAGGCCGGGAGTGTGGCTAGAAAAATACTGCAAACTTCACACCCACAACCAGCTCCCTCCACGATGAACATTGACATGTGTCAGAAAACCCTTCGAGAAGCAACGACGAACTTCCAACTCCGCCGGGGGTGGAAACACCGACCCAATTGCGAAATGGACACGATCCGGCCGGCGAGATACGGGCCTGGAGATCTGCGGAAAAGGGGGCGGGCGGGAGATCATGAACGACGAGGGAGAAGGAAAAGACAAAGTAAAAAAGAGTATTCCAAATCACGCACATGGAAGCCCAACACAGCGGAGCATTGTGCGCCTTCATGCCCTCCTCACTTTCGGATCCCGCCCGTCCCGATCGCCCTGGCGCAACAACGTGAAACCTGGGGAACGGCTCTGAAACGGCGGTGCTTGGCGGACCGATCTGCGTGGACCTGGTTGAGGATGTCCTGGCGGAGTGGGAAGGGCCTTTCTATCTTTAGCACGCCGTGTCGCAAAGGGGCAATCATTGTCATTCTGTTCTGCTCAGGCGGTGACGGTTGCCGGGAGTTGATATCAACTTGGCCTGACGGAGGCGGTTCACTTGCAGGTGTTACGGTATAAATCTGTACAACGTCACGGTTTCAAGATCCGGTTGATTCGGCACATCCGGCAGTGTTCATACACTTCGCACGCCGTATGGAACTGAGTGATCTAAAGAGTTTCTTTGGATTGTTTTTCCTGTGCCACATCCCCGGCCTATGGCGCCATGTGAGTTATCTGGGGCCTCGAGCTGACGATTAGCGTACTAATACCCCCCAAACGGTAATAGAATCTCTCTATTTACTTTGCTTCATATGATCCACCCAAACGCCTTTCTAGAAGCAACACATGCAATATGCAAGGGAACCAACGCTGGAAAAAAAAAACCCAACCCAAATGCACCTGGTATCAAATAGTGACCCCCGAACCCAAGACGATTATGTCGTGCCATTCACCAACCACGTGACAATGGCCTTCCAAAACGACTGCTGATAGGGACACAATAACAGTTCGCAGCCGATGGCAGAGCCATCATCCTCGAGCTTCTGTTGAAGCCCTATGGATGTCCATCACGCGTACTCCCTTCCTCGACCACTGCGACCACAAAGAGAGGCCCCCGGTATCATCATCCCGCAACAAAGCGGCAATAAATGCCGCTTCGTTGGGAGCTGTGGGCACTAGTTGGTTGGGTAAGCTGGTTTATCGAAGTCAGAGGAAGCAAGGTAATCGAGGCCGAGGGACACTTGGCTGCAGGTGTCCGATCGCCCAGTTCCGCTGAGAATACCGGACCGCAAGGCGTCGTCTATGTCAACCATGCCGGGATTAAGCAAGGTGGAGGAAGGAAGCGAGCGAGGGAGCTGGGAAAGCGGGCTAAGCGATGTGCAGCTTGCAAGCTCCTCACTATGATCGGCAGGGTTCTACGTGCGGGACGGAGATCGGGGTGATGTCGACAAATAACTGAAAGGAGAAGCCAAACGATAAGAAAAGTAAAATAGAGAGCCTCAAGATGATCATATTTGGCCCTTGATATCAACCCGTCGGAAGGCGGCAGTCCTAGGGGCTTCGAAGAGGGGGCCGGCTTTGCCAGCCAGGAAAGCAATATATTCGCTTCGTTCTTCGAGCAGATGTTGACCGTTGTGATCAATGATGAACTGCGCGGCATCGGCATCTGACTCGAACCCCAACTCTTCGGTGATGAACCGCAGCCTCACATCAGGTTTGTACCTAGAGCAACTCGTTAGTATACACATGTAGGCTAAAATGGTGGATGGAGTAAGGGGCTTACGCTTTGCAAATGTTGCACAGAGCAGCGAGACGCTCACGACCGACAAACATGTCCATGAGATAAGCACCCATGTTTGGTGTGTCCAGATATAGCTGGAAGAACCGGTGGTAGTTGCCCAGCGCTAACGCTGAGCGAACGTCCAGGGCATGCTTAATGGCTCGCTCGCCCTTCTCTGCTGTGGTTAGATCTGCCAAAGCGTCGTTTAACGCGGTGCGATTGGCAGTATGAATGAAATAGAGGATACGGTACGCCTTGAATTCCACGGGGTTGCCGTTGATGCCCATCTGGTACAGCGCTCTCAACTGGGTCTGGCACTGGTTATACTCACCAAGATCCCCCTTCTCCAAGGCGATACGGGCATGGATTTCGTAGACTGACACTGTGAATTCGTTCCTAATGCGCTGCACGGTGAGGTCTTGGCGCATGGACTTGAACTGGTCGCAAATGTAAGAATAGTTGCCTTCTTTCCGCCACTTCTTCTTCAGGAGCTCCAAGGTCTGCTGCAAGATGGCTTCCGGGCGGACCTGGGACGGTACGGGGGCCGAAGTGAGGCGGAGATACTGCTTCTCTAGCACCTGGGAGGTGCCAACAACGGGGCCCGTGGTGGGAGGCGGGCTGGGCGATCGATATGTGGACCGATAGCCTCCATCAAACCGTTTTTGTCGCTTCTCCAACTGCTTTTGCAACTTACTCATGTTCTTGGAGGCCTGGTCATCTTTGGTCTGGCGCGACTTGCCCGGCGAAGGGTTGGAAATACGGTCCTGGAGAGAGGGACGGGCGGCGTCGGCCGATGTTCTCCAGGGCGGGGTTAGAGGTGCGGTGTCCGTATCGAGATCGTCTGACGACTTCCGCTTCTTGGCATTAAGAACAGGGCGTGTAGTCAGTGGGACATCTCGCCTCGGCTCTGTGTGAGATTGGTGTGCGGGGGGCATTACGACTCTGGTTCGCTCTTCCTTGATCATTTGCTGAGGCAGCGGCATCGAGTCCCAGTTGACGGTGTACATAACGCCGGTATCATTTGCTTGGGAGATGGTCTCTTTCAGCTTGGCCTCCATCTCGGTACGCGAGACGGTAGGATCCAGGTTGTTTGGCAGGAACGATCGTTGAACATAGCGTCGAACCGACTCGGGCCAGTCGATCTTCTTCTTAGCTGACTCTTGGGCTGGGGGATTTACAGAGGGTGGGTAAGTAGCCGCTGAAGCTGCGGGGGGTTGTGGATGACCATAGGTCGTGGGGACGGGGTACGAGGGTGGAGGTGGAGGATAGGGAGCAGCAAAGCTCTGGCGGGCAGCGACAGGAGTATATGCTGGATCTGACCGGTATGTTAGTCGGGACTTCTTACAGAGGTGTTCGGGGGTAAGGGGATGAAGCTCACTGATAGGATATGCATAGTTCGACGGGGGTTGGGCGCCCGGCGGAGGGGGAACGGATGACCACGTCGGCATCATGCTGATTGCATGCAACCGGGGTCGTGGCTGGGAGGGAAAGAGGTGAGGAGCGGGGTCTAGAGTCAAAATTAGGTACGAATACTGCGAATGTGTTGGAGAGGCGCAGAAGGCGGTTTGGCAGATTAGTGTCGCGAACTGTTGGGTGATATTCGTAGGATTTGTTTGATGAAAAAAAAAAAGAGGTGGGTGAGGTTGATCAAGGTGGTCGTCGAGGAGAGGGATTTGTGGGCGGTCGGAAGTTGCAATATAGGCCTAACCTAATGCGGACAAAAGTGGCGGACATCAACACGCGCATAAAAGAAGTCCCAGTCCCGTGATTTTCATAGGTTAGGTTGGGGGTACGTACCCACTTACCTATGATTTTGCCGAGCGCCTCAGCCAGAAACACATCCGTTCAAACTACATATTGAGTTTTGCTTAGGTAATTCCTGCTACTGCCAGTGCAGCCTGCTTAGCGGGTGTCCTTTGCTTGTACCCTGCGGCGCAGTTACGGGAACCTTCGTGCACCGCATACTAACTACTGAAGTCAACAGCCTACGACATCTTTGTGTGTAACCGTGACAGAAAGTTTTAACTTCTGTGGCCTTAATATATCAATTCGAATGATCCCAACTACTATCACAGGCGTTTCATTCTTAGACTTGGCCACAAAACTACTTGCCATAAGAAGAGAATTGGAAGGCGCCTCGATGCCATCGCACGCCGGCCTCGGTGGAGGCGAGAGAGGCAGGGAGTGAAGGAGCAGGGGAATACTGGCCTAAGCACGCCTAGCGAGCAGACATTAATGATGCCTGGGATTGGGCATACCAGGTGTTCTGCCTCAGGGGCCGGCGCAGTTTCACTCGCGGTTAGCTAGCATGGTACTGCTGACATGTTCCAGCCAATGTGACACTGTCCAAAGCTTACAGACATGATAGGTATCCTTATTGAGACCGTTGGGAGCGCCTGGAATTTAACCAGAGGCAGCCCGGAGGGCATCGGGATTTGGGTTGAAACTGGAAGCTCAGGGCTGTGGCGTCAAGTTGTTGGGCCTTAATGACTAACCCTCCGGTAGTTCTGTCCTCCTCCCATGAAGACCTGGAGAAACTAAGTGCCATTCCAGATCTCCCCATTTCCCCTTTCTACACTACCATCCTCAGATCGGGGGCATTTCATCACTTGATCCCAGGACTCAGTCATCCTAAGCCCACCTGGATGTGCCTCGCTCATGCGTGGCGCAGAAGCGGCGATGCTGAAGGAATAGAGACGGTGGAGTTGCATCTTGATATCGGGTATAGGCCTAGAAGATTCTATTAATATAGTGAGGTTTCACCTTTTTAGCAGTTATCTATCCCAGAACTTAGCTTTAGTGCCATGATCGATAAGCTCCATGAAGAAAACACCCGAATGTCTGACGAAGCTCGCTAGTTGAGAAGCTGAGAAGAGATGGAGCTTGGTCGTAGACAGTTTACAGAAGAAATTCGTCGGTTACAGAATAACCAACAGCACCTTGAGGACCAGGTTTACCAATACGCGGGCGAGGCGGACTGCTACAGGAGCATTACTACGAGATACTTCTTTGGGGTTAGATAAGGTGCTGCCTGTGTCGGAGGACCTGAGGAAGAACACACAAACAAAGATTCCCCCGAGCTGGCCTCCGAGGAGACTAGCACGACGTCAAGGACATCGTCGGTGGCGTCAACACTCTCACGTGATCTCGAAGGTGTGGACCCCCTAGAGGCTTGATGTGTAAGTCACTGCTGAAAGAGGCCTAAGGGGTGACGGAAAGAAGAGACTGCAAAATCCCATCAAGCCCAATAACTAGGCCATGAATCTCTCAGAACGGCGAGCGGCGAGAAAATGACAGGCTTAGACAGGAACGCTCATAGGGTAATAGTTATGGGGACAGTGGGGTGTACCGCCAACCCTCCCGAAACATAGGTGCCAAGTTATAGAGGAAGACAGAGTGCCGAAATAGTCGCCGCCAGAACCAGGAGACTGCTTACGCCAAGTCCGGAATGTATCAGGCGCAGTCCAGCGGTGCTCTCACAAGCCCGAGTCCCGTTCTCGGCAACGCACATTGCCGCCGATACATTGGCAGCGATAGTCTGAGCCAGCGGCCTCAGCGCACAGGGATCCCCTCCCCGAGTCCCGTTCTTACTAAATACATCAGAGGTGCATCTTTTCCCATCCGCATCATAAATAGAGGTATTAGAGTTCCGGTCGACCTCTACAAGGCTAAACTGTGAGGAGCAGCTTTTGACAGCAGCGGCAACGTCAGGGGTTGCACCGCTAAGAGAAGTGCTGAATGAAATGTGCATGTATTCCGAGACATATCCGCGCCCATAGTAGTCTCCGCAGGTATTGTCCAGAGTATAATACCACATAATATAAAATTGTCGCTCTGTGGTGTTGGTGATGATGTTGGTAGTTCCGATGAGAAGCGACGGGTTGGTAGATGCGTTGCCGCTAGTAAAGCCTCCATCGCTGCCGCCAAGGTGGAAAGCGTCCCCCTCATCCTCAATGCCGGCATCCGAAAAGGGGCTGATGTCTACCGCGATCTCTAGGCCGATCGGCCAGGCCGTTCCGGCGTTCTGGACGGCGAAGACGAAGGGGAAAGCATTGGTCGGCGCGTAGGTGGTGTCGTTGCGAGGGAAGACGAGGTCAATCTCGAAGAATTGGGGGAATGTTGCGTTCTCCCCGTAGCATAGCGTTGCGCAGACGAGCAGCAAGCCAGCAAGAAAAGTGAACATGGCTGGGTCTCTGGGTGGTCCCTGCAGGAGAGAGTGCAATTATGGAGTGAAGGTGGGGTTAGGGTGGTTGGTCTCTGGGGAATGGTGCAAGATGATTATTGAAGAGGAAGGGCAGGGGGGACAGGACTAAGGTAAAGTTTAACGAGAGAGATCAGTTTATCCGTTGAGGCCCTTGTTGCAGAAAGCATTGTTGACCCGCACTGCCCCCCTCGGTTGTCATTTCCACTGACATGAACCGACCCGGTGCTGATTGGGTTTGTTACGGCAGAGCCTCCAAACTTTTATAAACGTGGGCTGCAGCGTAGGGCGTTTCGCATGGTTAGATGATTAGCTACCTTTGTAATGCTGTTGGTAGTTTAGCTCGGCCTGTTCTGCCTGCCACAAATTAAAGGCTAATTGATTGCGGTCTAGGGTCGGTGTAATCACCGCCATTAAGACCACGGAACAGTAATGCTGTTGGTAGTTTAGCTCGGGTACCTCGTACAGAACTGTTAAGGGCAATACCTGTTCAGGTCTGGCTAAATCTAACGGTATTACAGTGGATAATCTTCAGACATTAAACAAGGAGACCTGGGGTAAGTAATCACTGTTTGCCCCCTACACCCCTTTTTCAATACCACAATTAGACCTTGATTGATACAAAGCTTGATGTTAGGTTAAGGCAGATGCAATCCTTCAAAATTCTAGGCCGATATGAACATTTGTCTGAGTTCAGGTCACCGCCAATGCCTGTTATCCTTGACACTGCCATGTGCGGGCCTCAAGTTGCTAGCACTAAAAGGCCCTCTACTAGCACATCATTAGCTAGTCTGAATCCATATCCGCTTAACGTCTGCTATAACATTGTAAGTAATCCCTGTGGTTCTGCATACCCTGGTTCATTTAATAACTCAAAACTAACCTCGATTCCCGATAATCTAGTAGGGCCAATACAGCACTACAAATGACTTCTGTAATGCTGACGGGTCGAATCAGTACATCTCAAACTGCGGTAAAGACATTATCAGAGTCTCAGCTCCCAGCTCTCGGATGACAGTTGGGTATTTCGAGGGCTTCAATCTCCAACGAGACTGTCTCAACATAGATATCTCACAGGTCGATACCAAGGCATATACACATATCCACTTCGCCTTCAGCGTCCTTACCACTGACTTCAAAGTTAGCCTGGGTAATAATGAGGCTATGTATGAGTTCAACCAGTTCAAAACGATTAGCGGACCCAAGAAGATATTGTCCTTTGGTAGCTGGGATTTTTCGACAAAACCGAGCACCTACATGATATTCCGAGAGGGTACTAACGCTGCCAACCGCAAGACACTGGCGCAAAATGTGAAGAGTCTTGTGTTGGATCACGTGAGGGCAGCAGGGTAGGTGGATTAGTCAGAACTACTCGATTCGTGGACAGAAACATCCCTGTTGGCTTCTATCTCCAAGGCAGACCCATATCTCCAAAAGGTAGAGATTCCAGATGTTGACCCCTCCTCAAACATAAACGAGCAAGGCCATGCTGGTACCCTCCCATTCAACCAAAACCTTTGGGACAGCATTCCCACGACTATGACGGATGTTTCTAAAGCGGATCGACCTGACGACAGCTCTTCGTCCCTCTTACCTCCCTGATGAGGTCCTCCTTTTTGTCCAGGACAATGTGGGGCTCTACGAGGGGTCAGTGATGGTTACCCAGAGCATATAGTCACTTGCTAACACCAGTCTTGCTGTTAGAAAGTACAAGCTTCCCAACCAACAGAATGGCCAGGTCTATCTGACCTCCCATCGAATATGTTATGTCGACTCAGCCGAACCAAGGGAGCACTCGGTTGCCTTGGACCTGAAGCGAGTTGAGCGATATGATTTCTATGTATGGCCGGGAATCCGCAGCTGCGCCGTTCAAATCAGTGCTGATACATAGGATCTAGGCTGGCTTCTTGAAGTCTTCTGCGAAGATCACCTTTGTTGCAAAGGCAGAAAAGCGCTCCTCCTGGCAGCCACGCCCCGCAGCCCTTGTGCCGACGTCATCGTCGAACGGCATAGCTTCGATACCGCAATACTCTGATGGCCTATCGCGGACGTCATCTTTGCGGACATCATCGGCCGATCCTAGCCCAGCTAGTACAGCGACTTGGGTCTGCACTATTTGTAGCTTCTCGAACCCTGTGCCCTCAAACTTTGATCCCGCAAGCGCAAACGCTCATACCCCTCTGGCGCCATGCTTGGCGTGTGGGATTAAGCCAACGTTGAGCCACGTTTTGAAGGCTGCTATCTCTAATGCCTCTAACCGCCAGCCCGTCGCCAGTCCGAATCTGCGCGCCCCTCTTCCTCTCCGGTCACCCGCACACTCAGAACTCCCAACCCAACAGGCCGGTGTGCCTCCCGGAACAAACGGTTCTCCCCAGGCGGCAAACCCTGATGCATCCTTTCAGTGTCCTAGGTGTACCTTCCTCAACCACCCTTCGCTCCTCGCTTGCGAGATCTGCGGCGCCCCCTTGATATCTCACGATGTACCTCACCAGCTCACCGAGCCCCAGCGCCGCACCGAATCTCCTGGCCCCCTGCTCAACTCAACTGTCGCCAATCTACTCGCAAACTCGGATGGTCCAGAGAGTGTTAAGATCTCGTTTCGTGGCGGAGGCGAGAAAATCTTCTACGAGCGGTTGAAGGGGGCAATGACGCAGCGGAAGTGGTTATTGCGAGGGGCACCTCCAATTCCAAAATCTAACCGCTCTAGCGATGGGGGAGCCGCTGGCGCGTCATCGCCAGGACCAGGTCAAGGAACTGGGGGCCAGCCAGATAGGGCGAAGACGGTTGGAATCGCAGGTCTGGAACAGCGTGGACTTGATAGGCGCAAGAACAACGAAATTGTCATCGGTACCGCTTTCGAAGACCTTGAAGCCCTCATGGCATCGGCGAAGGAAGTGGTCGCGCTGGCGGAGTCGTTCGCTCGACAGGCTAAGAGCGGCGATGGGGATAGCGCATCCGAGAACGCGCTCGTTGCCGAATCGGCAACGCAACTGGGCCTCATCACCACGAAGGACATCGTGGGAGGAGTGGATGATTCACTCTATCTTTCCGAGCTGGCTAGGAATCTTGCCGAGTTCCTCACTGACGACGCGCGAGGAGTCCTCAAGCGGGCTGGCGGCATCATCTCCCTCGTCGATCTATGGGCCATGTTCAACCGCGCCAGGGGCGGTGTCGAGCTTGTCAGTCCGAACGACTTTGATAAAGCCGCGCGCTTGTGGGACAAGCTGAAACTCCCTGTTCGCTTGCGGACCTTCAAGTCTGGCGTGATGGTTGTGCAGAGCCGTGACCGCACCGACGAGGCTACTATTAAGTCCCTTCTGGCGTGGATACGTGACTTCCGCACCGTCCCTCCTGACCGGGAGGTGGCGTGGGATTGGCAAGTGTTTGGCCGCGGCGTAACCGCCAGGGATGCGGCCGAGAGATTCGGCTGGAGTATAGGTGTCGCCGAGGAGGAACTCGAAATGGCCGAGGAGAAGGCGGTTTTGTGCCGCGAGGAAGGCATCGAGGGCTTGAAGTTCTGGGAGAATTTTATCGATACCGGCGAGGGTCGGTCGTACCGGGACCCCAAAAGAGAGGCGGAGGAGAGAGTTGTAAGGGCGCTTAAAGAGAGTGGGTTCATATGAGATCCGCATTTGTGGCAAGGAGACCTCGGCGTAACCAAAATAGACCAGCTCGGATGCTATATTCAAGAGCTGAAATAGTATTTTCTATTCTTACAACGGTCTTTCTAACTGTACCGCACATTAGTCCTCTATACGTGTCTATTCCGGAAAATTCGCCAAGGGGGCGTTCCCCATGTGTCTATGCTGCCAGAAGAAAACCCAAACGCCCGACCCTCAGTGACTCGTCGCGAACAATGCTCATAAAAATACAAGACGAAACGAAGAGACAGAGAGCGCCGGAGACAATATGATGCTACATCAACTTCTCCATGAGTCCTCTCCGCACCTTCATATTAACCACGCCGCCAACTCCGAATGCAGGCACGATCCTGCAAATGCGAGCCGCCGTGCTGACAGCCCAGTTCTTCCGCACGGCAGCCCACCGGTCTCGCAAACTCGGCATGGCCGTCTCCCTGGCGTAGGGCCGGTTGTACAGGTCCAAGCCCATCAAGTGCATCGGCGTGCTGAGCAGCTGCACCGTGGCCGGGACGACGAATTGGGCGATCGTCTGCCCGCTCGCATGCCGCTGGACGGCCTCGCCAAGCTGCTGCGTGAGCATGGGGCCCAGTAGCGGGGGTACGTTGAAGGACGCAAAGATGGTCACGCAGTCCCGGAGGGCGAAGAAAAGGTAGGAGGCAGGCGGCACAGGCCGGGGGACAACGCCGGCCGGGCCGAACAGCCGCACGAAGACCTGATCCTTATATATACCGATGCCGATGTTGGTCGCCGTGGGGGCGAGGAATTTGGCGGTGCCGGCGCTGACGTGAGTTGCTGGCCGGTTTTGTACCGTCGAGGTTGCCGTGTCCAGCGTGTTTGCGGTAAGGTAGGTACTGCCGTAGACCATAAATATGAGGGCGGACGGCTTGGAAAAGATGAGAGAGTGTGGTCGACGGAGGAGGTGGAGGAAGGATGCTTTGAGAGCAGCGCCTAAACTCCGCCTCCCTGAGGCATTCTCCATGATCGATCTGAAGGGGGAGAAGGAAGTTAGCGCTAGGCCTCCGGATGCTTCCGGCATATGGAATTGGACCTACCGGTCGATAATAGAGATCACCGGAGCTACCAATCCCGCAGCGCAAGCTGCGGCGACTGCATCAGCTCCTAAGCGCAGGCCGAGGCTTTCGGTGTTCCATTTTCTCCGGACCTTGTGCGGCATCTCCGTGAGCGCCTTGGCTGGCATGGGCCTAGTCCGGTCTGGAGCTTCAACTCCCGCGTCCGCGTGTCTGGTCGACCGAGGGAGCAAGCTTCGCTTCTCTGCATTGCAAGGCCGCTCAGGAAGCGCCAACGTAGCTCACTGCTGGAGCTTGCTAGGAAAGAAAAACGAATGAAACAAGGCTCAAAAGGTTCCGTACAAGCCGTCAGAGCTCCAATGCATGGAAAAGTTACCGCTTGGGCAGTTTGCTGATAAATAGGTGTTGCTGTATTGGAAAGAATTGGGAGCGAGATCGGAGATAAGCAGGACTTGATCCTTTACCCAAAAACCTCTCGGGCTTCGGCGGCCCGCTTGTTGAATCACGTGTTTAAAATATCATCAAGAGCTTTACCGATCTGTCCGGCAACAGAAATGGACACTTTGCAATTTACTATCCTATACACTTGGCCCTAAAGATGCGGACTTGGTGTTTAGACCGATGCTTGAAGGTTGTAGATCGTCAATTAACACTGACGGCGGGCCGCATTTCGCATGGATCAACCTGAAAACTTGGAGAAGTGGGGCCGGTGCAACGAGAGGTCGGAGCGGGCCACTGGAGCTTTCGCTCTCAGGACCGAGATCCGAGCTTGATCATAACAGACCATCCATCCCATCCTTATCAACGGTCCTAACGGTCATTCCTCCCACAAGGGATTTGCTCGACCCGAGTCCGCATCAAACTAGTAAGGTAGCTAAGTTCGTTGTTTGTTCTGGGATACAATGTTTCG
>Ga0164242_10007457_pt1 | contig 11972 bp, 11 predicted proteins | sample OricomgcompostMG_FD_108783 | JGI IMG/M metagenome (GOLD analysis project Ga0164242, IMG submission 108783) | Miracle-Growth compost microbial communities from Emeryville, California, USA - Original compost - Miracle growth compost (MG) ... | reverse complement strand
TCCGCGTGCTGGGGCAGGTAATCGCGCACCAGCAACTCCCGCAGGCCCTCGGTGCCGGCCAGCAGCTCGTCGAGCTGCAACCCGAGCAGCCGGCCGTCGGTGCCGAGCTCGACCACCTGGCCGGTGACCTCGTCGGCGATCCGGCGCACCATCTCCAGCCGCTGCGAGACGGCGGCCGCGTCGCGGACGGTGACGAGATCCTCGATCTCCAGGGCGGACAGCGCCTGGGACACCTCGTCCAGCCGGGACTTGTAGCGCTCGAGCGTGGCGATGCCCTGGTTGGCCCGCTGCAGCAGCTCGCCGGTCGACTCGAGCACGTAGCGCCGCTCACCGACGTAGAGGCTGACGATCCGCATCGACTGCGACACCGAGATGACGGGGTAGCCGGTCTGCCGGGCCACCCGCTGCGCTGTGCGGTGCCGCGTGCCGGACTCCTCCGTCGGGGTCGTCGGGTCGGGCATGAGGTGCGTGGCGGCCTGCACGATCCGGTTGCCGTCGGCGGTCAGGGCCACCGCGCCGTCCATCTTGCACAGCTCGCGCAGCCGGGTGGCGGAGAACTCGACGTCCAGCGGGAAGCCGCCGGTGCACAGGCTCTCGACGAGACGGTCCCACCCGATGACGATCAGCCCGCCGGTGTTGCCGCGCAGGATGCGCTCGAGGCCGTCGCGCAGCTCGGTGCCCGGCGCAACGGTGGCGAGGACGGAGCGCAGCGCTTCGTCGGACTCGGTGGTCGGCACGCGCACAGTCTAGGAGAGGGGTAGGTCAGGAGAACTCGTCCGGCGGCGCGGCGCGCAGCGGGCGGACGTTGGTGGGTCGCACGGCCCGCACCGCGTCGGCGAGGTTGCGCACCTCGATCAGCGCCGCGGACGCCACCCGCGCGCCCGCCCGCGACGCGGTGCCGTACGGGACGACGAGCCGGCGGTAGCCGAGGCGCGCGGCCTCGGCCATCCGCTCGGTGAGCATGGAGACAGGGCGGACGTCGCCGGACAGCGCGACCTCGCCGATGGCCGCGACGTCGATCGGCACGGGCAGGCTGTCGGCCGCGGACATGGCGGCCAGGCAGACGGCGAGATCCATGCCGGGGTCGGAGACCCGCATGCCGGCGACGGTGGCGAGGAAGACGTCCTTGTCGTAGAGCTTCAACCGCCCGGCCCGCTCGGTGATCGCGACCAGCATGGCGCTGCGGGCGGAGTCGAGGCCGGAGACGCCGCGCCGCGGGTTGGGGTTCTGGGTGGCCGCGACGAGCGCCTGGATCTCAGCCATGATCGCGCGGTTGCCCTCGACAGTGACGCCGACGCAGGTGCCGGGGACCGCCGCCTCGCGCTGCTCACGGAACAGCCCGCTCGGGTCAGGCACCTCGGCCATGCCGGTGTCGGTCTGCTCGAAGGCCGCGACCTCGAGCGGGCCGAACCGGTTCTTGACCGCACGCAGCAGCCGCAGCGAGGTGTGCTTGTCGCCGTCGAGGCTCAGCGTGGTGTCGACGATGTGCTCGAGCGCGCGGGGCCCGGCGACCGTGGAGTCCTTGGTGACCTGCCCGACGAGGATGGCGGGGACGCCGCTGGTCTTGGCCACGCGGGTGAGCACCTGGGCGACCTCCATCGTCTGCGTGACGCCGCCGGCCCGCCCCTCGACGTCGCCGGAGGCGATGGTCTGCACGGAGTCGACGACGACGAGCGCGAGCTCCGGGCCGCGGTCGTGGATGTGGCCGAGCACGGCGGCAAGATCGGTGTCGTCGGCCAGGTAGAGCGACGGCGTGACCGCCCCGATGCGCTGGGCACGCACCGCGAGCTGCTCGACCGACTCCTCGCCGGAGACGTAGAGCACCGGGCGGCCGGTGTGCGCGGCGACGGAGTCGGCGACCGCCAGCAGCAGCGTGCTCTTGCCCGAGCCGGGCGGACCGCTGCACAGGCACACCTGGCCCGCGACGAGGCCGCCGCCGAGCACCCGGTCGAACTCGCCGATGCCGGTGCCGACCCGGGCGGCCGGGCGGCCGGTGACGACCTCGGAGACCCGCTGGGCCGGGCGGGCGGGCGCCGCGGCCCGCGCGGAGGCCCGCAGGCCGGTGGTGGCCGCGGCGGGCGCCTGCTCGACGAGGGTGGCGAACTCACCGCACTTCGGGCACCGGCCGAGCCAGCGCGGCGAGGTGGCGCCGCAGGACTCGCACCGGAAACTGGTGGTCGACTTCGCCATGGGTCACGTTCTACCGGTGGCCGCCGACAAGTCCGGCGAGGCGCGAGTGGGACGGAGCGGGAGGGATGGAGGGGAGCCGCGCTTAGCGACCCTCCTCCTGGCCCGCGATGTCGGCGTCGGTGTCGGCCGGCGACGGGATGTAGGACGGCGACGGGGTGTAGCTGCCCGAGGCGGACGACTGGATCGGCACCTCGACGGTTGTGGAGCCGGCCTTGGCGAAGGTGAAGTGGATGGCGATCTCGGTGCCCGGGTAGAGCGTCTTGGTCGTCTTCAGCAGCGCGAGGATGCGGCCGTCGGCGTCCGGGACGCCGAAGGACACCCGCACGCCCTTGGTCAGCGTGACCGGGTTGCCCGCGGTCGAGGGAGTGGCGGTGGACGTGGCGTCGGGCGCCGGGGAGGCGTCGTCGTCGAACAGGATCTGGTTGGCGTAGCTGCCCCAGCCGGTGCTGATCGAGGACGAGACGGACGTCAGCTGGTCGGTGCTCGGGCCGTTGTTGACGATGACCAGCCGCAGTTGCGGGTTGCTGCCCTTGGGGTAGGTGGCGGCGTCGGGCGTGAGCACCGCGAGGCCGCGCAGCGCCACCTTGCCGACGTCGGCGTTGATGCCGTCGAGCGTCGGGAGCTCCTCGGAGGTCTCGGAACGCTGCCCGGCCGCGCAGGCGGAGGTGGCCAGGGTGGCAGCAACGGCCAGACCCACGGCGATGCGCCGGACGGTCCTGCGCTGTGCGTTCACGTCGACTCCTCGAAAAGGCTCGTCGGCCGCCGACGATCGGGCATGCGCCGGCACCGCCCACAGACTAGCGAGGCGCTGCAGCGGCCCTGCGGGCACGTCCCGATCGCTGCTGCGGCGACACCGCGCGACGCTCCCCCGGCGGCGGTCGACCGAGGGGCCGAAACGCCGCCCGGACGCCGGAAAGCCCGAAAACATGGAGCTGTATGACAGGAGCGCGGGCTTGGCAATCCGACTCGCCGGGCCCCTCCGCGTTGTGCTGCGTGTTACCCTGGAACCAGCACGAAGCAACCAAAGGGGTCTTCCACACATGACTTTCAAGGTCGGCGAGACTGTCGTCTACCCTCACCACGGCGCCGCTCTCATCGAGGCCATCGAGGAGCGTCTGCTCAAGGGAGTGAAGAAGACCTACCTCCGGTTGAAGGTCGCCCAGGGCGACCTCACCGTACTGGTCCCGGCGGAGAACGCCGAGGTCGTCGGGGTCCGTGACGTGGTCGGCCAGGAGGGCCTCGACAAGGTGTTCGAGGTGCTCCGCGCGCCGCACACCGAGGAGCCCACCAACTGGTCGCGCCGCTACAAGGCCAACGGCGAGAAGCTCGCCTCGGGCGACGTCAACAAGGTCGCCGAGGTCGTGCGCGACCTGTGGCGCCGCGACAAGGACCGCGGCCTGTCCGCCGGTGAGAAGCGCATGCTGGCCAAGGCCCGGCAGATCCTGATCAGCGAGCTCGCGCTCGCCGAGGGCACCAACGAGGACAAGGCCGAGGTCGTGCTCGACGAGGTGCTCGGCGAAGCCGTCGCCTGAGCGCCACCTCACGAACTCAGTACCGCGATGACGGCGGCGACCGGTCCTGCGACCGTCGCCGCCGTTCTCGTTGCCGCAGGCGCGGGTGAGCGGCTCGGCGCCGGCGTGCCGAAGGCGTTCGTCGAGGTCGACGGCGTCTCGCTGCTCGGGCACGCCTTCGCCCGGTTCGCCGGCCACCCCCGGGTGCGTGACGTCGTCGTGGTGCTGCCCGCGGGCGTCTCCGTCGAGCTGGACGGCCGGTTCACCGCGGCCGTCGGCGGCGCGACCCGGCAGCAGTCGGTGGCCGCGGGGCTGGCCGAGGTCGCGCCGGACGTCGACGTGGTGCTGGTCCACGACGTCGCCCGGGCGTTCGTCCCGGCTGCGGTGATCGACGCCGTGATCGACGCGGTCGCCGGTGGCGCCGACGCGGCCATCCCGGTCGTCCCGGTGCACGACACCGTCCGCCGGATCGCGGCGGACGGCACGCTCGCGGGCACCGTCGACCGCAGCTCGCTGGTCGCGGTGCAGACGCCCCAGGGGTTCCGGCGCTCGGTGCTGCTCGCCGCGCACGAAGCCGGGCGGGACCTCCCGGTCACCGACGACGCCGCGCTGGTCGAGGCGGCCGGCGGCACCGTCGTCCCCGTCCCCGGCTCGGACGAGGCGTTCAAGGTGACCACCCCGGCCGACCTCGCGCGCGCCACCGCCGCCGCCAGGACGGCGCGTCTAAGCTCCGCCCCGTAGGCGCCCAGGTCGAGGAGGTCCCGGTGATCACCAGCACGATGCAGGACGACTTCCAGCTCACTGTCACGGCGATGCTCGAGCACGGCACGCGGGTCTACCGGCACAGCGAGTGCGTCACCTGGACCGGCGACGGCTCGCGCACGGCCACCTTCGGCGAGGTCGGCGTCAACGCGCACCGGCTGGCGTCCGCGCTGAGCGGTCTGGGGGTCGGCACCGGCGACCGCGTCGGCACCCTGTGCTGGAACACCCAGGAGCACCTCGAGGCGTACTTCGCGGTGCCGTGCATGGGCGCGGTGCTGCACACGCTCAACCTGCGGCTGCCGCCGGCGCAGCTCGCGCACATCATCAACCACGCCGAGGACACGGTGGTGATCGTCGACGCGACGCTGCTGCCGCTGCTGGCGGCCATCGCGCCGCAGCTGACCACCGTGCAGCGCTACGTCCTCATCGGCTCCGGCGACGCCTCGGTGCTCGGCGACGTGCCGGTGCACTCCTACGCGGACCTGCTCGCCGGCGGCGACCCGGGATACGTGTTCCCCGAGCTGGACGAGAAGTCCGCCGCCTCCATGTGTTACACGTCAGGCACCACCGGCGACCCGAAGGGTGTCGTCTACTCGCACCGCTCGATCTACCTGCACGCGCTGGCCACGCTCAACACCACGGCCACCGGCTCCGACGACCGCGACCGCGCGCTCGTCGTCGTCCCGATGTTCCACGTCAATGCGTGGGGCATCCCGTTCGCGTCGTTCCTGTCCGGTGCCTCGCTGCTGATGCCCGGCCCGCACATGACGCCCGCCGCGCTGTGCGACATCACCGAGCGCGAGCACGCCACGTTCATCTCCGCCGTGCCGACGCTGTGGGCCGGGATGCTGCAGGTCGGCGAGACCCGCCCGCTCGACTTCTCCTCCGTCCGGATGGGCACCTCCGGCGGGGCGGCGATCCCCGAGTCGCTGCTGCGCGCGTTCCAGGACCGCTACGGCCTGCGCATCATCCAGGGCTGGGGCATGACCGAGACGTCGCCGGTCGGCGGCATGGCGCATCCTCCGGCCGGCGTGGAGCCCGGCTCGGAGGAGGAGATCGGCTGGCGGATGAAGTCCGGGCGGATCATCGCCGGCGTGCAGATGCGCATCGTGGCCGACGCCGGCGAGGAGCTGCCGTGGGACGGTACGGCGGTCGGCGAGATCGAGGTGCGCGGGCCGTGGATCACCCGCGCCTACCACCTGGACCCGGCGCCGGAGAAGTTCGACGCCGGGTGGCTGCGCACCGGCGACATCGGCACGATCGACGACCGCGGGTACTTCCAGATCACCGACCGCAGCAAGGACGTCATCAAGTCCGGCGGGGAGTGGATCAGCTCGGTGGAGTTGGAGAACCTGCTCGCCGCCGCGCCGGGCGTCGCGGAGGCCGCGGTCATCGGCATCCCGGACGAGAAGTGGACGGAGCGGCCGCTCGCGCTGATCGTGGTGCGGGACGGCGCGCCGCCGGCACCGTCGCCGGAGTCGCTGGCCGCGTTCCTCGATGGCAAGGTCGCGTCGTGGCAGGTGCCGGAGAACTGGGCGTTCATCGCCGAGGTGCCGAAGACCAGCGTGGGCAAGTTCGACAAGAAGGTGCTGCGCGCGCAGTTCGCCGACGGCGGTATCCCGGTGCAGCGGACGAAGGCGCCCGGTCAGCGTGGCTGAGATCCGCACCGGCGTCGGCGTGGACGTCCACCCGATCGAGGTGGGCCGCGACTGCTGGCTGGCTGGGCTGCTGTGGCCGGGCGTCGACGGCTGCGCCGGGCATTCGGACGGCGACGTCGCGGCGCACGCGGCCTGCGACGCTCTGCTGTCCGCGGTCGGCATGGGCGACCTCGGCGCGGTGTTCGGCACCTCCGACCCACAGTGGGCCGGCGCGTCCGGGGTGACGCTGCTGCGCGAGGTCGTGCGGCTGCTCGCGGAGTCCGGCTGGGCGATCGGCAACGTCGCCGTTCAGCTCGTCGGCAACTCGCCCAAGATCGGCCCGCGCCGGGCAGAGGCCCAGGCGTCGCTGTCGGCCGCCGTCGGAGCGCCGGTGTCGGTGGCCGCGACGACCACCGACGGGCTCGGCCTCACCGGCCGCGGCGAGGGGCGGGCGGCCATCGCGACCGCGTTGGTCACCCGCTGATCTGTTGCTGGTCGTCGCCCGATTTGTGCCTATTCGGGCGAGGCAAGGAGGTCTTTTCGTGGTGCTTGAGGTTTGCTCGCGGATCCGCGAGCAAACCTCAAGTATCCGAGATGGGCTCGGGTGACCCCGAGACGATCGGCCCGGCCGTCAGCCGAGCGCCTGATCGAGGTCGGCCCAGAGGTCCTCGACGTGCTCGATGCCGACCGACAGCCGCAGCAGCGACTCGGGCGTGCCGAAGGAGGCGTCGGTGGCGTGGGCGGCGCGGCGTTCGATCGTCGACTCGACGCCGCCGAGGCTCGTCGCATGCGTGATCAGCCGGACCCGCCCGCACACATCGTCGGCCCGCCCGGCGCTGTCGGTCTCGACGCCGATGATCGCGCCGTAGCCGGCGTGGTCGCGGGTGGCGAGCGCGTGGCCGGGGTCGGCGGGCAGGCCGGGGAAGCGGACGCGGGTGACGCGCGGATCGTCGGCCAGGCGCCCGGCGAGGTCGAGCGCGTTGGCCTGCTGCCGCTCCCAGCGCAGAACGAGGGTACGGACGCCGCGGGTGGTCAGATACGCCTCGAGCACGCCCGGGATCCCGCCGTGCAGCGTGCGGGCGTCCCAGAGGCGGGTGTGCAGGTGGTCGTCGCGGGTGGTGAGCACGCCGATCAACGCGTCCGAGTGGCCGGCGAGGTACTTCGTGCCCGAGTGCATCGCGACGTCGGCGCCCAGGTCGAGGGGGCGCGCGGTGAGCGGCGTGGAGAAGGTGGCGTCCACGGCCAGGACGCCGCCCGAGGCGTGGACGGCCGCGGCGACGGCCGGCACGTCGGCCACCGTCATCAGCGGGTTGGACACCGTCTCGAGCCAGACGAGCTCGGCGCCGTCGGCGGCCGCGACCACAGTCGGGGTGTCCGACGGGTCGACCCACCGCACGTCGAGCCGCCCGGCGTCGGCCGCGGCGCGGAAGGTCAGCACCGAGTTGGAGTACGCCTCGACCGGGGCCGCCACCACCGCGCCCGCCGGCAGCGTCGACACCAGCGTCGCGACCCCGGCCATGCCGCTGCTGAAGGCGAGTGTGCGGCCACCTTCGAGCGCGCCCACCACGGCCTCCAGCGACGCGACCGTGGGGGAGACGTCGTAGCGGGAGTAGCGGTTCTCCTGCCCGTCGAAGCGGGAGGCGGTGAGCGGGACGATCGGGGTGTTGAGCGGGGCGCCGGGCGCGTGTGGCCGGCCGGCCGCGACGGCGAGCGACTCGGGGCGCAGTGGGTCAGTCATCCCGTGCAGCCTACGAGCCGTCCGTACGATGTGCCCCGTGACCCTGCACCTCCACGACACCGCGACCAGGTCGACGCGGGCCTTCGAGCCCCTCGAGCCCGGCAAGGCGTCGATCTACCTGTGTGGGCTCACCGTCCAGGGGCCGCCGCACATCGGCCACGTCCGCAACTGGATCAACATGGACATCCTGCGGCGCTGGCTGATGCACAGTGGCTACGAGGTCACCTTCGTCCGCAACGTCACCGACGTCGACGACAAGATCATCGCCAAGTCGGCCGAGGCGGGCGAGCCGTGGTGGCAGCTGGCGTTCCGCAACGAGCGGGCGATCGCCGCCGCCGAGGAGGCGCTCGGCTGCCTGCCGCCGTCGTACGAGCCGCGGGCCACCCAGCACGTCACCGAGATGACGACGCTGATGCAGCGGCTCATCGACGCCGGGCACGCGTACGCGGTCGACGGTGACGTGTACTTCGACGTCGCCTCCTGGCCGGCGTACGGCTCGCTGTCCGGGCAGCGAGCCGACGAGATGCAGGCCGCCGGCGACACTGATGACTCCAGCCGTCGACGACCACTAAAACGCGACCCGCGGGACTTCGCGCTGTGGAAGGCGGCCAAGCCCGGCGAGCCTGCGTGGCCGACGCCGTGGGGCGAAGGGCGGCCGGGCTGGCACCTGGAGTGCTCGGCCATGTCGACGAAGTACCTCGGGTCGACGTTCGACATCCATGGCGGCGGGCTGGACCTCGTCTTCCCGCATCACGAGAACGAGCTGGCCCAGTCCGCGGCCGCCGGTGACGGCTTCGCGCGCTACTGGCTGCACAACGGGCTCGTCTCGATGTCCGGGCAGAAGATGAGCAAGTCGCTCGGCAACACGCTGCAGGTGCGCGAGATCGTGCAGCGGTGGCGGCCGGTCGAGGTGCGCTACTACCTCGGCGCCGCGCACTACCGCTCGGTGATCGAGTACTCACCCGCGGCGCTCGACGAGGCGGCGGCTGCGTACCGGCGGATCGAGAACTTCGTGACGAAGGCGTCGGACATGGTGTCGTCGGCGTCCGGGGAGGCGTCCGTCGGCGAGGTACCCGATGCGTTCGCCCGCGCGCTCGACGACGACCTCGGCGTGCCGGCGGCGCTGGCCGTCCTGCACGAGGTCGTCCGCTCCGGGAACAGCGCTCTCGCCGACGGCGCGAAGGAGACGGTCCGTGAGGCTCTGGGAGCAGTGCTCTCGATGACGCAGGTGCTGGGCATCGCGCCGTCGCAGTGGGCCGCGCCGACGGTCGACCGCACGGACACCATCGACTCGCTGGTGCAGGTGGCGCTGCAGCAACGCGCCGAGGCGCGCACGCGCAAGGACTACGCGGCCGCCGACGCGATCCGCGACCAACTCGCCCGAGCCGGTGTCACGATCGAGGACACCGCCGACGGCCCGAAGTGGAGCCTGACCTGATGGCCGGCAACTCGAAGCGCCAGGGCGCGATCCGCAAGCAGAAGAAGGGCGCCACCGTCGGTTCCGGCGGGCAGCGGCGCAAGGCGTTGGAGGGCAAGGGGCCGACCCCGCGCGCCGAGGAGCGCAAGGGCCACCCGGCCGCGCGCCGGGCGGCGGCCGCGGCCCGGCGCGACACCAAGCGTGGCCCGTCGCGCGATCGTGCCAGCGACGGTGAGCTGCTGGTCGGCCGCAACCCCGTCGCCGAGGCGCTGCGGGCGAAGATCCCGGCCACCGCGCTCTACCTCGCGCAGGGCCTCGACTCCGACGAGCGGGTCACCGAGGCCATCCGGCTGGCGAGCAACCGCAACCTCGCGTTGATGGAGGTGTCGCGGGCCGAGCTCGATCGCCGCACCGGCGGCATCCTGCACCAGGGCATCGCGCTGCAGGTGCCGCCGTTCGCCTATCACTCGCTGCCCGACCTACTGGCGGTCGCGGTCGAGTCGGCGTCGGCGCCGCTGCTCGTCGCGCTCGACGGGGTCACCGATCCGCGCAACCTCGGCGCCGTGATCCGCTCCGCGGTGGCGTTCGGCGCGCACGGCGTGGTCGTGCCGGAGCGCCGGGCGGCGGGTGTCACGGCCACGGCGTGGCGGACGTCGGCGGGTACGGCGGCGCGGCTGCCGGTCGCGCAGGTGACGAACCTGGTGCGCGCGCTGAAGGAGTGCCGCGAGGCCGGGATGTTCGTGCTCGGGCTGGACGCCGACGGCACGACGTCGCTCGACGATCTGGTGATGGCCGCCGAGCCGCTCGTGGTCGTCGTCGGGTCCGAGGGGCGCGGGCTGTCGCGGCTGGTCGGCGAGACGTGCGACCTCACCGTCTCGATCCCGATGAGCGAGGCCGCCGAGTCGCTGAACGCGTCGGTGGCCGCGGCGGTGACGCTGGCCGAGGTGGCCAGGCGGCGCCGGCTCGCCTGACCGTTACTTCTTCTTGTTCTTCTTGTCGACGTACTTGCGATTCGGCACGAAGAACTCCTCCGGCGGGGTCTCGCCGCGCAGTTCGGCCACCTGGTCGCGGACCGCCCGCATGATCTCGTCGGTGATCTCGCGCTGCAGCCGCTGGCTCGGTTGCTGGTCGCGGAAGCGGCTGAGGTCGAGCGGCTCGCCGATGCTGGCCAGGCTGGTGCGCCGGCCGAGGTGGAACCCGTGGCCCTTGTGCGCCCCCCACTGGCCGACGGGCACGACGGGCACATCGGGGCACAGCAGCACGAGGCGGGCGATCCCGGTCTTGCCCTGCATCGGCCAGTTAGTGGGGTCCTTCGTCGTGGTGCCCTCGGGGTAGATAGCCACGGCCTCGCCGTTGTTGAGCGCGATGACCGCGTCACGCAGCGACTGGGCGGCGTCGGCGGTGCCCCGGTGGACGGGGATCTGGCCCGCGCCCTTCATCAGCCAGCCGATCACCGGCCACTCGAAGACCCCGGCCTTGATCATGAACCGCGGCACCCGGCCGCTGGACCAGATCAGCCGGGCGGTCAGCACGGTGTCGGCGCTGGAGGTGTGGTTGAGCGCGACGATGACGCCGCCGGACTCCGGGGCGGGCATGCGGTCGAGGTGCTTCCACCGCAGCTTGAAGAACGCCGTCGTGGTCGGGAAGATGACCATGACCCAGAACCGGATGAAGGCGCCGGCTTTCGGCTTGTGCAGACGGCTCATGGTTGCGTGGGGCTCCTGGCTGTGCGGCGGGGCGTGGTGTGGTGGGACGCGGTTACGGTGCCGTAGGCATTGTGCCGGGCGGAGGTGTGGACGGTCGCGACCGGTAACCTCGTCTGCACTTGCCGCCTTAGCTCAGCTGGCCAGAGCAACCGCCTTGTAAGCGGTTGGTCGCGGGTTCGAATCCCGCAGGCGGCTCCAGATCCCGGGAGCTGTAGCACCCTCAGGATTATCGCGTGACCGTCTCGAAGGCGCTCGGCCCCGATCGGTATGACGGCGCCACGGCGGCCCCTGGCGCTTACACCGGGGGTATGCTGTAAACAGGTGTTAGGAGGCGTTCGTGACGATCAGTGAAGTGTTCGAGTCGCACGGCATCCATCTCGACGAGCGTGAGGCCATCGAGTTGATCGATCATGCGCTCTACGCCGTGCGTGGCGAACGATTCGCCACGACGCCGCTGTCCCCCGATGAAGCAGCGATCTACGACACGGCCGGATTCGTGGATGCCCCGAAGGCCCTCGACCGACAAGCGGCCGACCTGGCCAGTGAGTTCGTCGCGCTGCTCGCCTCATCCCTGTCCGTCTCCGATGCGGCAGACCGACTGGGCGTCACCAGGCCACGGCTGCAGCAGCTGATCTCGGCTAAGGCAGTGTGGGCGATCCGTAACGGAACGAAATGGGTTCTGCCTGCCATCCAGTTCGACGGGACGAGCTTGCTTCCCGGCTGGGCGACTGTCGCCAAAGCGATTCCGACCGGACTGCATCCGCTGGAGATCCTCGGCTACCTGACTACGCCGCAGCCGGAGCTCGAACTGGCCGACGAGCCGAGCACGGTAGTGGACTGGCTGCGTAGCGGCGGCAGTCCCGAGGCCGCAGCCGACGCGGCGAGAGCACTCGACGACATCGGGCTCTGAGGACTCGGACCGTAGTGGCGAAGCTGCCGCTGCCACCGCCGGATCTCGCATCGACGGTTGGCATCCGACCGGAGGAGTACAGGCTGGTCGACGTCGACGTC
>Ga0164242_10007455_pt1 | contig 11972 bp, 13 predicted proteins | sample OricomgcompostMG_FD_108783 | JGI IMG/M metagenome (GOLD analysis project Ga0164242, IMG submission 108783) | Miracle-Growth compost microbial communities from Emeryville, California, USA - Original compost - Miracle growth compost (MG) ... | reverse complement strand
GCCGCGGTGCCGCTCGACTGGCAACTGACCGACACCTACTTCGTCGTCGCGCATCTGCACTACGTCCTGCTCGGCATCAACGTGTTTCCCGTCCTCGGCGGCGTCGTCTACTGGTTTCCGAAATTCACCGGAAGGATGATGAACGAGCGTTTCGGAAAGTGGACGTTCTGGGTCGTGCTCATCGGCTTCAACGTGGGGTTCTTTCCGATGCACATCTCCGGCCTGCTCGGGATGCCGCGCCGCGTGTATACGTATGGGCCCGACATGGGCTGGAACACGACGAACCTGATCACGTCGATCGGCTCGTTCGTGCTCGCGATCGGCATCGCGATGTTCGTCGCGAACGCGCTCGTGTCGCTGCGGCGCGGCGCGCGCGCGGACGCAAACCCGTGGCGCGCGGCGGGCCTCGAGTGGTCGACGTCGTCGCCGCCGCCGCCGTACAACTTCGCGGTACTGCCTTCGGTGAGTTCGCGCGATCCGCTGTGGCGGCCCGACGCGGGCGAGCCGCGCGCCGGTTTCCTGCTGCACCACGGCCGCGAGACGCTCGGCGTGACACCGCTCGGCGGCGACCCGGACGTCATCCTGAAGATGCCGGAAGACTCGTACGCGCCGTTCGTGCTGGGCCTCGGCGGCGCGCTGGTGTTCGTCGGGCTGCTGCTGCACACGCCTGCGCTGGTCGTCGTGAGCGCGCTGTTGTGCGGAGCCGCGCTGATCGCATGGCTGTGGCCGGAGCGCAGCCTCGCGCAGCGCGAGCCGCCGCCTGCCGCGACCGATGCGGGCGACGCGACCCGTGCGTCGTTGCCGCCGGTGCCCACGTTGCCGATCGGCAGCGCGGGCGAGCACGCGGGCGGCTGGTGGGGCGTGCTTACCCTCGTCGTCACCGAGGCCGCGCTGTTCGGCTATCTGTTGTTCACCTACCTCTATCTCGCGTCGCAAAGCGGCCAGCGCTGGCCGCCCGAAGGCCTGCCGAAGCTCGGGACGAGTACGCTGAACACAGTGTTTCTGCTGTCGAGCAGCGTGTTCGTGTGGCTCGCGAGCCTGTTCGTGCGGCGCGGCCGCAGGTGGATCGCGTTCGGCGTGCTCGCCGTCGGGATCGCGCTCGGCGTCACGTTCGTCGTGCTTCAGTTCGGCGAATGGCACGACCGACCGTATGGACTCTCGTCGAACCTCTACGGGTCGCTGTACTTCACGATCACCGGCTTCCACATCGCTCACGTGATCGCCGGGCTCGTGATGCTCGTCTGCCTCGCGCTGTGGACCGCATTCGGTTACTTCGACGGCCGGCGTGACGCCGCGCTGACGATCGGCGGGCTGTACTGGCACTTCGTCGACGTCGTGTGGATTTTCATCTTCAGCGTGCTGTATCTATCGCCATACGTGCTGAGGAGCCGCTGATGGACACGCCGCGCGAGTCGCCATCCACCCCGCCCCGTCCACCGCTCGCGCAGCGCCTGAGCGCGTGGGCCGGCATCGTCGGGGTACCGCTCATCTGGTCGCTCCATCTGCTCGTATCCGTGACGCTGATTGGGACCGCGTGCGCCGGGGGTGTTGTCCAGCGCAACGCGCTACCGTGGCCATCCGTCGAGACCACGGTGCGGGCAATCTCGGCGCTGGCGTTCGTCGTCGCGCTGCTGTGCACGGTGTTCGCGTGGCGCGCCTGGCGCTGCGCCGCCCACGCGGCGCACACCTATGCGCAGGCCGAGAAGGAACTGAGTGAAGGCGAACCCGGCGATCACGGCAAACACCGCTTCCTGACGTTGTGCGGCGCGATGGTGTCGGCCGGCTTCACGATCGGGCTCGTGTTTACGGCGAGCGTGATGATCGCGGCATCACCCGAACAACTCTGCGAGCCGTTCCGATGAAGCGAGCCGCCCCGACCCGGCGCGTGCCGATTCACGCGCGTCCGACATGGAACGTGTCACGCGTGGCGATACTGCTCGCGGCACTGTTCGCGTTCGCGCTCGCCGGCTGCGAGCGACACGATACGTTCCCCGCCACGCGCCCTGCCCGCAACGACGCGATGGTGGCGCGCGGCGAGTATCTCGCGAAAGCCGGCGACTGCGCCGCGTGCCATGACGCCGCCAACCATGCGCCCTATGCGGGCGGACTGCCGGTAAATTCGCCGTTCGGCCCTATCTATGCGAGCAACATCACGCCGGACCCCGTATACGGCATCGGCCGCTATACGCTGCGCCAGTTCGCGAATGCGCTGCGTCGCGGCCTGTCGCCGCGCAACGGTCATCTCTACCCGGCGATGCCGTACCCCTCGTTTGCGTCGCTGAACGACGACGACGTCGCCGCGCTTTACCAGTACTTCCAGTACGGCGTAAAACCGGTCGCCAACGCGGTGCCGCAGACACGTCTGCCGTTCCCGTTCAATCAGCGCTGGACGCTCGGAATGTGGCGGATGGTGTTCGCGCGACATCAACGCTTCACCCCACAGGCGGAGCGCTCGCCGCTGTGGAACCGCGGCGCCTACCTCGTGCAGGGACTCGGCCACTGCGGCGCGTGCCATACGCCACGCGGCCCCGGCTACAACGAACTCGGCTACGACGAGAAGAGCCCAGCGTATCTGACCGGAGGCGTCAACGACCACTGGTTCGCCCCGAACCTTACGGGTGATCCGGCGAGCGGACTCGGGCGCTGGAGTGCCGCCGACATCGCTGCGTTCCTGCATGAAGGCCACAACGTGCACTCGCTCGCGTTCGGCGCAATGGCGCCGGTGATCGGCGAAAGCACCCGCTATATGACCGGCAGCGACCTCGACGCGATCGCGGTCTACCTGAAGTCGCTGCCGCCGCACCGCCCGTCGGGCAAATACGCGGCTTCCGCCGGCGCGCGCGCGGCAACGGCCCAAACGCTCGAAGCCGGCCTGCCGGAGCGGCCGGGCGCCGGCGTCTACCTCGCGTTCTGCGCGCATTGCCACGGCGCGGACGGACGCGGTGCACCGGGCAAGGCATCCGCGCTCGCCGGCAGCGCGGTGGCGCTGTCGCGCGACCCGACCAGCGCCCTGCGCATCATCATCGAAGGCAGTGAGAGTCCCGGCGATCCTCGACAAAAGATGCCCGGCTTCCGCGGCCAGCTGACCGACGCGGAAATCGCGCAGGTGATCAACTTCGTGCGCGGCGCCTGGGGCAACGGCGCAACGCCGGTTTCCACCGCACAGGTCACGCGGCTGCGCGACGCCATCCACCGCTAGCACGACGCGCTCGCGCGCCCCTTCCATTTTTCTCAACATGCCGGTAAAGGCCGTCGACGACGCGTGCCGGCGCGCGTCGCCGCGTGCGCATCGGCCGTGCCACGTTCCGGCAAAGCCCTGCGGGCGTGGCGTGCGCAGCGGCACCGCAATACAGGAACGGTCGTTGCTTGAACTGGCCGACACATCATCGACCGCGAACCAGCGAATCAGGTAAGGAACGTCATGCCGCCCCCGACTCTCGCATTGCACACCCGGCAGCACCTCGCGCTCACGCCGCGACTGCAACAGGCGGTGCGCCTGCTGCAGCTATCGGCGCTCGAATTCCAGCAGGAACTGCGCGAGGCCCTCGAAACGAATCCATTCCTGGAATACGCGCCTCCTTCGCAGGACGAAGCAACGACGTCCGATGGCACCGCCACCGCGCCGGCCGAAGCGGCTGCGGATGCGCCGCTCGACAGCGCGATGGCGCCCGAAGCGCCCGAAGCGCTGCCCGACGCCATGCCCGACGATGGCAGCGGCTACGCCGAGCCGGCCGACGTGCCGCTGCGCACGTCGTCGTCCGTGGCCACACGCGACGGCGACGACTTCGCCGCCGACCCGTCGGACTGGACCAGCACCCAGATGACGCTGCACGAACAGTTGCATGCGTCGCTGCGCCTGTCGCGCATGCAGGGACGTGACCGTGTCGCGGCCAGCGTCGTGGTCGAGGCGCTCGACGACGACGGCTACCTTCGCCAGGACCTCGCGGACCTGGTATCGGTCGCCGACCTGATGCCGCCGCTGACCGAAGCGGAGTTGCGCGTCGCGCTGCGCGCCGTGCAGTCGCTCGACCGGCCTGGCATCGGCGCTCGCTCGCTCGGCGAATGTCTCGCGCTGCAACTGGACGCGCTGCCCGCCTCGACGCCCGGGCGCGACCTCGCGCGCGAGATCGTGACGCACCACATCGAGCGGCTCGCGCGCCGCGAGCACGGCGAACTGCAACGCCACCTCGGCTGCGATGCCGAGACGCTGCGCGTCGCGACCGCCCTCGTGCGCCGGCTCGATCCGCGTCCCGGCAACCAGTATGGCCGCACCGACGGCGGCTACGTGATCCCGGACGTGATCGTGCGGCAGGTGCGCAACCGGCTCGTCGTGACGATCAATCCGGCCGTGATGCCACGCGCGCGAATTCATTCGTTGTACGCAGAGCTTTACGCGCAGTCCGGTGACGGCGCGCGCACACCGCTCGCGCAACAACTACAGGAAGCCCGCTGGCTGATCCGCAACGCGCATAAGCGCTGCCAGACGATCCTGCGCGTCGGCGAATGCATCGTCGCAAGGCAGAAGGCTTTTTTCCAGTACGGAGAAATCGCGCTGCGTCCGCTGCAGTTGCGCGACGTCGCGGACGAACTGGGGTTGCACGAATCGACGATTTCGCGCGCGACCGGCAACAAGTACATGGCGACGCCGCGCGGCCTCTTCGAGTTCAAGCGCTTTTTCCCGCGCGAGCTGGAGACGCAGAGCGGTGGCACCTGCTCGGCAGCGGCGGTGCGCGCGCTGATCACCGAGATGATCGCGGCCGAGGACCGTCGCGAGCCGCTGTCCGACGTGGTGCTCACGCGGATGCTCGCGGACCAGGGCGTGGTCGTCGCGCGGCGCACCGTGACGAAATATCGGCAGTTGATGAAGGTGCCGCCCGCGGATCTGCGCAGGCAGCCATAACGCGCCGCCCGGACGCTGCGACCGACCGGTACGCCGCTCTCTTCTCTCATTGCCGCGCGATGGAGGCAACATGCGTGTGTCGATTCTAGTGAACAGCGTCGATCCGACCTCGTGTCACGACTACGCGATGCTATGGCTCGACCCCGCGCGACAGGCGTGGACGCAGCAGACCTGCGTCGGTATTGCTCTGCCGCCCGAAGGCCTGATCGTCGAGCGCCACGGCGAGACGCTGCTGACGGCGGCCGATGCGGAATCCACCGCGCTCCTCACGCTCGGCAATTTCCGGCTCGACGCGCGCGAACGGCTGACGTCGATTCGCGGCACCGCGAGGTGGTTCTCGCTCACACGTCAGGCGAGTGTCGAGGGGCTATGGAATCTGCGAGCCATCGAACGCTCGACGGACCGGCCCCAACGTCGCCGCGCCGGCTCAGGGCTGGTCTCCCGGCCAACGGTCCGCGACGACGGCGGGCCGGAATCGCGCGCGTGTCGTTGAAGCCGGAGCGGCGTCGCGGCGATGCGAATCGACACGCTATCCACTGATCAGTCCGGGCCGGCTTCGCGTGCCGGGAGCACCGACGTTCGCCGGCAGGGATCGTCCCGGCCGCCGGGCAACGCGTCGGCACCCAAGCCGACGCGCACGCTTGCGCAAACGCGTAACGCGGTGCCCGCCACGTTGCGCGCATCCGACACGAACGGCACAACGGGCCGCGCGCGCCCGCTCACCCGCAGCAGCGACTGCACGCCCGGTTATACGCGCCGCCTCGTCGGCAAACGCTTCGCGTACTTCGATAGCGAAGGCGCGCGTATTCGCGACCCGGAGACGATCGCGCGGATCGACGCGCTCGCCATCCCGCCCGCCTACACCGACGTCTGGATCTGCGCCGACGACTGCGGTCATCTTCAGGCGACGGGCCGCGATGCCCGGGGCCGCAAGCAGTACCGTTACCATCCGCGCTGGCGCGATCAGCGCGACCGCGACAAGTTCGCGAAGCTCGCCGGCTTCGCGCGGGCGTTGCCGCGCATCCGCGCGCGCGTCGCGGCCGATCTGCGCCTGCCCGGGCTGCCGCGCGACAAGGTCATCGCCGCGCTGGTGCGGCTGCTCGACAGCACGCTGGTGCGGATCGGAAACACGGAGTACGTGCGAGAAAACGCGTCGTACGGACTGACGACCGTGCGCAAGCGCCATCTGCGCAGCGACGGCCGAGGGCTCAAGCTGTGCTTCAACGGCAAGCACGGAATCGAACACGAGATTCCGATCGCCGACCGGGACGTCGCGCGTATCGTCCGCCGCTGTGTGGCGTTGCCGGGACGCGAACTGTTCCGCTACACCGACGGCAACGGCACCCACAACGTCACGGCCGCCGATGTGAACACGTGGCTGCACGCCGCCGGAGGCGATGCATTCACCGCTAAGGACTACCGCACGTGGGCCGCGAGCGCCGTCGCGCTCGACCGGCTACGCGCCGCCGAAGCGCCGCGCAGCCAGCGGGCCGCGCGAAGCACCATTGTCGAAGTCACCCGGGAAGTGGCCGCCCTGCTGCGCAATACGCCGGCCGTATGCCGCAACAGTTACATTCACCCCGGCATCCTGAATGCGTTCATGGCGGGCGAACTCGCGACACTGCGCTGCCGTGTGCGGCGTCCGGGGCTCAATGCGGAAGAGCGCATGCTCGCGACACTACTCGACGCTCGTGCGTCGCGCTGATGCGACCGCCGCCACAACACACGGCGCGTCAGCAGCAGGCCGACGCCTCACTCCTCGTAAGCCGCCATCACGAGCCACATGTCGCGCCCGTCGGCGCGAACCTCCGCGGCAAGCGCATATGGCGCGTGCGGGTCGCACATCTCGCGCAGCATTGCCTGCGCGACCTCGCCGTCGCCGACCACGCGGTCGGTGGCCGGCCGCACCTCTTCCTTGCCCTCGAACATCCGGTGGCTGCTCCAGTAGACGAGCGGCTCTTCTTTCCAGCGCCGGAAGCACGCCTTCACGTGCTCGAAGTCGCCGCCGCAGATATTCACCTGGTAATGGACCCTCGACGGACGTCGCCGTGCATCGCCTTGCGACGTCGGCCCTGGAGTGAAACGCATAGTCATCGCTAACCTCTCCCGCGCCGCACCCGCTTTCGCGGCGCTGTAAATCGTGCAAGGCGGTCCTCTTCCGTTACCAGCCTCGCCTCGCGCGTTGAATGGTGGCCCGCTAGTCGCTCGCGGCCTGCGGCGGCGCTGGCGCCGGCGTCACCGCCGGACCGGTGAGCCCGCTTGCGGCACTCGCTCCCGTCGCCGGGCCGGTCATACCCGACGTGTTGCCGGTGTTGCTGGTCGTGTCGCTCGAGCGGTTACAGCCGCCCATTGCGACGCACAGCAGCAGGGCAACAATTGACGGTGGACCATAACGGCGTCTCATGGCGGCTTTCATCGCGGGCTCCGAAAAGTCGGTGTCCTCGTTGGGTGCAATGGCCATGCCCGCGCCTGCAACGTCCGTGGAATGGCTGCTGCTTCATCGATCCCGCATGGTTCCACTTTCATCGTGAGGAGGACCGAATGATCCACGTACGCGAAATCATGTCGCGCGACGTCGTGCACGTCGCGCCTTCTTCGACGATCCGCGAGGCAGCGGGCCTGATGGCGCGCTACGACGTCGGCGCGCTACCGGTATGCGACGGCCAGCGGATGGTCGGTATGGTGACCGACCGGGACCTGGCGGTACGCGCGCTCTCGATGGGCGCGCCGCCCGAAACGGCGGTCGGCGAAGTCGCGACTGCCGCCGTCGAATGGTGCTACGAGGACGACGACGTCGACCTCATCCAGCAGCGGATGGCCGACGCGCAGATACGCCGCGTGCCGGTCGTGAACGACGAGCGCGAACTGGTCGGCACGCTGTCGCTCGGCGACATCGCGACCCGCGCCGACGGCGCGTCGCGCGACGAAGTCGCGAACACGCTCGAAGGCGTTTCGCAGCCGCGCACCTGGCGCTGACTGCGGCGCACTGCCGGGAGCCGCCGTTGAACACTTCCGTCGAACCCCGCAGTTGAACCCGCAGTTGAAGACTACCGGTAAACCTGCAACCCACGCTTGCCCAAACGGAGAACCCAACATGAGCCAGCATTCGAAGTCCCATTCCGGCGCGCATGCGCAACACCCGACGCCCGTGGAAATCCAGAAGGCGCTAGGCGGCGTCGATTATCCGGCTAGTCGCGACAGCCTCGTCGATACCGCGCGGCATCACCATGCGGACGATTCAGTCGTCGAACTCCTCGGCCGACTGCCGTCGCATCGCTACGAATCTCCGGCCGAAGTGTCGAAGGACATCGCCCGGATACGCTAGCAGCCACGCCCGTGCGCGAGGCCGTAATCAGGTCGTACTACACCGCCTTGCGCGCGGGCGGCCCGCACATCCACTTCCCCGAGGCAGTTGAGCCGATCAGGAGGCCGACATCATGACGACGCCGACCGCAAAAAGCCATCGCGGCACGTCCGCGCGCCATCGCCGCCGTCGCAACGCGGGCCGGGCCGCACCCGCAAAGCGCTGGTCGCGCAGCGTGAACGAACACAGCGACGCGATGGACATCCAGCACGAGATCTTCAAGAAAGGTAACGCCGGCGAGATTGCCCGATCGCTGAAGCGATCGTCGAGCGAGAGCCGGCGGCGCAAGGGCACCCCGTTCCAGTCCGCGATGTCGATGCTGAATTTCTACATCAACCGGGCAGGCCGCAATTTGCCGAAGGAGCGACGCGACACGCTGCAGAGCGCCAAGCGGGAGCTGCGCGTCGCATTCGGACGGAAGCCATGAGCACGCAGGGCAAAACACGGAAAGCGCGCCCCCGGCCATACGGTGCCTCGGAAGCGCTGGGAACGCGGTTTGCTAACTTGCTCGCAATGTCCACGCGCAACGCATCGCTACGCGGGGAGCGGAAACAACGGCGCGGCGCCCATGCAGGCGATCGCGCAAAGCCGCCGGAACCCGCGTTTCGTGCGGATGCGGCCACCCATAAGGCCGCCTTGGGGAGCAATTGCATGGCAACCGTACTGTTGGTGGACGACGATACCAATGCGTTGTGCGCGCTGAAGGAACTGGTGGGTCAGGAGGGGTATCGGGTCCAGACTGCGGAAAACGGCGCGCTCGCGCTGCGCACCGCGATGGCCGAGCGGCCCGACGTCGTCGTGACCGACTGCATGATGCCCGAGATGGACGGGATGGGCCTCTCCCGTGCGATGCAGCACGAGCGGTCGCTCGCGGACGTCCCGGTCGTGCTGGTGTCCGCGCTGGTTACTCCGCCACCCGATCTGCAGGCCGCGGGATTCCTGCGCAAGCCGTTCGCGGTGTCGCAACTGCTCGAAATAATCGACCGGCTCGTGGCCGCCTAGCGGCTCGATCCGCGCCGTTAGTCCATCGCGGAGGGGGCTTCGAATGATGAACGATCTTCAACACCGCTGCCGCGACGCGGCGGACCGCTGCGCGGCCGCATGCGTCCAGTGCGCGTCCGCCTGCATCGCCGAACATCATGTAGCCGCGATGGAAAAGTGCATCCGCCTCGATACGGACTGCGCGGCGATCTGCCGGCTTCTTTCCGATGCGCTCGCGCGCGACAGCGAATTCGCGACTGATTACGCGGAACTGTGCGCGAGGTTATGCGGGCTTTGCGCGGATGAATGCTCGCGGCACCCCGCCGCGCACTGCCAGGCATGCAGCGAGGCATGCCGCGCGTGCGCCGAGGCGTGCCGCACGATGATGTGAGCAAAGCCGCGGCACGCACGATGCTGCAAATCCCGTCACAAGGCCGCTTTTTTACTGGCTTTGCACTGTTTCGGGAGAACATCGTGAAAATATTGCAAGGATCTCACCGCGCGCTCGAGAGCGCCCTGTCGATTACCGGCATCGTCGCATTCGAGTGCGCACTCGTCGCGGGCGTGTTGCTCGCGCTTCATATCGAGCCCGGCTTATAAGGGCATCGAGCCTCAATCACCACCGACTACCGCGCCGCTTCCCTGATCGCTTCGACGAGCGTGTCCGGGGGCACGGGCTTGCGTAAATGGCGAACGAACTGCGCGTCCAGCTGCGGTTTTGGACCTCCCGGGCGCGCGTGATCGGCATAGCCGGTCAGAGCGACGGCGGCCATCCGGGCGCGGCGGCCGTCCGCGCGCGATTGTTCGCGCTGCGATTCGAGTACGCGCACCGCGGCCAGCACGTCGCGCCCGTCTTCATCGCCCAGCACCAGGTCGCACAGAAGCACGTCAGGCCACGCGGCACGCGGCGCTTCGCGCAGTTGCGCGAGCGCGTCGGCTCCGGTCGCCGCGACGCGCACCGTGGCACCGTGTAACTCCAGCAGCATCTGCAGCGCGTCGCGGGTTTCCTCCTGGTCGTCGAGCACCATCACAGCAACGCCGTCGAGCGCGCGGGGAGCCGGCTGCTCAACGCCATTCGCCCCGGATGCCACAGCGGCCATCGGCAGCACCACGGCATAGCCGATCCGCCGGCCGTCGGCGTCAGGATCGAGCGTGAACGTCGCGCCCGCGTCGCGCAGCGCCGCCTCGATACGTTCGGCCTCGCGCTCGTCAAGCGGCGCCGGTCGCCCACTACCGCCGCTCACGCGGATCAGCGCGTGATTCGCGTCGCCGCGGGCGCCCAGTTCGATGCGGGTTCCGCGCGACGCATGCTCGATCTCGTTCGCGACCAGTTGCAGTAGCCCCTGCCGAAGGGCCTCCGCGTCGGCCGCGACGACCGCCAGGTCGTCGGGCGCAGCCGCGCTGATCTCTACCCCGGCCGCGACCGCGGCGTCGCGCAACTGGCCCGCGACCCACGCGATGAGCGCACCGGCCTGCACCGGCCGCGATGCGAGGCGCCGCTCCGCGTGTTCGAGGTCGCCCTGCTGCCACTGCATCGCCCACATCTTCGCGTAGACGCCGTCGCGCGCAAGCAGGTCGTCGTGCGTGCCCTGCTCGACAATGCGGCCGTGCTCCATCACGAGAATCCGGTCCGCATCGACGACCGTCGATAGCCGGTGCGCGATCACGATCGTCGTGCGCCCCTGGGCAAGCCGGGTCAGCTCGCGCTGGATTGCGCGTTCGGAGCGCGTATCGAGCGCGGACGTCGCCTCGTCGAACACCATGATCCGCGGATCCTTGAGGATCGCGCGGGCGATCGCGATCCGCTGCCGCTCGCCGCCGGACAGCCGCACGCCGCGCTCGCCGACCCGCGTGTCGTAGTGGTCGGGCAGACGCTCGATCAACTCGTCGAGCTGCGCGGCGCGCGCCGCGCGCACGACATCGGCGCGCGTCGCATTGGGGCGCCCGTACGCGATGTTGTAGGCGATCGTGTCGTTGAACAGTACGGTATCCTGCGGAACGATTCCTATCGCATTGCGCAGGCTGCTCTGGGTGACGGCCGACAGGTCCTGGCCGTCGATCTCGACCGTGCCGTGCTGCGGGCTGTAGAAGCGGAAGAACAGCTTCATCAGCGTCGACTTGCCCGATCCGCTGCCCCCGACCACCGCGAGCGTGCGGCCCGGCGCGGCGGTGAAATCGATATCCCGCAACACGAGCCGCGCCGGGTCGTAGCCGAAATCGACGTGATGAAAGCGCACTTCCCCTTGCGAAACCACGAGCGGATGCGCGCCGGGCACATCGATGTCCTCTCCGGCGGTCCCACGAACGGACAGGATTCCGAACATCCTCTCGATATCGACGAGTGCGTCGTTCGCCTCGCGAAACACGAACCCGAGCGTGTTCAGCGGCGCGCACACCTGGATGATGTAGGCGTTGACGAGTATCAGATCGCCGACCGTCATGTGATGGGTCGCGACCTGCTGCACCGCGAACAGCATCGTCGCGGCGATACCCGCCGCGATCACCGCGCTCTGCCCGATATGAAGCGCCGTCAGTGCGCGCTGGTTCGCGAGGCGCGCGTCGACCCAGTGGTCGAGCAGACCGCGCAGCCGGTCCACCTCGTGCTGCTCGCTCGAAAAGTACTTCACCGTATCCTGATTGAGCAGGCTGTCGACGAGCCGGCTGTCCGCCTGCGCTTCGAGCCGGTTCACCTCGCGCTGAAACACGAGCCGGCGCCGCGCGAAGATC
>Ga0164242_10007454_pt1 | contig 11973 bp, 11 predicted proteins | sample OricomgcompostMG_FD_108783 | JGI IMG/M metagenome (GOLD analysis project Ga0164242, IMG submission 108783) | Miracle-Growth compost microbial communities from Emeryville, California, USA - Original compost - Miracle growth compost (MG) ... | reverse complement strand
GCTGCGCGAGCGCTCCTGGTGGAGCGGCGCGGAGGTCTTCGTCCTGGTCGACGACTACGACCTGGTCGCCACCGCGTCGGGCTCGCCGCTGCTGCCGCTGCAGCCGCTGCTGTCCCAGGCCGGTGACGTCGGGCTCCACCTCGTCCTCGCCCGGCGCAGCGGCGGGGCGTCCCGGGCGCTGTACGAGCCGGTGATCCAGACGCTGTCCGAGCTCGCCGCACCCGCACTGCTGCTCTCGGGAGACCCGGCCGAGGGACCGCTGGTGGGTGGCGCGCGACCCGTACCGGCGCCACCGGGGCGGGCGCAGCTGGTCAGGCGAGGGCGTGCAACGGAGGTGATCCAGCTGGCGTACGCCCGTCCGCGCAACGCTTAGTCTTGTAGTTTGGTCGACTTAAGCGCACTATTTCATCCACTTGTAACGCAGACACAACCTTCCCGCGATCTTGCAGGAGTTGGCTGACGCCACCGATCCACACCACACGAGAGGAGGGCCGACATGGAGGACACCACCCCGATCGACCACGTCGCCCTGGAGCGCACCACCTCGCAGCGCTTCAGCCTTCGCGACCGCCACGCCAGCTCCCTGGCCAAGCTGATGGAGGAGCGTGCCGACCTGCGCGGCACGTACGCGTTCGCCGACATGGTCGACGACTCGCTGCGCTGGTCCGCCTGACCAGCAATTGCTGAAGATTGTCTGACTGAAACAAGCGCCACGGGGTACTGACCCCTCAGGCCGGGCCCGTTACGCACGGAGCCCGGCCTTTCAGTCCCCGGACGTCGCCCGACCCGACTGCCCGGCAGTCGGGTCGGGCGACGTCGCGGTCCGGTCTCTTACTTGAAGAGCTTCTTGAGCAGCGACCGGCCGGCCTTGATGGCCTCGCGCTGGACCTGCTTGTTCTTCGCGAGCTTGGTCGCGATGTCCATCGCCGAGTCGGCAGGCGAGTGCGGCTCCTCGGCGTGGTGCGCCTTCTTCGAGGCGGCCTGGTCCGCCTTCGCCTGCTTGGCCGCGGCCTTCGCCTCCGCCTCGGCCTCGGCGGCCTCCTGAGCGGCCGCCCGCGTCGCGGCGGTCCGGGCCCCGAGAGTGTCGGCGGCGGAGTCAGCCGGGTCGACCGCGACGCCGTACGTCGCGAACAGCGGTGAGCCCTTGACCGCGGCGGCGATCGTGGCCGGGTCGGTGGCACCCATCAGCGACTCGGGTGCGCGCAACCGCGTCCACGCGACCGGGGTCGGGGCGCCGCGCTCGTTCATCACCGTCACGATCGCCTCGCCGATGCCGAGGGTCTGGATCACCTGGCCGAGGTCGGCGTACGAGGAGGTCGGATAGGTGTTGACGGTCTGCTTGAGCGCCTTGGCGTCGTTGGGGGTGTTGGCCCGCAACTGGTGCTGGATCCGCGAGCCCAGCTGAGCGAGGACGTCCTCGTGGATGTCGGTGGGTGACTGGCTGATGAAGAACACGCCGACGCCCTTGGAGCGGATCAACCGCACCGTCTGCGCGATCGTGTCGAGGAAGTCCTTGGTGGCGCCGTCGAAGAGCAGGTGGGCCTCGTCGAAGAAGAACACCAGCTTCGGCTTGTCGAGGTCACCGACCTCCGGCAGCGTGCGCTGGAGGTCGGCGAGCAGCCACATCAGGAAGGTGGAGAAGACGACCGGCTTGTCGGCGACGTTGGGCAGCTCCAGCAGCGAGATCCGCCCGCGCCCGTCGGGCTCGACCACCAGGAACTCGGCCGCGTCGAACTCCGGCTGACCGAAGAACGCGTCCGCCCCCTGGTCGGCGAACGCGATCAGCTCACGCAGGATCACGCCCACCGTTGCCGACGAGAGACCGCCCAGCCCGGCCAGGTCGGCCTTGCCCTCGGCCGAGGTGAGATACGTCAGGACGGCCCGCAGGTCGCCCAGATCGACCAGTCGGAGTCCGGCGCTCTTCGCGTAGTGGAAGACCAGGCCCAGCGACGACTCCTGGGTGTCGTTGAGCTCGAGCACCCGGGCGAGCAGGGTGGCGCCGAAGGTCTCGACCGAGACCCGGACCGGGACTCCGGAGCCGTTCGCACCCAGTGCGAAGTACTGCACCGGGAAGCTGGCCGGGGTCCACTGCTGGCCCACCGACGCGGTACGAGCGCTGAGCTTCTCGCTCGGCGTACCGGGGGTGGCGAGGCCGGAGAGGTCGCCCTTCATGTCGGCGGCGAAGACCGGCACGCCGTTGGCGGAGAGCTGCTCGGCGATGAGCTGCAGGGTCTTGGTCTTTCCGGTGCCGGTGGCCCCTGCGACCAGCCCGTGTCGGTTGAGCATGCCGATCGGGATCTTGATGCGCACGTCGGTGAGCGTCTCCGCGTCCGTCATCAGGCCGCCGAGCTCGAGCGCCGGTCCATCGAAGACATAGCCCGGCGCGACGGCCGTGGCGATCGGGTTCTCCGTCATGGCAGGCAGCCTAAGGTTGTCCACAGCCTCGTGGGGATAGGGTCGAGGCGTGATCTTCAAGCGCGTCGGCACCGGCCGTCCTTATCCCGATCACGGCCTCTCCGCGCGCGAGTGGGCCGCACTCCCGCCGCGCCAGCTGCGCCTCGACGAGCTCATCACCACCAAGGACACCCTGCAGCTCAGCTCGCTGCTCGACGAGGACTCCACGTTCTACGGCGACCTCTTCGCGCACGTGGTGGAGTGGCACGGCGAGTTCTACCTCGAGGACGGCCTGCACCGGGCGCTGCGTGCGGCCCTGCAGCAGCGGCACGTGCTGCACGCCCGGGTGCACACCATCACCGACTTCGACGCGCGGGAGGCCTGAGTGCTCACGGGCACCCGTACCGCCTTGATCCTGGCGGCGCTCGCCCTGCTCGTCGTCGTGGTCGGAGGTTGGGGCTGGGGAATGCTGACCGCTCCGTTCCCGGAGAAGGTCGATCCGCCGCTGTGCAGTCCGATCGACGTGCACGCCGGCGATCACGTCTTCCCCGCCCAGGTCACGGTCAGCGTGCTCAACGCGTCGCGGCGCGAGGGGCTCGCGGGTCGCACCATCGCCGCACTGAGCAGAGACGGATTCGTCGCGGGCACCGCGGGCAACGCGGCCCGCGGCACGAAGACCGGCGCGGTCCAGATCTGGACGCCGACCCCGTCCAGCCCCGCGGTACGTCTCGTCGCGGCGTGGCTCCCGGGCGCCAAGGTGGTCCGCAAGCAGGTCACCGAGCCCGGCGTCGTGGTCGTCGTCGGTGACCAGTACAAGGGCGTGGGCACCGGCCCGAAGTCAGTCACCGCGCAGAGCGACGCGACGATCTGTAGCCCGACCCTGGCCTGAGCGGGCCCGCTCAGATGCCGCCGACCCAGCCGGCGAGCCGGCCGTGGCGCGAGACCTGACGCAGCCGGCGTTCGGTTCGCTCGCGCAGCGCACGCGGCGAGACGACGAGGACGTCGTCGCCGCGCCGAAGCACCGTACGAGGCTCGGCCGGCAGGCTCTCACCGTCTCTGATGACCATCGAGACCGAGGCCCCGCGCGGCAGCCGGAGCTCTCCGACCTCCACCCCGTGCAGGCGCGAGGCCGGGGTGATCGTGATCTGCAGCAGGTCGGCCGCCACCCGTTCCAGCACCGCGACCTCGAGCTCGAAGGCACGGGCATCGCGCGGACGGACGAGGCCGAGCGCCTTGGCGATGATCGGCAGGGTCGGCGCGGTGACGAGGGTGTAGACGACCACGAGCACGAACACGAGGTCGAAGAGGCCGACCGCTCCGGGCACGCCCTCGGCCATCGGGATGGTCATCAGCACGACGGGGACCGCCCCGCGCAGGCCGGCCCAGCTCAAGAAGACCGCGTCCCGCGCGCGGAGCGGCTGCACCACCATCGCGATCAACACAGCGATCGGGCGGGCGACGAAGGTGAGCACCAGGCCGGCGACGAGTGCCCGGCCGACGATGGACCAGGTCAGGGTCCCGGGGCTGAGCAGCAGGCCGAGCATGACGAACAAGCCGATCTGGGCCAGCCAGGCGACGCCCTCGGCGAAGCCCCGGGTGACCTGCCGGTGCGGCAGCTCGGCATTGCCGAGCGCCACCGCGGCCACGTAGATCGCCGCGAAGCCGCTGCCGTGCAGCGTGGAGGCCGAGGCGTCGGCGAGGAAGCACAGCGCTAGCACGCTAAGGGAGTACAGACCTGATGTCGGCAACGCGACGTGGCGCAGTAGCCACGCCCCGGCCAGACCGACCACGAGACCCACGAGCAGCCCGAGCGCCAGCTCCCCGACGACGATCCCGACCACCACCCACCACGGGTGGTCGTGGACCGTGCCCGCCGAGATGAGGGTCACCAGGACGACGGTCGGGGCGTCGTTGAGCCCCGACTCCGCCTCGAGCGCGCCGGTCAGGCGCCGCGGCAACGGCACGACCCGCAGGACGGAGAAGACGGCGGCGGCATCGGTCGGCGACGTGACGGCGCCGAGCAGGACGGCCAGCGTCCACGGCAGACCGAGGAGGAAGTGGCCACCGAGCGCCATCACCCCGACCGAGACCGCCACGCCGATCGTGGCCAACGAGAGCCCGATCCGCATCGACGGTCTGAGGACCCGCCACGACGTGGTCACACCGCCCTCGGCGAGGATCAGCGCGAGCGCGGCGAAGCCGAGTGAGTGCGCCAGCTCGGCATCGTCGAAGTGGATGCCCAACCCTGACTCGCCCAGTGCCACCCCCATGAGGAGGTAGACGAGCAGCGACGGCAGGCCCGCGACGGACGTGAGCCGGACCGCAAGGATCGCGCACAGAGTGACCGCAGAGCCCACGAGCAGGAACAGGTCGAGCTCGTGGATGCTCACATGTCACCTCGCTCTTCCAGCAGGGGCGGCGGGACCTCAGCCTACCGGCTGGGCACCGGGCGCTGCCCGTACGCTCGTGGCCATGGAAGCCCGGGTGCAGGAGTCCCGTCTCGGCGTGGCACGGCGGGCGAACGTCCCGCCGTTCCACGTGATGGACATGATCGAGGCGGCCGCGCGCCGCCAGCGGGAGCGCGGCGACGTGCTGAGCCTGCTCGCCGGGCAGCCGCTGACCGGGGCGCCGACACCGGTACGGGACGAGGCGGTGCGGCTCCTGCAGAGCGGCGACCCGCTCGGCTACACCCCCGCCACCGGCATCCTCGAGCTGCGCGAGGCGATCGCGGGCCACCACCTCCGTACGCGCGGGATCGCGGTCGACCCCGACGACGTCGTCGTGACGACCGGAGCCAGCGGCGGCTTCCTGCTCGCCTTCCTCGCCGCCTTCGACGTCGGCGACCGCGTCGCAATGGCACGACCCAACTACCCCTGCTACCGCAACGTGCTGACCGCCCTCGGCTGCGAGGTGGTCGAGCTGCCCAGCGGCCCGGAGACCCGTTTCCAGCCGACGCTCGAGCAGCTCGCCGCCGTACCGGACCTCAAGGGCGTCGTCGTGGCGAGCCCGGCCAACCCGACCGGCACGATCATGCTGCCCGAGGAGCTCGTCGCGATCGCCGCGTGGTGCGAGGCCAACGGCGTGCAGCTGATCTCCGACGAGATCTACCACGGCATCGAGTACGGGACCGGGCCCCGTGGATCGGGCACAGTGACGAGCAGCGCGTGGGAGACGAGCCGCGAGGCGGTGGTCTTCGCCAGCTTCTCGAAGTACTTCTCCATGACCGGGTGGCGGATCGGCTGGATGTTGGTGCCGCGGCGGCTGCGGCGGGCCGTCGACGTGCTCACCGGCAACTTCACCATCTGTCCTCCGGTGCTGGCACAGCGGGCGGCGGTGGCGGCGTTCACCGAGGCGTCGTACGCCGAGCTCGACGGCCACGTCGCGCGCTACGCGACCAACCGCACGCTGCTGCTCGACGGCCTTCGCAGCCTGGGCATCGATCGGTCCGCACCGGCCGACGGCGCGTTCTACGTCTACGCCGACGTCAGCCACCTCACCGAGGACACGATGGCCTGGTCGAAGTGGTTGCTCGCCAACCACGGCATCGCCGTGGCACCTGGGGCCGACTTCGACACCGCGGCCGGCCACCGTTTCGTCCGGCTCAGCTTCGCCGGTGACGGCGCCGAGATCAGCCAGGCGCTCGACCGGTTGTCCACAGCCCTGAAGGGCTGAGGTTTCCCCTCCTCCTCGGCGGGCAGCGTCCCTGATGGGACGGCACGACCACGAGGAGGAGAGATGATCGGAGATCCGGGTGCCATCCGCGCGCTCGCCCGTCCCTTGCGTCGGCGTGCCGACGAGATCCGCGACCTGGCCGACCGGCTGGTCGCCACCGCCGTCGCCACGTCCTGGGACGGGCTGGCCGCCGACGCCATGCGAGGCGCGGTGCGACATTCCGCCGACGGCCTGCGGCGCACCGCGGCGTTGCACGATGACGCCGCCGACGCGCTCGAACGGCACGCCGACAGTGTCGGCGCGGCCCAGGCCGCCATCAAGCGGGCGGTCGAGGCGCTCAAGGACGCGCTGGGAGCGCTCGGATGAGCGCTCCGACCGACCCGGCGACCATCCCGACCGCGACGATCACCGCGGTCGGCGGCGGCCCGGTGCTCGCCGCCGAGTACGCCGACCTGGAACACCTCGCCGGCGCCTGCGCCCACGCTGGCCTGGGCCTCGCGGAGTGGACTGCCCTGCCGGCCGGCACCCTCGTCGATCCGGACCTCGTGGCCACGTCCGTCCTGGCGCCGGTGACCTTCGCCGACGTCGAGGTGATGCTCGGCGCGGCGCTGTTGCAGCTGCCGACCGGCGCGACCGAGTGGGCTGCCCTGGGCGGCAGCGTCATCGCCGCCCGGGGTGTGCTCGAGGAGGTCGACAACGGCCGGGTGCAGCGGCTGTGGACCGACACGACCGAGATCCTCGAGGCCGAGGCCGCCGCCTCCAACCCCGCCTGGACAGCGGCGCTCGGTGCCGGTCTGGACGGGCTCGACGGTGGGCGGGACAGCTGGTGGCAGACCGAGCAACGCGGGCTCGGCGGCACCATCGGACTGACCACCGCGCTGCTGGGCGCCGGGGGCGTCGGCAGCCTCAGCGCGAAGGCCGCGCACCAGCTCTATCCGCACAACCGAGGCCCGCACACCGTGTCGGTCGGCCCGCGCAGCGGGACGACGCCACCGGCATCGCTCGCTGCGATGACCGAGCACCTGCACGAGCTCGCCGACGGGCCCGACGGCGACATCGAGGTGCAGACCATGGTCGGATCCGACGGAGCGGTCCGCCACGTCGTCTACCTGCCCGGCACCGACGACATGAACCCCCTGAGCAGCGACGACCAGGTCCGAGACATGCAGACCAACCTCCAGCTGATGGCCGGGCATCCGGACGCGTACGGCAAGGGCGTGCTGGCCGCGCTCGGCGCCGCCGGCGTACGGGCCGGCGAGCCGGTGCTGCTGATCGGGCACAGCCAGGGCGGGATGGAGGCGGTCGCGCTGGCGGCACACGCCTCCCCCTACGACGTGACGCAGGTGGTCACCCTCGGCTCTCCCACCGCCCAGGTCGGCGCCCTGCCGAGTCACGTGCACGCACTGTCCCTGGCGCACGACGGCGACGTCGTACCCGAGCTCGGCGGCTTCGACAAGCCCGCGGTCAACCACGTGGTGGTGCACTTCGGAGACGATCATCTCGACGGCGTGATCGCCAACCACTCCTACGACCACTACGAGGCCGGAGCCCTGGCCGTGCAGGCCTCCACGGACCCGACCATCCGCACCAGCCTGGCCGGCCTCGACCCGTTTCTCGCGACCGGTCAGCACGCCACCTCGCAGGTGTTCCAGATCGTCCGGACCCAGGGTGGATGAGAGGAGGCTGAGGACCGGCGAACATCACCTGAACAGCGGCGCCACAGTCCTCGCACAGATTGCGCGGCGATGTCATCCTTCCCTGCGTGCGTCGCCTCGCTCTGCCCCTCGTCGCCGTCGTCGCGATCGCGGTACGGCTGGTGCCGCTGCTCGCCGGCCCAGGTCTGCTCAACTGGGACCGCTACGACGACGGCGTCTACTACACGGCGGCCGCGTCCCTGCTCGACGGCCGACTGCCCTACCGCGACTTCGTCCTCCTGCACCCGCCGCTCATCATGCTGGCGCTCACCCCGTTCGCGCTGCTGGGACGGCTGACCAGCGATCCAGCCGGGCTGGTGACCGCGCGGATCGTCTGGATGCTGCTCGGCACCGGCATCGCGGTCCTGGCGGCGCGGTTCGCACGCCGCTGGGGCGTCGTGCCGGCCCTGCTCGCGGGGCTGTGGGTGGCCTGCTCGTCCGCCAGCGCGTACTCCTCGCAGACCACCTACATCGAGCCGCTCGCCGACCTCGCCCTGCTGGGCGCGATCGTGCTGCTCACCTCAGACCGGGAGCGGCCGCGGCATGAGCTCATCGCCGGGCTGCTGCTGGGCATCGCGCTCACCGGCAAGATCTGGTACCTCGTGCCGGTCGGCACCCTCTTCCTGGTGATGCTGCTGCATCGCCGCTTCCGCGCGGTCCTGCGCGCCGGCGTGGTAGCTGCGATCGTCGCCGCCGTCATCCTGCTGCCGTTCTTCATCGCGGCGCCGCGCGAGATGTGGCACATGGTCGTCTACGACCAGCTCTCCCGACCCACCAGCGCCGACTCGACCCCGATGGACCGGCTCGGGATCGCGGTCGGCGGGCGCTACCTCGGCCTCTCGCCGACGCCGAGCGCCGTGATCGCCGCGATCGCGAGCGCCATCGCCCTCGCGGCTGCCGTGGCCGCGATCCGGTGGGAGCGGCAGGCGCGGATCGTTGCGGCCGTCGCGATCGTCAACACCGTGATGCTGGTGGTCACCCCGAGCGGATTCCACCACTACGGCTCGCTCACCTCCGCGCCGATCGGCATCACCCTCGCGGTCGGGTGGGCAGCACTCGGCCCGCGCCTGGTGCGACGACGCCCGATCCGCCTCGCCGCCGCCACGGCGGCACTCGCGGCGATCGCTGTCGGCGGTGTCCTGGTGACGCAGCGGCCCCCGGGACACGCGTTGCCGACGGCGGCGCTGCGCGCTGTGCTACCGCCCGGCTGCATCACCACCGACACCCCCGGGATCCTGATCGTCGCCGACCGGCTCAGCGCCAACCTGCGGCAGGGCTGCCCAGTCGCGGTCGACGTGCGCGGCGCGAGCTTCGGCACCCGCGAGCGCCGGCACGACAACCTGTCCTACATCGACTGGCTCGGCGCCTACCTCGGCTCCGGCAGCGCCGCGATCATGCGGTGGCCGGACACCGACGGGTTCTACGGCGCCGACCTGCGCGACCTCGGCACTCCGATCTACAAGCACCACAAGCTCATGGTCATCGTCCCCACGCGCGAGGAGCAGAACCGCGACCGGGTCGCCATCAGCTGACGATCAGGCGAGATCCTTGATGAAGGACTGCAGCTGGGTGAGGTTGCGGCACTCCACCATCGGCACCAGCTCCCCATAGCGGGAGGCGGCTGAGTCGCCGGTGTCCCACTGCCGGCGGGCCTCCGGGTTGAGCCACCACTGGTGCCGACTGCGCTCGACCATCTCGCGCAACGCGGGCAGAGACAGGTCGGCGTAGTTGGAGCGCGCGTCGCCGAGGATCAGCAGCGAGCTCTTCGGAGTAAGCGCGTCACCGTGCAGCTCGACGAAGCGCGAGAAGGCCCGGCCGTAGTTGGTCCGCCCCATCCGGGCCGCGTGCGCGGAGGACTCCACCAAACCGGTCATCACATCCACTAGATCCGCGCCCGGGCGGAACTGGTCGGTGACCTCGGTGATGTCGTCCACGAACGTGAAGGCGCGGACCTTGGTGAACACCTCGCGCAGCGCGAAGACCAGCATCAGGGTGAAGGTGGCGAAGTTGGCGACCGAGCCGCTCACGTCGCACAGCACCACCAGCTCGCTGCGGTGCGGGCGCTTCGGCTTGTGGTGGGTGGTGATCGGCACGCCGCCGGAGGCCATCGAGGCGCGCACGGTGCGCCGGAAGTCGAGGGGACCGCGGTGCCGCGAGCGCTGCTCGCGCGCCAGCCGGGTGGCGAGTCGGCGGGCCAGCGGATAGAGCTCGCGGCGCAGCTCGTCGAGGTCGGCGCGGCGCATGTGCAGGAAGTCCAGCCGGTCGATGGTGGGACGCACCGTCACCTGGGCGATGTGGTCCGGGCCCTTCTCCTCCGCGATCCGGCGCCGTGCGTCCGCCTCGACCATCGCGACGTAGGAGCCGGTACGCCGACCGGCGACGCGCTCCGCCTCCTCGTCGGTCCAGCCGTGCGTACGCAACGCGTCGATCAGCCGCGAGGTCAGCTCGTCGACCGACAGCCGCCGCAGCGCGGTGTAGGACGACCACGACGAGAGCCCAGGGCCGCGGCCCGGCATCGACCCGAGCCTGCCCACCGCCTCGGCGGCCAGCTCGCGAAGCCGATCGGTGTCGTCGGCCTCGAGCGCCTCGAGGATCTGCTCCTGGAGCGTGGCGAGGGCCGCAGGACCGTCCACCACGGTCGAGCCGTCACTTTCGGCGGCTTCAGTGGTCAGTTCTGGCGCCCCGTCGCCCACCAGCCGCGGGAAGTAGAGCTCGAAGAGGGCGTCGAAGGTCGGCCGCTGTCCCTGCCGCTTGACCACGGTGGCCGCGTACACGTCGCGCACGGTCGTCCGCGAGGACCAGCCGACCGCCCCAAGCGCGGTGACCGCGTCGAGGTCCTCCGACAGGGAGACCGGCAACCCGGCGGCCCGCAGCGCCTCGAGGAACGCGATGTGGCGATCGAGAAGAGTCACCGACGCACCTGACCTTTCTCACCCGAAATCGGCGCGTCACGGTGAGAAACGTCAGGTGCCAGCGTGCTCATCGGAACGGGTGGGCCGAGGTCTTGACCGGGCCGCCCGCGGCCAGCCGCAGCTCCCGGCGAGCGCGCTCCTGGTCCGATACGTGCTTGAGCACCACCCCGAGCGTGGCGTCGATGGCGCCCGCGTCGAGGGTGTCGCTCTGCAGGGCGATCAGCGTGCGCGCCCAGTCGACCGACTCCGCGATCGACGGCGCCTTCTTCAGCTCCAGCTCCCGCAACCGGGCCACCACGTCCACGAGCTGGGCGACGACCCCCTCGTCGAGATCGGGTACGTGCCGAGTGACGATCTCCCGCTCCCGCTCGGCGTGCGGATAGTCGAGGTGCAGATAGAGGCAGCGCCGCTTGACCGCCTCGGACAGCTCGCGGGCAGCGTTCGAGGTGAGCACCACGAACGGCCGGCGTACGGCCTCGACCGTGCCGAGCTCGGGGATGGTGACCTGGAAGTCGGAGAGCACCTCCAGCAGGAGGCCCTCGACCTCGATGTCGGTCTTGTCCACCTCGTCGATCAGGAGCACCGTCGGCGAGGTGCGGCGGATCGCGGTGAGCAGCGGCCGGGCGAGCAGGAACTCCTCGCCGAAGATCTCGTCGTGCGCCTCCTCCCAAGTCGCGCCGCCCTCCATCGCGGTGCTGGCCTGGATGCGCAGCAGCTGCTTCTTGTAGTTCCACTCGTACAGCGCGCGGGCCTCGTCGAGCCCCTCGTAGCACTGCAACCGCACCAGCTCGGCGTCCGTCGCCCGGGCCACCGCCTTGGCGAACTCGGTCTTGCCCACGCCGGCCGGCCCCTCGATCAGCACCGGCTTCTCCAGCGCCCCGGCGAGGAAAGCAGTGGTCGCGGTCGCCTCGTCGGCGAGATATCCGGTCGCGCCCAGGCGGGCCAGCGCGTCGGCAGGAGAGGTGAACCAGGTCATGCAGGCATCCTGCCTCACACCGACAGGCGCGCCGTCGACACGACCGGCCGGAGATTGAATCCGAATCCATCGCGGATCGCCGTCACGCTCGGGGCAAAGCTCCGTTAGACCATCGTGCACCTGTTCCACCACGCGCTGCGCGGCGTCGCCGGACTGGCCCTGGCGGCCCTTGTCGTCGTCCCCGTGACGGCGGCAGTCGTGGCCACCCCGGAGGAGGACACGCCGCACGGGTCGGTCACCGCGTCGCTGGCGGAGGGCATCACGACCCCGGCTGCCAGCGCGCCCCAGCGCTGCCACGGGACCGGGGCGCTGATCCGACGCCACG
>Ga0164242_10007453_pt1 | contig 11974 bp, 12 predicted proteins | sample OricomgcompostMG_FD_108783 | JGI IMG/M metagenome (GOLD analysis project Ga0164242, IMG submission 108783) | Miracle-Growth compost microbial communities from Emeryville, California, USA - Original compost - Miracle growth compost (MG) ... | reverse complement strand
TTTCTTCGAGTTGGCCGTGGCCGCCGCGATCAGCCTGTTCGGCCTGCAATCGGGCGCGGCCCTCGCCACGGTCGTGGGCGTGTTGGTCGAAGTGCCGGTGATGTTGTCGGTGGTCGCCATCGTCAAGCGAACACGAAGTTGGTACGAAAGAGCCGCAATAGTCGGCTGACAATTTCAGCCGCAGCAGCTTGTGGCGCCGCTCTCCTGGATCGGCGGGCATGGCATTGTTGCATAGGAGCAGAAGACGCAACAATCACCCGCCTTGGGACGCAGGATGGCGCCGCATCCGGTGCAGTCGTAAAAATATTGGCAGGCATTGGTCGGCATCGTTTCCGTCGCCTGATGACCGCAGATCGGGCAGGTGATCGTCGAGCGCAGTTCGAGGCCGACGTCAGACATAGCGATAACCCGCCCACAATAGGGCCGCACCAAGTAGCAGCCCGGCCAGCGTCAGAATTCGCATCGCGCGGGGAGTACGCACGCCGGCGCGACCGCAGTGCACCGCGCTCCTTTGTTGGCGGACCAACAATACGGCACCGACAATGAGGCAGGCTGTCCCGATCAGAAGAAGCGGCATGCGATAGGGCGCAGTGACGGCGGCGATGCCGCCGAGCCACGCGGCGCTGCCCCCGGCGGAGATGAGCAGTATCGGTAGTGCACAGCACGAAGCGACACCAAAGGCAGCGGCAAGACCAGTGAGCGTGAACGCCGCGGCGCTGGCGCCCCTGGGCGGGGCTGGCGGTTGTGTCACAGGTCGACTCCTTGTGCGGGGTACGCGACGGCCTAGCATCTGTAGCGACTACAGACTCAAGAGGTATTTTGAAGATGAGCGGAACGGGCGCGATTCAGATCGGCGAGCTCTCGCGCCGCACCGGCTGCAACATCGAGACGATTCGCTATTACGAGCGGATTGGGCTGATCCCGGCCCCGCCGCGGCGAGGCCGCTTCCGCAGCTACGGCAGGGAGGATGTGGCGCGCCTGGGCTTCGTGCGACGCGCCCGCGAACTCGGATTCCCGCTCGATGAGGTGCGCGCATTGCTACGGTTGGCGGCTGGGGGACCGGCCTCCTGCGCCGACGTACGCGATCTTGCCGCGTCGCACCTCAAGGACGTGCAAGCGCGAATCGCCGACCTCAAGCAGATGGAGCAAGTTCTTTCCGATTCGGTGAGAGCCTGCGACGCCGGCCAGGATCCCGGCTGCCCGCTGCTGCAGACGCTCCATGCCGAGACGCCGAACGCCCAAGGCCAAAGCTGACGGACATGGATTGAATCAGCCGTAGTATCTTTCCAACCGGGGTGAAGGCATCGTTGGGCCACCGCAGAACGCGATGTGGCACGCCTCATTGCGGGGCTTCGCGAGGGCCGCCGGAGAGCTTTTGCTCCAGCACGCTACTTATGCCTTTTATGGCATTGCCGGGCGACGTCCTATCAAAGGGGTATGGCGAGATAGGTGAACGCCGACAGGCGCCTATTGTCGATTCTACCCTCAGCGGTGGTGAACTGGTGGTGAACTGAGCCAAAAACGCGAGAGAGTGGCCTCAGCCGCACCCTCGTAAGTCATGGATTTTCTTAGGAAACCTGGAGCGGGCGAAGGGATTCGAACCCTCGACCCCAACCTTGGCAAGGTTGTGCTCTACCCCTGAGCTACGCCCGCTCTTGGCGTTCCGGGCCACGATGTCGGGCCCCGGGTGAGGCGCGGCTGTTAGCATCGGTGTTCAGGGTCGGCAAGCCCTCAATCGGCGCCACCATCAAAAGGGTTGGCGTCGCGGCCGCTCGCCCCACATAAGGGGGCGAACACCGTCTACAGGAGCATCTTTTGGCTACGCTCGGCATGAGCCCACAGGAAAAGGAAGCGGTCGAAACCTTCCGCCGCGATGTCGTCGAACCGTCGATGACCAGCCTCGTCATCATCGATTTCTGGGCCGAATGGTGCGGGCCGTGCAAGGCCTTGGCGCCAGTGCTGGAGAAGGTCGCCAAGGATTATGCCGACAAGGGCGTGGTGCTGGCCAAGGTCGACACCGACAAGAACCAGTTTATCGCCGCGCAATTCCAGGTGCGCTCGATTCCGACTGTGTATGCGATGTTCCAGGGCCAGCTCGTCGCCGATCTGACCAACGCGCGCACCGAATCGCAATTGAAGGCAACGCTCGACCAGTTGCTCGCGCAGCTTCCCATATCGAGCGAGGCGAAGGACATCGAAGCCGAGCTCGCGCCGCTGATCGCGATGGGCGAGCAGGTGCTGGGCGAAGGCGATGCCGCGCGCGCGCTGTCGATCTTCGACCAGCTCGCCGAGATGGCGCCCGATCATCCGGGTGTGCTCTCGGGGCGAATCCGCGCATTGGTTGCCACCGATCGCGGTGCCGATGCCGAGGCGGCGATTGCCGCGCTGCCCGGGGATATCGCCAAGCTGCCCGAGATCGAGCGCGCCAAATCGGCGCTGGCGCTCAAGCAGGACGCGCAGCCGGTCGACGACCTTGCCGGGCTGGAGGCCGAGGTTGCGGCCAGGCCGGACGATCTCGACGCGCGCTTCCGGCTCGCCGGCGGGCAGATGGCGGCGGGGAACCGCGATGCGGCGGCGGACTCGCTGCTGGCGATCATCGCCGCCGACAAGGATTGGAACGAGGGCGCGGCGCGCGACCGGCTGCTCAAGCTGTTCGAGGTGACCGGTCTCGAAGACCCTTGGGTGGCGGCGCAGCGCCGGCGCTTGTCGGCGATCCTGTTCGGATGATGGCGACGCGGCTCTCGGTCTTTCCGCTGCCGGGAGCGCTGCTGTTTCCCGACATGCACTTGCCGCTGCACATCTTCGAGCCGCGCTATCGGGCGATGGTGTCCGACGCGATGGCGCGCGACCGGCGGATCGGCATGATCCAGCCGCGGCCGGGCCCCGAGGCGGAGGGCAGTCGGCCGCCGCTGTTCGAGATGGGCTGCGTCGGCCGGATCGCCGAGGTCGAGGCGCTCGACGACGGCCGCTACAATCTGATCCTGTGCGGGGTGGCGCTGTTTCGCGTGGCGCGCGAACTCGACGTGACGACGCCGTTCCGCCAGGTCGAGGCCGAACTGCTGCCCGCCGCCGAGCATGATCCGGTGCTGGCGCTGGGCCGTCGCGCCGCGCTGGAGCTCGAATCGCGCCGCTTCGCCGAGGCGCAGGGCTATGCGGTCGATTGGAACGCGGTCAGCCGATTGGACGACGAGGCGCTGGTCAACGGCATCGCCCAGATCGCGCCGTTCGACGTGGCGGCGAAGCAGGCGCTGCTGGAAAGCCCGAGCCTCGATGAGCGCGCCGACCTGATCGTGCAGTTGATGCAGTTCTTCGGCCGCCATGACGGCGAGGACCGGGTGACGCTGCAATGAGCAAGCCGCTCGATCCCTGGCTGCTGTCGATCCTGGTCTGCCCGGTGACTCGAATGCCGCTCCATTATGACGAGGCGGCGCAGGAGCTGGTTTCAAAGGCGGCGCGGCTCGCCTATCCGATCCGCGACGGCGTGCCGGTGATGCTGGCCGAGGAAGCGCGGCGGCTGGACGGCTGATGGGCGGCCAGGCCGATCTTGGCGGCGATTGGGACGGCATCTTCGATTATCCGCGCGTGTTGCCGCCGACCGCCTTCACCGCGACGCTGCGCGATCACGGCGGCGTGCTGACCGGCGAGACCAGCGAGCCCGGCCGCGAGGGCACATTGTTCGCGTTGATCGAGGGGCGCCGCGAGGGGGGCAGCGTGGCCTTCGTCAAGGTCTATGACGATTATCACGCCAAGCCGATCCATTATGCCGGCACGCTCAACGCCGATGCGACCGAGATCACCGGCACCTGGCGCATCCCCGGCGACTGGAGCGGGACGTTTATGATGATGCGGCGCATGGGCGAAGCGGAGGAGACGGAGCAAAGAGCGGCCGAGGAGGTGGAGCGGTAGAAAAGCCGTTCGTTTCGACCGAAGTCGAGAAACGATTGTGCAGCCAATACTTCTCGACTTCGGTCGAAGCGAACGGTTGTTACGCGATCTCTCCCGTCAGCAACTTCGGCAGCTCACCACTCTCGCCGCGGGCCTCGGCCATGAAGCGGGCCTTGAGGGGGGGCAGTTTGTCGACCGCGGCGATGCCGAACCGCCTGACCGCGCTCGCCGTGCGGCCGGGGATGCCGAACAGGCGGGTGAGGCCGTCGGTCGCCGCCGCCACCATGAAATTGTCGAGCCCGCGCCAGCGCTGATAGCGCGCCAGCACCTCAGCATCGCCGAGATCGAGCCCGAGCCGCTTCGCCTCGACCAGCACTTGCGTCAGCGTCGCCACATCGCGAAAGCCGAGGTTGAGGCCCTGGCCGGCGATCGGATGGATGCCATGCGCGGCGTCGCCGACCAGGGCGAGGCGCCCGCCGGTGATCGTCGCGGCGTGGTGGAAGCCGAGCGGATAGCTTGCGCGCGGCGACAGGTTGGAGAGCTTGCCGAGGAAGCCGCCCATCCTTTTCTCCGCCTCGGCCATGAAGGCGCGGTCGGAGAGCTTGAGCATCGCCGGGCCGTGCGTCGCCGCCACGCTCCAGACGATCGCCGAGCGGTGGCCGCCCGCGTCGTCGTTGAGCGGCAGCAGCGCGAAGGGCCCCGAGGGATAGAAGATTTCGTAGGCGATGTTCTCGTGGTCGCCCTCGTGATTGAAGGCGCTGATGATCGCGTGGTGATCGTAGGACCAGCGCGCGACGCGGATGCCGGCCGCCTCGCGTGTCGGCGAATTGCGGCCCTCGGCGGCGATCAGCAGCGGCGCGGCGACGGTCGCGCCGTCGTCGAGCGTCGCGGTGACGCCATGCGGCCCGCGTTCCACCGACACCGCGCGGCGCTGCATCCTTAGATCGACGCGTGGCGCCGCGACCACCGCCTCGTGCAGCGCGCGGCGCAGCAGGCGGTTCTCGTACATCGTGCCGAGGGCGCCGTCGTCCTCGTCGGGGATGAAATCGAGCGCGCCGGGCCTCAGGCCGTCGCTCACCCGGATGTGGCGGATTGCGCAGCCATGGCCGGTGAGCCGCGCGGCGACGCCGATCGCCTCGAGCATCCGGCCGCTGGCGCTCGCCACCGCCGAGGCGCGGCCGTCGAAGCCGTTGGCGAGCATCACCGCCGGATCGGCCGGATCGATCACAATCGAGGAAAGGCCGTGCGCGTCGAGCGCTACCGCCAGCGCGCCGCCGACCAGCCCGCCGCCGAGAATGAGAACGTCCGCCTGGGTCATGCGACGTGCTGTAGAGCGGCACGCGTCCTTCGTCACCCCTGCGTCGGCGGAGACACCGCACGGGGTGTCGTCTTGACGCCGGACTCGTGAAAGACGATGGTCGCAGCCGGAACATCCTGTGTACACGAGTGGGGGATCGCCGATGGCGAGCCGGGCGCAGCCGTCGATGTGGCGGCAAACGGTCAAGGCAGGCGCGGTGCGCAGCGGCGCGTTGTTCGGCGCGATAGCGCTGCTCGCCGTCACGCTGCTGCTGGCGCTGGCGCTGGTCAGCTACCATTCGGGCGACCCGTCGTTCGATACCGCGGCGGGCGGGCCGGCGAAGAACTGGCTGGGCGCGCCGGGCGCGTTCGTCGCCGATCTGCTGCTGATGCTGGTCGGGCCGGCGGTGACGCTGGTGCTGCCGTTGGGCGTGATCTGGGGCGCGCGGCTGTGGCGCGACCGGCCGGTCGGGCAGTGGCGGCGGATGCTGTGGGGGGTGCTGGTCGGCGTGGTGCTGATCGCCACGGCGATCGCCTTCGTCTCCGATTCGGCGGTGATGATGCTGCCCGCGGGCTGGGGCGGCCTGATCGGGCTTGCCATCACCTCGGCGCTCGACTGGGCGATCGGGTTCATTCCCAGCCCCACCGCGGTGGTGTGGACCGAGCGCGGCGTCGGCCTGGCGATCGGCCTCGTCGGGCTGGTGATCTACATCCGCAGCCTCGATCTGCGCCTTGCCGCGCGCGATTGGTTCGCGCGGCCGGCGCGCCTGACCGACCAGCGGGAGTTGGTGGCGGTGGAGGAGAATCGCGCGATCCTCAAGCGCCCGACGCCGCGCCCCTTGGCGGTGCCCGAGACGCGGCCGGCACCGGTGATCGCCGAGCGTGCCGTCGCGCCATCGGTCGCCAAGCCAAAGGAGCGCCAGGCCTCGCTCGACCTGCGCGACGATTTCCAGTTGCCGCCGCTCGATCTGCTCAAGCCGGCACCGCCCTCGCCCAACGCTGCGATCGACAAGGCGGCGCTGGAGCGCAACGCGCGATTGCTCGAGAACGTGCTCGACGACTTCAAGGTCAAGGGCTCGATCGTCGAGGTGCGGCCCGGCCCGGTCGTCACGATGTACGAATTGGAACCAGAAAGCGGCGTCAAGGCGAGCCGCGTCATCGCGCTGGCCGACGACATCGCTCGCAACATGTCGGCCATTTCCGCGCGCGTCGCCACGATTCCGGGGCGCAGCGTGATCGGCATCGAGTTGCCCAACGCGCGGCGCGAGGGCGTCAATCTCCACGAGCTGGTCGCCTCGCAGAGCTTCGAGGACCAGTCGGCGCAGCTCCCCATCATCCTCGGCAAAAACATCGCCGGCGATCCGGTCGTCGCCGACCTTGCGCCGATGCCGCACCTGCTGATCGCCGGCACCACCGGCTCGGGCAAGTCGGTGGGCCTCAACTGCATGATCCTGTCGCTGCTCTATCGGCTGACGCCCAGGCAGTGCAAAATGATCATGATCGATCCCAAGATGCTCGAATTGAGCATGTACGAGGACATCCCCCACCTGCTCGCCCCCGTCGTCACCGAGCCGGCCAAGGCGGTGCGCGCGCTCAAATGGGCGGTCGAGCAGATGGAGGACCGCTATCGCATGATGGCGTCGGTGGGCGTGCGCAGCCTCGCCGGGTTCAACGACAAGGTCCGCGCTGCCAAGGCCAAGGGCAAGCCCCTGGGGCGCAAGGTGCAGACCGGCTATCACCCCGAGACCGGCCAGCCGGTCTATGAGGAGGAGCAGCTCGATTACGAGGTGCTGCCGCAGATCGTCGTCGTGGTCGACGAACTCGCCGACCTGATGATGACCGCGGGCAAGGAAGTCGAATTCCTCATCCAGCGCCTGGCGCAGAAGGCGCGCGCGGCGGGCATCCATCTGATCATGGCGACGCAGCGCCCGTCGGTCGACGTCATCACCGGCGTCATCAAGGCCAATTTGCCGACGCGCATTTCCTTCCACGTCACGAGCAAGATCGACAGCCGCACGATCCTCGGCGAGCAAGGCGCCGAGCAACTGCTCGGCAAGGGCGACATGCTCTACATGCCCGGCGGCAAGCAGATCGCGCGCGTCCACGGTCCCTTCGTCAGCGACGACGAGGTGATGGCGGTGGCCAACCACTGGCGCGGCCAGGGCGCACCCGATTACGTGTCCTCGGTCACCGAGGAGCCCGAGGAGAGCTTCGCATTGGACGGCGCCCCGATCGGCGAAGATTCCCCCGAGGAGCAGCAGTTCCGCGCCGCCTGCCAACTCGTCGCGGAGAGTCAGAAGGCGTCGACCTCGTGGCTCCAGCGCCAGCTCCGCGTCGGCTACAACTCCGCCGCGCGCCTGATCGAGCGGATGGAGAAGGAAGGGCTGGTCTCCAAGCCAGACCATGTCGGCCGCCGCGAGGTGCTGATGGACCGCGACGGCCGGCCGATGTGATTTCCAAGCTCGTTCCGGCATCCCCGCGAAAGCGGGAGCCCATCACCTGGCTTTCGCCGAGCAGAACCGGCGGGAGATGGGTCCCCGCTTTCGCGGGATGACGTGGAGGGACAGTGGCAATTCTGCCCCATCGCAACCAAAGCTGAACGCCATCGTTCAGGCAAATTCACGACACGTTCAATGCGTTGATGTAACGAGTGTGCCATGACCTGGAGGATTCGTATTTCCGTGACCGCCCGTTTTGTTCTCGCGCTCGCCGCTGCCGTCACGCTTCCAGCGGCGATTACGCCCGTCGCTGTCTTGGCCGCGCCGGCACCGTCGGGCGACCTGGCGCTTGTCCAGCAGTCGCTGCGGGCGACCAGCAGCATGACTGCCGACTTCAGCCAGACCGATCGAAACGGCAAGGTGCTGACCGGCACGCTGACGCTCAAGAAGCCCGGCAAGATCCGCTTCCAATACCAGCAGGGCGTGCCGCTGTTGATTGTCGGCGACGGCAAGAACCTCTATTTCATCGACTATTCGGTAGCGCAGGTGCAGCGCTGGCCGGTCGGCAACTCCCCACTCGGCGTGCTGATCAACCCCAACAAGGACATCAGCCGTTTCGCGCATATCGCGCCGAGCGGCGACCCGCGGATCGTCTCGGTTGAGGCGAGCGATCCGAATCACCCCGAATACGGCCGCATCACCCTGGTGTTCGCGCGCGATGCCGCGGCCCCCGGCGGGCTGATGCTGCAGGGCTGGGTGACGCTCGACGCACAGAACAACCGCACCACGATCAAGCTCAGCAACCAGAAGTTCGACGTGCCGGTTTCCGACAACAGCTTCCGCTGGAACGACCCGCGCAAGAAAACCCACGGCCGCTGAGTCTCATTCATATTGGCGACAGGTTTGGAGGCATAGAAGCCCTTTTGCGGATGCGGGGCGTTCGGGATTTTCCCCCTGTTACCTGAACACCACCCCGTTTCCCGCCTGCGTGACGAACGCTAGGTTGGCCCCCGTTCCATGCCCCCGGAGCGGGGGCCTTTCCTTTTGCACCTGTCTCCGTTCGGTTCGAGCGCAGTCGAGAACCGTTGCCGAGCGTAGCCGAGGAATGAGCGGGTCGACGGCGGGGCAGCCTGAACCAGGTCATCTTCTTGGTTCGCTCGAAGACATGTCTCGACTTCGCTCGACTTGAACGGTGGCGGGGCACACTGGCGCGGCCCTTTCCGCGTAGCTACATGGCTGACGCATGGCCGACACGCTCAAGATCGTTTCCTGGAACATCAATTCCGTCCGTTTTCGGCTCGAGATCGTCGAGCGCTTCCTCAAGGAGGCGCAGCCTCACGTCCTGTGCCTGCAGGAAACCAAGGTGATCGACGGCGACTTTCCGACCGCGCCGTTCCGGAAGCTCGGCTATGGTCACATCGTCCTTCACGGCCAGCGGATGCACCACGGCGTGGCGATCCTGAGCCGGCTGCCGCTCGCCGAGGACGACCGGCTCGATTGGCAGGCGAATAGGGAGGCGCGCCATGTTGGCGTGCGGTTGGAGAACGGCATCCGGCTGGAGAATGTCTACGTGCCCGCCGGCGGCGACATTCCCGACCGCGAAGAGAACGCCAAGTTCGGCCAGAAGCTCGATTTCGTCGAGCGCATGACGCGCTGGTCGGAGAAGCTCGACTGCCCGACGATCCTGACCGGCGATTTCAACATCGCGCCGCTCGAATGCGACGTGTGGAGCCACAAGGCGCTGCTCAAGGTGGTCAGCCACACGCCGATCGAGGTCGATGCGCTCAATGGCCTGAAGGCGTCGAACAGCTGGGTTGATCTCGGTCGGCATTTCCATCCGGCGCCGGCGCGGCTGCATACCTGGTGGAGCTATCGCTCGCCCGATTGGACGAAGAACGACCGCGGCCGCCGGCTCGATCATATGTGGGCAACCGCGGACGTTGCTCGACAGGCGGTGTCGCACACCGTGTTCGAGGACTGCCGAAGCTGGCTCAAGCCGTCGGATCATGTGCCGATCCTGACCGAGTTCAGCCTGTGAGCGACCCGCGCGCCGCTGCCCGCGCGATCGACGCGCTGCGGCGCGGCTGGCCGGTGGCGATCGGCGAAGATGATCGGACGCTGGCGTTGCTGGCGATCGAGACCGCCGATGCCGAACGTCTCGCCGCGTTCGATCCCGACGGGGCGGCAGCGGTGCTGCTCTCGGCCGGCCGCGCGGCGACGCTCAAGCTCGCCAACCAGCGCGAGGCGGCGACGCCCGACGCGCCGGTGACGATCGAGCGTGCGCCCTGGCTCGACATGGCCGTGGCGACCGCGCTGGCCGATCCGCAGCTCGATCTCGCCACGCCGCTGAAGGGACCGTTCCGCGCGATCGCGACGCCAATGCCCGATCTCGCCGCGGCGGCGCTGCAACTCGCCCGGATCGCCGGCATCCTGCCCGCTTTCTTCGTCCGACCAGGCGCCGATGCGGAGGTGGGCGTCACCCCTGCCGACATTGCCGCGCACGAGGATGCGACACGACTGGCGATCGCCGCCCGCGCCCGGCTGCCGGTCGTCGGCGCCGAGGATGCCGAGATCGTCGCCTTCCGCACGCCGGAAATGCCCGGCGAGCATGTCGCGCTGCTGATCGGCGAGCCCAATGGCCGCCCGCCGCTGGTCCGCCTGCACAGCGAGTGCCTGACCGGTGACGTGCTCGGCAGCCTCAAGTGCGATTGCGGGCCGCAGCTTCATGCCGCGATCCGTGAAATCGAGGCGAGCGGCTGGGGTATCCTGCTCTATCTCAGGCAGGAAGGGCGCGGCATTGGCCTCATCAACAAGCTGCGCGCCTATGCACTGCAGGACCAGGGGTTCGATACCGTTGACGCCAATACGCGGCTCGGTTTTGCCATCGACGCGCGCGACTTCGCGGTGGCGGCGCGGATGCTGATGCTGCTCGGGCAGGATCGCATCCGCCTCTTGACCAACAATCCCGCCAAGGTCGCCGCGCTGGAGGCGGCCGGCGTCACCGTCGTCGAGCGCGTGCCGCACCACCTGCCGCCCAATCCGCACAACGAGCGTTATCTCGCGACCAAGCGCGATCGGACGGGGCATCAGCTCTGAGCCGTGGCACACCCGCTCGACCGGCCGGTGTGGAACGCCTTCACGACCCGCCAGCGGGAATTTGCGATCGGCGGTCCGCAGGCGATCCGCGTCGATCCTGCGATCGGCCTGTTCGCCGCAATGGCCGAGGACAGCGCCGCCTGCCGTGATGCGCTTGCCGCGTTGATGCCGGCCGACGGCGTCCTCGGCCTGGTCGAGATCGAGACGCCGGCGCTTCCTGCGAGCGTGCGCGTGGCCAACGCGGCGCGCTGCGTGCAGATGGTTGCCGATCGCATCGCCGCGCCGTTGCCCGATTTCGAGGTGCTCGATCTCGGTGACGGCGACGCGGCCGAGATGCTCGCGCTCGCCACGCTGACCGAGCCGGGCCCGTTCGCCGAACGGACGCATCGCCTCGGCGCGTTCGTCGGCGTCCGCGTCGATGGCGAGCTCGTCGCCATGGCCGGCGAGCGGATGCGCCCGCCCGGCTTTACCGAGGTGAGCGGCGTCTGCACGCGGCCGCGTTTCCGCGGGCGAGGCTATGCCGCCGGGCTGATGGCGGTAGTGATCGGCCGCATTCTCGCGCGCGGCGAGCAGCCGTTCCTCCACGCTTATGCCGATCACGCCGCAACGATCGCGCTTTACGAGCGGCTCGGGTTCCGTGTGCGGACGACGATCGACTATACCTTGATTGCGCGGGAATAGGGCCCGGTTTCAGCAAAACCGTTCGTGTCGAGTAGGGTTCGAGCTTGTCGAGAACCCGTATCGATACGCCATCTCGACAAGCTCGATAGCTACTTGGGACGAACGGGGATTGATACCAATCTCGCCACCTCGGCGAAGTCGCTCGCCACCGCATCGACGCCGATCGCGCGCAGGCGGTCGCCGTGGTCGGGCGGGCAGTGCAGCCCGGCGGTGAGGCCGATGACATAGGCGCCCGAGGCGACTGCCGCGGTCGCACCGACCGGCGAATCCTCCAGAATCGCGCAGTCCCCGATGGCGACGCCAAGCGCGGCGGCGGCGTGCAGGTAGATATCGGGCGCCGGCTTGCCCCGCGTGACATGCTCGCGGCCGCTGAACAGCTTGTCGCCGAAATCGCCGGCAAGCCCGAGATGCGCGAGATGCGTTTCGATCCACCGCATCGAGCTCGACGAGGCGATCGCGCGCGGCAGCGCGGCGGGCAGGCTGCGGACGAAGGCGATCGCGCCGGCGACGGCGTCGATCCCTTCGGCAAGGACGCGCACGTCCTCCTCGGCGCGGGCGGTGTGGAAGTCGTCGGGCAG
>Ga0164242_10007452_pt1 | contig 11974 bp, 10 predicted proteins | sample OricomgcompostMG_FD_108783 | JGI IMG/M metagenome (GOLD analysis project Ga0164242, IMG submission 108783) | Miracle-Growth compost microbial communities from Emeryville, California, USA - Original compost - Miracle growth compost (MG) ... | reverse complement strand
TCCCGAGCGACAAGGCGCCCGTGCAAACCCCGCGCGAGCTCGCGCTGCTCGCGTCCGGAGAGGGCGGCGTGAGCGGCGCCGACTCGTTGAGCCAGAACGGCAGCGGCTCGAACGGCGGCGGGCTTGGCGGCGGCCACGGATTGACCAAGCCTGCTCGGCCGTCGAGCGATCCCGCCGACGACGCCGGCGCCAGCCACGCCGGGTCGAGCGACCCCGACGCGCCCGCGGGCCCGACGGGCCACTCCTCACCTCAGTGACCACCCCTGTGCCGGGCGACGCCGACCTCGGCTCGGCCGCCGCTGGTGGCAGCCCCGATCCCGCCGAGATCGATCTCCCGCGCATCGAAGCCGCCGTCCGCGAGATCTTGGCGGCGATCGGCGACGACCCGACTCGCGACGGGCTGCGTGACACCCCGGCGCGGGTGGCGCGGGCGTACGCGGAGCAGTTCGCGGGCCTTCAGCAGCGGCCCGAGCAGGTGCTCACCACCGTGTTCGACGCCAACCACGACGAGATGGTCATCGTGCGCGACATCGAGGTGTACAGCACCTGCGAGCACCACCTCACCCCCTTTCACGGGGTGGCGCACGTCGGGTACATCCCGAACGCGAAAGGCGAGATCACCGGTCTGTCGAAGATCGCCCGGCTGGTCGAGGTCTTTGCCCGGCGCCCACAGGTCCAGGAGCGGATGACGGCGCAGATCGCCGACGCGATGGAGGAGATCCTCGAGCCGCGCGGCGTCATCGTCGTCGTCGAATGCGAGCACCTGTGCATGTCGATGCGCGGCGTCCGCAAGCCGGGCGCCCGCACGGTCACCTCCGCTGTCCGCGGCGCCTTCCGCGACTCCGACCGAACCCGGGCCGAGGCGCTCGGACTGATCGCCGGGCGTTGACCAGCGGCCTGCCCCGCCGGCCCTACCCTTGGATCCGTGGACGGGGAGTCGATCGCGGTGCATGACGACGACGGCGCGCGCCGTCCGTCGGCTCTCGCGTCGGCCGTTTCGACGCCGGCGACGCAGGCGGCGGCTACGTCGCCGGCTGTGTCCGTCGCGGCGACCCCGGTTGCGGCGCGGGCCGGCAAGCCCGCCGCGGCAGATCCCGTCGCGGGCGAACGCCGCGCGCGGCGGCGTTGGGTGCCGTTCGTCGCCGGACTGCTGACCTTCCTGCTCGGTCTGCGCGACATCGCGATGGTGGTGCGACCGCACTTGTGGGAGCGGGTCAGCGTCATCGACCACGTGTTGCCCGGCACGGTCGACACCGCGTTCGTGCACGGCGTCGCGGCCGGCTCGCTGGTGGTGGCGGGGGCGTTGCAGATCCTGCTTTCGCACGCGCTGCGCAGGCGCAAACGCCGGGCCTGGCAAGCGGTGGTGGTGATCCTCAGCGTCGGGCTCGTGCTGCACTTCGTGCACCGGCCCGATCTCGGCGACCTCGCCGCGTGGCTTCCGATAGACGGCCTGCTGCTGATCGCGCTCGTCGCGTACCGCAGGGAATTCTTCGCCCGCGGCGACCCGACGACGCGGTGGCGGGCGCTGTTCGCGTTGGTCGGGCTCGGAGTGGCCAGCTTCGGCGTCGGCTTGCTGCTGATCGAGCTGCGCCATGGCGAGGTGGTCGGTGGCCTCACCTTCGGCCGGCTCGTGCGACATGTCGCGTACGGGCTGGTCGGCGTCACCGGCCCCTTGCGATTTCACAGTGACCGCACGGGTGATCTCATCGCGTCGACGCTGTTCGCGATGGGCGCTCTCACCGCGTTTACGACCGCCTACCTGCTCTTTCGGCCGGCCGAGCCAAGGGCGAGCCTCGGCGCGGACGACGAGGCGCGCATGCGCGCCCTGCTCGACGCGCATGGCGATCGGGATTCGCTCGGGTACTTCGCTTTGCGCCGCGACAAGAGCGTCGTCTGGTCGGCCACGGGCAAGTCGTGCGTGGCCTATCGGGTGCTGTCGGGCGTGATGCTCGCGAGCGGCGATCCGCTTGGCGATCCGGAGGCATGGCCGGGCGCCATCAAGGAGTTCATGGCCGAGGCCGAACGCCACGCCTGGGTTCCGGCGGTGCTCGGCTGTGGCGAGCTCGGTGGCGAGATCTGGACTCGCGAAACACATATGTCGGCGCTGGAATTCGGCGACGAGGCCATTGTCGAGGTCGCCGATTTCAGCCTCGACGGGCGCACGATGCGCAATGTGCGGCAGATGGTGAACCGGGTCGAGCGGGCCGGCTATACGGTTCGCGTAGGCCGCGTGCGCGACCTCACCGCCGAGGAGCGCGCAGACTACCGCGCGCAAGCCGATTCGTGGCGCGGCACCGAGACGGAGCGCGGATATTCGATGGCCCTCGGCCGTTTCGGCGACCCGGCCGACGGCGATTGCGTCGGCGTCGCCGCGACAAAGGACGGCGCGTTGCGGGCGTTCTTGCATTTCGTGCCCTGGGGGCCGGACGGTTTGTCCCTCGACCTGATGCGGCGCGACCGGTCGGCCGATCCTGGGCTCAACGAATATCTGATCACCTCGGCGTTGCGGGCGTGTCCGAGCCTCGGGGTCAGACGAGTGTCGTTGAACTTCGCCGTTTTTCGCTCCGCGCTCGAGCGTGGCGGCCGGCTCGGCGCCGGTCCGGTGATCAGGGCGTGGCGCGGGCTGCTCCTGTTCGCCTCACGATGGTTTCAGATCGAGTCCCTTTACCGGTTCAACGCGAAATTCCAGCCCGACTGGCTGCCGCGGTTCATCGTGTATCCGGGGGCGGGCGATCTGCCGCGCATCGTGATGGCCGCGCTCGAGGCGGAGGCGTTCATCGTGTGGCCGCATCCACGCGTGCGCCAGCTGCGCAAGGTGCTGAGGCTAGGGCCGGCGGCATGAGCGATCTCCCGCCGGCGTTCCCGCCAGTACGCGGTTTTCCCGACCTCGGCCGCTGCCGTGTCATGGGGGTGCTCAACGTCACGCCGGACTCCTTTTCCGACGGCGGCCGATGGTTCGATCACGGGCGCGCGGTCGAGCACGGCAGGGCGTTGTTCGCGGCCGGCGTCGACATCGTCGACGTCGGCGGCGAGTCGACCAGGCCGGGCGCGCTTCGGGTCGACCCGAGCGAGGAGCTGCGCCGGGTGCTGCCGGTGGTGCGCGAGCTCGCGGCGGCGGGAGCGGTCAGCATCGACACCATGCACTCGAAGATCGCCCAGCACGCGGTCGAGGCCGGCGCCGTGCTCGTCAACGACGTGAGCGGCGGGCTCGCCGACCCCGCGATGGCGCCGTTCGTCGCGGCGTCCGGCATCGCGTACGTCGTGATGCATTGGCGCGGGCACAGCGTCGACATGCAGACCCGAGCGGTCTACGACGACGTCGTCGACGACGTGCGCCGGGAGCTGCGCGACCGCATCGACGCGATCGTCGACGCCGGCGTCGACCCCGAACAACTCGTGATCGACCCCGGCATCGGTTTCGCGAAAAGGCCAGACAGCGGCCACAATTGGGCGTTGTTGAAGCATCTCGACCAACTGGTCGGATTGGGGCGCCCGGTGCTTGTGGGCGCTTCGCGCAAGGCGTTCTTGGGCCACCTGCTCGCGGGTGACGGCGAGCCGCCGCCGGCGGCCGAGCGCGACCACGCGAGCGCGGCCGTGACCGCGCTCGTCGCGGCTGGCGGCGCGTGGGGCGTGCGTGTGCACGAGGTCGCGGCAGACGTCGATGCCGTAAGGGTGGCAGCACGGTGGAGGGCGCAACCATGAGTGACCGCATCGAATTGCGTGGCCTGCGGGTTCGCGGCAACCACGGTGTTTTCGACTTCGAGCGAGAACAAGGACAGGAATTCGTCGTCGACGTCGCCCTCGGCGTCGACACGGCGCAGGCGGCGCGCTCCGACGATCTCGTCGACACCGTCGACTACGCGGCGCTAGCGGAATCGATTGCCGAGATCGTCGGTGGCGAGCCGGTGAATCTGCTGGAGACGCTGGCATCCCGCATCGCCGACGCGTGCCTTCGCGATCAGCGGGTGCGGGAGGCCACGGTGACCGTGCACAAGCCGCAGGCGCCGATCCGCCGGGTATTCGACGACGTCGCCGTCACGATCACCAGATCGGCGGCGCCATGAGCCACGCGGTTAACTCTGCTGTCCTCGCTCTCGGCGCGAACCTCGGCGATCGCGCTGCCGCGCTGCAAGGCGCCGTCGACGCGCTGGCGCAGCGGTTGAGGGTGCGCGCGGTCTCGGCCATTTTCGAGACGGCGCCGGTCGGGGGCCCCGAGCAGCCGGACTTCTACAACGCGATCGCCCTCGTGACGACCGACCTGTCGGCGTCCGCCCTGCTCGACCTCGCGCACGAGATCGAGGCGGCGGCGGGCCGCGAGCGGTTGGTGCGGTGGGGTCCGCGAACGCTCGACGTCGACATCGTGGCCTTCGACGACGTGCGAAGCGACGATCCGGTGCTGACCCTGCCGCACCCGCGCGCGCACGAACGCGCCTTCGTGCTGCTCCCGTGGCTCGACGCCGACCCGCACGCGGCTCTCCCCGGCCACGGCGCGGTTGCCGAGATCGTTGCCACCTTGGACGTCGCAGCGGTCAGGCGGCTCGACGCGCCGCGTTTGCGAGTGCCGGGATAGCTGGCTGGCGGTGCTGACCGGGCATGTCGGTGTGGTGGTGAGTCAAAGTCATGCGGATCGTATGACGACAACCCGAGTCGGGTGCGGCAACGTGGCGCCGTCTAACCGCACGCAACGGATGGAGCACCCAAATGTCGGACCTGATCGTGATCGGCTATGACAGTCCTGACACGGCTCGACGTGCCTATGACCGCACCATGCGCATGCACCAAGACTTCATCGTGGAACTGCGAGGCTTGGCGATCGTCACCGTCGACGCTGACGGCAAGACGCACGTCGACACCCCGCAGCGGATCATCGGCAGCTCGGCTGCCTTCGGGGCGCTGTGGGGCATGGTGCTGGGACTGCTGTTCTTCATCCCGGGCATGGTCTTGATCGGGGGCGCCGCAGGGGCGCTGCTCGGCAAGCTCAACAAGTCTGGTGTCAACGAACGGTTCCGTGCCCAGGTCCAAGATCTCCTCGCGCCTGGTCATTCGGCTGTCGTGATAATGGCCAACAAGATCACTGAGGACAAGTTCGCGGCCGCCCTGCAGCCCTACGGAGGGACGATTCTCAAGACATCGCTGTCGGACTCCGACGAGCGCGAACTCGCCGACGAGCTGGTCGCCACCGCCCGATGAGCAGTCACACCGTCGGGAGCGCATATTGGGGGCGTGCTACCACCATGAAATGCGGGCGGTAAGGCTGCGGTCGGTCCCCAAGCCGACGACCACGCCGAGAGCGACGGCGAGAATCGTGAAGGACGCGGTCACCACATCTTCGGTGGCTGTGTCGCCGACAGCGAGTCGCGTGGCTCCTACAAGGCTCAAGACTCCGGGCACGAGCAGCCAAAAGGCAGGTAGGAAGGTCACGAGAACGGGCGGGCCGTCGAAGTGCCGGCGGGCGGCGGAGGCGGCGAGGATCGCGACTATCGCGCCGGTGAATCCGGAGAGGTAAACGCTTGCCAGGCGGTCGGTTGCCACCTGCGTCAGATAGGCGGCGTAGAGGACTGCAAGAAGCGGTGGGAAAGCGCGAGGGGGCGCAGAGAAGAACATCGCCGAGCCGAGACCGAACAGAGCGACGCCCACCCAAGGTCCCCATTCTCCAACGCGAGGAGTGGCGACTCCCACAAGCCCGACGGAAGCCGGAAGCTTCACGAGAGTAGCCGCGCCAAGCGTTCCGAAGACGATGATCAGCAGTTGGAACACGCCGGCCACAAGACGGCTGGTGCCGGTGACGATGGAGCCGTCAGTGAGCTCGATCGCCCCGACGGTCAGCATTGCGCCCGGGAGAAACGTGACGAGCGGGGGGATCATCGTCTGTAGCCCGTCGATACCGACGCCACTGCGGCGCAGCTGGAACACACAGAGCGCGACGAAAAAGGCTGCCACACCGGGAAGCAGCTTCGTCAGCGTGGGTGAGCGCTCCGAAACCAGTTTGATGACGCCGACCATCAGCCCCAGTCCCGCCGCGACACCGAGGGACTCCAACGACGGCTCCAGCAAGAGCGCCAAACCCGTGGTAAGCAGAACGTGGCCGGTTGCGGTGGCCACCCGGCCAAAATGGCGCTTCAGCTGGCTGATGTCGCGGAGCTGCCGCAGCCCGTCCGTCGGCGCGACTTCGCCAACGCGTGCCCGGTCGACGAGCCGAAACAATTCGATGATCTGATCGAACCGCAGTGTGGCGGGATGAGTGGCCGCCATGCTGGCCACCATCGACCTGCCGTCGTGCCCCAAGGCTGTGACACCCGTTGGCAGAACTGAATAGCCGACGAGCACGCCGTTGTGGCTGGAGACCTCCTCCAGAATGTCCTCGACGAGCCCCACGGGAGCTCCGGCCGCGATGAGCGCCGAGCCGAGTTCAACGATGAAATCAGTGCCCCGATTCGGCGGTGACGCTGCGTCGGAAGTGCGCGTATAGGCGGTCATTTCTTCCAAGAAGCGTGGGCTTCCTCCGGGGCCACTATCGCGACCCGGCTCGAGCGCGACCTCATCCGGCGAGCATGACCGGCAGACGTCGTTGCCCGACGATCCCGGTCGTTGATCGACAAATGCCGACGCGGCGCAAGTCGGGTGAGAAGCCTGAACCAGCGCGAGCCTGGCGTGAGAAGACTGCCGGCGCGAAAACGAAAAGACTGGGTGGGCCGTATCGCCGCAGGCTGTTCATGCTCACGGGGTGATGTCGGTGCGGCGCCGGCCGGTGACGCTATGTGGCTGGTGACGCTTTCGTGGTGTCCACCGGACAGCCGACGTCGATCCAATTCACCGACCAGGGCGAACAGATGGGCGACCTGTATGAGCGACGGGACATCGAACACTGACTTGACTCCGGAGCCACGCCGGGTCCGTCAGGCGTCGCTGACGGATGCGATCATCCCCTTGGTCGTGCTTGCGGTGCTGATCGCGGGCTCGCTCGCGCTGTTCGGGCTGGACGCGCTTGATGGCCCTCTCCAGATCGCGTTGATGCTGTGCGCGCTGACCGCTGCGCTCATCGTCTTGAAGAACGGGCACTCCTGGGAGGAGATCCAAAGCGCGGCGCAGGGATCGTTGGCCTCCATCACCAGCGCGATCTTCATCTTGATGGCCGTCGGCGGGCTCATCGGGGTCTGGAACATGTCCGGCACCATCCCGACGCTCGTGGACTATGGAATCAGGCTCTTGTCGCCGTCCTGGTATTACGCTGCCACGGCGTTGATCTGCGGGATCATCGCGATGAGCATTGGCAGCTCATGGACGACTGCCGGAACGATCGGCGTCGGCCTCGTCGGCGTAGCCTCCGCCATCGGCGTCTCGCCGGCGATCACCGCTGGCGCGGTCATATCGGGCGCTTACCTGGGTGACAAGCTGTCGCCGCTGTCTGAGACGACGATCCTGACAGCGCAGATGGTCGGGGTGCGAGTCGACGAGCACATCAAACGCCAAGCATGGACGTCGTTGCCCGCGTTTCTGATCGCATTCGTCGGCCTGCTGGTGATTGGGCTGGTCAGAGGTCCACAGGCGCATCCTCCCGTGGCGACCACGATCGAACTGCAGAAGCTCGAAAGCATCTACCACATCAACCTGCTGAACCTGCTTCCATTGCTGCTCCTTGGGATCCTGTCCCTTCGTAAGGTCCCGGCAGTGCTTGCGTTGGTCGCGTCGACATTGTTCGCCGGCCTGCTCGGCGCCTTCCTGCAGCCACAAGTCGTCGGCGGCTTCATCGGGCACGGCAGCGGCGCCGTGGTCGGTTCGCTCAAGGGCGTGTGGCTGGCGATGGCGAACGGCTTCTCGATCGACTCTGGCATCGGCGAGATCGACCGGCTGCTGTCGCGTGGCGGCGTGGACAGCATGCTGGGAACGATCTGGCTGATCATCGGAGCGGTCACCCTCGGGACGCTTCTTGAGCATTTCGGGCTCATAGCTCGCCTGGTCGACCCGCTGATCGCAGCCGCGAAGAGCACCGGGAGGCTCTTCGTGACGGTTTTCGGAGTGGCATTCGGGCTCAACGTCGTCGCAGGCGATCAGTACATCGCATTGGTGCTGCCATCCAAGGTGTTTCGTGCCGAGTTCGCGCGGCGCGGCCTGGCGCCCACCAACCTTTCGAGACTTGCCGCCGACAGCGCCACGGTCACCTCGCCGCTGATCGCATGGAACTCGTGCGGCGCCTTCATGGGCGCGGTGCTCGGCGTCTCTGCATTTCGCTACCTTCCCTTTGCGATCTTCTGCTACGCCAGCCCTCTGCTGAGCATGCTGTATGGCGCTACCGGCTTCAGAATCGAGAAGGTCGACGCGACCCCAGCCGAGACTGGATCGCCCTACCCCGTGGGGCCCGAAGCAGCCCTCGGCGGGACAGCCGAGGCGCAAATGGCGCAGCACCCGGTGAGCGATGCGACCGATCCGGGCTCGGCTTCCGCACCGCACGGGGGGCACTAAGCCAATGGCAACAACGGAGGCCAGCACGCTGGCGCAGCAGGAGGCGCGCAAGTTCCCGCTCCCCACGCTGATATCTATGGTCGTCGGATCCATGGTCGGCGCGGGCGTGTTCTCTCTGCCACGCAACTTTGCACTCGCCACGGGCGTCTTGGGCGCCCTGATCGCCTGGTTGATCGCTGGCGCAGGCATGCTGATGTTGGCCTTTGTGTTCCAGACGCTGGCCGTGCGCAAGCCAGAACTCGATGCGGGGGTCTACGCGTATGCGAAGGCCGGTTTCGGCGAGTACCTGGGGTTCTTCTCCGCGTTCGGGTTTTGGGCCAGCGCATGCGTCGGCAACGTCACGTACTGGGTGCTGGTCACCTCCACCCTTGGGAAGCTCTGGCCTGGCGTCTTCGGCGCCGGTGACACCGTGGCCGCGGTGCTCTTGGGATCAGTGGGGCTATGGACCTTTTGCATTCTGATCGCTCGTGGCGTGCAAGGGGCGGCCGTGATCAACAAGGTCGTGACTGTCGCGAAGATCGTGCCGATCCTGACATTCGTCGTCGTCTTGATATTTGCCTTGAAGGCGCACGTCTTCGCCGACAACTTCTGGGGTGGCGAACCGAGGAGGGCCAGCGCCCTGTTCGACCAGGTGCGGGCGACGATGCTCACCACCGTCTTCGTCTTCCTCGGCATTGAAGGCGCCAGCGTCTACTCCCGATATGCCAAACGGCGTCAAGACGTGGGCAAGGCCACCGTGCTGGGTTTCCTCGGTGTGCTCCTTCTGTTCGCGTCCGTGACGATCTTCTCCTACGGCGTCTTGTCTCGTGCGGAGCTGGAGGGCTTGCAGCAACCCTCGATGGCTGGTGCGATGGAGGCCGTCGTAGGCCACTGGGGAGTGGCGTTCATCAGCGTCGGCGTCATTGTCTCGGTCCTCGGCGCCTACCTCGCGTGGACGATGATGGCTGCAGAAGTGCTGTATGTGGCGGCCAAGGACAAGGACATGCCATCGTTTCTCGCCAAGGCGACCGCGAAGGATGTTCCCGTTCCCGCGCTCCTGATATCGAGCATTCTCATCCAGGCCGCGCTGATCATCACACTCTTTTCCGCGGACGCCTTCACCTTCACGCTCAAGCTGTGCAGCGCGCTGTCGTTGGTGCCCTACCTGCTCGCAGCTGCTTACGCGTTGAAGCTCGGCGTTCGTGGTGAGACATACGAAGCTGCGCAGCGCCAACGGACTCGGCAAATGTTGGTGGCGGGGCTGGCGACCTTTTACACGGTGTTTCTGCTCTTTGCCGCAGGCGTGGCGTTCCTGCTCCTGTCTTTCATCATCTACACGCCCGGCACGATCCTCTTCGTCATGTCGCGGCGCGAGCAGGGCAGGCGGCTGTTCTCCTCGCGAGAGCTGATCATCTTGATCGTAGCCATTGCCGGCTTCGTGGCCGGGATCGCCAGCCTGGCGTCCGGCGCAATCTCGATCTAGGGAGCGTTTACATGACCACTGACATCGCGGCAACAAAGGCCTACGGTGTTCACTCTGAGGTCGGCACGTTGCGCAAGGTGCTGGTGTGCGCGCCGGGCCTCGCGCACAGCAGGCTTACCCCGTCGAACTGCGACGACCTCCTTTTCGACGACGTCCTCTGGGTGCAGAACGCGCAGCGAGATCACTTCGACTTCACCGCGAAAATGCGGGAACGGGGCGTAGAGGTTCTTGAATTGCACAGCGTGCTGGCCGAAACGCTTGCGATTCCCGAGGCAAAGGCCTGGCTGCTCGATCGAAAGATCACCGTCAATGAGGTAGGGCTCGGCCTGCTCGACGACACGCGGTCCTTCCTCGACGGATTGGATAATCGCGCGCTGGCGAGATATCTGATCGGGGGGTTGGCGAGCGAGGATCTGCCCGCCGAGTTCAGGTCTCCGTACAGCGTGCTCACGCGGCAAAAGACTGGAGCGCGCGACTACCTCATGCCGCCTCTGCCCAACACCTTGTACACCCGTGACACGACCTGCTGGATCTATGGTGGCGTCACGCTCAACCCGCTCTATTGGCCGGCCCGGCATGACGAGACGCTGCTGATGAAGGCCATTTACAACTTCCATCCCGACTTCACGGGCAGCACGATCTGGTGGGGGGATCCGGAAAGGGACTGGGGGCTGGCCACCCTAGAAGGCGGCGACGTGATGCCGGTTGGCAATGGAGTTGTGCTTATCGGCATGAGCGAGCGAACTTCTCGGCAGGCCATCAGCCAGGTCGCGGCGGCATTGTTCAGTAATGGGGCGGCCGAGCGCGTGATCGTGGCCGGCATGCCGAAGCTGCGCGCCGCGATGCACCTCGACACCGTGTTCACCTTCGCGGATCGGGACTGCGCGACCATATATCCAGAGATCGTCGACAAGATCCACACTTTCTCGCTACGCCCTGCCGCCGACGAGGCCTCCGTGGAGGTAAGTGAAGAAAGCGCGAGCTTTGTCGATGTCGTCGCGGAGGCTCTTGGTGTCGGCAAACTCCGCATCGTGGAGACGGGCGGCGACGTCTACGCGACCGATCGTCAGCAATGGGACAGTGGCAACAACGTGGTCGCGCTGGAGCCGGGCGTCGTCGTCGCCTACGATCGCAATACCGTCACAAACACATTGCTCCGTAAGGCCGGCGTCGAGGTCATCACCATTGTCGGCGCAGAACTTGGCCGTGGCCGAGGCGGTGGTCACTGTATGACCTGCCCGCTGATCCGAGATCCTGTCGGCTACTAGCAGAACGGTTGTTCCAGTGAAACCCGTCACCATCCTTGTGCTGGCGCTCATGTGCGCCCTCATCGTCTTGTCCATCGTGTGGGTCGCGCCGGTTGTGCAGGGCCAGCACAGCGCCTGTGAACAGGATCCTTACGGATCAGGGTGTCGTTAGCTAATTCGGCCGCGTCAGACCATGCGAACGTGGACGCAAAACCTGCCCACGGGTAGCACCACGATCAGAGAGCGGGCCAGACGTGGACGATCCCCGCGCTGACGATGTCGAGTCCTGTCGGTTGTGCGCTGTCTCTCCCTCCGGGCAAGCGGCGGCCGGCGCGAGCAATCTCCAAACGCCGCGCGATCACCCGGGCGAGAACCGGGAAGGTCAAACCGAGTTTCGTGTTCGTGACCTGCCCGCCGGTGTCGACGCTCTTGAGCTGGCTCGGAGATTCGAGCCCGTTATCCGATATACGGAAGGCGAGTTGTTCTTTCCGATGCCGGTGGAGGCGTATGTTCGCGACGCGGCGTTGTGGTCGGTCGAGCGCCCGACCGGGAGCAGGCCCGTAGAGATCGTGCGGCATGGCCTGCTGTGCATCCATCGGTTGTGCGACGAGGCCCGCGCCCGGCCCCAGGAGCAGCTCCAACTGCGCTACGTGCCGCAGACGCTCGACCGTCGGTCGCTGCGTCGCTGGCGTCGCGACCCGGAGCGACCCAGGCTTCGAGCGACGACCCGTTTCGCCGCAGTCGGGCTCTTCGGCCGGTTCATCGACTCGCTTTTTCGGCTGTCGCTGATACTGCGTGGCCGGGT
>Ga0164242_10007451_pt1 | contig 11975 bp, 7 predicted proteins | sample OricomgcompostMG_FD_108783 | JGI IMG/M metagenome (GOLD analysis project Ga0164242, IMG submission 108783) | Miracle-Growth compost microbial communities from Emeryville, California, USA - Original compost - Miracle growth compost (MG) ... | reverse complement strand
TGATAGACATCAACCCATGCCTCTCACCCCCGAGGAGCCTCAGATTCACGAGAGCGTCCCGGGTCCCCGCACTGCTCCGGCCGCCGGCCGGAGTGCGTCGACCCCCCGTCCTGTCCCCGGTCCGCCGCGTCCCGCGGCACCGCGTCCCGCACCGTCGCGGGACGCCGCCGGCGTCCGCCCGGGCCGTCCGGGGCCGCACCGGCCCGCCCCCAAGCCGGGATCCGCGGCCGGCGCGACGCCTGCCGCGGCAGTTCCCGAGCAGCGGCCCGCCGAGCCCGCCGCCCAGATCCAGTTGATCCCGGCTCCCGCCTCGGGCGCCGTGGACGCGGCCGACGAAACGGTTGACCTGCTGCTCGACACCGGCCGTGCGCCGGCCGAGATCCTCGTCCTCACCTCGGGCGAACCGCACCCGTGGGCCGCCCACGAACTCTCCTTCGGCGAGGAGTCCTACTGGGCACAGCACGACGCCGCCGAGGACGTCTTCTACGCCGACCTCCTGGCCGGCCGCGTGACCGGCCGCCCGGTGGTCGTGGTCGCCCTCAACGGCGGTGACGAGGCGTCGCTGGCCGACGGCCTGACGGGCGCGCTGGCGAAGGCCGGGGTGCTGCTGATCGTCTGCGGCGACCCCGCACGGATCAACACGCTGCTGGGTACCTGAGCCGAACCGCCCGGCGGCGCCGACGGCCCGGCCGGCGCCGGCCCCTCAGCGTGCCGTGGCCCGACGCCTGGCCTGGGGGATCGACCCGGCGCCGCCGGCCCCGCGTGACGGCCGCCGTGCCGCGGACAGGGCGCTCGGGGTGCGGCCCGCGCGCTCCTCGCCCACCACCTGCCAGCCGCTCTCGTTGAGGGTGACGTACGACCCGCACCGCAGGCCGTGCAGGGTGCAGGCGTCCCGCAGTGCCCACATCCAGGCGCCGTCCTCGGCGGTCCAGCCGGGCGGCCCCGGTCGGCACACCATGAGCACCGCCGTGCGCACCGGTTCGCGCCGCCGCAGGTCGTGCGGGACGACCCGGCGCAGGTGGGCGAGCAGGGCGTTGCGCGGCTCCCACCCGTCGACGAGCCCGGGCCGGATGGTGAAGGAGGCGCTGGCCCGGATCATCCCGTCGGGTTCGTAGACGGCGACGACGGCGGTGGACGGCGTCGGCAGGTGCCGGGTGTGAAGGTCCTTGATGACATCGCGGGGGTTGGCGAGCATCGGCACCACGGTGCCGGCCCATTCGGCCGGCTCGACGCTGCGCGACGGGCTGGAGGAAGCGGCTGACGTCTCCGGAACGAACCCGATGGCCACGTTCCTCCTTTCCCGGACACACCCGTCGTCCGGGCGCAGCGCACACCGGTCAAGGGCTCCGAGAGCCGTTCGGGGATGCGGCCTCAATTGTTCCTGCCGTCCCGCCCCGCGGCAACGGTCAATCGGAAGCCCCGCCCGAATTCGCCCCGCACGCCGCAATGATTCCTCGACCTCGCGCGGCCTGGCCCTTTGCGCACTCCGTCCGTTTCCCCGCCTGCCGCTTCCGGGCCCTGCACCGCCAGGACCAGCGCGAACACCGCCGTCGCGCCGGCAGGCCTGAGCAACCGGCCCGCGTGCCCGGCCGGACGGCGCCTCGAACACCGTGTCCACCGCGTCGGGCCCCACCGGCTGGTCCGGGGCGCCGGACCTGAGCGGCGGGCGCAGCGGGTTGCCCCAGCCGATGTCCGGAAGCCGCCCCGGCGCCCGGCCGGCGCGGCCTGCTCGGTGGGTGCGACCCGGCCCACGAGGGGGGACGCCCACTGCGTCCTGCCCGGTCGACCGCATCCGATGCGGCTCCACCTCGACGCCGGGCCGAGGCTCGGTCGGTCCGGCTCGGTGTGTTCCTCGGGCGGCTGGCGGGGCAGTGGGCGTGCCGTCCGTCACGTGGCGAGGTGGCCGATTGTCCTTGCCGTCGGGTTGCATGGGGGTATGAACGATCTGGAGCTGCGTGCCGAAGCCGATGCCGTCCTCGCCGAGCTGGTCGGTGATGCCACGGGGGCGGCGCGGCTGCGGGAGGACCAGTGGCAGGCGGTGGCGGCCCTGGTGGTGGAGCACCGCCGGGCGCTGGTGGTGCAGCGCACGGGGTGGGGCAAGTCGGCGGTGTACTTCGTGTCCACTGCTCTGCTGCGCCGACGCGGCTCCGGGCCCACGGTGATCGTCTCGCCGCTGCTGGCGTTGATGCGCAACCAGGTCGAGTCTGCGGCGCGGGCCGGCATCCATGCGCGCACCATCAATTCGGCCAATCCGGAGGAGTGGGACACCATTCACGGGGAGGTGGAGCGTGGAGACGTCGATGTTCTCCTGGTAAGTCCGGAACGCCTCAATTCCGTTGATTTTCGCGAAAATATGCTACCGAAGCTCGCGGCCACCACGGGCCTGCTCGTGGTGGACGAGGCGCACTGCATCTCCGACTGGGGCCACGACTTCCGTCCCGACTACCGCAGGCTGCGGGCGATGCTGGCCGAGCTTGCGTCCGGCGTGCCGGTTCTGGCCACGACGGCGACCGCCAACGCCCGGGTCACGGCGGACGTGGCCGAGCAGTTGGGCACGGGCGGCGGCGAGGCCCTGGTGCTGCGCGGCCCGCTCGACAGAGAAAGCCTGCGGTTGGGCGTGGTGCGGCTGCCGGACGCCGCGCACCGGATGGCGTGGCTGGCGGAGCATCTGGACGAGCTGCCGGGTTCCGGGATCATCTACACGCTCACCGTGGCCGCGGCCGAGGAGGCCACCGCGTTCCTGCGTCAGCGCGGCCTTGAGGTGGCGTCGTACACGGGCCGGACGGAGAACGCCGACCGTCAGCAGGCCGAGGAGGACCTCCTGGCCAACCGGGTCAAGGCGCTGGTGGCCACCTCCGCGCTGGGCATGGGCTTCGACAAGCCGGACCTGGGTTTCGTGGTCCACCTTGGGTCGCCCTCGTCCCCCATCGCGTACTACCAGCAGGTGGGCCGCGCGGGTCGCGGAGTGGAGCACGCGGAGGTGCTGCTGCTGCCGGGCAAGGAGGACGAGGCGATTTGGCGCTACTTCGCCGAGACCGCCTTCCCGCCGGAGGAGCAGGTGCGTCAGACCCTCGCGGTCCTCGCTGAGGCTGGACGGCCGCTGTCCGTGCCGGCCTTGGAGGCCTCGGTGGATTTGCGCCGCAGCCGGCTGGAGACGATGTTGAAGGTGCTGGACGTGGACGGTGCCGTGCGCCGGGTGAAGGGCGGATGGACGGCCACGGGTTCCGGCTGGACGTACGACGCGGAGCGGTATGCGAGGGTGGCCCGGCAGCGTGCGGCCGAGCAGCAGGCCATGCGCTCCTACGTCTCCACCGCCGACTGCCGCATGGAGTTCCTGCGTCGCCAACTGGATGACGGGGAAGCCGCGCCGTGCGGTCGCTGCGACAACTGCGCGGGGGCCTGGGCCGACCCCGCCGTCTCGGCGGAGACCCTGGCGGGGGCGGCGAAGGAGCTGGACCGCCCGGGCGTGGAGGTCGAGCCGCGTCGGATGTGGCCGACGGGCATGCCCGCGCTCGGCGTCGACATCAAGGGGCGTATCCCCGCCCAGGAGCAGTGCTCCGCCGGCCGGGCGCTGGGACGGCTCTCCGACATCGGCTGGGGCAACCGGCTGCGCCCGCTGCTGTCCGAGCAGTCGCCCGACGGGGCCGTTCCCGAGGACGTGCTGAAGGCCGTGGTGACGGTGCTCGCCGACTGGGCGCGCTCTCCGGGCGGCTGGACGCCGGACGGTCCGGGCGCTTCCGGCCGGCCGGTGGGGGTGGTCGCCGTACCGTCCCTGGCCCGCCCCCAGTTGATCGCGTCCCTCGCTCAGGGAGTCGCGAAGATCGGGCGCCTTCCTTTCCTGGGGACGCTGGCGTACACCGGGCCGAGCGGCGCGCACGCGGCACGGCGCAGCAACTCCGCTCAACGGCTCCGGGCGCTGGCCGCTGCCTTCTCCGTTCCCGAGGACCTGGCCGACGCCCTGGCCCGTACCCCGGGGCCCATCCTGCTCGTGGACGACTACACCGACTCCGGGTGGACCCTCGCGGTTGCCGCTCGCCTGCTGAGGCAGGCGGGAGCCGGCCAGGTTCTGCCGCTGGTGCTCGCTGCGGCGGGCTGACGCCCTGACCGGCCTGGGACCGGGGGCAGCCCGGCGCTGACGGATCGCTGCCCGGACCGACCCTGGAAACGCCGGCCTTTCCTGAAGCGCACACGGATCGACCGGGCAGCACCGGCATCACAGCCCAGGCTCCGACCCGTGGATCGGCCGGGTTGTCCACAGCCGAACGGGTGGACTTGCGCCCGGGACCCGCCGGATGCGCCATCGTCGAGCCATGACTCACAGCAACGACACCCAGTACGGACAGTCGCCGGATGTCCCGGCGGACGTCAAGATCACCCTGCACGGGCCGGCGGAGCTCGCTGACGCCCTGCCGTACCTTCTCGGCTTCCACTGCACGGACAGCGTGGTGCTCGTCGCGGTGCACGGACCGGAGGGCCGATTCGGCGGGCGGGTCCGAGCGGGGCTGCCACCGGGGCCGGCGGACTGGCCGACGGCCGCCCGGCAGTTGGCCCGCGGGCTCGTCGAGGGCAGCGCCCGGCGCGGCGCCCGGCCCGACGGAATCGTGGTGTACCTGTGCCAGGAGCCGCGCGGGGGAGAGGACCCCGCCCGGACCATGGAGCGGCTGCGGCCCTTTGCCCAGCAACTGCGGGTGGCGTGCGGGGCGTTGGACGTGCCGGTGGTCGAAGCCCTGTGCGTCTCCGCCCGCCGCTGCTGGTCCTACTGCGCGCCGGACGCCGAGCAGGCGCCGCGCGAAGGCATCGCACTGCCGCCGCCCGGCACCAGCGCCATCGCCGCCGGCACCGTGTACGCGGGCCTGCCCGCACCCGGTTCGCTGGCCGTGATCGAGGCACGGCTGGCGCCGCGGGGCACGGCAGGTGACGCGCAGGAGGTCGCGTTCGACGCCGCCTGCGCCGAGTTGGTGCCGCGGGTGCTCGGGCAGTGGGGGGAAGAGGAGCTGCGCCGCCGCACCCTTGCTCTGGCCCGGGCGGTGCTCGAGCGGCTGCGCGCGGCGCCCCGGACCGACGACCCGCCGAGCGCGGACACCCGGGACGACGGCCTGCTCGGTGACGGCGAGGCGGCGGCGATCGTGCTCGGCCTCCAGGACCGTCGCACCCGGGACCGGGCCGCCGAGTGGGTCGACCCGGCGGACGCCGACGCCGCCCTGCGGCTGGGGCGGGCGCTGGCCCGCCGCTGCGGCGGAGCGTACGCCGACCACGCGGCGCCGCTGCTCTCGCTCGCCGGCTGGGTCGCCTGGTCCACGGGCGACGGCGTCGAGGCGAGGGTGGCGTTGCGGATGGCTCTGGACCGCGAACCCCGCTACACCTTCGCCAGGCTGCTGTACACCTCGGTGAACGAGGGGCTGGACCCCGAAGTGCTCCGGCGCTGCCTGCGCCGCGAGCGCCGCCGCCGGGTGGCCGAGACGGTCACAGCTCGCCGCGGGCGAGCCGGATCAGCCGGTCGAGGACCGTACCGCCACTCACTCGGAGGCCGTCGTGCTCGTACTCGTCGGTGACCCACGTCCGCAGGCCCCGCACGGCGCGGGCGGTGGCGAGGGAGTCCGCGGTGTCGACGTACATGTCGTCGTGGTAGACGGCCGCCGCCACCGGCACCTCGTTGCGCGCCAGTTGCGCCGGGTCGTAGAGGTCCGGCCATTCCGCTCGCTGCGCGAGCAGCTCCGCCGCCTCGCGCAGCGGCGCCAGCGCCGGATCGTTGCGGAACATCCACGGGTGGATGGTCTCCCCGGTGAAGAGCACCGGTCCGTCCCCGGCCAGCGCCGCGTCGGCGTCGAACTGCGGGAACTCGTGGCGGACCCGTTCGGCGGCCCAGCCGGTGGCGCCGGGCGCGAGGGCGCCCTGGGCGTAGATGGACTCGTGCAGGACCGCGTAGAGGGGGTTGCCCGCGAAGGACAGCTGCCGCTGCACGTCCCACAGGAAGGGGTCGGACAGTTCGGCGGTCCCGCCGGGGACGAAGGCATCCTCGATCATGTAGTGGAGGGCGTGGGAGCCGGTGCCCGTTCCGAGCACGATCCCGAGCGCCTGGAACGCCTCGGCGGTCAGCCGGCCCCCGCCGGGCAGGTGCACGTCGTGCTCGCGCAGGTGTCGGACGATGCGGCGGACGGCGGAGGCGTCCTCGGGGTAGCGGGCGTAGTGGGCGAGGTTCTTGCGCTCGATGCGCGGGTAGGCCGCGCGGTAGACGTCGGCGGCGGTGGTGCGCAGTCCCGGCAGGCCGCCGGTGACGAAGACCTCGCGCAGTCCCCCGGGCGCCGTCGACAGGTAGGTGGTGGCGCAGAAGCCTCCGAAGCTCTGGCCGAGCACGCTCCAGCGGCCGTCCTCCCCCATCAGCGCGCGCCGTATGAGCTCGCAGTCCTTGACGATCGCGTCGGCCCGGAAGTGTGCCAGGTGGTCGGCCTGGGCCGCCGGGTCCCCCATCGCGGAGAGGGTCTGCCGGCTGACGGGTGTGGAGCGGCCGGTGCCGCGCTGGTCGAGGAGGAGGACGCGGAAGTCGCGCAGGGCCCGGTCCAGCCAGCTGTCACGGCCGATCGGCCGGGGCGAGCGCCCGCCCGGTCCGCCCTGGAGGAAGAGCAGCCATGGCAGCCGTTCGGCCTCGGCTCCCGCGGCGGCGACCTCCCGGGCGTACACCTCGATCCGCGGGCCGTGGGGGCGCGCGTGGTCGAGGGGGACGTCGAAGGTGTGGTCGGTGAGAACGGTGCCGGGCTGGCGGTGGACGGCCATGGATGTGTCTCCGGAAGGTGCGAGGCGGTGCCGGGCAGCGCGGGCTCCCCTGCGCAGAACGGTAGACCGGCGTCGGTCTGTCCTTTTCGCGGGGTGCGGGCGCGGCGGGGCGATGGCGCGATGCGGCCCGCTGATCGCCGGGAGCGTCGATCGAGCTGTTTATCGTCAGGCAGACGACTAAGATCACGGACATGTCTCCCTACGACCCGTCGGCGTTCCCGCCCTTCGCCGTCACCGTCGACCTGGTGGTGCTCACCGTGCGGCACCACACGCTGTGCGCGCTGGCCGTGCGGCGGGGTGAGCCGCCGTTCCAGGGCCGGTGGGCGCTGCCCGGCGGATTCGTCCGGGAGGACGAGGACCTCACCCAGGCCGCCGCCCGGGAGCTGGCGGAGGAGACCGGACTGCACGCGCCCAGTGGTGCCCACCTGGAGCAACTGGCGACCTACGGCGATCCCGGGCGCGACCCCCGGATGCGCGTGGTGAGCGTGGCCCATCTCGTACTCGCGCCCGATCTGCCGGCGCCGCGGGCCGGTGGGGACGCACGCGGGGCGCGGTGGGCACCGGTGAGCACGCTGTTGGACGACAACGGGATGGAGCCGCCGGGAGAGAGCGCCGCCCTCGCCTTCGACCACGGGCGGATTCTGGCCGACGGGGTGGAGCGGGCCCGGTCCAAGATCGAGTACTCCTCGCTGGCCACGGCCCTGTGCCCGCCGGAGTTCACCGTCGGTGAGCTGCGCCGGGTCTACGAGGCGGTGTGGGGAGTGGCATTGGACCCGCGTAACTTCCACCGCAAGGTGACGGGCACGGTCGGCTTCCTGGTGCCCACCGGTGGCACGACGACCCGTCAGGGCGGGCGTCCGGCCCAGCTGTTCCGGGCCGGTGGTGCTGCGCTGCTGAACCCGCCCATGCTGCGGCCGGAAGTCTGATTCGCTGGCATTTGTCCGTTTATTGGCGATTCCGGCGCTATGGTGCTGGGGTGATCGAGGCCATCGGATTGACCAGCGCCGCACGGCGCAACGTGCCGCCCGCCGTCGCCGACCTGAGTTTCCAGGTGCGCCGCGGAGAGGTGACCGGTCTGCTCGGGCCGGCAGGTTCGGGCAAGTCCACGGCACTGCGGCTGCTTCTGGGCGTGGAGGCCGGCCGCGGGGTCACGCTCGTCGACGGTCGGCCCCTGCAGGAGTCCCCGGATCTGGTCCGGGAGATCGGTGCGGTCCTCGGCGACGTGCCCGGCCACCCGCGGCGCACCGTCCGCGGCCACCTGCGCATGCTGTGCGCCGCGTACGGGCTGCCGATGGCACGGGCGGAGGAGGTGCTGGAGGCCGTCGGGCTGGAGGCTGTGGCCCAGGAGAGGATGGAGACGCTGTCGCTGGCCTTGGACCGCCGGCTCGGCCTCGCCGTCGCGCTGCTGCCCGAGCCGAGCGCGCTGGTGCTGGACGACCCGGCCCGCGGCCTGCTGCCGCGCGAGGCGGCGTGGGTCCACGACCTCGTCCGGCGGCATGCGGCGGCCGGCGGCGCGGTGCTGCTCGCCGGCCGGGACGCGGGCGCGCTCTCGCGCACCGCCGACCACGTCATCGCCCTCGATCAGGGCCGGCTCGTGGCCGACGAGGCGTCGGCCGCTTTCGCCCGCAGCCGGCTGCGGCCTTACGTCGCGGTGCGTTCGCCGTACGCACACCGTCTGGCCGAGGTGCTGCGCGGCGGCGGTGCCGAGGTCGTCGCCGACGGCGGCAGCCGGATCGCGGTCTACGGCACGTCCTCCGCCGAGGTGGGGGAGACGGCCTACCGGCACGGCATCCTGCTGCACCAGCTCGCCGACGCCGAGCCCGTGCGCCTCGACCGCCCCGCCTCGGCTTCGGCGGCCACGGCGGCCACGGTGAGCGGGGCGGCCCGCGCCGAGCCCGGGCGGAACGAGGCGGCGGCGGAGGGCCGGTCGGTGCCCCGGCCGCGGCGCGGGCCGGCAGGGCGCCCGGTCCGACGGGTGAGCGGTCGACGGGGACCGGCGCGGCCCGTCTCGTACGAGGTGCGCCGCGCCTACGGGGTACGCACTCCCTGGCCGACTCTGGTGGGCGCCCTGGTCTGCTCGGTGCTCGCCACGGTGCTGCTGGTCCGCGCGGGTTCCGGACCGTCGGCCTCCCCGCTGCGCCTGCTCTCCGGATGGGCCCCCGAACTCCCGCTGCCCGCCGCAGCCGTGGGCGCCGGGCTGCTCGGTGCTCTCAGCTACGGGCAGGAGTTCCGCTACCCCGCGCTCTCCCCGGGCCACGGACCGGAGCCGCGCAGCCCGCGGCTCCTGGTGGCGAAGCTCGCCGTCGGCGCCGTCACCGCGCTGCTGCTGGCCGCGGCGGCAACCGCCGCCGACACGGCGGTCCTGCGGCTGCTGTGGGGCGGCCGCGTCCCCGACCCGATCGGGCACCCGGCCGCCATGGCCATGTGGGGGCTGCTGGCTGTCGCCTGCTGCTGGGCTGGGGTACTGGCTGCCGCGGTGCTGCGCACCACGGCGCTCGGCGTCTCGGCCGTCCTCGCGGTGCCGCTACTGGTGGTACCCGGGGTGCGGATGCTGCTCGGCGGCCATGGCAGCCGGGAACTCGCCGAGGCGGGCGACGCGTTGTGGTCGGTGGTGAGCGGGGTCTCGCAGGACGGCCACTCGCGCGCCGCCGGGGTGCTGGCGCTGGCCGGTCAACCGCTCGTCCTCGGCCTGGCCTTGGTGATGGCCGCACTGATCTGCGCGTACGCGGCGAGTACAGTCCGCGCCCGGCGCAGTGAGCGGCGCGCCGCGGCGGCGCTCTCGCATCAGCCGTCCGGGCACTCCGTGGGCGATAAAGGGTAATTGATCCATAAAACGTCAATTATCAGGTGATGAGTGCTCACCCTTTCGTGTGCTTTTCAGCAAAGCCCTCAAGGCCCGGATCGGCATCGCCGACAAAGGATGCGTGAGTACCCTTGCGCATTCCATGATGACCTCGGCGCGTTCCGCCGACTCCGGTATCGCCGGCCCGGGCGAGCTGGATCGCTATCCCTACCCCGACGCCCCGGGAGGTGGCGCCGAACGCCCCGGGCTCGGCTCCTGGGAGGGCGTGGACTCTGACATGTCCCGCCCAGGCCGCCGCCCCGGAGGCAGCCGCGGCCGCGGGCTGCACGGACAACTCGTCCAGCAGCTCGGGCAGATGATCGTCTCCGGTGACCTGGGGGCCGACCGTCCGCTGGTGCCCGAGGAGATCGGGCAGCGTTTCGAGGTCTCCCGCACCGTGGTGCGCGAGTCCCTGCGCGTCCTGGAGGCCAAGGGCCTGGTCAGCGCCCGGCCGAACGTCGGCACCAGGGTCCGCCCGGTCAGCGACTGGAACCTGCTGGACCCCGACATCATCGAGTGGCGCGCCTTCGGCCCCCAGCGAGACGACCAGCGCCGCGAGCTGCTGGAGCTGCGCGCCACCATCGAGCCGGTCGCCGCCCGGCTGGCCGCCGGCCACGGTCGCGAGGACGTCCAGCAGCGCCTGTCGGACATGGCCGAGATCATGGCCCACGCCGGTGCCCAGGGTGACGCCCTCACCTTCAGCCGCGCCGACGCGGAGTTCCACGGCCTCGTCCTCCAGGTCGCCGGCAACCGGATGCTGGAGCACCTGTCCGGCATCGTCTCCGCCGCCCTGCACGTCTCCGGCGGTACCGCCGCCGGGTGCGAGCGGACCGGCGACACCTCGGTCGGTCTGCACCACCGGATCGTCGAGGCGCTCGCCCAGGGGGACGGCGGAACCGCCGAGGCAGCCATGCGGCAGCTGCTCGCGGCGGCCCCGGAGCCGACGGCCGCCCCCGCCGCCGATCACGTGGTGCCCGCTCCCCGCGAGCACTGAGCACAGCCCCGCGGCCGCCGCGGGCCCCCGTCAGCGGGGCCGGCGGCGTTGCCGCGTGCGGCGGTATGCCCGTCTTCGGATGGATCACGGCGGTTTGGTGTGTGACTCGGGCCACGTAAGCTTGGCGTAACGCTTGGCGAGGCAGTGCGATGACATAAGAGGTGGCTGCCGCTCACGGAGTCCGCAACAGAACATTCGGCGTCCGAGAGGCCGCCGGGTTCCTGCGTGGTACCACCCAGTCGTTCCCATCGTTCCGAGAGGTTGTTCGTGTCGGCCAGCACATCCCGTACGCTCCCGTCCGAGATCGCCGAGTCCGAGTCTCTGGTGGCGCTCATCGAGCAGGGTAAGGCCCAAGGCCAGATCGCCGGCGATGACGTGCGCCGGGCGTTCGAAGCGGACCACATTCCGGCAACCCAGTGGAAGAACGTTCTGCGCAGCCTCAACCAGGTCCTCGACGAGGAGGGTGTGACGCTGATGGTGACAGCCGCAGAGGCGCCCAAGCGCACCCGCAAGAGCGTCGCAGCCAAGAGCCCGGCGAAGCGTACTGCCACCAAGACGGTCGCCACGAAGTCGGCGCCCGCAGCAAAGAAGACCGTAGCGCCGCCGGCCGCCGCCCCTCAGGCGGCCGCCGCGGCCGAGACAACGGTGGAGCCCACGGTGGAGGCCGAGACACCAGCCAAGAAGGCACCCGCGAAGAAGACCGCGGCGAAGAAGGCGGCGGCCAAGAAGGCCCCGGCGAAGAAGACCGCCGCCAAGAAGACCGCCGCGTCCGGTGAGGAGGAGACCGGTGTTGAGGCGGAGGAGCTGCTCGAGGAGGCGCCCGGCAAGGGCGGGGAGGACGAGGTCGAGAAGACCGAGTCCGAGAGCTTCGTGCTGTCCGATGACGACGAGGACGACGCGCCGGCCCAGCAGGTCGCCGTCGCCGGCGCCACCGCCGACCCGGTCAAGGACTACCTGAAGCAGATCGGCAAGGTCCCGCTGCTCAACGCCGAGCAGGAGGTCGAGCTCGCCAAGCGGATCGAGGCCGGCCTGTTCGCCGAGGACAAACTCGCCGCCGGCGACAAGCTCGCCCCGAAGCTCAAGCGCGAGCTGGAGATCATCGCCGAGGACGGCCGCTGGGCGAAGAACCACCTGCTGGAGGCCAACCTCCGCCTCGTGGTCTCCCTCGCCAAGCGCTACACCGGCCGCGGCATGCTCTTCCTGGACCTGATCCAGGAGGGCAACCTTGGCCTGATCCGCGCGGTGGAGAAGTTCGACTACACCAAGGGCTTCAAGTTCTCGACCTACGCCACCTGGTGGATCCGCCAGGCGATCACCCGCGCCATGGCCGACCAGGCCCGCACCATCCGCATCCCGGTGCACATGGTC
>Ga0164242_10007450_pt1 | contig 11976 bp, 11 predicted proteins | sample OricomgcompostMG_FD_108783 | JGI IMG/M metagenome (GOLD analysis project Ga0164242, IMG submission 108783) | Miracle-Growth compost microbial communities from Emeryville, California, USA - Original compost - Miracle growth compost (MG) ... | reverse complement strand
GGCTGACGCCGTCGATCGTGGCGGTCCCTTCGGTGACTTCGTAGTTGGGGTGGCCCATCAGGGCGTAGCTGGTGGTGCTCTTGCCGGAGCCGTTGGGGCCCATCAGGGCGTGGACTTCCCCTTGCTTGATGGTGAGGCTGACCCCCTTGAGGATCTCCTTGCCGTCGATGCCCGCGTGCAGATTCTCGATCTTCAGGACCTTGCTCATCCGTCTCGGTCCCCGCGAAGGCGGGGTCTCCCCTTTGTGGCGCGTCGCAAACCAATGCAAATGGAGTCGTCGGCGCTGATTGGTATGTGTCTTGGAATTCCTCACAAAAAGGGGACAGGCACCTCGAAGACTCGGAGCCAGTCCCCATTCTGTGAGGAATTGGCTACGAAACCGCGCGAATCGGCTCCGCCGGCTTCGCCTCGAAATCGCACGATCGCGCGCCGTCGAGACGGCACTGGCTGAGCCGCAGGCCGTGGCCCACGACTTTTTCAAACATTTTCCGTTCCATCGCGCAGACCGCGTGATCGATTTCCGCAAGCGCGAAGTACGGGCAGGAATGTTGTTTGAGGATCGGCAGGGTGTCGGCCTCGCGACGGACGACCTCGGCCTCGATCCCTTGATCGAGCAAGGCCGCGCCGAGCTGTTCGAGCCGCCCTTCCCAGCCGTCGTCGGTGACCTGCCGGCGGTATAGGTCCGCCAGACGCTCGGTGATCCGGCCGAAGAGGAGGCGGCGGAGCTTGCGGTCGGCGACCGTGCTCATCATCTCGTCCCAGAGCACAAGCGCCAGGTCCGTGTAGTTCTGCCCGAGCTTGCGGTGCGCCTCGACGCTTGCCTGGTACGTGTGACGAGGCCGTCCCCGGCCGTGATTCTCGGTCTGGCGCTCGACCAGGCCGGCGTCGACCAGGCGGCTCAGCCGGTTGCGCACGGCCGTCGCCGTCACGCCCAGGTCGGCGGCCATCGCGGCGACCGTCAAAGGCCCCCGGCGCCGGATCAGGTCCAGCAGCGGCCGGTCGGAGGAGAGTTCGCTCATCGTTGCGGATACCTGTGTTTGCCCGTCGGCCCGATCCCAGACACGTTGCATTGTAAGAACGAGCCCCCCCCGCGTCCATGCCCGTGTCGCGCTTTTTCGCAAATTTCCTTGCGAATAATCCGCTGAGCGTCACCGGGACCGGAATCCGGCGATTGCGATCCGTGGAGAACGGGGTATGATGTTGAATAGTTGAGGAACTCTCGTTAAAAGAACAGATGTCGGCGTCGGATCGGAAACGGCGTCGGGGTGAATCGACGACGGTCGAGCAAAGGAGCCGAGCGATGCTTACCTTGCAAGGCGCGGCACGGGGCGGATACTGCGATGGCGTCTCCCGGCGCGATTTTCTCCGCATCGGCGGCCTGGCGCTCGGCGGGCTGACGCTTCCGCGTCTGTTGCAGGCCGAGCAGGCGGCCGGGCTGGGCACGTCCTCGCACAAGGCGGTCATCATGGTCTTCCTGGCCGGCGGGCCGCCGCACCAGGACATGGTGGATCTGAAGCCCGACGCCCCCGCCGAAATCCGCGGCGAGTTCAAGCCGATCGCCACCAACGTCCCCGGCATCGACATCTGCGAATTGATGCCGAGGCTGGCGGGCATGACCGATAAAATGACGATTTTGCGGACGATCGTCGGTGCCCGAGGTGAGCATGCCGCCGTGCAATGCCTGACCGGCTATCCCGACGCCGTCAGCCGTCAGCAAGGGGGCCGGCCGAGCCTGGGGGCAATCGTCTCGAAACTGCAAGGCCCGGTCAACAGCGCGGTGCCGCCGTTCATCGGCCTCTCGCCTCGCACCGCGCACCAGCCGTGGGGCGATCCGGGTGATCCGGGTTATCTGGGGCTGAAGCACGCGCCGTTCACTCCCAACGGTTCGGACCTGGCGAACATGACGCTCAAGTCCGTCGGCCCCGACCGGTTCACCGACCGCAAGGGTTTGCTCCGGGCGTTCGACGGCCTCCGGGGCGATATCGACGCGAACGGGTCGATTGAGGGGATGGACGCCTTCACGCAGCGCGCCTTCGACATCCTCACGTCGAGCAAGATGGTGGACGCGCTGGATTTGACCAAGGAAGACCCGCGCTTGCGTGCCCGCTACGGCATCGGCGACATGAAGCCGATCGACGACGGGCCGCCGTGCTGCATGGACCATTTCTTGATGGCCCGCCGGCTGGTCGAGGCGGGGGCGCGTTGCGTGACCTTGTCGTTCGGGCGCTGGGATTATCATGGCAATAACTTCGGCCAGTGCCGGGAGCGTCTGCCGAAGCTCGACATGGCGCTTTCGGCCCTGATTGAAGACCTGCACGTCCGGGGCCTTGAGAAAGACGTCACGGTGATCGTCTGGGGCGAATTCGGCCGGACGCCGAAAGTCAACAAGGACGGCGGGCGCGATCACTGGCCGGCGGTCTCTTGCGGCATTCTCGCCGGTGGCGGATTGCGTCACGGCCAGGTCATCGGCGCGACGAACCGGCTCGGCGAAGTGCCCAAGGAGCGGCCCGTCACCTTCCAGAACGTCTTCGCCACGCTCTACCACGCCCTCGGCATCGACCCCGCCTCAACGGTCCCCAACCTCGCGGGTCGGCCGATGTACCTGCTCGACGAATTCGCCCCGCTGCGCGAGATGGTCTGAACAGGCCAGGTCCGCGAACACAAGAATCCCCGCGCGAAGTCACTTCGCGCGGGGATCATCGTTTTGGATTCGCAGTCCCTGAGAAATCCCGCCGTCCCCCGGCGTTAAAGCCATTTTCGTTTGGCTGTGGCGGGTGCCACTGGTGGTACGTACGTGTTTAGCGGGCGTCGGTTCCGAGATCTCGTGTTTCTTCGTAGGGTGGGCCAAGTCTTCGAGGGCCTTACCATTCCGGCGTGGATCGCAGATGGTGGGCCTGCGAAGACTTGGCCCACCCTACAATTCAAGCCGATTCCGCCGCCTATGCACGCTAAACACGTACGTACGACCAGTGGCACCCAAAGGCAACTGCCACGTCGGAAAGAAAACCGCTCTCTAGAGCCCCGCGCCGCCCAGGTGCTTGCGCTTGTGGGGGTTGCGCCCTTGCTTCTTGGGGCGGCGGCCCTTGGCGATGGGGGAGCTGTCGGCTCGTTTCCGCCAGCGGTGGCTTTTACGGTGACGGTTCTTCGTCTTCATGGGAATCTCTCGCAGTGCGCAGGCGGATTCGGACGCAAGGGAAGTATTGTGGCGAAATCGTTCGCCGGGTTCAAGAGGAAGTTCGCTGGCCCCCATAAATTCCCCAGCAACCCTGTAGCATTGAACCCCCGGCGCATGCCGAGGGTCTATCCGGACATTCTACAATCCTGACGCTCTCTGGATGATATCGCCACCGCGAGGACACCGCACGATGCGTCGGGCATGGACGGGCTTGAAACAGGAAATTCGCCCCGCGCTCAAGCTGGCGCTCCCCGTGGTCCTGGCCGAGATCGGCTGGATGACGATGGGGTTGGTCGACACGGTCATGGTCGGGCCGCTGGGTCCGGCGGCGATTGGCGGCGTCGGCTTGGGGAACTCGCTGTACATCTTCATCGCCGTCTTCGGAATGGGGTTCCTGCTGGGGCTGGACACCCTGGTCTCGCAGGCGGCCGGGGCGGGGGATCGGCCGGATACCTGGCGGTCGCTGGTCAACGGCGGCTGGCTGGCCGTCATCATCGCGCCGGTGGTCTGGATCACAATCCAACTCATCGCCGCGAACCTCTCCCGATTCGGATTGGCGGCGGACGTACAGGCACGCACGCACGCTTATCTGCGGGTGATGGCGTGGGACGTGATTCCGTTTTTCGTCTTCGCGGTGTTTCGGCGGTACTTGCAAGGGATCGGCAAGGTCCGGCCGGTGATGGTCGCGCTCTTGAGCGCGAACCTGGTCAACTGGCTGGCGGATTATGCGTTTGTCCAGGGGAGGCTGGGAATGCCCGCGCTCGGAGTCGTGGGCGCGGCGGTCGCGACGGTCGGCTCGCGATTGTGGATGGCGGGGATGCTGGTCGCGGCGGCGTTTCTGCATGAGCCGGCCTTGCGGGGCGTGTCGCGACGGCCGGATTTCGGTCGAATCCGCAAGCTCCTCGGCCTCGGGGTGCCCGTGGCGTTTCAGCTTTCTCTGGAAATGGCGGTGTTCACGATCGCCACGATCCTCGCCGGCACGCTCGGCTCCAAGGCCATCGCCGCGCACCAGATCGCGCTGAACCTGGCGGGCCTGACGTTCATGGTCCCGCTCGGCGTCTCGGCGGCGGGAGGCGTCCGCGTCGGCCACGCCATCGGCGCGAAAGACCCCGACGCGGCGGTTCGCGCCGGTTGGACCGCGCTGTTGTTGGGGGCGGTGTTCATGTGCTGCGCGGGGATGGTTTTCCTGCTGATTCCCCGGCTGATCTTGTCACCATTCACGACCGACACGACCCTCTTGACACTCAGCGCCACGCTTCTGGCGATCGCCGCTGTTTTTCAGCTTTTCGACGGTCTTCAGGTTGTGTCCACGGGTATCTTGCGAGGTCTTGGCGACACCCGTACTCCGATGCTCGCCAACCTTCTCGCTCACTGGGGCCTCGGCCTGCCGGTGGCGTATGTGCTGGGAATCACGCTGAATCGCGGAGTCATCGGCCTGTGGATCGGCCTGTCCGTCGGCCTGGTCGCGGCGGGATTGATCTTGCTTGGGATTTGGAGGTATCGGGCGCGGAGGCTTCGGGTGCATGCTCACCAACCGCAGCAGGCGGAAAAGGCGGCAAGCGTTTTGGAGCCACTGTAGTCACCCATCGCATCTGAATTCGTAGGTACGACCGATTGCATTTCGTAGGGTGGGCCAAGTCTTCGCAGGCCCACCATTGCCATCATCGCTCGAAGATGGTGGGCCTGCGAAGACTTGGCCCACCCTACGAGGCTTCAATCTGCGGCGATTAGTGCGCATGTCGCGATGAGATGACCGCCGGGAAGCAGCAACAGGCGGGAAACATCACGAACATCACCATCCCCGCGTTCACGAACCCGACGAGGATGGAATTGACGACCCAGTTCTCCGGCCAGGGGAACAGCGTCCCTCCCCGTTCGTTGTGAAGCCAGGCCACGAGGCTTGTGAAGCTGATCGCGATCGACACGAGACCAAGGCTCAGGCTCAGTTTCGATCCGTGCGACAGCAAAATCGTCCAAAACAACAGCAGAAGCGCCGGCGGCACGCACCACTGGACGACCGCCTCGCGAAACGTGGCTCGACGATAGATCGCGGTTGCGACCCCCGAGGCGAAGAGAAGCGTGAGTTCGCTGACCATCCCCAGGTTGAGATGAGGCGGCCGGTCGAAGATTTCGCGATTCTTCCGGTAAAACTCGTGGCTCAACGAAAAATCGGCGCAGTACAGCGCGATCGGCACCATCAGCGCCATCAATGCGGAGATGTGCATCTCGTGCCAGAAGGGGGGCGGCGGTGAATCCGGCGGTTCCGCCGAATCACTCATGCGAATGCCTCACGAATCGGCCGGGCATGATCGTCCAAGGCAACGCGCTGCGAACCTACCCCCGCCTCCACCATCGTCGCCACGAGGTCTCCCGGCGAAACGGGACGGTCGCGAGGCGCGGAGGCGATGGAGTCGCTTTCGCCGAGGGTGCGCCCGCCTTGCACGCCGCAACCGGCGAGCAAGGCCGAGCCGCAGGCCGTCCAGTGGTCGCGGCCGCCGTGGGAATTCAGGCGAGGAGAGCGGCCGAATTCACCGGCGGCGACGACGAGGGTCGTGTCGAGCAGGCCGGAGCGTTCCAGGTCGTTCAAAAGCGCGTGGTAGGCCGTGTCGAACGTCGGCAGGACGGAATCGGCGTAATCGCCCAGCGTGCTGAACGGGCCGCGCGCGTGGGCGTCCCAACTCGGACGGGAGAAAACGCTGTCGTACATGTTCACCACAACCGCGCGATTTCCCGATTGCACATGCGCAAATGCCCGGGCGCAGCGGTCGCCGAACTCGGTACGGCCGTAGCGGGAACGGACGGCGACGGGCAAGGGGGCGGAATCGCCGGGGTCGGGAAGCATTTCACCCACATGAGCCGCACTCTCTCCCGGTAACACGACGCGGCCGGTTTGCAGGAGTTGCAGGCCGACCTCGTGCATCGGCGCGGTGTCGTGAGAGAGCGAACGAACCAGGGCCACGCGATCCAGCCGCTTCGCCAGCAAGGGGAGGTGCTCGCAGACGCGAATGCCGGGAACGCGGGTCGCGATGGAGCGGAACGGGCCTCGCACGGTGCTGGGGGCGTCGGGCTTGGGGTCGAACGAATCAAGCTGGCTGGGACCGCCGACGAGCAACAGCAGGATCAACGATTTCCCGCCGCGCGCCGGCGTCGCCCCGCCGCCGACCATCAAGCCCAGGCCGGCCATTCCAGAGGCGCGGAGGACGTCGCGACGGGTCAAGTCAGTGGCCTGGCGGGCTGGGCGCGGCATGGGAAGGCTCCGCGAATGTGGGGTGGATCGAGAGCGTGACTTGTCACGATCAAACCACAACCGGCGGGCCGAATCCACCGTTCAGCGCCGGAATGCAAAAGGATTGCAAGGTCCAGTTGTGCCTCGTTCCCACGCTCCGCGTGGGAATGCCGTCCCGGACGCTCCGCGTCCACAGGAACCGGGGGCCGAAGACGGACGTGCCGGATCTCCGGGGGAGTCCGCACACGGCAGGATTCTGCAGCACGCGACGCAGACGACGCGGAGCGTCGAAGACGGCATTCCCACGCAGAGCGTGGGAACGAGTGGACGCTCGGGAAACGGGGACAGACACTTCGAAGACTCGGAGAAAGCCCCTGGTTTCATCTCCGGGGTCCGCGGCCTCGGCGGTGAAAATGGGGACAGGCACCTCGAAGACTCGGAGCCGGTTCCCATTTTCACCGCCGAGGCCGGAATCGGTGGGCGTGCCCTCTCAAGCCGCCGCGAAACCGTGTACAGTGGTGCCGCCCGCAACGTCGAGAGGCGAGGCGGCAAGGGGTTCGGGATTGAGGGCGATTCATGCGACGGTTCGGGATGATCGGTCTGGCCTTGGCGTGCGTCGCGGCGCTAACCGCGGCGCTGTTCGGCAAGGTCTTGTGGGGCGGCGAACAGTTCGGGTATCGCGACGCCGCGCACTTTTATTACCCGCTTTACCAGATCGTTGAACAGGAATGGGACGCCGGGCGGGTTCCCCTGTGGGAGCCGGAGGAAAACGCCGGCATGCCGCTGCTCGGCAACCCGACGGCGGCGGTGCTGTATCCGGGGAAATTGATCTATCGCGTGCTGCCGTATGCGTGGGGAGCGCGGCTGTACGTCGTCGCCCATGTTTTGTTGGCGGCGCTGGCAATGTTCGCACTGGCCCGGCATTGGGAGGTCTAGACGGTCGGGTCGTCGCTGGCGGCGATGTCGTATGCGTTCGGGATGCCGGTGGCGTTTCAGTATTGCAACGTCATCTTTCTCGTCGGCGCGGCGTGGACCCCGCTGGGACTTCGCGCGGTGGACCGCTTGCTCCGGTGCGGGAATCGGTTCGGGCTGATCGAATTGGCGCTGGTTTTGGCGTTGCAAACGCTTGGCGGCGATCCCGAGGCGGCGTATGTCATCGGCCTCTGCGCGGGGGGGTACGCGCTCGGCCTGGCGGTGTTTCGGGGACGGGAACGGCTGCCGAGCGCCCGGAAGGTGGCGGGCGTCGGCGTGATTCTCGCGATCGCGTGGATCGTGGCGATTTTTGCCGCCGCGTATGTCCTGCCGGGTTGGTACGCGGGGCAGGGGATGAACCCGACGCTTCCGCCGGGGGCGAAGCTCCCGCCGCCGAGGTTGGTTCCCGGAAGCTGGTTTCCCGGCCGGCCGGGCTGGACGTGGGTGCTGACCCCCTGGCTCATTCGCAAGGTCATGGCGGCGTTGTGGGGGCTTCTGGCGGTCGGCTTGCTGATCCGTTGGTCGCGCGGGCCGCGTGTGTCGAGCTTGCGGCGCATGGGGTTCGCCCTGGGGGCCTCGGCGGGGATCGCCGCGCTGTTGATCGGCGCGCAGCTCTTGCCCGTGCTGGAGTTTTCCGCGTTGACGGTGCGCGCCTCGAATGACGGGCCGCACACGATCTTTCCGTTCAGCACGTCGCCGTACAGCGTCGCCGAGCTATTCTGGCCGTATTTCTTCGGCCGGAGCTTCGGGGTGAATCAGAACTGGCTGCCGTTCGTGCCGCCGTACTGGAATGGAAAGTTCTGGATTCCCTCGCTGTATGTCGGCGGCCTGACGGTCTTGATGGCCGTGGGTGGATTTCGGCTGCGGCGCGCCGCGTCGTGGCGCGTCTGGATCTCGGCGATCGGGCTGGTCTCGCTGCTCCTGAGCTTCGGCGAATGCGGCGGGCCGTTGTGGTTCGCGCGGGCGAACCCGACCTTGAAGACGCTGGTCGGGCCGCATGATCCCCCGATCACCGGCGAGCTGCGCACCGACGGGTATCTGATTGACGCGACCGGCACCCCCTACTGGGCCGCGTCGTTCGTCCTGCCGGGGCTGTATTCCTTCCGCTATCCGAGCAAGCTGCTGGTCTTCACCTCGCTGGCCCTGTCCTTGCTCGCGGGGGTGGGTTGGGACGAGCTTGTCAGTCGCGGCTCGCGCCGCGCGGTTCGGCTCGCCCTGGTCGTCGCGATCCTCAGCGCGGTGGCTCTGGCGGTCGTCGTGCTGTTTCGAAGCACGATCCTGTGGCTCTGGACGCTCCCGCTGGCGGCGAAGGCCTCATCCGCCTATGGGGCGTTCCAGCCGGAGGGGGCGTTGCGGGATCTCCAGCAGGGGCTGATGCAAGGGGGGTTGATCGCGCTGTTCGTCCTGCTGGTGCCTCGATGTTCGGCGCGACGCCCGGCGCTGACGGCGGGGGCGGCCTTGATCGTGATGGCCGTCGATCTCGGCGTGGTGATGGGGGGGCGGTCGTCACGGTGCCGCAATCGCTGTTCGAGACCACTCCCGAAGCCTTGCGGATCATTCAAGAGGCGGAGCGTAAAGACCCCTCGCCCGGCCCTTACCGCATCCACCGCATGCCGCTTTGGGCACCCGCCCGCTGGCACGAGCAGGTTTCCGAGAATCGCGTCACGGAATTCGTCGAATGGGAGCGCGCCACCGTTCAGCCGAAGTACGCCATTACCTCCCGTTCCGAGTACACCCTCACCCAAGGGACCGCCGAACTGTTCGATTATGAATTCTACTTCGCCGCGTTCTACGGCAACTCGACGCCGGAATTCGCGGAGCGGTTGGGGCTGAAGCGCGGCGAGAACGTCGTCTACTTTCCTCGCCGCGGGTTCGACCTCTGGAACACGCGCTATTTCATCCTGCCGTTCGTTCCCAGCAACGAGGAATCACGCGGGATCGCCGCGTTCCTGCCGAACACGACGCGCATTTTCCCTCCGAAGCAGACGGACGCGGAGGCCCAGGCGTGGGCGAAAAACGAGGACTGGCAAATCCTCAAGAACCGCCAGGAGTACCCCCGCGCCTGGGTCGTGCATGAAGGGCGCTGGATCGAGCCGATCCGCGGGAAGAACAAGGCGGATCGGCGTCCCTGGATGGAGGAGATTCTCTACGAGGCCGACGCCTTCTGGAACAGCCCCGGCCGAGTCCTCTACGACCCGACCCGCATGGCCTGGATCGAGACCGACGACCGGACGGCCGTCATGCCGTTTCTCACCGGCGGGAGGCCGACGCCGGGCGAACATGTGGTCATCTCGCGTCATGAGTCGCGGACGGTTGAGCTGGAGGTCACGCTCGACCGGCCCGGCGTGGTGGTGCTGGCCGACGTGTATTACCCCGGCTGGCACCTGACGATCGACGGGAAGGACGCGCCGGTCTTGCGGGTCAACCGGGCGATGCGCGGGGCGTTGGTGAAGGCGGGAAAGTCGCGCCTGGTTTTCACGTATAAGCCCCGATCGTTCCGGGTCGGGCTGATCCTCAGCGGCGTGGGGGTCGTGCTTTTGCTCGGTTGCGCCTCGTGGGCGCGGCGGAGGCCGGAGCCGCCGGTGAGCGCGGAACCGATGAACACGGGAGAAGGAATGCTGTCATGAAACTTCGGCAATATCTGATCGGCGTCATCGCCGTCTCGATCTCCGCGACCTGCGTGGCGCAGCAACCGCGCGTCGCGCCGGGGCCGGGCGAGCCGGACTGGGTGGCGATCCTCGATGCGATGTACGGCCTACGGATGACCGACGACCTGGCGAACCCGGTGACAACCACGGTGGACGCCGTGCCGGGCACGTTCCGCAAGGCAGGCCCCGGCCCGGTCGTTTACACCCCCGTCATCGCCCTGGGGCTGGAGACCGTCAACCGGGGCGGGTGGTACGCGGTCAAGGCCAAGGGTGTGGACATCACGTTGCATGAGTTATGGTCGTACAAGTTCAAGAACACCAGTCACGACATCGAGGCCCAGACCAACCTGCCGCCCCCGCTGGCCGCCGGCTCCGGGACCGAGTTCGACCCCGGCGACGCGCCCTTCGGCCTCTGGGTCGCCAACGACGGCCTTGATGACGGCGGCGTCTTCACCGAGCCGAGCCAGGTTCGCGCCCGCAACCAGCGCCTGGCCAAGCAGCCGTACAAGGCGATGATTTATCCCTTGAAGGACAAGGCCACCGGCAAGGTCGTTCCTCACAGCTACCTGATCGGCTGGGAGTACTCGACCAACGACGACTTTCAGGACGTCGTCTGCCGGGTGGACAACGTGGAACTGGTCGAAGCCGCGAAGTGAATGTCATCGGGGGTTTTCCCGATTCTGGCGATGTGGCTCGTTCCCACGCTCTGCGTGGGTACGTGTTTCGCGTGCATAGGCGTCGGAATCGGCTCGAATTGTCGGGTGGGCCAAGTCTTCGAGGGCCTTACCATCCCCGCGTGGATCGCAAATGGTAAGGCCCTCGAAGACTTGGCCCACCCGACGAAAACGCGAGATGGCGAAACCAACGCCCGGTAAACATATACCTGTGTGAGAATGCCGTCTGGGACGCTCTGCGTCCTCTTCGCTTCGTTCCCAGTCCAATGAAGACGACGCGGAGCGTCGAAGACGGCATTCCCACGGAGGACCGTGGGAACGAGGTTCTCACGCTGTCGAAACGTGTGGGTAGCGCATTGCGCAGAGCGTGGGAACGAGGGGAATGCGCACTGATTCTGGCCCAAAACTACTGTACAACAGCCCGAGATTTTCGTACACAAATTCAAATTCCCAAATTCCCCAGAGCAATTTTCTTTTCACCGTGCCGGTGTGGCGGAAACGGGGACTGGCTCCGAGTCTTCGAGGTGCCTGTCCCCTTTTCCGTCACACCGGCACACGCAAGTGGAAATCGCTCTAATCTCGTGCCATTCATTTCTGATACGGATTCCGCCGGGCAGAGCCGGGGAATTTCCCCGAGCCGCAGATTAAATGCAACCTGAAATGACACTGGAACTTGTGGTATACTCGGGCGACGGCGAATCGGGGAGGCGCGGCGATGGAACAGAAAATCATCGAAGGGACGTGGGAAGAAATCACCCGTCATGCTCAGGAATTTGCCGGGCACCGCGTTCGCGTGACCGTGCTCGAGGAGCTTACCACCCCCAAAGTCACCAACGGCACGCATGCGGAAGCGGAGCCGAGCGCGTTCGATGTCTTAAGCAAGGCAGGGCTTATCGGCACGCTCAAGGGAGGCCCCACCGACCTCGCGACAAATCCCGCCCACATGGAAGGCTTCGGAGGTGAGTAAGCGGGTCATCGCCGACACCGGCCCCCTGGTTGCCATCGTTCGCGAGGAGGAGCAGGCACACGCCCGTTGTGTTGCCATGCTCAAGAGCCTTCGCTCGCCGCTCCTCACCTGCTGGCCGGTCATCACCGAAGTTGCGTGGCTCCTCCGTCGCGACCCACGAGGGATGCGTGTGATTGACGGGTTGGTCTCAAGCGGTGCCGTCAAGCTCATCGACCTCGATGCCGATGCCCTCACGTGGTCGGTTCGCTTCATCGAGCGATACGCCACGCTCGGGGCTCAACTCGCCGATGCAGCGCTGATGTTCATCGCGGAGC
>Ga0164242_10007448_pt1 | contig 11977 bp, 15 predicted proteins | sample OricomgcompostMG_FD_108783 | JGI IMG/M metagenome (GOLD analysis project Ga0164242, IMG submission 108783) | Miracle-Growth compost microbial communities from Emeryville, California, USA - Original compost - Miracle growth compost (MG) ... | reverse complement strand
GAAGCCATCCTCCGCACGCGTGGGCACCACCACCGGCGTGGCCCCGGCGAGCGCCACCATGTCCGGGTAGCTCACCCAGTACGGCGAGAAGACGATGGCCTCGTCGCCCTTCTGCAAGAGCGCCTGGAACGCGTTGTAGAGGGTGTGCTTGGCGCCGTTGGAGACCAGCACCTGCTCGGGCGCGTAGGCGAGCGCGTTGTCGCGCTGCAGCTTCTCGCAGATCGCCTTGCGCAGCTCCGGCGTGCCGCGGGTGGCCGTGTACTTGGTGAAGCCGGCGCGGATGGCGGCGATGCCCGCCTCGCCGATGTGCTCCGGCGTGCCGAAGTCCGGCTCGCCGGCAGCCAGCGAGACCATGTCGCGGCCCTCGGCCGCCATCTGCTGGGCACGGGCGTTGAGCGCCAGCGTGACCGACGGCTTCGCCGCCTCGACCCGTTCCGCAAACCTCATCCGCTCCTCCGTGCTGGCGTGGACGGACTACATAGCCAGCGCGGCGCGGACGCGAAAGGGCTTTCGAGGGAGCGAGCGGCCTAGAACTTGTCGGCCAGGTCGGCGATCACCGGGATGCGCCAGCGCTCGCCACCAATCGCCTTCACCATGCAGAAGATGGCCAGGCCCATGAAGCCCAGGCTGATGAGCGGCGCGAAGCAGCCCATCAGGAAGGCGAGCGGGTGGATGATCGCCGCGATGATCCCGAAGACGATGCCGAAGACGATCTCGACCGCGATCACCGCGACGGTGAGCACGATGCCCTGCTTCGCGTGCCACTTCACGTAGGCGCTGTCCTTCACCGTCAGCAGCGGGATGAGCGAGAGGATGCCGAAGTACGCCAGGATCAGCATGATCTTGTCCTGGTCGCGCACGGTGTCGGCGACGGGCGCGGGCTCGGCAGGGGTCAGGTCGGCCATTTGCATTTCTCCAAAAAGTGGCGGCGACCGTAGAACGAGTGGTCGGCGCGCGCAACCGTTTGCCAGGCGAGCGCCCGCTGGGCGAGAGTAGCCGCGGCTCGCGCATGACCACCGTCCAGTCCGTCTATCCACGCTGGCTCCGGCAACGGGTGGCGCTCACCGGCGCCCTGCGGCTGGGCGATGCCTCGGCGCTGCCGGTCCACATCGTCGACCTCTCTGCCGGCGGCGCTTTCTGCGAGACCGACCACCGCGCGCACGCGGGCGGCCCGGCCCAGCTCAGCCTCGATCTCCCCGATGGTGCGCTGAACCTGGAGGCGGTGGTCACGCGCTCGGGCACGGCGCTGCGTGGGGCGCTGCACCCCGAGCTCGATGGACTGGTGGTGCGCGCGCCGGGGATCGGGCTGCGCTTCGTCTCTCTGCGGGCCGCCGGCCGCGAGCGGCTGCTTGCCTACCTCACCGCCGTCCGCGAGGGCTGAGATGGAACCCGTCTGCACCCGCTGTGGCCAGGTCTGCGCCGAACCCAGCGCGCGCTTCTGCGGCAGCTGCGGCGGTCGGATCGAGCTCCGGCCTGGCGGTGCCGCGGCGGCCACGGCGCCGCTGCCGCCGGCCGAGCCCGAGCTCGGAGGTGCGTTGCTCGGCGCCCGCTGCGCCGCGCACCCCGAGGTCCCCGCCCGGAACGTCTGCGCGCGCTGCGGCGCCTTCGCCTGCACCGCCTGCGTGCGCCGCGACTCGAAAGGACAGCCGCTCTGCGCCGCCTGCGGCGAGCGCGCCCACCACTGGGAGATCCCCTGGGAGAACCGCGGCAAGCTCGGCCTGATCCGCGCCTACTGGACCACCGCCAAAGAGGTCTCGTTCGAGCCCGAGCGCGCCTTCGGCGGAATGAATCCCAGGGCAGGTGGTGGGACGCCGTCTCCTACGCGCTGGTGAGCACGGTGTTCGGTGCCTCCGGGACGCTGCTGCTCTACCTGCTCATCGGCGCCGGCGCGGCGTTCTTCGGGCGGGCCGAGCTCTTCAAGGAGTTCCACGGCGCCGCGACCCTCGGCATCGGCGTGGGCGTGGTGCTCGGGGTGGTGATCGGGCTGGCGGTGGCGCTCACCTTCGCCACCCTGGCGCGGGTGTACATCGGCGCCGGCATCGATCACCTCTCGCTGATGCTCCTCGGCGCGGCGCGCGGCGGCTTCGAGGCGACTTTCCGCAGCTACTGCTACGCGATGTCGCCGGGGATCTTCGGGCTCATTCCCGGCTGCGGCAGCTACGTCTTCGAGATCTGGCGACTGGTGCTCTCGATCTTTGCCTACCGGAGCGTGCACAAGACCACCGGCGCGCGGGCGACGGTGGCGGTGCTGATACCCGTCGGCCTGTGCTGCGGCGGCTATCTGGCGCTGGTGGTGGGGCTCCAGGTTTTGGCCGCGAGCCACACCTGACATGCGCGTTCAGATGGTCTTCTGATCGAAGGTGTAGATCGCCTCGACCGCGATGTTCCGGTAGCGCTCCACCTTGAGCGCCATGCGCGAGAGCTGGGCGATGAGCTTCTCCGGCGTCTCGCCAGGCCGCGGCTTCTTCTTCTGCCGCTTGATCTCCGCGAAGATCGCCTTGCGCGCTTCTTTGGGGTGGTAGCAGAACGCCGGGCCGAACAGCTCGCGGCCGCCGTTGGGGATGAGCCGCGCCTCGAGGAGATCGCCCTTGGCCAGGCCGGCCACCGAGCGCCGCTCGTAGACTTCATGGTCCTTGCCGGTGAAGAGGTCGCGCACCCGGATGCCGCCTGGCGCGACCTTGCGCACCTCGAAGAGCGAATGGAGCGTGCGGGTCAGGCCCACCAGGCTCTCGCGCTCCTCCTCGCCCAGCGCCGGGCCGCGCTCGGCGAGGTACAGCTCGGCCGGCGTCTGGTTCTTGTCCGGAAGCTTGCGGTCAAAGAGGTAGAAGTCGAGGAAGCCGGCCATGCGCGGCTCGAAAGACCGGTCGTCTTCGAAGACCTCGCCGGTGAGCGAAAAGAACTCGGCCTTGGCGCGAAGGACCTCTTCCTGAAAGGCCGCAGAGGTCGCGAACGCGGTGAGCTGCTCGAACTGCTGCTGGTACACGCTTCGGCCCTCGGCCCGGAGCGCCACTCTAGTCCAGAACCCCGACGCGCCCGAGGCGTTTCCCCGCCCAGCCTCCCGCACCGCCCGGCCCCCTCCACCGGGCGAGGCGGAAAGCGGAAACTACTTCGGACAGGGATCGCCGTCGCGCTCGCGGTTCCAGCGCGTCCAGGGGTCCTTGCAGGCATCGGCCTCGGCAAACTTCTCCGGCTCGGAGAAGGTGCCATCGGCCGCGACCTTGATCTGCATCTGCGCGCCCACCAGCCGTTCCCACTCCTTCTTGCTCACCTCATGCGGGCCCGCGATCTGGGTCCGCGGCCCCTTCTCGGCTTTGGTCTTCGCCACCAGCGGCCGGGGGATGGAGGAGCCGGCCACCGCCACCGCGCCGGCGAAGACCTTCACCACCACCGCCTTGTCCTTGCGGGAGTCGACCCGGAAGGTGGTGCCGCGAACGCCAGCGACGGCGCGCTCCGTGGTGACTTCGAACTTGCTGTCGCCGCCCAGTGCCGAGCTCACCTTCGCCCAGACGTGGCCGAGCAGCAGCTTGGCGGAGAACTTGCGTGCCGAATCGCCGAAGTCGGCCTGCGAGAGGAGGGTCTTGGACTCCGGGCCCACCCGGACGACGCTCTGGTCGGCGAGGGTGAGCTCCACCCGGCTCTTTGAAGAGGTGGTGATGAGGTCACCGGCCTCGACGCTGGCGCCGTTGGCCAGGGCGACCTGCTTGGCGACCTCGCCGGCCGGCGCGCGGAACGCCTTGCCTTCGAGGAAGCTGACCTTGCCCGCCGATGCCCAGGCCGCGCCTGGCGCGAGGAGCCCGGCCGCCAACGCGAGCCCCATCCAGTGTGCGGCGCGGGCCGAGCCCGTGTGGCTGCGCTGAGACTTCATCGCTCGACCTCCCGAATCGCTGCGGCTACCGCTTCTCCAGCACCACCTGAACCACCTGCCGACCGTCGTCGCTCGCGTACAAGGTGAGGTGCTCCGGCAGGTAACCATCCTTGCTGACCGCCAACTGGTGCGGGCCCGGCGAAAGACTCAGCGCGCCGTGCACCCCGTCGAAGTCGCTCCCCAACCCCTGCATCACCCCGTCCACCGCCACCTCCGCGTCGGGCGGTTCGACCGTGAGCGCCACGTTCCCGACGGCCTCGGCTTGCGGCCGCTCCGCGGGCATCCGCGGAAACGGGCTGGCGGCGTGCGTGCAGCCGACCAGCACGATGGGCCAGAGCCACCTCACTTGACCAGCTTCACCTCGACCGTGTTGGCCGTCACCTTGGTCACCTTGATCTGCATGCCCTTCACCGACTTGTTGGAGAGCGATCCCGCGAGCTGCTTGCTGTTGGTGCCGGCGACACTCACCGCGAGGTCGGCCTTGCCGTCGTTGAAGCTGACCTCGTCGACCCCCTTCACGTTGGCCACGCCCTTTTGAATTTGGGCCTCGAGCGCCTGGAGGATCTCGTAATCCGCCACCGCCACGTGCAGGTGAAGCTGGCCCACCCCGTTGTCTCGCTTGCGCCAGTTCTCGAGCACCTGCTTTGAGAGCGCCGCGGTCACCTCATCCCCCGCCTGCTCCAGCGCCTTGCGCGCACTGGTCACGTAGTCGATGCCCGGCACCGTCTTCGAATCCTCGACCGAGGCGACGGTCTCGCCGGTGTCGGTGGCCTTGATCTTGATGACCGCGCGGAGCTCGACCGAACGCGCGCCCATGCTGCCTTCGCCGGCGCTCATCGGCCGGACCACCACGCTGCCCAGCGCGACGAACTCGGCGCCGGTGGTGGCGAAGTCGCGGCCGTTCATGCCCGCGAGGTCGGTGGTGAGCGCGTTCTCCACGTGCACCTTGCCCGAGGCAACCTCGGGATCGACGATGTGCCAGCCCACCGCCGCGAGCTGCGAGGCGATGCGCTGTTCGGTGATGCCCTGGGAGAGGCTGGCCAGCGGCGCCGGATCCTTGCCCGAGCCGGAGCCGGTCGACTCGATCGACTGCTCGCGGATGAGCATGTACAGGCGCGGGTGGGCGTGCTGCATGAGCATGGCGTGCACCGCGGCCATGTCCTTGCTGAGGTCGCCGAGCCCCACGTGCACATTGCTGATGCTGACGTTGTAGACGCCGTCCTCCACGCCGTCCGTGCCGATGTCGTAGCTTTTGATGTAGCCGTTGGCGTGCACGAAGATCCGGTCCTGCACCAGCGTGCCGCCCTCGACCAGGCTGGCGCTATCGATGACCGCGCCCGCACCGCGTTGCAGCGCATCGCGCATGGCGTTGTGCAGCGCGGCCTCACGCGCCACCTTGGTGTTGCCGTTCTCGACCGCGGCTTCGCCGAGCACCGGTCCTGGCACCACGGCAATGTCGGTGGCCGCCAGCGCGGGAAGCGCGGTGAACAGGCACGCTGCTGCAATCAGGAGCTTGGTCATGGTCTTTTTCCCTGGAGCCAGTGGGCACAGAGCACAACTCAATCGGCGACGATGATCACCCGGCCGGCGGCCAGAAAGGCTGCGTCGCGAACCTTGGCCGCATCCGCGTCGGAGATGGTCAGGTCGGGGCCTTGGGCCTTCAGCGCCTTCACCACCAGAGGCTTCTCACCCACGCGCGCGTTCTTCTGGGCCGCCGCGAGCTCTTTGAGATAGCCGGCGACGCCGTGCAGCTTCACCGCATCGCTGGTCACGCTCTCGGCGCCGTAAACCGCCTGCCCACTCTGATCGACGATTCGCGGCGCGAGCGCAGGCTGGACCTTGAGTGCGTGGGCATCGACCACCAAACCAGAATACGGCGAGGCCGCTGCAGGCTTGGCCTGCGCCAGCTTGCTGCCCACGTCCTTGCCGAGGAGCTCGGCGAGCACGTCGCCCAGCGCCACCTCGACGTCGACCTCCACCCCGCCGTCGCTGAAGTAGCGCTTGTCGGTGATCTTGTAGTTGCGAATCACGCCCTGAACCTGGGCCTCGAGCTCGGTGTTCTGGGCGAGCTGCTCACCCACCGTCTTGCCCGCCTCGAGTTGCAGGCCGCGGACCTTGGTGAGCACCACCCGGAGCGCGTCGAGCTCGGCGGCTTTCTCGGCCTGAATGCGCGCGGCGGCCGGCGACTGCTGTCGGCGAATGTCGGGAGCCCCCTGTCCGGTGGCCTTGATCACCTGGTTCTGCCAGTCGGGCGTGGCCTGGGTGCCGTGGTGCTGCGGCTGCGGAGCGGCCAATGCGACGGCCGGAATCGAAATCAGCGCAACGAGGATCGAGTGCCGCATTCGGCCCACTCCCTTTTAAAAGTCGCTTCGCAATTGCGCCTGGGACCAGACCATGCGTTCCAGGATGAAATCAAGTCGAGCGCCGCGGACAATGCCAGAAGGAACGAAGGCCCGCTGTGATTGCAATCACAGCGGGCCTTCTCTTTTCCGGCGCGACCTTCAGGGCAGACGCTACGCGGCGACGCGATGCCTCACGTACTGCTCGATGAGCTGCTGGTGCCGCCGAGCCAGGTGGGTGAAGCGCACGCCGTAACCCTTGGCGCGCTTCTTCTGCTGGCTGCGCACCACCTCGCCCTCGGCGTAGATGACCTCCTCGGTGCCGGGGAGCTGGAACTGCAGGCCGATAACCTGGCCGTCGGTCTCGTTGGCCGCGGCGAGCTCGGGCTCGATCAGCACGCCGACGTACATGCCTTCGGCAGAGATGTCGGTGGTGCGGCAGAGGTAGGGCGTCCCCTCGATGAACTTGTTGAGGAAGATGTCGAGGGCGACGCGGGGGTTCTTGCGGCAGCTTGCCATGTTCGGGCTCCGTTTCTCCGGCGAGCGAAGCGCTCGCGCTCACGCCCGAAAGCGTCGCACCGATCGGAGAGCGGTCAAGAAAAGCTACAGGTCGGTAGCGCCGGATCCCGGGCGCGCGAGGCCTGCCAGCGCCGCTTGCTTGTGCCGGGTGAGGAACTCCTCGTACGCCCGGCCGACCTTCTGCGAGAGGATCATCAGCTCGCCAATGTCCGGCGTGGTCGGCTTGTTCGCGCCGTGATCGGCGTAGAGGATGTTCACCACACGGCCGCGGGCGAGGATGGGCATGAGCAGCGCGGTCTGGGGCGCGCCGCCGGCGAGCTTGAAGAACCCTTCGAGGCCGGCATCGCGCCTGAGCGGCCCGATGAAGTGCGACCGTGTGTCGCGCACCAGCTTGAACGGCCCACCCGGCGTGAGCGGAAGCGCGATTCGCCGCGCGCGATTTCCCGAGAGCGCCTCGCCCACGCCCTCCCAGCCGGTGGCGATCTCGCCGTGCACCGTGAACAGCAGGGCCCGGGCGAACTTGCCGGCGGCGAAGCGCATCACCACCTGGGCCACACCGTCGCGCTCGTGGATCTGGGCCAGCGCGGCCTGGGCCTCGGCGAAGCTCAGCGGAGCAAGCTGCTGCGGCGCCGGGCTGGAGGCGGTCCCTTTTGGCCGCGGCGCGGCGACGGTCGATTCGGGCCGGCGGAGATCGCGAAGCGGGCTCTCCATCTGCGCGCTTTCGGCCTCGGTGTCTTCGGCTTCGTGCTCGGTCTGCTCGGTCTGGGCCTGCTCCAGGCTCGAGTGCCGCCCACCCGAGAGCGCCTGGGCGTAGAGCTGCTGGAATGCCTCCTCGCTCATCAGCTCTTCGGCAGGCTTGGACTGGACCGCGCCCAGATCGGGGTTGAGGTGGGCCGCGTGCGTGAGATCGATCTGTCGCACTGGGCGAAACGCCTTGGCGTAGCGGCGCAGCAGCTGGTTCATCCGGAACTCGGGGATGAGCACCTGCTGCACCTCGACGCCCAGCCGCTCGCCGAGCTTGCGCACCTGCTCTGGCGTGTACGGCGAGATGAGGCCGATGTAGAGCCGTTTCCCCTCGAGGCGCAGCGGCACCAGGTTGTGCTTGTCGCACCACTGCGGCTGGATCATCGAGAGCGCGTTCTCGTGGGGAACGATCTCCCCGTGCAGCGCGGGAATCCGATGCAGTGCCTGCAGCGCATCGACGAGCTGCTGTTCGGTGATGTGCCCGAGCTCGACGAGGTTGGTCCCCAGCCGGCCACCATTGAGGATCTGCGCGTCGAGCGCCTCTTCGAGCTGCGCGCGGGTCACCCGGCGTGACTTCAAAAGCACGTTGGCAAGCTCGCTCATGGCGGCGGACGGTACCGGCCCTGCGCGTGCCGGCACAAGCTAGCTCGCAGCCTCGGGGTGATGGGAGACCGCCAGCCGGTTGCCTTCGGGATCGCGGAAAAAGAGGCTGAACGGCGTCCGCCTCTCTATCGGGATCCCCGCGCGCTCCAGCCGCGCCTCCCACGCCGAGCGCTCGCTGCGCTCGATGCGCACCGCGAAGACGTAATAGCCAGACTCGGCATCGGTGAAAGCGCCCGGTTGGCCACGCGGGCTGCCAGCGGGCAGCTTCTCCAGAGCGAGGAACGCGCCGTCCAGGCCGAGCCAAACCGAGCGCTCGCTCCCCTTCTCATCGCGCCAGCGCTCGAGCACTGGAAGCTCGAAGACCGAGCGGTAGAACGCCTCCATGCCCGGAAGATCCGCGACCTGGATGGCGAGGTGATGAAACGCAACCATCCGGCGAAGTTAGCAGAGCCGCGCGGGCGAGCGTCATCGCCCGCTCTGCGCTACCGTACCGGCCCCCATGGCCAGCATCCTCATCGTCGACGACAACATGGACCTGGGCGCGCTGCTGGCGAGCGCCTTCGCCGAACGCGGGCACACCCCGTTCCTGCAGATCCTCGGACGCGATGCGCTGGCGGTGTTGCAGACCACCGCGCTCGACGCGGCGATCGTGGACCTGCACCTGCCCGACATCCGCGGCACCGAGGTGCTGGCCGCGCTCCGTGCGCGAAGCGTTCCGGCAATTGCCATCAGCGGCGTATTCCGCGGCCAGCCCTTTCAGGAACAGGTCTGCGGCGAGTTCGGCGCGCGCGCGCTGGTCGAGAAGCCGTTCGCGCTGGCCGATGTGGTCGAGCAGGTCGAGGCGCTGCTGGGCACGCGAAGTCCGGAGCGCGCCGAGGTCCCGGAGCTCACGCTGGTGGAGGCGGTCGACGTCGATCCCAGCGCGCCCGACGCCGCCGACTCCGCGCGCGCGCTGGCCGCCGAGCGCGAGGCCCTGGCGAAAAAGCGCGCCGAGCTCTCCGACCTTCCCTTCTCCACGCGCCAGGTCTGGCAGTCCGGCGGCGCGTCGGCGCGACCGAGCACTGCCCAGATGCGCGCGCTCGCTTCGCTCGGCCCCCAGGCCCAGCCGCTCTCCGGCACCAGCGTTCCGCGGCTGCTCGGCGCCGCGCACCAGGCCCGGGCCACGGGCGAGCTGCGGCTGCGCCGGGGTCCGGTCATCAAGGTCATCTGGCTGGAGGGTGGCCGGCCCATCTACGCGGCTTCCAACGTCGCCGCCGAGCGCTTCGGTCGCCACGCGGCGCTGCGCGGGCTGCTCTCGGCGGACGACCTGGTGACGGTGCAGGAGCTGGCCACCCGCGAGAAGCTGCGCACCGGCGAGGCCATGGTGCGCTTGGGGCTCCTCACCACCGCGCAGCGCGTCGAGCTGCTTCACGACCAGGCGCTGCAGATCATCGGCTCGACCTTCGACTGGCAAGACGGCGAGCACCAGTTCATCACCCGCAAGGTCGGCAAGCCCGAGGTGGTCCCGCTTCAGCTTTCCCTGCCCGCGGTGCTGGTCGCCGGCTACGCGCGGCTGCCGCTGGTGCGGCTGCGCGAGCGGGTGCCGCATGCCCAGGTGCCCAGCCCCGCGCCGGATCCGATGCTCGAGCTGCACGAGCTCGACCTCTCACCGGCGCAGGCGCGGCTGGTGATGGCCGCCGACGGCACCAAGACCGTCGACGACCTGGTGGCCCTCGGGCACGCCGAGGAGCGCGAGTCGCTGGCGCTCCTCATGGCCCTGCTCGAGCTGCACCTGCTCGAGCCGCGCGCGGCCAGCCCGAACCGCCGCATCGTGCTGGTCTGAATCACTCGCCGCGGTACACCGGCTTGCGCTTCTCGCGAAATGCGGCGAGGCCCTCGAGGCGATCTTTCGTCGGCAGCGTCTTGGCGTAGTGCCGCTGCTCGCAGGCCAGGGCGTCATCGAGCGGCAGATCGAAGCCCTCGTTGATCGCCGCCTTCGCCGCGGCCACCGCGATGGGGGCGTTGTCGGCGATCTCGTTGGCCCAGGCGAGCGCCTCGCCAAGCAGCGCGCCTTCTGGGGCAATCCGGTTCACCACGCCGAGCGCCAACGCCTCCGCGCTCTTCACCTTTCGCCCGGTGAGGATGAGGTCCTTGGCCCGGCCCGGCCCGATGAGCCGCGCCAGCCGCACCGTCCCGCCGCCGCCGGGGATGATTCCCAGCTTCACCTCGGTGAGCCCCAGCTCAGCGCCGGGCGCGGCGATGCGAAGGTCGCAGGCCAGCGCCAGCTCAGTCCCGCCGCCGAACGCCGCGCCGTTCAGCGCGGCGATGAAGATCGTGTTGCTGCGCTCGATGTCCCGGAGCGTCTGGCGAAGCTTGTCGAGGAACCCGCGCACCTCGGGCTCGGCCATCCCGGCGCGCTCTTTGAGATCCGCACCCGCGCAGAACGCCTTGTCGCCGGCACCGGTGAGCACCACCGCGCGCAGCCTCTTCGCGGAAGCGCCGTCGACCAGCGCCTCGAACTGCGCCAGCATCGCCTGGGAGATGCTGTTTCGCCGGGCCTCGCCGTCGATGGTCCAGACCTCGACCGCGCCATGCGCGTCGACCCGGAGTTCCTCGGACATGCTCTCTCCAATGGCAGCTATGCCTTGGCCACGCCGGTGGCCGCCTTGAAGTACTTGCTGGTCAAAGGATGCCCGACCAGTTCCTGCGCAATCTTCGCGGCCTCGACCAGCTTGCCGAGATCGATCCCGGTCTGAATCCCCATCCCGTGGAGCATGTAGACCAGATCCTCGGTCGCGACGTTCCCGGCCGCGCCTTTGGCATAGGGGCTCCCGCCGAGCCCGCCCACCGAGGCGTCGAAGGTGGTGATGCCCATCTCCAGGCCCACCAGCGCGTTGGCCAGCGCGGTGCCGCGGGTGTCGTGCAAATGCATCGCTACCTGGCCCGGCGAGACGCCTTTGTAGAAGAGCGCTTCGAGGATCCGCTGGGTCTGCAGCGGCGTGCCGATGCCCACGGTGTCGCCGAGCGAGACCTCGTAGCAGCCCATGGCGAGCAGCTTTCGGGTCATCTTCACGGTGAGCTCGATGTCGCTCTCGCCCTCGGTGTTTCCCCAGACGCTGGAGATGTACGCGCGCACCCGCAGCTTCTGGCGCAGCGCCTCGGCCGAGACCTGCGCCGCCACCTGCAGCGACTCGGCGATGCTCATGTTGATGTTCTTGAGCGAGTAGCTCTCGTTGGCCGCGAGGAACACCGCCACCTCGGGGATTCCGGCCGCCAGCGCGCGCTCCAGGCCGCGAAGGTTCGGGGTCAGCGCGCTCCAGGTAGGGCCGGCGGGGAGCTTGGGGACCAGCGCGTCGGCGTCGGCGAGCGGCGGGATCCACTTGGCGGAGACGAAGCTCGAGGCCTCGATGCGGGTGATGCCCGCAGCCACCAGCGCGTTCGCCAGGCGCAGCTTGTCCTCGGTCGAGACCACGCGCGACTCGGCCTGGAGTCCGTCGCGAAGCCCGACCTCGTAGACCGAGACCTGGCGCGGCAGCTTCTCGAACACGACCGGGCCTCGCTACGCCGGCGCGTGGGTGCGCACGTTCTGGTGGATCCAGGCGATGATGTCCTGGGTGGAGCTGCCGGGCAGGAAGATCTCCGCCACACCCTTCTTCTTCAGCTCGGGGATGTCGCCGTCGGGGATGATCCCGCCGCCGAAGATGGTGATGTCGGCAGCGCCCTTCTTCCCCAGCAGCTCGATGATCGCCGGGAAGAGCGTCATGTGCGCGCCCGACATGATCGAGAGCCCCACCGCGTCGACGTCCTCCTGCACCGCGGCGTTGACGATCATCTCCGGCGTCTGGTGGAGGCCGGTGTAGATGACCTCCATGCCGGCGTCGCGGAGCGCGCGGGCGATGATCTTGGCGCCGCGGTCGTGGCCATCGAG